>Ga0233377_1000053_pt1 | contig 78605 bp, 79 predicted proteins | sample ElkDunMinimDraft_6_FD_191540 | JGI IMG/M metagenome (GOLD analysis project Ga0233377, IMG submission 191540) | Fecal eukaryotic communites from dung pellets of Tule Elk in California, USA - Elk Dung E36 | ecosystem: Host-associated > Mammals > Digestive system > Large intestine > Fecal | place...
TGTCGGTGGTGGGTGCGTCCACGTTGGGCATGTCCGCGGCGGGCGCCTCGGCGGTGGGTGCGTCCACGTTGGGCATGTCCGCGGCGGGCGTCTCGGTGGTGGGTGCGTTGGCGGCGGGCGTCTCGGTGGTGGGTGCGTCCACGTTGGACATGGCCGCGGCAGGCGCCTCGGCGGCGGGTGCGTCCGTGGTCGGCAGGTTCTCGGTGACGGTCTCCGCCGGGACGGGGCCGGGCATCGGAGGCACGGGCTCGTTGACCGGAGCGACCTGGGCGATCGGAGCGGCCGGAGCGTCCTGGATGGCCGGGGTGGCCGGAGCGTCCTGGGCGGCCGGGGCGGCCGGAGCGTCCTGGATGGCCGGAGCGGCCGGGGCGGCCGGGGCGGCCGGAGCGTCCTGGATGGCCGGAGCGTCCTGGGCGACCGGAGCGTCCTGGGCGACCGGGGCGTCCTGGATGGCCGGAGCGGCCGGGGCGTCCTGGGCGGCCGGCGCCTCGACGAGCTCAGCGGGCGCCGGAGGTGCCGGCGCACGCAGCCAGCTGATGCCGTCGCCGGGAGCGCCCAGCAGGTCCGGTGCTTCGGTCGTGACGCTCACCCACGAGTGCGTCCACTCGAAGGGCGGCGCCTGGAGGTCGGTAGCCGCGGCGACGCGTGCGAGCCGGTCCGCGGTCACGGACGTCTCGCCGATGTTCGCGGTCACCGGTGCCTGAGCACCGTCCACGACCGCCGGCGCCTGCTCGCTGTTCACCGTCACCGGCGTCCCCGGAGCAGGCAGCTGCGTGCCGCTCGCCGCCACCGGCGCCTCGCCGATGGTCGCCGCCACCGGCGCCTCGTCGCTGGTCGCGGCCGGCGGCGTGACGGTGCTGTCCGTCGTCGGCAGGCTCGTGGTGCTGTTCGTGGCGGGCGGCGTGACGGCGTTGTCCGTCGTCGACGAGCTCGCGGTGCTGTCCGTCGTCGATGGGGTCACGGCGCTGTCCGTCGTCGATGCTGTGACGGCGCTGTCCGTGGTGGGAGCCCTCTCGGGTGTCGCGGCGGTTCCGGCGGCGCCGGTCTCCTCGCACGCGGGCTCCACCGGTCCGGGCGCCCCCAGAGCCGTTACCGTGCCCTGCTCCTGGCAGGGCACGATCTCCGCCGACGCCGAGGAGACCATCGTGAGGCCGGCGCCAACCGTGAGCACCGCCATCGCGAGGATTCCTCGGACGTTCCGTGATGAATTCGACATTCGCATCCCCCTGTTGCGTTCGGTAATCCGATGAAAACCGAACGTAACAGGGGGGTCCTGCGCGGGGGCGGGCTTAGCTCAATGGTGGTCAAGCCATTACCGGATCGCGTCGAGGGAGGTCAGGTCCCTGACGGTCCCCATCCGGCCGCCGTCAGGCCCTCGCCGCCTTCACCCGATCGCCGCGCGGCCTGCAGATCACCGCGCGGTCGCCGTCAGGTCCTCACCGGGCCGATGGACAGGGAGTCCCTCGCCTCGTCGAGGTCGACCAGCACCTCGTCGCCGTCCTGGACCTCGCCGGAGAGGACCTCCTTGGCCAGCTTGTCGCCGATCGCGGACTGGACGAGGCGGCGCAGCGGACGCGCGCCGTACAGGGGGTCGTAGCCCGTCAGCGCCAGCCAGTCGCGCGCCGCCGGGGTCACGGTCAGTGTGAGCCGCCGGTCCGTCAGGCGTCTGGCGAGATGGGTCACCTGCAGGTCCACGATCCTGGACAGTTCCTCGGTGCCGAGCGCGTCGAACTGGATCACGTCGTCGAGCCGGTTGAGGAACTCCGGTTTGAACGAGCTTCTGACCGCGGTCATCACGGCGGCCCGCTGTGCCTCCTTCTCCATGCCCGGATCCACGAGGAACTGCGAGCCGATGTTGGAGGTGAGGATCAGGATCACGTTGCGGAAGTCGACGGTCCGGCCCTGTCCGTCGGTGAGCCGCCCGTCGTCGAGCACCTGGAGCAGGATGTCGAAGACCTCAGGGTGGGCCTTCTCGACCTCGTCCAGCAGCACCACGCCGTAGGGCCTGCGGCGCACGGCCTCGGTAAGCTGGCCGCCCTCCTCGTAGCCCACGTAGCCGGGAGGTGCCCCCACCAGGCGCGCGACGCTGTGCTTCTCGCCGTACTCGCTCATGTCGATGCGGACCATCGCCCGCTCGTCGTCGAACAGGAAGTCCGCCAGCGCCTTGGCCAGCTCCGTCTTGCCGACGCCCGTCGGGCCGAGGAACAGGAAGCTGCCGGTGGGCCGGTCCGGGTCGGAGATGCCCGCTCGCGCCCGCCGTACGGCGTCGGAGACCGCCTCGACCGCCTGCCGCTGGCCGATCAGCCGCCTGCCGAGCTCCTCTTCCATCCGCAGGAGCTTGCTGGTCTCGCCCTCAAGCAGCCGGCCCGCGGGGATACCGGTCCAGGAGGAGATCACCTGGGCGATGTCGTCGGAGCCGACCTCCTCCTTGACCATGGGGTCCTCGGGCTGGGCGGCCTTGCTCGCCTCGGCGAGCTCGGCCTCAAGCTTGGGCACCTCGGCGTACATCAGTCGGGAGGCGGCCTCGAAGTCGCCGTCGCGTTGCGCGCGCTCGGCGGAGCCGCGCACCTCGTCGATCTGCTTCTTCAGGTCACCGACCCGGTTCAGCCCCGCCTTCTCCTGCTCCCAGCGGCCGACCAGGGCGTTGAGGTCCTCCTGGCGGTCGGCGAGTTCCCCGCGGAGCCGCTCCAGCCTCTGCAGACTGCTCTCGTCGGTCTCCTTGGCGAGCGCCAGCTCCTCCATCTTCATCCGGTCGACGTTCCGCTGGAGCTGGTCGATCTCCACGGGACGGGAGTCGATCTCCATCCGGAGCCGGGAGGCCGCCTCGTCGACGAGGTCGATCGCCTTGTCGGGCAGGAAGCGGGAGGTGATGTAACGGTCGGAGAGCGCGGCGGCGGCCACGAGCGCGCCGTCGGAGATCTGGACCTGGTGGTGTGCCTCGTAGCGGCCCTTGAGGCCGCGCAGGATGGCGATGGTGTCCTCGACGGTGGGCTCGCCCACGTAGACCTGCTGGAAGCGCCGCTCCAGCGCGGGGTCCTTCTCGATGCGTTCGCGGTATTCGTCCAGCGTGGTCGCGCCGATCATGCGCAGCTCGCCGCGGGCCAGCATGGGCTTGAGCATGTTGCCCGCGTCCATCGCGCCCTCCGCGGCGCCCGCGCCGACCATGGTGTGCAGCTCGTCGATGAAGGTGACGACCTGGCCGTCGCTCTCCTTGATCTCCCCGAGCACCGCCTTGAGGCGCTCTTCGAACTCGCCGCGGTATTTGGCGCCGGCGACCATCGCGCTGAGGTCGAGGGCGATCAGGCGCTTGTCGCGCAGGCTGGAGGGGACGTCGCCCGCGACGATCCGCTGGGCCAGTCCCTCCACCACGGCGGTCTTGCCGACGCCGGGCTCGCCGATGAGCACGGGGTTGTTCTTGGTACGGCGGCTGAGCACCTGGATGACGCGCCGGATCTCCGAGTCGCGGCCGATCACCGGGTCGAGCTTGCCCGCCCTGGCCCGCTCGGTCAGGTCGATCCCGTACTTCTCCAGCGCCTGGTAGGTGTCCTCCGGCGTCTCGCTGGTCACCCTGGCGTGCCCGCGCACCTTCTCGAAGGCGTCGAGCAGCGCGTTCGGGCTCGCACCGTTGGACTTGAGCAGTGTGGCGATGGAGCCGCCGTCGGTGGCGAGACCGACCAGCAGGTGTTCGGTCGAGACGTAGTCGTCCTCAAGCCCGCGGGCCCGCTGTGCCGCGGTGTTCATCACGGTGAGGAGCTGCCGGGAGCTGGACGGGGCGCTGACCGTGGAGCCCTGCGCCTTCGGCAGGGCCGCGAGCTGCTTCTCGGCCTCGACGCGCAGCCGCTTCCAGTCGGCGCCGACCGCTTCGAGCAGGGGTACGGCGGTGCCTCCGGTCTGGGTGAGCAGCGCGGTGAACAGATGGGCCGGGGCGACCTCGGGATTGCCTTCGGCGGCCGCTCGCCTGATGGCGGAGGAGACCGCCGCCTGGCTCTTCTGGGTGAGCTTGTAGTCCATGCTTGTCAGGCCTCACTCGAAAGTGCTGTTTCATATGGCGACGCCGGCCCGGCGGGTCCTCACGGGCGTGTGCCCCCGGCGCGCTCTCACGGCCGGTCACAGACGCGTCCTCAAGGGGTGGGACGGAGTCTCAGGCGGGGGGCAGCTGATACTGGAGAAGCGCGCGGATCGTGTTCATCTCCGAGCGCAGGCGGTGGTTCTCGTCACGCAGGCGCATGGCCTCCGTTTCGAGTACGAGGATTCGCTTGATGCCCGCGAGGTTGATGCCCTCCTCCTGGGAGAGCCGCTGGACCTCGCGGAGCATCATGATGTCGCGGGTGGAGTACAGACGTCCGCGGCCGGCCGTACGGCCTGGACTGACCAGGCCGAGACGGTCGTACTGGCGCAGGGTCTGCGGGTGCAGACCCGACAGCTGGGCGGCCACCGAGATCACATAGACGGGTGTGTCGTCCGACAGATCGAAGTAGTTGGCTTCCATGGCTACTCGCTTCTGGCCTTTTCGATCAGGTCCGCCCGGGGGTCACCACCCGAGGTGGCGTCGCGGAAGTCCTCAAGAGCTCCCCTCGCCTTGTCTTCAAGATGCTGCGGCACCAGGACCTCGATCGTGGCGAGCAGATCGCCCTTGGTGCCGTCCTTGCGTGCCACGCCCCTGCCGCGCACCCGGAAGGTGCGGCCGTTCGGCGTGCCCTCGGGGATGCGCAGCGTGACCGGCAGCCCCTTGAGGATCGGCACCTTGATCTCGGCGCCCAGCGCGGCCTCGGTGAAGGTGACGGGGACGGTGACCGTCAGGTTCTCGCCCGTCCTGCCGAACACGGGGTGCGGCTTGACATGGATCTGGACGTAGAGGTCACCGGCGGGACCACCGTTCTCGCCGGGCGCGCCCTTGGCCTTGAGCTTGATGCGCTGGTTGTCGCCGACCCCTGCCGGGATGCGGGCCTGGATCGTACGGGTGCTCTTGCCCCGTCCGCTCCCGTCGCACACCGGGCACGGGTCGTCCACCAGCAGGCCGCGGCCCTTGCAGTCGCGGCATGGCTCGGAGAAGGCGAAGTTGCCGAGGTTGCGGCTGGCCGCCCCGGTGCCCTCGCAGGTCGGGCAGACCCGCGGGGTGGTCCCGGCCTTGGCGCCCGTGCCTCCGCATCCGGTGCACGCGGAGGAACTGGTCAGACGGAGCGACACGGTGGTGCCCTCCACCGCCTCGGAGAAGGAGAGCGTGACCTCGGACTCGATGTCCTGGCCACGCCGCGCCCTGCTCGTCGTCCCCCCGGGGCGGCTCGTGCCGCCCCGGTTGAAGAGCCCGCCGAAGATGTCGCCGATGCGCTCTCCGGTGCCGCCCTGCTGCTGGGTGGTCCCACCGAACAGGTCCCCCAGGTCGAACGGGAAACCACCCGAGCGCGGAGCCCCCCCACCCCCGGCATAGCCGCCGATACCCGATCCGAACAGCGTCCGCGCCTCGTCGTACTCCTTGCGGCGCTTGGTGTCGGAAAGGATGTCGTACGCCTCGGAGACCTCCTTGAACTTCGCGGTGCTCTCGGAGGTCGCCGAGCTTCCGGGGTTGGCGTCCGGGTGATGCTGCCTGGCCAGCTTCCGGTACGCCTTCTTGATCTCATCGGCCGTAGCGGTCTTGGGCACACCAAGGACGGCGTAGTAGTCCTTCTCCAGGTAGTCCTTGGTGCTCATCTACGTTCCTTCTCAGAGATCAGATGTGGGGGGGTCAGTTGTCGTCCGCGGCGGGCTCTTCTGGCTCCGCGACCGCGACACGCGCGGGGCGGAGCACTCGCTCGCCGATCCGGTAACCGGGCTGCAGGATCTCCACGCACGTCGGCTCCGTGACGTCGGGGGAGTAGCTGTGCATCAGAGCCTCGTGCACCGTCGGGTCGAACGGCTCCCCCTTGGTGCCGTAGGCGCTCAACCCGAGTTTGCCGGTGGCGGCCTCCAGGAGTTCGCTCACCTTGGCGAAGCCGCCGGTCAGCTCCCCGTGGTCGCGGGCGCGGCCGATGTCGTCGAGGACCGGCAGCAACTCGGCCAGCACGCCGGCCACCGCCTGCTCCTTGACGGCCACGCGGTCTCGCTCGACCCGCTTGCGATAGTTGGAATACTCGGCCTGAAGGCGTTGCAGGTCCGCGGTGCGCTCGGCGAGCTGGGTGGCCAGCTCGATGGAGGCCAGGTCGGACGCGAGGGAGGACGACGGCTTGTCGGTCGCCTGCTCCCTGTCGTTCTGACCCGTGGTCTCGGCCGGTTTCGTCTCGCGTATCTGCCCCGTCTCCGGGTCTATCTTCCGGTTGTCGCGGATCACCGGCTCCTCCTCGGAACCGTTCTCGCGCGTGCTCACGCTGGTGCTCCCCTCGGCATTCCGGCCGTCACTTGGCGCCGTTGTCGCGCTTCGGCTCGTCGTCCACGATCTCGGCCTCGACCACGTCATCATCGGCCTTCTGTCCGTCGGTGGCGTCAGCGCCGGGAGCGCCGGCACCGGTCGGGGCCTCGGACCCCTGGGACTGGGCGTAGATGGCGGACCCCATCTTCTGGCTGACCGTGGCGAGCTTCTCCGCGGAGGCGCGGATCACGGACGAGTCGGTGCCCTCCAGAGCCTTCTTGAGCTCGTCGACGGCCTCGCTGACCTCGGTCTTGATGTCGTCCGGGACCTTCTCGGCGTTCTCGCCGAGGAACTTCTCGGTCTGGTAGACGAGCGAGTCGGCGTTGTTGCGGACCTCGGCCTCCTCGCGACGCTTCTTGTCCTCCTCGGCGTAGGACTCGGCCTCGCGCATCATGCGCTCGATGTCGTCCTTCGGCAGCGCGGAGCCGCCGGTGATCGTCATCGTCTGCTCCTTGCCGGTGCCGAGGTCCTTGGCGGAGACGTTCACGATGCCGTTGGCGTCGATGTCGAAGGTGACCTCGATCTGCGGGACGCCGCGCGGTGCCGGGGCGATGCCGGTCAGCTCGAAGGTGGCCAGCTTCTTGTTGTACGCGGCGATCTCGCGCTCGCCCTGGTAGACCTGGATCTGCACCGACGGCTGGTTGTCCTCGGCCGTGGTGAAGACCTCGGAGCGCTTGGTCGGGATCGTGGTGTTACGCTCGATGATCTTGGTGAAGATCCCGCCCTTGGTCTCGATGCCAAGGCTCAGCGGGGTCACGTCGAGCAGCAGGACGTCCTTGACCTCACCCTTGAGCACACCGGCCTGCAGGGCGGCGCCGATGGCCACGACCTCGTCCGGGTTGACGCCCTTGTTGGGCTCCCGGCCCCCGGTGAGCTCCTTGACGAGCTCGGCCACGGCGGGCATACGGGTCGAGCCGCCGACGAGCACCACGTGGGCGATGTCGGAGACCTTGATCCCGGCGTCCTTGACGACCTGGTTGAACGGGCCCTTGCATCGCTCAAGGAGGTCGGCGGTGATCCGCTGGAACTCGGCGCGGGTGAGCTTCTCCTCCAGGTGGAGGGGACCCTCGGCCGAGGCGGTGATGTAGGGAAGGTTGATGGAGGTCTCGGACTGGCTGGAGAGCTCGATCTTGGCCTTCTCGGCGGCCTCGCGCAGGCGCTGCAGGGCCATCTTGTCCTTGGTCAGGTCGACACCGTGCGCGTTCTTGAACCGGTTGGCCAGCTCGTCCACGACGCGCTGGTCCCAGTCGTCACCACCGAGGTGGTTGTCGCCGCTGGTGGCCTTGACCTCGACGAAGCCGTGACCGTCCTCCTGGCCGACGTCGAGCAGGGACACGTCGAAGGTGCCGCCGCCGAGGTCGAAGACGAGGATGGTCTCGTCCTTCTCCTTGTCCAGGCCGTACGCCAGCGCGGCCGCGGTGGGCTCGTTGATGATGCGCAGCACGTTCAGGCCGGCGATGGTGCCGGCTTCCTGGGTGGCCTGACGCTGGGCGTCGTTGAAGTAGGCGGGAACGGTGATCACCGCGTCGGTGATCTTCTCGCCCAGGTAGGCTTCGGCGTCCTGCTTCAGCTTCTGCAGGACGAACGCGCTGATCTGCTGCGGGTTGGACTTCTTGCCGTCGATCTCGACGGACCAGTTGGTGCCCATCTCGCGCTTGACTGAACGAATCGTCCGGTCCACGTTGGTGACGGCCTGCCGCTTGGCGACCTCGCCGACGAGAACCTCGCCGTTCTTCGCGAACGCGACCACGGACGGCGTGGTCCGCGAACCCTGAGAGTTGGCGATGACGGTGGGCTCACCGCCCTCAAGAATCGAGACGACGGAGTTGGTCGTCCCCAGGTCGATACCTACCGCACGTGCCATGAGTACGTCCTTGTAGTCAAAGTTGAGTCGATGAGACTCATGGTGGAGTCTCGTGTGACGTTTGTCAAACGACTTGAGTCTACTGCGCTCAACCTTCTGGCGCGCGGTGGCATTCCCGGTTTCCGGGGAGGACGAAGCGATGTCCGTCACCCCTCCGACGAGGGAGGGAACGTCATCGTTCCCGGGCGGCGACGGGGCAGGCCGACCACCGCCCGCGGGGTCCGTACGACCCGGGCGCCGATCTCCGTGAGGAGGCGGCGGCATGGCCCCCGCCGCCCGCAGGGCTCATACGACCCCCGTCTCCGACGGCGGGTGATCCCGAACGGGCGGGGGAGGCTCGGTCGCCGTCCGCCGGAGAGGCACTCCGGCGCGGCGCCGTTGGTCTTCCCGTGTCTTCCGGTCTTTCCCGTGTCTTCGCGCGGGGTGGCCGGGTCAGCGGGCGCCGTCGACCACCTTGCGCGCGTCGAGGGGCTTCTTGAGCTTGACGGTCGTCACCTTTTGGATGGCGATCTCGATGCAGGCGATGTTCTGTGCCTTGCTGCTCGGGCCCTCCCAGAGGGTGACGGTCACCCGCTTGGAGGTCTCGCGCATGCTGACCCGGTCCAGCACGTTGCACGGCTCCACTCCGGACCACCAGACGATCCGCAGGCTGCGGCCGTCCTTGGACGGCTTGGCCTTCAGCCACCTCACCTTGCGGGGGTTGTCGGTGTGCCCCTGCGGCTTCGTCGGTTTGGGGGTGCCGCTCGTGGTGGGCTCGTCCCGCGGGGCCACGGTGTGGGCCGCCGGTTCGGAGGGGGTGCCGGGGGGAACAGAGGTGGCCTGACCCGCCGGGCGCGAGGGGGAGGCGGTGACCGTGGCGCTGGGTTCGGTGCCGCAGCCCATTGCCAGCAGAAGACTTCCGGCCAGGATGGAGGTCGCGATCATACGCATACCCCTAAGACGGATCGGGCCCCTGGACGGTTCAAGGCATCCCGATGTCACGCTGTCGTACCTCGTTCACGACCGCGTTCACGACCGCCCAGACGGTGACGGGGGCGTCGTCGACGTGCGGCACGGTCAACCCGTGGTGCGCGGCGGACGTGTCCACGGGGTCGGTGAGCGGGATGAACTCACGCGAAGGCGGGGCCGATAGGCTGCGGGGAGTTCCGATCCACGACTTCGAGGTGCTCACATGATCGCGATCCTTGGAACCGGCAAGATGGGGGAGGCCCTGCTGTCCGGGCTGCTCAGGGCCGGGTTCAAGCCGGGCGACGTGATCGCGACGGCCCGGCGTGCCGAGCGCGGCCAGGACCTCGCGGAGCGGTACGGCGTGCGGGTGGCCTCCAACGCCGAGGCGGCGAAGGACGCCGACACGATCATCCTCGCGGTCAAGCCGCAGGACATGGGGTCCCTGCTCGCCGAGATCGCGGGGCACATCCCGGCCGACCGTCTGGTCGTCTCGGCGGCGGCGGGGATCACGACCTCGTTCGTCGAGTCGAGGCTCGGCGCCGATGTCCCGGTGGTCCGGGTCATGTCCAACACACCGGTGCTGGTCGACGAGGCGATGAGCGTGATCTCGGCGGGCGCCCACGCCTCCGAGGAGCACCTCAGGCGCGCCGAGGACCTGTTCAGCCCGGTCGGCAAGGTGCTGCGCATCCCCGAGTCGCAGCAGGACGCCGCCACGGCTCTTTCCGGCAGCGGTCCCGCCTACTTCTTCTACCTGGTCGAGGCGATGGTCGACGCGGGCATCCTCCTCGGTATGCCCCGTGCCGCCGCCCTCGACATGGTCACCCAGTCGATCGTCGGGGCAGCGATCATGCTTCGCGACTCCGGGGAGCACCCCGTGATCCTCCGCGAGGCGGTCACCTCGCCGGGCGGTACGACCATCGCGGCCATCGCCGAGTTGGAGCGGCACAGCGTCCGTGCCGCCTTCCTCGCCGCCATCGAGGCCGCCAGGGACCGGGGGCGCCAGCTCGCCGAGGGCTGAGTCCGCGCCCTCGCGGGAACCTCGCCGTCAGGGGAGCCCGCGGGGTCTCCTCCGCCTGACCTGCTGGTCAGGGAACATGGCGATCCCGGGAACGTCCGGCCGTCCAGCGTGCCTGCCCAACATGCCTATTAAGGCAATAAATCAAGATATTTCGCTCAGATGAAAACCGGCACGCCCTCTGAGACGGCTGCGTAAACGCCATTCCGTACACGTACGGTAACGTCGAGCCCGGGAGCAGGAAGATCGGGCCGCGACGTATGGCGTCGCGACCAGACAGGGAGTGCCCATGAGCCGGTCCGTGCGGGTTGTCTGGGACGATGCGCTCACCTCGTACGACTTTGGCCCCGAACACCCGCTCGCACCCGTACGGGTCGAGCTGACCATGGCGCTGGCCGGGGAGCTCGGCGTGCTGGATCAGGTGGAGATGAGCGGCTGCGCGCCCGCCACCGACGACGAGCTGGCCCTCGTCCACCGGCGCGACTACATCGAGGCCGTCAAGCGGGTCTCCGTGACCGGCCGGCCCGACGTGGCCTACGGGCTCGGAACCACGGACAACCCCGCCTTCGCGGGGGTCCACGAGGCGTCCGCGCTGATCGCCGGTGCCAGCCTGGCGGCCGCCCGCGCGGTGTGGACCGGCGAGGCCGAGCACGCGGTCAACGTCGCGGGGGGCCTGCACCACGCGATGGCCGCCGGGGCGAGCGGCTTCTGCGTCTACAACGACCCGGGCCTGGTGATCGCGTGGCTGCTCTCCCAGGGCGCGTCCAGGATCGCCTACGTGGACGTGGACGTGCACCACGGCGACGGCGTGCAGGCGATGTTCTACGACGACCCCAGGGTTCTCACCATCAGCCTGCACGAGAGCCCCCGCACCCTCTTCCCCGGCACCGGGTTTCCCGACGAGCGCGGCGCGGAGGGCAGCGCGGTCAATGTGGCCCTGCCCGCCGGATGTGGCGACAGCGGCTGGCTCAGGGCCTTCCACGCGGTGGTTCCGCCGCTGTTGCGGGAGTTCGCCCCCGAGATCCTGGTCACCCAGCACGGTTGCGACAGCCACGCTCTCGACCCGCTGGCCAACCTCATGCTCAGCCTCGACTGCCAGCGGGTCACGTACGCGGCGCTGCACGAGCTGGCCCACGAGACCGCGGGCGGACGATGGGTCGTGACGGGTGGCGGGGGATACGAGCTGGTGCAGGTCGTGCCCCGGGCGTGGACCCACCTGATCGCGGAGGTGGCGGGCCACCCCCTCGATCCCCGGACCGCCACTCCCGACACGTGGCGCAAGTTCGTCAAGGAGCGGACCAACGAGACGGCGCCGCTGACGCTCACCGATGGCAGAAATCCGGAATTTCCCGATTTCTCCACTGGTTATGACCCAGCAGACCCGATCGACCGGGCCATCATGGCGACGAGGAAATCCGTCTTCCCCTTCCACGGGCTCGATCCCCTCCCGTGACCCATGCCCGGTCGGCAAACTGGACTGAGGAACCGATGACACGCGCTGAGCTTCGTGAACACCTGATCCGTACCCGGATCGCCGGTGACGTGGCGACCAGCCGGGAGAACAACCTGGACCACTACCGGTCGCTTTCCAACCGTGATCCGCACTACATGTTCGGGCTGACGATGGACGGCGCGTGGTCCTACCGGGACGTGCTGGAGTTGATGGCCAAGGCGGCCGGGGTCGTGGCCGATCCCGAGCACCGGGAGGGCCAGGACACCATCGACCCCGATCGCACGATCGAGGCGACGGAGAAGATGGGCGACACGATCGCCGGTGTGCTCCAGGGGGAGAACCCCAGGGTCCTGATCGCGACCGGGCATCCCACCGGCCTGCTCACCATCCACATGGCTCTGGGCCGGATGCTCAGGGCGCGGGGCGCGACCCTGATGGCGCCGGCCGAGGGCTGGTCGTACTGGGGCAGCGGGTTCGGGCGAAGGCGCAAGATCCGTTACATGGACGACGTCGCGATGCTCGACGACAAGGGCGCCTTCGTGCACACCCACGACCCCGCCCCGATGCGCGCCATGATCGCTGAACTGGGTCCCGACCGCCCCGATCTGGTGATCGCCGACCACGGCTGGGCCGGGGCCGCGGGCGAGGCGGGCATCCTCACGGTCGGATTCGCCGACAGCAACGACCCCGCCCTTTTCGTCGGTGAGGCCGAAGGCAAGATCGCGGTCACCGTCCCCCTCGATGACAACGTGCTACCCCGGTATTACGAGCCGTTGACACACCACTTGGTCGAAAGGGTCGTGCGAGCCCTCTGAGACGAGGGATGCGCAAATTAGGTCATCCCTATACCGGTATTTCGCGCCTGCATTCCACCCACCTCGCCGCCCGTTTGCCAACTTTTTGGGGATTGTGGGCGACTCTAATGGGAGAAGGTTGGTCCGTTCCAAGATCAACATGAGAGGCACGATCAGGCTGCTGGCCAGCGATTTCATGCGTTTCGCTGACGTGGGACTCCGAGGGCTGAGAAAATAGGGGGTTTGCGTGGCAGGGGTCCCGACTTACGCTGACGGCAGTACACGTGCGTGAGTAATGGCACCAGTGGGGATAACCCGGATACACGTGCGGAAGAGGCGTCCGATGGGTGCAGGCGAAAGACCTCTCAGTGAGGTGAAGTTCCTGACGGTGGCAGAAGTGGCCACTGTCATGAGGGTGTCCAAGATGACTGTGTACCGACTCGTGCATTCGGGCGAGCTACCGGCCATCCGGGTCGGTCGATCCTTCCGGGTGCCGGAGCAGGCGGTACACGATTATCTCAGGGATGCCTACATCGAGGCAGGTTGAGGCAGGGTGAGCTCGACGCGTCGAGCCGAGCGGCCGGGGGGAGTGTTCCGGTCGTGAGGTGAAGGCGCCGGCCGCTCACGGTCCTGCTCCTTCCGGTCTATCGGAGCACGACTTCCGGTATGACCGCAGAAGAGCCGGTCCGTGCCTCATCGGGGTAGCGACGTGGTCGCCACGTCGTGAGTTCATGCGCCCGGGGTTCCCCCAGGGGCGATCTACCGTGGATCGCCGGTAGTCTGTTGTGCCGGTGTGCTCTCGCGCACCGGTTCGACAATCTCGGCTACCAGCTACCTGGGGGTCCCGTGGGCTCTGTGATCAAGAAGCGCCGTAAGCGCATGGCGAAGAAGAAGCACCGCAAGCTTCTGAAGAAGACCCGCATTCAGCGGCGTAACAAGAAGTAGCGCGGATCTGCGAGGCGCCGATGACCCACACCGTGCTTGTCACCGGGGTCTCGCGCCACATCGGCGCCCGAGTGGCGAGCGTTCTCGCGGATGACCCGGGCATCGACCGGGTCATCGGAGTGGATACGGTGCCGCCGCCTTCGCTCTCACGTGATGGCGGCGTACCTCTCGGCCGGATGGAGTTCGTCCGCGTCGATCTGCGCAGCCCCGACATCGCCCAGGTGATCGCGGCCGCCGACATCGACATCGTCGTTCACATGAGTCTGGTGAGCGCCCCTCCCCGGAGTGGTGGCCGAGCGCTCATGAAGGAACACAACGTCATCGGCACCATGCAGTTGCTCGGTGCCTGTCAGCGGTCCGCGACGGTTCGCCGTGTCGTCGTGCGATCGACCACCGCCGTCTACGGTTCCTCCCCGCACGACCCCGCGGTCTTCACCGAGGATGCCGAGCCGGGAGAGCCCCCGAGCCATGGCTACGCCAAGGACGCCTCCGAAGTGGAGGGCTATGTCCGCGGTTTCGCCAGGCGGCGGCGCGATGTGGCGGTGTCGACGCTCAGGTTCGCCAACTTCATGGGACCCGGCGTCGACTCACCGCTGACGCGTTACTTCACCCAGCCCGTCCTGCCGACCGTGTTCGGGTTCGACCCGCGGCTGCAGTTCGTCCACGAGGACGACGCGGTCGAGGTGCTGAGGCGGATGGCGGTGGAAGACCATCCGGGCACGTTCAACGTGGCCGGAGACGGAGTGCTGCTGCTGTCGCAGTGCGCGCGCAGGGCGGACCTGCTCTCGATGCCCGTCCCCTCTCCCGTCTTCCGTCTCATGGGCGAGCTCGCCCGGAGCGCGGGACTGGTCGGTTTCTCTCCCGAGCAGCTCCGCCTGATGTGCCACGGACGCGTGGTCGACACCACCGCGCTGTCCACGGCTCTCGGCTGGAAGCCGAAATTCTCCACCGCGGCGGCCTTCCAGGACTTCATCCACGCGCGTGACCTGGCAGGGGGCCTGCCCTCCGCGCTGGCGGACATGGTGTCCCGGTCGGTGACGGGGTGAGCGACACGGCTGACGGCGGCGAGGCCGATCACCAGCTCGCCGAGACGCTCGCCTTCCTGCGCCGTCGCCTGACCGGAGAGTACGAGGTCGACGAGTTCGGGTTCGACGCCGAGCTCACCGACAAGGTGCTGCTGGAACTCATCCGCCCGCTGTATCGCCACTGGTTTCGCACCGAGACCTTCGGCATGCGCAACGTACCCGGTGAGTCCGGAGCCCTGATCGTGGCCAACCACTCGGGCACCCTCCCGCTCGACGGGCTCATGCTCCAGGTGGCCCTGTACGACGACCACCCCGAGCGGCGCGCCCTCCGTCTCCTGGGGGCCGACCTGGTCTACCGGTTCCCGGTGCTCGGCCACCTTTCCCGCAAGACCGGCCACACCCTCGCCTGCCGCGACGACGCCGACCGGTTGCTCCGCAAGGGCCAGATCGTCGGCGTCTTCCCCGAGGGGTTCAAGGGGGTCGGCAAGCCGTTCTCCGAACGCTACCGGTTGCAGCGCTTCGGCCGAGGTGGGTTCGTCGCCTCCGCCATCCGCGCGGGCGTGCCGATCGTTCCCTGCGCCATCGTGGGCGCGGAGGAGATCTATCCCAAGATCGGTGACCTGCGTTTTCTCGCGAGGGCGTTCGGCCTGCCCTATCTGCCGATCACGCCGCTGTTCCCCTGGTTCGGGCCTCTCGGGCTGGTCCCGCTCCCGTCCAAATGGATGATCGGCTTTGGCGAGCCGATCCGCACCGACGAGCTCGACCCCGCCGACGCCGATGACCCCATGCTGGTCTTCAATCTCACCGACCAGGTCAGGGAGGTCGTCAAGCAGCAGCTCGACGAACTCAGGCTCAGGCGCGGCCACGCCTTCCCGCCCTTTCTCTGAGGCTCCACGGCTTCTCTGAGGCTCCACGGCGCGTGGCATACCGCGAGGGCGGAAGGTGGACTCTCAGCGGCCGGAGCGACGGAGCGGGACGAGGGCTCAGCGGCCGCGGTAGAGGCGGCGCAGCGCGACGGCGGCGGCGATGCCGCCCGCGAGGGCGCCCGCGCCCGCCGCGATGGGCAGACCGATCATGGTCGCCTTGCGGCCCGTACGGAAGTCCTTGACGTCCCAGTTGTTCTGCCGGGCGAAGTCGCGTAGCTCGGCGTCGGGGTTGATCGCGGTGGCGCGGCCGACGAGGGAGAGCAGGGGCAGGTCGTTGGCCGAGTCGCTGTAGGCGGAACAGCGGGACAGGTCGAGGCCCTCCCTGCGGGCCAGGGCCCTGACGGCCTCCGCCTTGGCGGGGCCGTGAAGCAGGTCACCGACGAGGCGGCCGGTGTAGACGCCGTTCTCGGTCTCCGCGACGGTGCCGAGCGCGCCGGTCAGGCCGAGACGCTGGGCGATCACGCGGGCCAGCTCCACCGGGGTCGCGGTGACCAGCCAGACCCGCTGGCCGGCGTCGAGGTGTGCCTGCGCGATGGCGCGGGTGCCCGCCCAGATGCGATCGGCCATCACCTCGTCGTAGATCTCCTCACCGAGCCGGACGATCTCCTCGACCTTGTTCCCCGCCACGAACGCGAGCGCGGTCTCCCTCGCCTCCTCGATGTGCGCGGGGTTCTCGTCGCCGCGGACCCGAAAGACCATCTGGCCGAGCGCGAACCTGAACAGATCCCTGCTGGTGAACAGGCCCCGGGAGGCGAGGCCGCGGGCGAAGTGGTAAATGGAGGCGCCGCGCATCATGGTGTTGTCGACGTCGAAGAAGGCCGCGGACACCGGATCGGGCTCGGCCATCGGCATCGCGACGGCGGCGGCCGCCGCGACCTCGCCGGCCGCGACCTCACCCACCGTCGCCCGCCCGGCTGTTCCCGCCTGGTCCCGCCGTCGTAGTAGCCGCCTCATAGCTACTCAGCTTAACCGCGACAAGGTGGCGAGATCGTTGACGCGCTCTTCGGTATGGATGCCGAGGACTCAGCCCGTGCGGCTCTCGCGACGCCTCTGCGGCCTCCCGTTTCGCCGCCCCTGAGCCCCCGAGACGGTCTTACCGGGTCTCCACCGGCTTTTAGGGTCCTCACGAACCCCGCTCCCGTCCGGCGGCATCTGGCTCAGGCAGGGGGCCGTTCCCCCGGGGAGCGCTACTCGGGCGGGGCGAGGCCCTCGATGTAGTTGAGATAGACGTGGGCTTTGCGCTGGTTCTCCACGCCCATCTTGGGGATCATCCCGGTGATCTGGGTGCGCTGTTTCTGGACGAAGCGCTTGAGTTCCCCGGCGCGCGTGGAGTCGCGGCGCCGTATCTGCCGCAGGGAGGTCACCGCGGAACGTGTGGTGTCCTCCATGGCCTGCAGGGTCTCCCCGATCACCTTCTCGCCCTCGCCGGAGCCCAGGAGTTCCTCGACCTCACGGGCGCGGGTCTCGGCGTAGCCGAAGGAGCGGTCGGCCCGCTCGGCGTCGTCGCTGCTCAGATGGAACAGCGTGTTCTCGGCGGCGCGCTTGAGCGGGTAGAAGGTGTCACCGGGCATCGACCGGTAGGTCCCCATCACGGACGCGACCATCATGACCACCAGGGCGGTGCTGAGCAGTTGCGGGAACAGCCCCGCACGGGATCTCCGCCGGGAGTGGCGGGGACCCGCCGGGCGCCGCTCGACGGCGTCCTCCTCCTGAGGGGGCCGGGTGAGCTGCTCGCGGAGCCTGGCGTTGAACTCGGGCCGGGGGCCGGTCGTCATGCGGGCTCCCAGCCGTGAAACGCGGTTTTGGATGCGTGCCTGTGACCTCCGTGAGAATCCAGGCAGCCACTTCCCCATGAACGCTCCCTGCCGCCCCCAGCTCATGATCCATCGGTGTCACTTGCCTAACGATGACTCGGCACGGCAGGTTACGCGCTGCGCCGTATCGGCATGGGGAACCTCACCCCCGGGCGTGGCGGCCCGAGCCGGGAGGCGATGCCGGCCGGCGCCGGCCGGGGGCCGAAGCCCGCGTGCCGGTGTCAGCTGAGGTCGGGGGGCAGCGCGCGGGCCAGGGCGCGGATCGCGCGGAACTGGAGTGCCTTGATGGCGCCGCTCTTCTTGCCCATGATGAGCGCGGTCTCAGCCAGTGACATGCCGTGCAGGAAGCGCAGCACCACGCACTCCTGCTGCTCGGGGCCGAGATCGCGGACGGCGGTGAGCACCCGGTCGCTGATCATCGCGGTGACGACGGCGTTCTCCGGGATGTGCGGGCCGTCGAGCGGGATGTCGATCACCTCGGCCGTCGTCACTTCAAGGCGGTATCTGCCGGACTTGAAGTGATCGGTGATCAGGTTTCTCGCGATGGTCACGAGCCAGGCGCCGAAATCACGTCCCTGCCACGTGAAGTCCGTGATCCGGCGGAGCGCGCGGAGAAAGGTCTCGCTCGTGAGATCCTCGGCCAGCGGATGTGAGCCGACCCGGAAATAGATGTAGCGGTACACCAGGGTGAGATAACGATCATAGAGCGTGCCAAAAGCATCCGAGTCTCCGGTTTTGGCACGCAAAACGAGCCTCCGGAGCTCTTCGGAGGCACCCTCACGCACGGTGAGGTCACTACTGCGGACGGGCCGAGTTGCCCCGGCTGTCGTGGGGAGGTGCCCGGCGAGCGGCCACGTTTCAGGCATCCGGTATCCCTGAGGGGAGGGGGTACGGCGTGCTCGATCACTCTAGAAATGAAGGGGTAATTCCACAATCCACTTTGAAGTGTCGTGACTGGGGGTAATCGCCGTATACGGTGTGGGGTCGGTTGCTTCGAGCCGGCTCCGGAAGCCAACTCAGGGTTCGGCTACCGGTTGGGGGGTAATGTCCGGCAGCATTGGAGACACCATGGAAGTCCTCGTCGCTGTCATCGCCTTCGCCGGTGCATTGCTCGCAGCCATCGCCACCGGTGCCCTCATCAGCCGTCTCCGCAGTGAGCCCAAGGGCTGGCTGATCGCCTGGAGCATCACCACGGCGTCTCTCGCCGTCTCACTCGGAGTAATCGCCACCGGCTATTTGATTGGGTTTGGGGCGGGCACGTTCCGGATTTATCAACTGACCGGATCCATGCTGGCGCCCCTGTGGCTGATTGTCGGGGTCATCCAGTTACTGGCCCGCAAGAGCGCGGTCAGGTTCTCCTCCTGGCTCCTGGGGATCGCCCTCACCGTCATCGCCACGGTGATCCTCGCGGTCGACCCCGTCCTGCAGGAGAAGGACTTCGCCAAGGCCCTGCCGCTGGGCAGCCGCCACTGGGGCCTGCCTCCGGCCTACCTGCTCCTCGCCGCCCATGTGATCGTCGCGCTCGTACTGCTGGGTGGGCTGATCTTCGCGGTCATTCGCTGGCGCGGCGGTGACGACTACGACGCCGACAACATGCACGCGCTCCTGGTGCTCGTTCCCACCGGCCTCGCCCTCGTCGGAGCCGTCAGCTTCGCGGTGCCCGGGATGTTCACCGCGCTCCTGCTCTTCGTCACCGCCGCCGCGGTCTGGTACGTCGTGCTGCGCCCGCTCGCGCCCTACGAGGACGAGGACGAGGACGACGGCGACGAGTGGGAGGACGAACCGCCGGCCCGCCGCTCCGAATACCAGCCCCGTGACGTGCAGGTCGCAGGCCGCCGCGTGACCCCACAGAGTCCTCCCGCCCAGGCACTGGCCGAGGAGACGCCGCGCCGCTCCGGCCTCGGCGACCTTGTGGCCGAGTACCGGGCGGGCGAGCAGGACGTCGACTACGCTGCGCGCATGCGGCAGCAACCCTCTCCGGGCGACGACAGGTTCGGCGGTCCCGCCACGGGGATGTTCATGGCGGGCGAGTACGGAATGCCGCCCGCCGACCAGCCGTCCGGCGGTGATCCCGGCAGGCGCGGCGGTGATCCCGGCAGGCAGCCGCCGCCGGTGACCGGTCAGTTCGGCATGCCGACCGCCGGTCCCGCGACAGGCGAGTACAACATCCCCGCCCATGAGTTCGGCAGGCACGGCGCCGCGGGGTCCGGCAGGTCCGCGGGCCCCGGCACGGGGGAGTTCGGCAAGCCGGGAGGGGCCGGGGAGCCCGGCAGGCCGGCAGGCACCGGCGAGTTCGGCAGGTCCGCGGTGCCCGGCACCGGGGAGTTCGGCCTGCCGGGCGCCGGCAGGCCGGGCAGCCTCCAGCCCATGCCCGCAGACCAGGCTTTCGGTGGCGCCCCCTCCTCGGGCTCCGAGCAGGGACGCGGGTCCAGGGGGTATGACCGGGGAGGCTCCCCCGGCTACGACCAGGCGTTCGGTGGCGCCGCGCCCTCGACCGGTGCCCTCTATCCGGGCGGGCCGGGGATCCCGGGCGGGCCGGGAATGCCGGGCGGTTCCGGTGACCTGCCGGGCGGTTCGAGCCGTCCCTCGCCGAGCATCTTCGGCCTGCTCACCGTCTTCACCCTGCTCGACGGCACCGGCGAGAGGTTCGACCGGCTCGCCGAGGAGACCGTCGATTCCGTACGCCGCTCCGAGCCGGACACGCTCGTCTACACCTGCCACTCGGTGAAGTCGGCGCCTCTTCAGCGCATCGTCTACGAGCTCTACCGTGACGAGGTCGCCTACGCCGACCACCAGCGCCAGTCCCACACGCAACGTTTCGTCAGCGAGCGTCAGACGATGGTGCTCGCCACCAATGTGATCGAACTCACTGTGAACGCCGCGAAGGTGATGCCGCTCCCGACGGCCTTCAGGTCGTGAGCGCGGGGCCGGCCCCGAGGGGTCGGCCGCCGGGTCGGGGATGATCGGGCCGGCCGGTCGCCGAAGCGAAGGTGATCACACTCTTCCGGCGGCAGAGGACGATCAGGCCGGCCGCCGGGGCCCGCGGTCGCGTCGCGAGCGTCGCGGGGGAAGTGAGCGTCGCGTGGGACGCGGGGGAACGACCGTCGGGGCGGGCGCCCCCGGCTCAGGCGTCGAGGGCGGCGCGGAGACGGCTCTCGTCGACGCGCCAGAAGTCGTGCTGAACCCCGTCGATGAGGGTGACCGGGATCATCTCCCAGTAGCGGGCCTGATCCTCGTCGGAGGCCGTGATGTCGCGTTCCTCCCACGGGACGCCGAGTTCCGTGGCGACCCGTTCGATCACCGCCCGTGCGTCGTCGCACAGGTGACAACCGGGTTTGCCGAGCAGGGTGATGCGATGGTCTCGCGGTGACATGACCGTCACGGTAGCCGAACCGCGGTGTCGCGCCGACTTTGGTGGCGAGCGGTGAAGATCCGGTCCGGCAGAGGGGAAAGCCCGGCGGGCCCGGTGTCCGCGCCCGCGGAAGGCGCAGGACTTGGACTCTGGGGAGGGGGCGGGGAGCGGGTCGGCGGGGGGTGCGGCCAAGATTGTGAACACCCACTTTGTGCATCGGTTCACAAAAGGACTAACCTGAATGACAGTGGTCTCACCTCGTCATACGTCGCGTCCGGGCCGCGCCGGCCGCCTGTCCCCCTGGAGCTCCGGCACGTGATCCGCCGTCTGTCCCAAGCCCGCGAACGCGGCATCCCCGAGGCGACCGTCGCCCGGCTGCCGCTCTATCTGCGAGCGTTGAACGGCATGGCCGAGCGTGCTCTGGCGACCGTGAGCTCAGAGGACCTCGCCGTCGCGGCGGGCGTCAACTCGGCCAAGCTTCGCAAGGATCTCTCCCACCTGGGGTCGTACGGGACCCGCGGGGTCGGTTACGACGTCGAATACCTCATCTACCAGATCTCCCGCGAACTGGGCCTCACCCAGGACTGGGCCGTCGCCATCGTCGGAGTGGGTAACCTCGGGCGTGCGCTCGCCAATTACGGCGGGTTCGTCTCCCGTGGGTTCAGGGTCGCCGCGCTGCTCGACGCGGACCCCGACGTGGTGGGCGACCACATCGCGGGATTGAATGTGGAGCACATCGATGAGCTGGAAGCCGTGATAACGCGACGGGGAGTGTCGATCGTAGTGCTTGCGACACCGGCCGCGGCGGCCCAGCAGGTGGCCGACCGGGTCATCGCCATGGGGGTCACCAGCATCCTGAACTTCGCCCCTGTCGTCCTTTCTGTGCCAGAAGGTGTGGATATTCGTAAGGTCGATCTATCGATCGAACTCCAGATCTTGGCGTTCCACGAGCAGCGCAAGACGGATCGGATGACTGGGGGGCCCGTGATGGCCGAGGAGTGGCCCGAGGCGGTGGACTTGTGAAGAGGTACGGCGTACGGGTCGGGGGGCATGGCGTCTCCCGGACGGCCATGACAACCATGACGGGCGTGCTGACCAGGACATATGCCGGTAGTGTGAGCACGCGTACGAGCCCGAGTACGGCGCGAGAGGATCGCGTCCTCTCCCGGAAGGCCGGAGGGGGCCGATGAGCGTTCTTGTTGTCGGCCTGAGCCACAGGACGGCACCGGTGGCCCTGCTGGAACGGGTCTCCGTCTCCGGCGACTCGCTGGTGAAGCTGCTCCAGGACGTCCAGCAGGACGCCCATGTCACCGAGGCCATGGTCGTCTCGACCTGCAACAGGGTCGAGGTCTACGTCGAGGTCGACCGGTTCCACGCCGCGGTGACCTCGATCTCCCGGCTGCTCAGCAGCCACTCCGGCGTTCCCATGGAGCAGTTGACCTCCCACCTCTACGTGCACTACGAGGACCGCGCCGTCGAGCACCTTTTCTCCGTCGGTTCGGGCCTCGACTCGATGGTCGTGGGAGAGGGGCAGATCCTCGGCCAGGTGCGTTCGGCGCTCAGGCTCGCCCAGCAGGAGGGCACGCTCGGCCCGACGCTCAACGAGCTCGTCCAGCAGTCACTGCGGGTGGGCAAGCGTTCCCACACCGAGACCGGCATCGACCGGGCGGGCGCCTCCCTCGTCGGGGTGGGGCTCACCCTCGCCGAGCGCACCCTCGGCCCTCTGGAGGGGAAGCGGGCCCTGGTGGTCGGCGCGGGTTCGATGAGCGCCCTGTCGGCCGCGACCTTGCAGCGGACGGGCGTCACCGACATCGTGGTGGTGAACCGGACCCACGAACGCGCGGTGCGGCTGGCGCGGACGGTCGGCGGCAGAGCCGCCGGATTCGGCGACCTGGTGACCGAGCTGGCGGGGGCCGACCTGGTCATCTCCTGCACCGGCGCCACCGACGTGGTCATCACGGCCGACATGGTGACCTCCCGGGAGACGTTCCTGCTGGACCTGGCCCTGCCGCACGACATCGATCCCGCCGTACGGCGGCTGCCCGGTGTGACGCTGGTCGACCTGAAGTCCATGCAGGAGAGTGAGGCCGACGCCGGCACCGACGACGGCGGTCGTGCCGAGGCGGTCATCGCCGTACGCGAGATCGTCGCCGAGGAGGTCACCGCCTACCTGTCGGCCGAGCGCGCCGCGCGCGTCACGCCGACCGTGGTGGCGCTGCGGAGCAAGGCGGCCCAGGTGGTCGAGGCGGAGCTCGGGCGGCTCGTCGCGCGGATGCCCGACCTTGAGGGACGTGTCAGGGACGAGGTCGGCCAGACCGTCAGGCGGGTGGTCGACAAGTTGCTCCACGAGCCCACCGTGCGTGTCAAGCAGCTGGCGGAGTCTCCGGCGGGCGACCATTACGCGGAAGCGCTGCGGGAGCTGTTCAATCTTGACCCCAAGGTGCCAGAAGCGGTGAGGCGCATCGAGACGATCGATGCCGAGCCGGGTAAGAACATCGAGCCGAGCAAGAAGGAGGCAGACCTGTGAGCAGTGTTTCCCCTCCACTTCGGCTGGGGACGAGGCGTAGCGTCATGGCGACGACGCAGTCAGGCCTGGTCGCCGCCCGCCTCACCGAGCTGACCGGCGTGGCCGTCGAGCTGGTCGGGGTCACCACCTTCGGCGACGTGACCAAGACCGACCTCACGCAGCTCGGCGGTACCGGGGTCTTCGTCAGCGCGCTGCGCGACAAGCTGATCGAGGGCGCGATCGACTTCGCGGTGCACTCCCTGAAGGACCTGCCCACCACGCCGGACCCGCGCGTGGTCATCGCGGCGATCCCGCCGCGCGACGACCACAGGGACGCTCTGGTGAGCGTCGCGAAGCTGGCCGATCTGCCGTCCGGCGCGGCGATCGGCACGGGCTCACCGCGCAGGATCGCCCAGCTTCGGGTGATTCGTCCTGATCTTGATTACGTGCCCATCCGCGGTAACGCCGACACCCGTATCGGCAAGGTGACCTCCGGCGAACTGCAGGGCGTCGTGCTCGCCGCCGCCGGGCTCGGCCGGTTGGGCCGCACCGCCGAGATCTCCCAGATCTTCGAGGTCGAGGAGATGCTGCCCGCCCCCGGGCAGGGGGCGCTGGCCGTGGAGTGCCGCTCCGACCGGGCCGACCTGGTCGAATTGCTGAGCGTGCTCGACGACGCGCCCACCCGCGCGGCGGTCACCGCCGAGCGCGCGGTGCTCAACGCCCTGGAGGCGGGGTGTGCCGCTCCGGTGGGCGCGTATGCGACCGAGAACGGGCACGATCTGATCCTGGCCGCCGCTGTCGTCGCTGTCGACGGCAGGCGCGCGGTGCGCAAGTTCACCGCCGGAAGCCCTTCCACGCCCACGGATCTCGGTCGCGACCTCGCGGCCGAGATGATCGCGGAAGGGGCTGGCACGTTGATAGGGGAGCAAGCACATTGAGCTCCGGAAGTACCACCTTCGAGCGCCCGTCCGGGTTCGTCGCCTTCGTCGGAGCCGGTCCCGGTGATGAGGGCTTGCTCACGCTGCGTGGCGCCGATCTGCTTTCCAAGGCGCACGTCGTCATTCTCGACCAGGAGGCGTACGGCCCGCTGTTGCGCCACTGCCGTGAGGGCGTCGACATCGTCGACGCGGCCGAGGACGGCGCCGTCTCGCTGAAGGTCGTCAAGGCGGCCAAGGGCGGAAGCGTCGTCGTGCGGCTGTGCGCGGGCGATCCGATGTTCTTCTCCTCGATCACCGAGGAGGTCGCGGCGTGTGCCAAGGCGGAGGTGGAGTTCGAGATCGTGCCCGGCGTGCCGCCGGCGACGGCGGTGCTCGCCTACGCGGGGATCCCCGCCGCGGTCTCGGTGCCCGAGTTCCGGGTCGTGGACGCGACCCAGATCGACGACTGGGCCGCGTACGCCACGGGACAGGGCACTCTGGTGATCTACAACGGCGTCGCCGAGGCCGTTCCGATCGGGAAGGCGCTGATCGCGGCGGGCCGCCCCGACTCGACGCCCGTGGCGGTGAGCAGCGCGGGCACCACGACCGAACAGCACACCGTGGTGACCACGCTGGGCAGGATCGCGCCCGATCTCAAGCACGCGGGGATGATCGAACCCGCGCTCATCGTGGTCGGAGAGGCCGTCGGCATGCGCGACAGGCTGTCCTGGTTCGAGACCAAGCCGCTGTTCGGCTGGCGGGTGCTCGTCCCCAGGACCAAGGAGCAGTCGGCCGGTCTGGTCGAGCAACTGCAGTCGTACGGCGCGGTGCCGGAAGAGGTCCCCACGATCTCCGTCGAGCCGCCGCGCACCCCGCAGCAGATGGACCGCGCGATCAAGGGCCTGGTCACGGGACGCTACGAGTGGGTGGCCTTCACCAGCGCGAACGCGGTCAAGGCCGTACGTGAGAAGTTCGAGGAGTACGGCCTGGACGCCCGCGCGTTCGCCGGCCTCAAGGTCGCGGCCGTGGGCGAGAGCACCGCGCGGGCGCTGGTGAGTTTCGGCGTCAAACCCGATCTGACGCCCACCGGCGAGCAGTCGTCGGAGGGCCTGCTCATCGAGTGGCCGCCGTACGACTCGATGCTCGACCCGATCAACCGGGTGCTGCTGCCCCGCGCCGACATCGCGACCGAGACGCTCGTGGCGGGGCTCACCGAGCTCGGCTGGGAATGCGACGACGTGACCGCCTACCGGACCGTCCGTGCCGCGCCGCCGCCCGCCCCGATCCGCGAGGCCATCAAGGGCGGCGGGTTCGACGCGGTGCTGTTCACCTCGTCGAGCACCGTCCGCAACCTCGTGGGCATCGCGGGCAAGCCACACAACGTCACGGTCATCGCCGTGATCGGCCCGCAGACCGCCAAAACCGCCGAGGAGTTCGGGCTCCGCGTCGACGTCATGGCCGACAAGCCTTCGGCTTCCGCCCTCGCGGCGGCGCTCGCCGAGTATGGTGCCAAGCAGCGGCAGGCCGCGGTCACGGCGGGGGACACCCCTCGCAGGCCCTCGCAGACCAGGCGGGGAGCCCGGCGCCGCGCGAAGTAACCTTGAAAGTGGTCGCCGCCCGCGCACGACGGGCGGGCGGGCCGCGTTCGACGGCCCTCGACGAACGTCGCGGGCCGTGATCGGCTTTGTGGTGATACCACGATCGGTCCCATGATCGGTGTCACCGTCCACACCGTGACCGGTCTCATGATCGGTGGCGCCGTCGACACCACGGCCGGTCTCGTGATCGGCGTCGTGGGCGGCAGCGCGATCGGCGCCGCGTCGTGCGGTGAGTCAGGAACACACAACCGAGATCCTCCGGCCCGCAGCCTCCTGCCGACCGGGGGGGAGGGGAAGACAGCATGACGGCCCAGTTTCCTGTCGCGCGTCCGCGCAGGCTCCGTCGTACGGCGTCGATGCGCCGCATGGTGGCCGGGACCCGGCTGCACCCGGCGGAGCTCGTGCTGCCGATGTTCGTGAAGGAGGGCCTCACCGAGCCGAATCCGATCGGTTCGATGCCCGGGGTCTTCCAGCACACCCGCGACTCGCTGCGCAAAGCCGCCGAGGAGGCCGCCGAGGCCGGAGTCGGCGGGCTGATCCTGTTCGGCATCCCCGAGGTGAAGGACGGCAGGGGTTCGGCGGCCGACGACCCCGAGGGAATCGTCCAGCGCGCCGTCGCCGACCTGGTCGCCGACGTGGGCGACGCGCTGGTCGTGATGACCGACACCTGCCTGGACGAGTTCACCGACCACGGGCACTGCGGCATCCTGACCCCGGAGGGGGAGGTCGACAACGACGCCACCCTGGAGCGCTACGCGTCCTCCGCGGTGGCCCAGGCGCGGGCCGGGTCGCAGGTCATCGCGCCGAGCGGCATGATGGACGGCCAGGTCGCGGCGATCAGGGCGGCCCTGGACGGCGAGGGCTTCGAGCAGATCCCGATCCTGGCGTACTCGGCGAAGTACGCCTCGGCGTTCTACGGCCCGTTCCGCGAGGCGGCCGAGTGCGCTCCGCGGTTCGGTGACCGCAACGCCTACCAGCAGGACGCGGCGGGACCGGTCGGTGAGGCGCTGCGCGAGGTGAGGCTGGACCTCGAAGAAGGCGCCGACGCCGTGATGGTCAAGCCCGCGCTCGCCTACCTCGACATCCTGCGCCAGGTGCGCGACGCCGTGGACGTGCCGGTGGCGGCGTACCAGGTCAGCGGTGAGTACGCGATGATCGAGGCCGCGGCGGCGAACGGCTGGGTCGACCGGGACCGGGTGATCATGGAGTCGCTGGTCGCGATCCGCAGGGCGGGGGCCGACATGATCCTCACCTACTGGGCCACCGAGGTGGCGGGGAAACTGCGGTGAGACCGACGGCACGTGCTGAGAACTGGAGGTTCGTCGCTTGCTGGAGAAGTGGGTGCGTTAGAGTGCGATAACCGGTGCGGATGTGTCTCAGGTGGCGTAAACCCTGGATATTCGACGTTCCGACTGACCAGAGTGTGGACAGGTCGACCGCATCCGGGGTGCACGCGGGATGCGCGGACGACGGAGGACACAATGGTCGGGGTACCGATGGTTCGTCGAAGTAGACGGCATGGCCATCCGAAGCAGATGATCAACTTTGTGCTGGAGTACGCCGCCCTGGGCTGGGCGAGCTGTCCCGGTGCGAAACCGCTGAAGAGTGGTCCGCGCTCCTGTTCCTGCGACAGGATCGGCTGCCCCGATCCGGGGGCACATCCGCTCTCGCGGGCCTGGCAGATGCAGGCCACCACCGACCCGGCCCTGCTCACCAACTGGTGGCGGTACGAGCCGGAGGCGAATGTGATCCTCCCCACGGGGCGGGTGTTCGACGTCTTCGACGTGCCCCTCACCGCGGGGCGCACCACCCTCGCGAACATGGACTCCGCCGGAGCCACCTCGGGCCCGGTCGCCGTCAACGGCGACCGGGCCCTGTTTTTTGTGGCCACCAGGAACGCCTCCGACGACGAGGACGAGTGGTGGACCTGCGCTCTGGACTTCGGTCCCTCCACCATCGAGGAGATGCCGGGCCTGCGCTGGCACTGCCGCGACAGCTACGTCCTCGCCCCGCCCTCGCTTCTGCCGACAGGTGGGTCCGGCTCGTGGCTGCGCCCGCCGGACGGACGCCCGCTGCCCGACCCGCTACGCGTCCTCGACTGGCTCGCCGACACCTGCGAGTGAGGCCTAACCCAGGTGTCCTGCGCGGACTACTACCCTGGAGGGCGTGAGCCGTACTGAGAACTCCGAGGCCCTGTTCGCCCGCGCACGTGAGATCGTTCCCGGAGGGGTCAACTCTCCGGTCCGAGCCTTCGGCGCCGTCGGGGGGGCACCGCGCTTCATGACCTCGGGGCAGGGGCCCTACATCACCGACGTCGACGGCAACCGCTACGTCGACCTGGTCTGCTCATGGGGGCCGATGATCCTCGGCCACCGGCACCCCGCGGTGATCGAGGCCCTTCAGGAGGCGCTGCGCGACGGCACCTCGTTCGGTACGGCGACACCTGGCGAGGTCGAGCTCGCCGAGGAGATCGTCGCCCGTGTCGAACCGGTGGACAAGGTCCGCCTGGTCAGCTCCGGCACCGAGGCCACCATGTCCGCGGTGCGGCTGGCCCGAGGGTTCACCGGCCGATCCAAGATCGTGAAGTTCGCGGGCTGCTACCACGGCCACGTCGACGCGCTCCTCGCCTCCGCCGGCTCCGGCGTGGTCACCTTCGGCCTGCCCGACACCCCCGGGGTGACCGGTGCCTCGGCAGCCGACACCGTGGTGCTGCCGTACAACTCGGTCGAGGCGGTCACGGAGGCGTTCCGGACCTTCGGCGCCGAGATCGCATGTGTGATCACCGAGGCGTGTCCGGCCAACATGGGCGTCGTCCCGCCGCTCGACGGGTTCAACGCCACGCTGCGCGAGCTGTGCACCGCGCACGGCGCCCTGCTCATCATCGACGAGGTGCTCACCGGGTTCCGGGTGTCGGAGGCCGGCTGGTACGGTCTCGACCCGGTCGAGGCCGACCTCATGACCTTCGGCAAGGTCATGGGCGGGGGCCTGCCCGCCGCCGCGTTCGGCGGGCGCGCGGACGTGATGGCGCACCTGGCACCGGAGGGGCCGGTCTACCAGGCGGGCACCCTGTCGGGAAATCCGCTCGCCTGCGCGGCCGGCCTCGCCACCCTGCGCGCCTGCGACGAGGGGGTCTACGACCGGGTCGACGCCGCGGCGCTGGTCATCGGCCGCGCCGCCGCCGACGCTCTGTCCGCGGCGGGGGTGCCGCATCGTCTGCAGCGTGCGGGGAGCCTGTTCTCCATCTTCTTCACCGACGAGCGGGTCACCGACTTCGACGTCGCCCAGAAGCAGGACACCGCCGCCTACCGGGCGTTCTTCCACTCGATGCTGGAGCAGGGCGTCTACCTGCCGCCTTCGGCGTACGAGGCGTGGTTCTTGTCTTCGGCCCATGATGATGAGGCGCTCTCCCGGATCGCCGAGGCTCTTCCCGCTGCCGCGAAGGCCGCGGCTTCTGTTTCCGGCTAGCTTTGTCGGGGTTCTGCTTGGGTGAGTGAGCGTTGGTTCGCTCTGGTGGGGGCTTGAGGCGTTTCGGGTGCCTCAGGGTGCGCTTCGGGGCGTGCTTCGACGCGTGCGCGCTCCGGTGGGTGGGTGCTCCGGGCGGCCGTTGCCGGTGACGGGTCTGGGAGGTCAGGCCTGCGGCCTGTCGGGCGCGCTGGTCGCGGATTTTTGTAAGCCGCCCGGAACACCCACCCACCTCCGCGCACCTGCTGGCTCGCCGTAGGTGGTGTGGGCCGTAGCCGCTTTCTTTCGGGCCGCCCGGTGTGCGCTTTGACGCTGAAGCAATCCGTTCGGGGTCGTGCGGGGTCTGTCGCCGTAGCTGAAGCGCCGGTGCGGAAAGGAGCGCAGGGGGCTCGCCGTGATTCCATCGGGCTCGGCGTGGTTCGCCATCGGTTGGCCGGTTGGTCGGCGTGCTGGGGCTTTTGGTTTCGGCGGGGAGGCGGAACCAGACGGCGGTGCCCGCTTCGGGGTCGTGGTGGGTGCCCCAGGCGGTGGTCATGGCCTCGACCAGGAGCAGGCCGCGTCCGCCGTCGCTGTCGAGGTCGGGTGATCCGGGTGCCTACCTGGGCGGATCGCCGAGGTCGATGGTGATGGGGAAGGGTACGGGGACCATCAGCCGGTCGTGGTGGATGCCGGTGAGAGCGTACGCGTGGGTGGCCGGGTCGAGTTCGTAGACGTAGACCACGGGGGAGCCGTCATTGTTCTCCACCCGCCAGAAGTGCGCGATACCCGCTTCGGCGTAGCGGGAGGGCTTGGTCTTGCGGTCGCGGTCCTCAGAGTCGGGGGAGACCACCTCGACGGCGAGGTGCACCTCGCCGGGGGTGTAGAAAGTCCGTTCGTCGTCGTCGGCGGCCTTCGTGTCGACGATCACGATGTCGGGGCAGGGGCGCATCCGGTGGCCGAGCTTGACGTCCATCTGATCAACGGCTGACAGATGCACCGGGGCTTGACCGTCCAACGCCTCGGTGAGGCGACGGATCATGCGCTGGTGGAAGCGTTTCTGGGGGGACATGAAGACGAGAGCTCCATCGATGAGTTCGACGTGCTTAAAGAAGTCAGGTTCGCCGTTCGGTCCCTCCGCAGGGAGGTTGTCGAGGTCGTCGGCGGTCCATCCCCATGGGGGTGGGGAGGGCCAGTAGTCGAGTGCGGCGCTCACGTCGGTCACCGTAACATCGTCTCCGTCACTCGGTGTGTTCATTCAGATCATCTCCGTTGCCTTCCTTTTATTCTCTCCCGTTTTGGAGTGAACGGAAGGAGTGGGCGCTGAAGAAGGGAGAGAGCGGGCGCGGGTGCTGGAGTAGAGGACGCCGGAGATGATCAGGGTGGCGGCGGCGAGTTTGAGGGGGGAGATCGGCTCGCCGGTGAAGAGGGCGGCGGAGGACATGCCGAAGACCGGGACGAGCAGGGCGGTGGGGGCGACCACGGAGGCGTCGTAGCGCTGGAGCAGGAAGCCCCAGATGCCGAAGCCGCAGAGGGTGGAGATCAGCGAGACGTAGAGGACCGAGAGGGTGCCTTCTGCGGAGAATTCCAGGTGGGGGACGCCCTCGATCAGCAGGGACAGGGCTGTCATGGGGACGGCCGCGACCGCGCAGATCCAGACGATGAAGCGGAACGAGTTGGGCGGGGCGGCGTTCCTGACCGCGATGTTGCCCAGGCCCCAGAAGAACGCCGAGCCGACGACCAGGAGGAACGCGCCGATGGGGCCGCCGGTGCCCAGGTCGGTGGCGACCAGCGCCAGGCCGGCGAACGCGACCGCCATGCCGGTGATCCGTCGCCGGGTGAGCCGCTCCCCGAGCAGGACGACCGCCAGGATCGCGGTGAAGATCGCCTGGACCTGGACGACGAGTGAGGTGAGCCCGGCGGGCATGCCCGCCCGCATGCCCGTGAGCAGCAGGGCGTACTGGCCGATGCCGAGGGTGGCGCCGGCCACGAGCACCTTCCGCCAGGGCACGCCGGGGCCGCCGACGAGCAGGACGGCGGGGAAGGCGGCGAGCAGGAAGCGCAGTGCCACGTAGAGCAGCGGGGGGAAGTGGCGGAGCCCGACCTCCATCACCACGAAGTTGAAGCCCCACAGGGCGGTGAGGGTGATGGCGAGGAGGAGGTGCCGGGTACGCATGGAGCAATCGTCGTTTCTGAGGATATTTCAGCACAAGTGAGAATTTGTTGGGTTGGTCGTTTAGGGTTGCTTACATGTTGGATCTCAACAGGCTCAAGGCGCTGCACGCGGTCTCCGTCTACGGTTCGGTGGGGGCCGCGGCCGAGGCGCTCATGGTGACCCCCTCGGCCGTCTCCCAGCAGTTGGCCAAGCTGGAGCGGGAGACGGGGGCGCCCCTGCTGGAGCGCAACGGGCGCGGGGTGCGGCTGACCGACGCGGCCGGGTTGCTCGCCGACCACGCCGAGCGCATCCTCGCGCTGGTCGAGATGGCGGAGGCCGATTTCGAGGCGTTGCGCGGCGAGGTCGTGGGGCGGCTGAGTATCGGCGCCTTCCCCACGGCGGCCCGGGGTCTGATGCCCGCCGCGCTCGTGCTGTTGCGCGCACGCCACCCCGACCTGCGCCTGCAGCTCATGGAGCGCGAGCCGGAGCGGCAGATCCGTGAGGTGGCGAGGGGTGAGCTCGACCTCGCGGTGATCCAGGACTGGATGAACCGCCCGATGGCGATCCCCGAGGGATTGTCCCGGGCCACGCTCTTCGACGACATCGCCGACGTGATCCTGCCCGCGTCACACCCGCTGGCGGGGCGTTCCGAGATCGAGCTCGCCGAGCTGTCGGGAGATGGGTGGATCAGCTCCTCGCCCGGTACGGTCTGCCACGACTGGCTGGTCTACACGCTGCGCTCGGCCGAGCTGGAGCCGGAGATCGCCTGCATGGCGGACGAGTATCCGACCCAGATGGCCCTCGTCGCGGCGGAGCAGGGGTGCGCGATCATCCCCCGGCTGGGCCGCGACTTCGTCCCGCAGGGGGTGCGGGTCGTCCCGATCCGGTCGCGGCCGACGCGCAGGATCTACGCGCTCTGGCGCAGTGACGCCGCCCGCCGTCCGGCGATCCGCGCGGCGGTCGACGCGCTGAAGGCCGTGTCCGTCGACCTGGGGTGTCCCGTGTCCGAGCTCGCCGGGTCGGTGGGCGATCCCGGATGACCTCTCCGCTCGCTCGTCGAATTCCGGCAGGCGTGCGCGGGAGGGCTTGCGGGGGCGGCCTTGTCCCGCCTCATCCGACCCGAGTGGCACACCTGCCCGGCGACCACCCTGTGCCTCTCGGTTAGGCTGGCGAATACCATGGCTGAGACCACCGTCGTTCACCTCCTGCGCCACGGTGAGGTGCACAATCCCGCGAACGTCCTGTACGGCAGGCTTCCCGACTACCACCTCTCCGACAATGGCCGCCAGATGGCCGAGACGGTGGCCAAGGTGGTCGCCGGGCGTGACGTCACCGCGCTGTTCTCCTCGCCGCTGGAGCGAGCCCAGGAGACGGCGGCCCCCCTCGCCGAGACCTTCCAGCTGGATGTCATGATCGACGAGCGGCTCATCGAGGCCGAGAACATCTTCGAGGGCGTCTCCCTCGGCAGGGGTGACGCCCTCTTCCGCAACCCGCGCTTCTACCGCTATCTGTGGAACCCGCTCCGCCCTTCCTGGGGGGAGCGCTACACCCACCTGGTCAGCCGGATGAGGGCCGCGATCGACACCGCCCGCGACGCGGCGCGCGGCCATGAGGCGATCATGGTCAGCCATCAGCTCCCGATCTGGACGATCAGGCTCGCGGCCGAGGGAAGGCGCCTGCCGCACGACCCGCGCCGAAGGCAGTGCGGCCTCGCCAGTCTCACGAGCTTCTCCTTCGAGGGAAACCGTCTGATCAGCGTCGGATACAGCGAGCCCGCGGCGGCGCTCGTCAAACGCCCCACTGTGCCGGGCGCCTGACTCCGCCGGTACAGTGATTGCTCTACCGGTTGTAGTACAGGGAGCCTCCGTCACCCATGCGCGCACAATCCTTCGCCGCCGTCGCGCTGCTCATCGCCGTGGCCGGATGCGCCGGAAACCAGGGGTCGCAGCCGCAGGCCGGTGACACCCGTTTCGTGGCGGGTGACGGCAAGATCACTGTGTTCCAGGCCGCTGACCGCAAGGTCGCCCCGCAGGTGGAGGGGGAGACCCTCGACGGGGGCACCGCGAACCTCGCGGCGCACAAGGGCAAGATCGTGGTGCTCAACTTCTGGGCCTCCTGGTGCGCGCCCTGCCGGGCCGAGGCGCCGGTGCTCAAGGACATCTACGCCAAGACGAAGGCGGACGGCGTGGAGTTCCTCGGCGTCGACTTCAAGGACCGCAAGGCCGACGCCCTGGCTTTCGAACGCAGCCACGAGCCGGGTTACCCGAGCATTTTCGACCAGCCGGGCAAGGTCGCGCTCTCCTTCCAGGGGACGGTCCCGCCCGCGGCCATCCCGTCCACCCTGATCATCGACCGGCAGGGCCGGATCGCAGCCAGGGCCCTCGGCGCGGTGAAGTACAACGACCTTCTCGACGCCGTGACCAAGGTCGGCGATGAGAGATAACCGCTCAGGGCGACGGCAGGGGCCCTCATGAGCGCCGACCTCGTGGGCACCGTCGCCGGTGGCTCGCTGGCGCTGGCGCTGCCGATCGCGGTCGCGGCGGGGCTGGTGTCGTTCCTGTCGCCGTGCGTGCTGCCGCTGGTTCCCGGCTACCTGTCGTACGTGACCGGCATGAGCGCCGATCCCAGGCGAGGGCGCATGGTGGCGGGCATCGTGCTGTTCGTCCTGGGCTTCGCGGTCGTGTTCGTGGCCGGGGGAGCGCTCTTCGGCGGGCTCGGCGCGCTCCTGTTCACCAACGCGGGGATCATCACGCGGGTGCTCGGCGTCCTCACGGTCGTGCTCGGCCTCGCCTTCATGGGGGTGATCCCGGGTCTGCAGCGTGATTTCCGCATCCACAGGGTCCCGGCCGCGGGGCTGGCCGGGGCACCTCTGCTCGGCCTGGTGTTCGGCCTGGGCTGGACCCCCTGCATCGGCCCCACCCTCGGGGTCGTGCTCACCCTCGGCCTGAACGAGGGCAGCGCCGGTCGCGGCGCGATACTCGCCTTCGCGTACGCGCTCGGCCTCGGCCTGCCTTTCGTGGCGGCCGGACTGGCGTACAGCAGGGCACTGAGGACGTTCAAGGCGGTACGCCGGCACTCGCAGCTGATCACGCGGGCGGGCGGCGCGATGCTCGTCGTCGTCGGCGTGCTGCTCGTCACCGGGCTGTGGGAGCAGCTCGTCGCGATGACGCAGGGCTGGGTCGGCGGATTCGAGCCGGTGATCTGATGGTGTCGGTCGACCCGAAGACGGGGGAGCGAACGGTGAGCGAGGCGCGGCGGCCCGCGGGTCTCGGGGTCGTGGGGTGGGCTCGCTGGTTCTGGCGGACGCTCACCTCGATGAGGACCGCGCTGATCCTGCTGTTCCTGTTCGCCCTGGGCTCCATTCCCGGCTCGATCTGGCCGCAGCGCGGGGTCTCCGACGCCATGGTCGCCCAGTACTTCGACGACAGTCCCCAGCTCGCCGAGTGGCTGGACAGGTTCTGGCTGTTCGACGTCTTCAGTGCGCCCTGGTTCGCCGCGGTCTACCTTCTGCTGTTCGTGTCCCTGATCGGCTGCGTGCTCCCTCGCACCGCGAGCCACCTGCGGGAGCTGCGCAGGAAGCCGCCCGCGGCGCCGCGCAACCTGGGCAGGCTGCCGCAGCACGCCGCCTTCGAGGCGGATCTCACCGTCGAGGAGGCCGCCGCGAGGCTGCGCGCCAGGCGGTTCCGGGTGACCACGGGGCCCGGCTGGGTCGCGGGGGAGAAGGGCTACCTGCGCGAGACCGGCAACCTGCTGTTCCACGTGGCCCTGCTCGGCCTGCTGGTCGCGGTCGGGGTCGGGTCGCTGTACGGCTACCGGGGCAACGTGCTGATCGTGGAGGGCGAGGGGTTCGCCAACACGGTCGCGGCCTACGACCGCTACATGCCGGGCACCCAGGTGAACGCCGAGTCGCTGGAGCCGTTCTCCTTCACCGTCGACGACTTCCAGGCGACCTACATCGCGAAGGGCGAGAAGGCGGGCCAGGCCCTCGACTACGAGGCCAGGCTCAAGGTCGAGGACGCCCCGGGCGCGGCCCCGCGCGACTACGTGCTGAAGGTGAACGAGCCGCTGAACGTCAACGGCACGCTGAGCTACCTGATCGACCACGGCTACGCGCCGACCTTCAAGATCACTGATGGTGAGGGCGAGGTCGCCTTCGACGGGCCGGTGCCCTGCCTGGTGGTCCAGCCCGCCAACTTCACCTCCGAGTGCGTGATCAAGGTCCCGGACGCGCGGCCCGAGCAGCTCGGCATCCTTGTCGGCTTCCTGCCGACGACCGTCCCGTTGGGCTCGGAGTGGGTCTCGGTCTTCCCCGGCGCCGCGAACCCCACCGCCCAGGTGTACGGCGCCTTCGCCGGTGACCTGGGGCTGAAGGACGGCCGGCCGCAGTCGGTCTACGAGCTCGACCCGGCGAGCCTGAAGAAGATGAAGCCGCTGGTCATGAAGGCCGACCCGCTCGCGCTCGGCGAGAAGCTCACGCTGCCGAACGGCGCGGGCTCGATCGAGTTCACCGGCGTCAGGGAGTGGATCGCCCTGCAGATCACCCACGACCCGGGCCGGATCCCCGCGCTCGTGGCCTCGGTCCTCTCCGTCGTCGGCCTCGTACTGACCCTGACCGTCCGCCGCCGCAGGATATGGGTGCGGATCCACGGGGACCGCAAGGTCGAGGCGGGCGGCCTCACGCGCACCGAGAGCGGCGATTTCAGCGAGGAGTTCACCGAGATCGTCTCTGTTTTGAACCCAGGTGTTCCCGATTCAGGAGTGAAGGATGTCCGCTGAGGTCGACGTCGGCCTCGCCACGCTGAGCGACCAGCTCATCTTGGCGACGGTGCTGTTCTACGTCTTCGCAATGATCGCTTACGCCGTCGATCTGGCCTTCGGCCGGCCGGCGAGGGCGTCGGCCCGCACGGACCGGCCCGTCCTGGCAGGCGTCGGCGGGGCCGCTCCGGCCGACGCCGCCCCCGCCGAGGACGGTCCCGAGGTCAAGGCGCCGCCCGCCTGGGTGGTGTGGGCGGGAGCGGCGGGTGTCGGGCTGAGCTGGCTGGGCTGGGCCGCCAACCTGGCCTCCATCCTCACCCGCGGCCTGGCCATGGACCGGTGGCCGTGGGGCAACATGTACGAGTTCGTCGTCGCCATGTGCTTCGCGGCGGTGAGCGCGTTCCTGTTCATGCAGCTCCGCTACCCGATCCGCTTCCTGGGCGCGTTCGTCACGGTCGCGGCCGCGCTGGGGCTCGGTTTCGCCGTCCTGTACCTGCACGTGCAGGCCGGTCCCGTGGTGCCCGCGCTGAACTCGTACTGGCTCGTGATCCACGTGTCGGCGGCGATCGTCGCGAGCGGGATGTTCATCGTGGCCGGAGTCTCCGGCATCCTCTATCTGGTCAGGAAGGACGGCTCGGTCCGGCTGCCGTCCCGGCAGGACCTGGAGCGGGTCGCGCACCGGGCCATCGTGATCGGCTTCCCGATCTGGACCTTCGCCGTCATCGCCGGAGCGCTCTGGGCCGACAGGGCGTGGGGCCGTTACTGGGGTTGGGACCCGAAGGAGATCTGGGCGTTCATCACCTGGATCGTCTACGCCGCCTACCTGCACGCCAGGGCCACCGCGGGCTGGAAGGGGAAGGCGGCCACGATCGTGCAGCTCATCGCCTTCGCCTGCCTGCTGTTCAACCTGGTCGGGGTGAACATTTTCATCGGAGGGCTGCACTCCTACGCCGAGCTGCCCGGCTGATTCTCGACACCGAGATTTCCTCGGGCTGAATTCCTCCCGTGGAATTCCAGGCCGAATTCCCGCGCCGAGCATCCCGCCGATTCCCGTAAGGGATTCCCCGCGATTCTCATACGGGAATTCGGTCAGCCTTAATGGCAGTATCGGTCACGCATGAAGGCCGATTCCAGCGATCTCTCAGTCGTCGTCACGCAGACGGCGTTCGAGATCCTTGAGGAAGTCGGGGTCGTCGTCAGGGCCCTTCGGGGCCTCGGGGCGCGGCGGCCCCTCATCGACACGGAGGAAGCGGGGCGGCCTGGGGCCGGTCGGCCGACCGAGCAACAGCCAGAAGACGCCCCCCGCGATCGGCATCAACACCACGATGAGCACCCAGAGGAGCTTGGGGAGGTTCCTGGATTCCTTATCCGGTGTGGTGATGACGTCGAACAGGCAGTAAAGCCAGAAGGCGAGTATCGCCAGACCAACCAGGGGCATGCCCGAACTGTAAGCCATCATGAGACGTGCTGCGCTCCGGCCCCACGTTACGGATGACTGGCAAGGCTCCCACCCCGTACCGTAGGAGCCGTTGCCACTTCCCCAGGGGGTGTGATGGCACATTCGGGCGACAAGGGCCGCCATCGACGGCGGTGGTGGCAGCGAGGTCCGGCCACGCGTGCGGAGAGTGCCGTGAGGGAGGCTCCGCGTGAGGTCCCTCGCGAGGCGGAGCGCAGGGTCGGGACGGTCACGGCCCCGGTGGCCGACCGCCCGCAGTACACCTGGAGAGATTTCGAGCTCGACGACGAGCGGCCCCGGGCACAGCCCAACTCCCCCGACACCCCCTACCTGGGTGACGGTCTGCGCCACTGCGGGCGCCTGGAGCGCATCCTGCACCGCCAGTGGGACTCGCGGTGGGAGGCGCCGCCCCCCGAGGCCGTACGGGCGGTGGAGAGCCTCGCGAGGCTGCCCGACGCGTTGAAGGACAAGCTGGCGGACGGCCTCGACGGCATCTACGTCGGCGCGGGCGGCGTGCCCGACCTGGACGACATGGGATACCTGCGCGGCGCGCCGCTCCCCTCGGGCCGGGCGACGTGGGACATCTGCGCGGGGGCGTACGGCGACCGCAAGATCGTGGTGGGAGACCGGCCCTCGCCCACCCCCGACGTGATGATGCACGAGGTCGGGCACGCCCTGGACGACGTGGACGCCCCCGAGGGCGGCTGGGTGTCCGACTCCCCGGAGTTCGCCGCCCTCTACGCCCAGTGCGTTCCCGCGCTCGCCTCGGCGTTCCATCTCCAGTCGGGAGACCTGGGCCGCAAGGAGTTCTTCGCCGACGCCTTCGCCGCGATCGTCTCCCGGCAGCGTCCCGCGCTGGTCGACATGCTGGGCGGCGACACGCGGATGGCGCTCAACGTCATGTTGTTCTTCAACCGGCGCTACGGAATCTAGGTGATCTGGGATGTACGTCGTCAGGCTCGCTGACGGAACCCTGCGCGTGCCGCAGACCCTGGTCGGCGATGACGGGCGTCTGATCGGCAACGCCTACGTGGAGGTCTCTCCGGGAGATCCCGACTACGACCGATGGCTGGCCGAGTCGCTCACCGAGGAGGAGTGGGCCGAGCGGCGGCGCCGGTGGCTGGAGGAGAACGACGAGTTGGAGCAGGAGTTCCTGGCGTTCAAGGCCGAGCAGGAGACCTAGGGGCTCCGGGTGGGGGGCGCACAGGGCGTCGTTCGAGACCGGGCGGGAGAGCCCCGAACCGGGGAGAGCGGGGGTCGGAGCGCGCCAGGCGGTTTCGGGCGAGGCAGGCTGGTGACGGGGGAGGTCACCATGTCGTGGCTCACACGACTCCATGGTGACCCTGCGGCTTCCGGGTAAGGCGCGCAGGATCACCGATGGTGTGACGTCCTAAGTCGTCAGACGCGCGGGGACTCGCCTGCCGGCCGTTCGGCCGTCAAGACGTCCTCTCCACGCAGAAGGGCGTGCACTTCCGACTCGCGGAAACGCCGGTGCCCTCCGGGGGTACGGATGCTGCTGATGCGGCCTGCCGCGGCCCAGCGTGTAACCGTTTTTGGGTCGACCCGAAAGAGGGCGGCAACCTCTCCGGGCGTCAGCAGACGCTCGCTGCTACTCTCCACAATCTCTCCCCCTCGCATCCCGCTTCCTGCCAGCGGGCGGACAGGTAACCAGTGTGCCGAGCGAAGCCTGATTTATCCGTGCTTTCCAACAAAGATCACGGGTTGTTATCTACTGCCTGCCCGATTGTTATATGATAGAGCCTTTTTGGGACTCTCGTGGGTGTTTCTTTACGAAACAGATCTCTTGGGAAGACTAGCAGCGCTCGCAGTCGATGCGAAGAGTTAGCCGTATGGCTACCGCGATCGCGACCCTGTGCGCGGAGTGACGTAGCCTCGATGCTGTGCATCCCGTCATCGTTTACACCGCGTCCCGGATCGGCCTGCTGGCTGTGAGCCTGGGCGTGCTCTATATCCTCGGCCTGCGCCAGCCCCTGGCTCTCCTGATGGCCGCATTCCTGGTCAGCGGTGTGGCCAGTTACGTCCTGCTCTCGAAGCAGAGAGACGCGTTGAGTGCGAGAATCACTAAGAACCGGGAGTGATCGGCAACGGGAACATGCCGACCCGGGCATGGTACTCGTGACCAAGGCGAGTTGTGTCACTACCAACCAGTAATCCGCGGGGATGTGCGAGGAATGCCTTGACCCCGATTCCGCGGTCTCGCGTGGGGTTCCATCTCAGGGCCCTGCCGGTGCGCGGATGGATCGCGCCGATCCCCGGTCGCGCCACCGCCCCGGGGCCCGCGAAGTCACGGCCGTCCGGATTGTTCAGCCAGCGCTGGTGCCCGCCGACGTAGACGGCCGCCCCCGTCGCCGCCACCGAGTACAGAGAGTCGCCCCCGGTGTGGTTCACCCACGTCGGCTCCACCGCGCCGCGCGCGCCGGTCTCGAAGCGGGCTGCGGTGTCGCACATCCTGTCCGGGCCCGCGGGCCCGCCGGTCGTGACGACGACGAGATAGCTCCCATCGGGGGCGAAGTCCAGTCCCCGCAGGTAGCCGGGGAAGTCGGCCATGCACCTGCCCCGGTAGGCCTCGGTCCGCCACGGCGCGACCGAGGCCGGGGAGGCGGCGAGGCCGGGCGACGAGCCGTCGGGTGAGGCGGCGTTCGGTGCGACGAGGCCGGGAGGGGCGACGGAGATCAGGCCGAGCTGGGCGCGCGGCAGGCCGCCCAGGGTGGTGAAGTCGCCGGCGACCGCGAGCCTGCCGTGGCTGAGGGCGAGCGCGTGGATCCTCGTCCTGCCGCCCCTGGGGGCGCCGGGCCCGATCGTGAAGGACGGATCGGCCCCGCCGGTGACGGCGTCGAGCCGCGCCAGTGCCGTCCGGGCGGCGGAGCCGACGTGGGTGAAGTCGCCGCCCGCGTAGAGGTGGCGGCCGAACCTGGCCAGGGCGGTGACCGCGCCGCCGCGCACCTGGGCGCCGAAGCGGGAGACCGGCGAGCCGTTGGCGAGCCGGAGCAACACCAGGCCCCGCGTCCGCGCGCCGCCGGTCTTCGTGAACCGCCCGCCCGCGTAGACGGTGCCGCGGACCCCCGCCGCCAGCGCCTGGACCGGCCGGTCCAGGCGCGGCGCGAAGCCGGGCAGGACCCGGCCCGTGGTCAGGTCGTACGCGAAGAGGTTGGAGCGCGGCAGCACCGTCGCGCGCCCGGCCTCGCGCACCTCGCTGAACGAGCCGCCGACCACCACCGTGCCGCCGACCAGCGCGATGGCGTTCACGATCCCGTCGAGCACGTGGGGAGTGGTGTTCACCGGATCGGCCGAGACGACCCCGCTGTGCTTCGTGGTGCCGGCGACGGCGGCTCCGGCGGGGACCAGGGTGAGGGCCGCGACCAGCAGGTAAGTGGCTCTGGCAAACATTCGACAATTTTTAGCATGCCCTGGGTAATGGAACGGCTACTTTCCGTGGATTGTCGGGGCGGCCCTAGGGTGGGAGTCATGACGCGCGCTTCTCTGGACAAGCAGCCGCACGAGGTCGCCGCGATGTTCGATCGCACGGCCAGGCGGTACGACCTAGTCAACGACGTTATCTCCCTGGGCCAGGTCCGGCTGTGGCGCAAGGCCGCCGCCGCGGCCGTCGACGCCGGCCCCGGCGAGCTGGTCCTCGACCTGGGCGCTGGCACCGGAACGTCCACCGACGCGTTCACCACGCTGGGCGCCCGGGCCATCGCCTCCGACTTCTCGCTCGGCATGCTGAGCACCGGGGTGAGGCGCAGGGGCGGCTCCGGCATCTCCGGAGGGGGGGTTCGGGGCGTCAGCTTCGTCGCGGGCGACGCGCTGCGGCTCCCCTTCGCCGACGAGGTCTTCGACGCGGTGACGATCTCCACGGCGCTGCGCAACGTGCACGACACCGGCCAGGCGCTGCGTGAGATGTACCGGGTGGCCAAACCGGGCGCGCGGCTGGTGATCCTGGAGTTCTCGCACCCGACGCCGAAATCCTTCGACCTCGTGTACTCGCAGTACCTGATGAAGCTGATGCCGCGCGCCGCGAAGCTCTTCGGTTCCAACGACGACTCCTACGAGTATCTGGCGGAGTCGATCAGGGCCTGGCCGGACCAGGCGGGACTGGCGAAGATCATTCAGGGGGCGGGCTGGGAGCGCGTGGCCTGGCGTAATCTGACGCTGGGGATCGTGGCCCTTCACCGTGCGTACAAGCCCTCCTGAGTTTCTCGGGCGGTGGCGACACCCGCCTGCCACTTTGCTCCCCAAAGGCGTTAGACTTCGGCGCGACAAGTTTGTGAAGACCTTCACAAAGGAACGAAAGGCCCCTTACCCCGAGGCCCCCACAGCGTGTAGGACAGGACAGGTCCCGTGACCGTGCCAGCCGCCACACAGCGGAAAGTCGCTGAGGCTGACGCCGACGTCATCGTCGTCGGCGCCGGGCCCGCTGGTTCGACAACCGCTTTCCACCTCGCGCAGGCCGGGCTCGACGTCCTGCTGCTCGAGAAGACCACCTTCCCCCGTGAGAAAGTCTGCGGCGACGGGCTGACACCCCGGGCGGTCAAGCGGCTCATCGCGATGGGGATCGACATCGACGCCCCGGGCTGGGTCCGCAACAAGGGCCTGCGCGTGGTCGGCGGCGGGATGCGCTTCGAGCTCGACTGGCCGGAGCTGTCGAGCTACCCCGACTTCGGCCTGGTCCGCACCCGCCAGGACTTCGACGAGATCCTGGCCGCCAACGCGGTCAAGGCGGGCGCCCGCCTGCTGCAGGGGGTGAACGTCACCGCCCCCGTCCTCGACGAGCGCAGCGGGCACATCGTCGGCGTGGTCGCGAGGCGGGACGGCGAGGAGGTCACCTACCGCTCGCGGCTGGTGGTCGCCGCCGACGGCAACTCCACCCGCGTCTCCCTCGCGATGGGGCTGCACAAGCGCGAGGACCGCCCGATGGGCGTCGCGGTGCGGACATACTTCGAGAGCCCCCGCCACGACGACGACTACCTGGAGACCTGGCTGGAGCTGTGGGACGGCGACACTCTGCTGCCCGGCTACGGCTGGATCTTCGGGGTCGGCGACGGCACCTCCAACGTGGGTCTTGGACTGCTGAACACCAGTGAGTCCTTCAAGGGCATGGACTATCGCGACCTGCTCAAGCGTTGGGTGAAGGGGATGCCCCCGGAGTGGGGCTACGTCGAGGAGAACATGACGGCCCCCATCAGGGGTGCCGCGCTGCCGATGGCGTTCAACCGCCAGCCGCACTACACGCGGGGCCTGGTGCTGGTGGGCGACGCGGGCGGGATGATCAATCCGTTCAACGGCGAGGGCATCGCGTACGCGATGGAGAGTGGCCACATCGCCGCCGAGACGATCGTCCAGGCGCTCGGCAGGGTCACTCCCGCGCAGCGGGAGCGCGTGCTGCGCGCTTACCCCCAGAGGCTGAAAGACGCATACGGTGGTTACTTCACCCTCGGCAGGGGATTCGTGGAGCTGATCGGGCATCGCGGGGTGATGAACTTCGCCACGCGTCACGCGTTGCCGCACCCCCACCTGATGCGGTTCGCGCTCAAGCTCCTTGCTAATCTCACCGACCGGCGAGGTGACGCGTCCGACCGCATCATCAACGCCCTGTCGAAGGTGGCACCACCGGCATGAGGTCGACGAATGCCGAGCACCTGGAGCCATGGGTGATGATCGCTTTACCTAGACTTCCGAAATACACCACAACGCAGAGCTACGCGCCGGCGCGCGTGGAGATGGGAGAGGAGGCGTAGCGATGGAGTTGTACGCACCCATCCTGGTGCTCGCCGTTCTCGCGGCGGGATTTGCGATCTTCTCGGTGACGATCGCCCCCTTCACCGGTCCCAAGCGCTGGAACCGCGCGAAACTCGACGCCTACGAATGCGGCATCGAGCCGACGCCCCAGCCCGTGGGCGGAGGACGCTTCCCGCTGAAGTACATGATCACCGCGATGCTGTTCATCGTGTTCGACATCGAGATCATCTTCCTCTATCCGTGGGCGGTCGCGTTCGACAAGCTCGGGATGTTCGGGTTGGTCGAGATGCTGCTGTTCATCGTCACCGTGCTCGTGGCCTACGCGTACGTGTGGCGCCGCAAGGGTCTGGACTGGGACTAGATATGGGTCTTGAAGAGAAACTTCCGAGCGGGTTCATGCTCAGCACGGTCGAGCAGGTCGCCGGCTGGGCGCGCAAGAACTCCGTCTGGCCGGCGACGTTCGGCCTCGCCTGCTGCGCCATCGAGCTGATGTCCACCGGTGGTCCCAAGCACGACCTGGCGCGCTTCGGCATGGAGCGCGCTTCGGCCTCTCCGCGCCAGGCCGACCTGATGATCGTCGCGGGGCGGCTCTCGCAGAAGATGGCCCCGGTGCTGCGCCAGATCTACGACCAGATGGCCGAGCCCAAGTGGGTCATCGCGATGGGCGTCTGCGCCTCCAGCGGCGGCATGTTCAACAACTACGCGATCGTGCAGGGCGTCGACCACGTCGTCCCCGTCGACATCTACCTGCCCGGCTGCCCGCCGCGCCCCGAGATGCTCATCGACGCGATCGTCAAGCTGCACGACAAGATCCAGAACACGAAGTTCGGCGCACACCGTGCCAAGCAGATCGACGAGCTCGAACTGCAGGCCCTGCGGTCGTTGCCGCTGATCGACCAGGGGAGCGCCAAGTGACGAGCGAACCCACCGAGAACCTCCCGGAGGTGCCGCAGGAGCCGATCGCCCACCTGGGCATGTTCGGCGCCTCGGGCACCGGTGACACCTCGGGCTACGGCCGCCTCGTCGTGCGGCGCAAGCCCGAGCTGTCCAGCCCCCGCCCCTACGGCGGCTACTTCGACATCATCGCCGACGAGCTGGAGCGCGCCCTCGGCGGCGATCTCGGCGACGCCGTCGAGCGCGTGGTCGTCGACCGCGGCGAGCTGACCTTCCACGTCAGGCGTGAGCGCCTGCTCGAGGTCATGAAGATCCTGCGCGACGACGCCGCCCTGCGCTTCGAGCTCTCGCTCGGCGTCTCCGGCGTGCACTACCCCCACCTGGAGGGCCAGGAGCTGCGCGCGGTGATCCACCTGTGCTCGATCACCCACAACCGCCGCCTGCGCGTCGAGGTCTCCTGCCCCGACGACGACCGGCACATCCCCTCCACGGTCTCGGTCTACCCGACACACGACTGGCACGAGCGCGAGACCTGGGACTTCTTCGGCATCGTCTTCGACGGGCACCCGGCGCTGACCCGGATCATGATGCCCGACGACTGGGACGGTCACCCCCAGCGCAAGGACTACCCGCTCGGCGGCATCCCGGTCGAGTACCGCGGAGCCGAGATCCCCGCGCCGGACCAGAGGAGGTCCTACACATGAGCGTCCCTCACCAGGAGACGAAGGAGACCCTCGGGGGCCCGTACGACGAGGTCACCGAGGGCAAGGTCTACACCGTCTCCGGCAACGACTGGAGCGAGCTGGTCGAGAGCCTCTCCGGCCAGCAGGACCAGCAGCTCGTCATCAACATGGGCCCCCAGCACCCGTCCACGCACGGCGTGCTCCGCCTGGTCCTGAACCTGGACGGCGAGACGGTCACCGAGGCCCGCACGGTCATCGGCTACCTGCACACCGGCATCGAGAAGAACCTCGAATACCGGACGTGGACCCAGGGCACGACGTTCGTCACCCGCATGGACTACCTGGCGCCGATCTTCAACGAGACCGCCTACTGCATGGGCGTCGAGCGGCTGCTCGGCATCACCGACCGGGTCCCCGAGCGGGCCCAGGCGATCCGCGTGATGATGATGGAACTCACCCGGATCTCCTCGCACATGGTGGCGATCGGCACCTTCGGCATGGAGCTGGGCGCGACCACGCCGTTCCTGTTCGGGTCCCGCGAGCGCGAGATGGTGCTCGACGTGATGGAGTACATCACCGGCCTGCGGATGAACATGGCCTACGTCAGGCCGGGAGGCGTCTCCGTCGACCTGCCCGCGGGCGCCGTCGACAAGGTCGGCGAGCTGCTCAAGGTCATGCCGGGGCGCATCAAGGACATGCGCAAGATGCTGGACGCGAACCCGGTCTACCTGGCCCGCACCAAGGACGTCGCCTACCTCGACCTCACCGGCTGCATGGCGCTGGGCGTCACCGGCCCGATGCTGCGGGCCGCCGGCCTGCCGTGGGACCTGCGCAAGTCGCAGCCCTACTGCGGCTACGAGACCTACGAGTTCGACGTCCCGACGGAGAAGACCGCCGACGTCTACGGCCGCTACCTGGTACGGGTCGCCGAGATGGAGGAGTCCCTCAAGATCATCGAGCAGGCTCTCGACCGTCTCTCGGGACCGCTCAAGAACGGCCGCGTGATGGTCGACGACAAGAAGATCGGCTGGCCCGCGCAGCTCGCGCTCGGCCCCGACGGCCTGGGCAACTCGCCCGACCACATCGCGCACATCATGAGCGGCTCCATGGAGGCGCTGATCCACCACTTCAAGCTGGTGACCGAGGGCTTCAGGGTCCCGGCGGGGCAGGTGTACGCCGCCGTCGAGTCGCCCCGCGGCGAGCTCGGTGCCCACGTGGTCAGCGACGGCGGGACCCGCCCCTACCGAGTACACTTCCGCGACCCGTCCTTCACGAACCTGCAGGCCATGCCCGTGACGTGCGAGGGCGGCATGATCGCCGACGTCATCTCGGCGGTGGCCTCGATCGACCCGGTGATGGGAGGTGTCGACCGATGAGTTCCACTAAGGGCCCGGACGACCGGCCGGCGGACGGCGCGCGCGAGAAGGTCGACGCGAGCACGGGCACCGGCCTGACGGGCGAGAGCGCCCTCGGGACGACCACCGCCCTGGGCGGCGAGCCCTCGAACGAGGCCGCCCGCACGGGCGGCGAGGAGGTGAGCGCGACCGTGTCCAAGGGGTACGCGCCGGAAGTGCGGGAACGCCTGGAGCGTGACGCCAAGGAGATCATCGGCCGCTACCCGAAGCCTCGGTCGGCCCTGCTGCCCCTGCTGCACCTGGTGCAGTCGGAGGACGGCTACGTCTCCGACGACGGCCACGAGTTCTGCGCCGAGATGCTCGGCCTGAGCAAGGCCGAGGTCGTCGGCGTCTCCACCTTCTACACGATGTACAAGCGCAGGCCGATGGGCCGCTATCACGTGGGCGTGTGCATCAACACGCTCTGCGCGGTCATGGGCGGCGACCAGATCTGGGACGAGCTGTCCGAGCACACCGGCATCGGCCACGACGAGACGACCTCCGACGGCAAGATCTCGCTGGAGCGGCTGGAGTGCAACGCCGCCTGCGACTTCGCCCCGGTGATGATGGTCAACTGGGAGTTCTTCGACAACCAGACCCCGGCGTCGGCCAAGCAGCTCGTCGACGACCTCAGGGACGGCAAGGAGATCTCCCCGACCCGGGGCCCGAAGAAGCTCTGCACGTTCAAGGAGGCCTCCCGGGTGCTCGCGGGCCTGCCCGACGGCCTGGCCGGCGACGGCCCCTCGGCGAAGGGCGCCTCCCTGGAGGGCCTGAAGATCGCCAAGGCGAACGGATGGAAGGCTCCGGAGGCGTGAGCGTGACACGGAGCGGAGCCACCACGAGCGGGCGCGCCGGTCAGACCGGCGCGTGCGGGCGTAACGAGCGTGCCGACAGGCACGGCGCGGCCTCGTCACGGAGCGACGGGCTGTCAGGCGAGGAGACGAAGTGACCACTCTCACCCCGGTTCTCACCGCGAACTGGGACCAGCCCAACTCCTTCACCCTGGAGGGCTACGGCGACTACTCGGCGGCCAAGAAGGCGCTGGGCATGGACCCCGACGCCGTCATCCAGGCCGTCAAGGACTCCGGCCTGCGCGGCCGAGGCGGCGCGGGCTTCCCCACCGGCATGAAGTGGGGCTTCATCCCCCAGGGGGACGGCAAGCCGCACTATCTGGTGGTGAACGCCGACGAGTCCGAGCCGGGCACGTGCAAGGACATCCCGCTGATGATGGCGAACCCGCACGCCCTCGTCGAGGGCGTCATCATCGCCGCGTACGCGATCCGGGCCAACCACGCCTTCATCTACGTGCGCGGTGAGGTGCTGCACGTCATCCGCCGCCTGCAGGCGGCCGTGGCCGAGGCGTACGCCAAGGGCTACCTCGGCACCGACCTGTTCGGCTCCGGCTTCGACCTGGAGCTGGTCGTGCACAGTGGGGCCGGCGCCTACATCTGCGGCGAGGAGACGGCGCTGCTCGACTCGCTGGAGGGCTATCGCGGCCAACCTCGGCTCAAGCCCCCCTTCCCCGCCGTGGCGGGCCTGTACGCCTCGCCGACCGTCGTCAACAACGTCGAGTCGGTCGCGAGTGTTCCCTCCATCATCGCCAACGGCGTCGACTGGTTCGCCGGGATGGGCACGGAGAAGTCCAAGGGCTTCGGCATCTTCTCGCTGAGCGGCCACGTGACCAGGCCCGGCCAGTACGAGGCCCCGCTCGGCATCACGCTGCGCGAGCTGCTTGAGATGTCCGGCGGTATCCGCGAGGGCCACCGGCTCAAGTTCTGGACCCCGGGCGGGTCGAGCACCCCGATCTTCACCGACGAGCACCTCGACGTCCCGCTGGACTTCGAGTCCGTCGGGGCGAAGGGCTCGATGCTCGGCACCCGAGCCCTGCAGATCTTCGACGAGACCACCTGCGTGGTGCGCGCCGTGCTCCGCTGGACGGAGTTCTACGCACACGAGTCGTGCGGCAAGTGCACCCCCTGCAGGGAGGGCACCTACTGGCTCAAGCAGGTGCTCAAGCGGCTGGAGAAGGGTCAGGGCACGGAAGAGGACCTGACCACGATCACCGACATCGCCGACAACATCCTGGGACGCTCCTTCTGCGCCCTGGGCGACGGCGCCACCAGCCCCATCCACTCGTCGGTGAAACACTTCCGCGACGAATACCTCAAGCACTTCGAGATCGGCGGCTGCCCGTTCGATCACGCCCCGTCCAGGGTCTGGGGTGCCCAGTGAGCGCGCGGATCCAGGCAACCGGCAAGCACAGCACCGTCTCGGTCGCCAGGCCGACGGAGGAGACGCCATGACCGTCGAAACCACCCCGGAGCAGCAGGCGCCGGTGAACCTGGTCACCGTCACCATCGACGGCTTCCAGGTGAGCGTCCCGAAGGGCACGCTCATCATCAGGGCCGCCGAGCTGCTCGGCATCCAGATCCCCCGGTTCTGCGACCACCCGCTGCTCGAACCGGCCGCCAACTGCCGCCAGTGCCTGGTGGACATCCCCGACGCGGGCAACGGCCGAGGCTTCCCCAAGCCGCAGCCCTCCTGCGCGATCGAGGTCGCCGAGGGCATGGTCGTCCAGACCCAGCTCACCTCCCCGGTCGCCGAGAAGGCGCAGCGCGGCGTGATGGAGATGCTGCTCCTGAACCACCCGCTCGACTGCCCGGTCTGTGACAAGGGCGGCGAGTGCCCCCTGCAGAACCAGGCGATGTCCAACGGCCAGGGCGAGAGCCGCTTCACGGAGAAGAAGCGGGTCTTCGAGAAGCCGGTCGCGCTCTCCTCCGAGGTGCTGCTCGACCGTGAGCGCTGCGTCCAGTGCGCGCGCTGCATCCGCTTCTCCGACGAGATCGCCGGCGACCCGCTCATCGACTTCTTCGAGCGCGGGGCGAAGGAGCAGGTCGCCACCGCCGACGGCCGCCCGTTCGAGTCCTACTTCTCCGGCAACACCGTACAGATCTGCCCGGTGGGCGCGCTGACCGGTGCCGCGTACCGCTTCCAGGCCCGCCCGTTCGACCTGGTCTCCACGCCCAGCGCCTGCGAGCACTGCGCGAGCGGCTGCTCCCTGCGCACCGACCACCGGCGCGGCAAGGTCACCCGTCGCCTGGCCGGGGACGACCCCGAGGTGAACGAGGAGTGGAACTGCGACAAGGGCCGCTGGGCCTTCACCTACGCGACCCAGCCCGACCGGCTGAAGACCCCCCTCGTCCGTGACGAGGAGGGACGCCTCGTCCCCGCCTCCTGGCCCGAGGCGTTCGCCGCGGCGGCCAAGGGCCTGGCCGCGTCGCGCGGGCGCGCGGGCGTGCTGGTCGGCGGACGCCTCACCGTCGAGGAGGCGTATGGGTACGCGAAGTTCGCCCGGATCGCCCTCGGCACGAACGACATCGACTTCCGCGCCAGGCCGCACTCCGAGGAGGAGGCGCGGTTCCTGGCCCACGCCGTCGCCGGCAGAGGCATCGAGGTCAGCTACGCCGACCTGGAGAAGGCGCCCGCGGTGCTTCTGGCGGGGTTCGAGCCCGACGAGGAGTCGCCGATCGTCTTCCTGCGCCTGCGCAAGGCGGCACGGAAGAAGGGCCTGAAGGTCTTCTCGGTCGCTCCGTTCGCCGGTCCCGGCCTCGCGAAGATGGGCGGCACCCTCATCCCGGCGCTGCCGGGTGCGGAGACCGCCGTCCTCGACGACCTGGCCACCGTGGACGCGATCGCCGATGAGGCGATCAGGCAGCCGGGCGCGATCATCCTCGCCGGTGAGCGGCTCGCCACCGTGCCGGGCGCGCTCTCGGCGCTGCTGCGGCTCGCCGACTCCACCGGCGCCCGGCTGGCCTGGATCCCGCGCCGCGCCGGTGAGCGCGGGGCGATCGAGGCCGGCGCGCTGCCGAACCTCCTGCCGATCGGCCGCCCGGCCGGCGACGAGACCGCCCGCGCCGAGGTGGCGAGGGCCTGGAACGTCGCCTCCCTGCCCGAGGGCGAGGGCCGCGACACCACCGCCATGCTGGCGGCGGCGCTCGACGGCCAGATCGACGCCCTCGTCATCGCCGGTGTCGACCCCTACGACCTGGCCGCGCCGCAGGCCGCACTGCTCGCCCTGGAGAACACCCCGTTCATCGTGAGCCTGGAGCAGCGCGCGAGCGCGGTCACCGACCGCGCCGACGTGGTGCTCCCCGTCGCCGCGGTGGCCGAGAAGTCGGGCACCTTCGTAGACTGGGAGGGGCGCGGGCGCACCTTCGCCGAGGCGGTTCCGGTTCCCGGGGTCATGAGTGACCTGCGGGTCATCGCCGCCATCGCCGACGCGATGGACGTGCACCTCGGTCTGCCCGACCCCGCCGCCGCCCGCCGCGAGCTCGGCTCGATCGGCGCGTGGCGCGGCCCCAGGGCCGCGGCACCCGACGCCGCCGGCCAGGCCGCGGCCGAGCCGAGGGAGGGTGAGGCCGTCCTGGCCAGCTGGCACCTGCTGCTCGACGACGGTCGCCTGCAGGCGGGAGAGCCCTACCTGGCGGGCACCGCCCGCCCGGCCCAGGCGCTGGTGTCGGAGTCGACCGCGGCCGAGTCCGGCCTGGTCGACGGCGGCGAGATCGTCGTCAGCACCGAGCACGGCTCGCTGCGCCTGCCCGTGCGGATCGCGGACCTGCCCGACCGGGTGGTGTGGCTGCCCGCCAACTCCGCGGGACGCTCGGTCACCCGGGACCTGCGCGCCGTCGCCGGTGACGTCGTCAGGATCGGCGCCTCCTCGGGAGACGCCGCCGTCGCGCCCGCCGCGGCGAGCCCGGTCACGCCGGGCTCGGTAAGCACCGTCGCGGGCACCGGACCCGACGAGCGCGCCACCGGCACGATGGCCGGCGAGGCGCGTGCCGCCGGCGAAGTAAACGAGGAGCGGTAATGAATGCCCGGACTCTTCTAGCGGCCGATCCGACCCTCGCCGACTTCGGCAAGGATCCGCTCTGGATCAGCATCATCAAGGCCGTCGTCATCTTCATCGTCCTGATGCTGGGTGTGCTGTTCGGCGTGTGGTTCGAGCGCAAGCTCATCTCCCGCATGCAGAACCGGTACGGCCCCAACCGGGCGGGCAAGTTCGGGTTGCTCCAGTCGGTGGCCGACGGTCTCAAGATGGGGCTGAAGGAAGACCTGATGCCCAGGACCGTCGACAAGGTGATCTACTTCCTCGCCCCGGTCGTCCTCGCGGTCCCGGCCTTCATGGCCTTCTCCGTCATCCCGATGGGCCCGATGGTCTCGATGTTCGGGGTGCAGACGCCGCTGCAGCTCACCGACCTGCCGGTCGCGGTGCTGCTGGTGCTCGCGATGGCCTCGATCGGCGTGTACGGCATCGTGCTGGCGGGCTGGGGCTCGCGCTCCCCCTACTCGATGCTCGGCGGCCTGCGGGCCAGCGCCCAGGTGGTCTCGTACGAGATCGCGATGGGCCTGTCGTTCGTCGGCGTCTTCCTGTTCGCGGGGACCCTCTCCACCTCGGAGATCGTCGCGAAGCAGGCGTCGGGCGGGACGTTCGAGCTGTTCGGCCTGCAGCTCTCGATGCCCTCCTGGTACATGGTCCTGCTGATCCCGTCCTTCCTGATCTACGTGATCACGATGCTGGGCGAGACCAACCGGGTCCCCTTCGACCTGCCGGAGGGTGAGGGCGAGCTGGTCGGCGGCTTCCAGACCGAATACTCCAGCTCGCTGAAGTTCGCGGTCATCATGCTCGCCGAGTACGTCAACGTGTTCGTGGTCTCCGCGGTGTCCATCACCCTGTTCATGGGCGGATGGCGGGCCCCGTGGCCGATCTCGATGTGGGACGGGGCCAACACCGGCTGGTGGCCGCTGCTGTGGTTCTTCCTCAAGATGGTGCTGGTCTTCTCCTTCTTCGTCTGGTGCCGCGCCTCGCTGCCGCGCGTCAGGTACGACCAGCTGATGGCCCTCGGCTGGAAGATCCTCATCCCGGTCAACCTGGCCTGGATCATGCTCGTCGCCACGGTGAGGGCCCTGCAGCTGGAGGGCACCGACCGCTCGCTCGTGCTCATCCTGGCCGCGGTCGTGATGATCGCCTGCCTTGGGATCTGGTGGCGCTTCGACAGCGTGCTGCAGAAGCGCAAGGAGGCCAAGGCCGCCCAGGTCGAGGCCGAGTTCGAAAAACTCCAAGCCGAGCCGTCCGCGGGGGGCTTCCCGGTGCCGCCGCTCGACCTGCCGCACTACCACGGTGTAGAGCGCAAGGAGGTTCCCAGTGGGAGCAACTGATTGGCTGAACCCCGTCAAGGGGTTCGGCGTGACCTTCCACACGATGTTCAAGAAGGTCGAGACGGTCAACTATCCCGAGGAGCAGCGGCCCACGGCGCCGCGCTTCCACGGCCGGCACCAGCTCAACCGCTGGCCCGACGGCCTGGAGAAGTGCGTCGGCTGCGAGCTGTGCGCCTGGGCGTGCCCGGCTGACGCGATCTTCGTCGAGGGTGCGGACAACACCGACGAGGAGCGGTTCTCGCCCGGCGAGCGCTACGGGCGCACCTACCAGATCAACTATCTGCGGTGCATCCTGTGCGGTCTGTGCATCGAGGCGTGCCCGACACGGGCACTCACGATGACGAACGAGTACGACCTCGCCGACACCAACCGTGAGAGCTTGATCTACACCAAGGAGATGCTGCTCGCGCCGCTCGGTCCCGGCATGGAGATCCCGCCGCACCCCATGCGTCTCGGTGAGAACGAAGAGGACTACTACCGGCTGGGACGCAACAATGGGTGAGACCATCACGTTCTGGGTTCTCGCGGTCGTCTCGGTGGGGGCCGCCTTCGGGCTCGTCTTCAGCCGAAGGGCGGTCTACTCGGCGCTGATGCTGGGCGTCGTCATGCTGTCGCTCGCCGTGCTGTACGCCGTCCAGGAGGCTCCCTTCCTCGCCGCGGTGCAGATCATCGTCTACACCGGCGCGGTCATGATGCTCTTCCTGTTCGTCCTGATGCTCGTCGGTGTCGACTCCGCCGACTCGCTGGTCGAGACGATCAGAGGGCAGCGTCTCTGGGCGTTCGTCGCGGGCCTGAGCTTCGCGGTGCTGCTCGCCCTGGGCGTCGGCAACGCCGTCTACACCGCGCCCGTCGGCCTGGAGGAGGCCGTGCGGGCGGCGGGGGGCAACGTACCCGGCCTGGCGCAGCTCATCTTCACCAGATACGTCTTCGCCTTCGAGGTCACCTCGGCGCTGCTGATCACCGCCGCGCTCGGCGCGATGGTGCTCGCGCACCGCGAGCGCGTCAGGCCCAAGGCCACCCAGCGTGACCTGGCCCGCGCCCGCTTCGCCGGCCCGCAGCCCTCGCCGCTGCCGGGGCCCGGCACCTACGCGTTGCACAACGCGATCGACATGCCGGCCCTGCTGCCCGACGGCACGGTCTCGGAGAAGTCCGTCAACCGGGTGCTCGCCCGGCAGGCCGAAGAGGGTTTCGCGCCGACCGACCCGAAGAAGGCAGAGCTCATCAAGCAGGTCCTGGAGAAGGAGGCGGCGCAGGGCCGTGACTCCGGACCGGACGACGAGCCCGTCCATGTGAGGGACGCGGCGCCCCGGCAGGAGGACGGCAAGTGACCACTCACTACCTGGTGCTCTCCGCGCTGCTGTTCGCGATCGGCGCCGTCGGTGTGCTGGTGCGGCGCAACGCGATCGTGGTGTTCATGTGCGTGGAGCTCATGCTCAACGCCTGCAACCTCGCGTTCGTCACCTTCGCCAGGCAGCAGGGCAACCTGGACGGCCAGATCATCGCGTTCTTCGTGATGGTGGTGGCCGCGGCCGAGGTCGTCGTCGGCCTCGCCATCATCGTGATGATCTTCCGAACCCGCAGGTCCGCGTCGGTGGACGACGCCAACCTGCTGAAGTACTAAGAGGTGACCGTGGAACCCGCTGAGATCATCCAGCATTCCGGGGGCGTGATCGGGGCCTCTTGGCTCATGATCGCGCTCCCGCTGCTCGGCGCCGCGGTCCTGCTGCTGGGCGGGCGTCGCACCGACCGCTGGGGGCACCTCCTCGGCGTCGCGATGTCCCTGGGCTCCTTCGTGGTGGCGGTCGCCGCCTTCGTCGAGATACTCGGCCTGCCGGAAGCCCAGCGCCGCCAGGGCGTCGCGCTCTACCAGTTCATCCCCGGCATCGCCGACATGGGGCTGCTGATCGACCCGCTCTCGATCAGCTTCGCCCTGCTGATCACCGGTGTGGGATCGCTCATCCACATCTACTCGATCGGCTACATGTCGCACGACCACGACCGGCGCAGGTTCTTCGCGTACCTGAACCTGTTCGTCGCGGCGATGCTCCTGCTGGTGCTGGCCGACAACTACGTCGCCCTGTTCATCGGTTGGGAGGGCGTGGGCCTCGCCTCGTACCTGCTCATCGGGTTCTGGCAGTTCAAGCCCTCGGCGGCGGCCGCGGCGAAGAAGGCGTTCATCGTCAACCGCGTCGGTGACTTCGGCCTGCTGATCGCGATCTTCACGATGTTCACGATGTTCGGCACGGTCGCCTTCGGCGACCTGTCCAACCAGACCGTGAGCGGGGCGATCCAGTCCGGCGACGTCTCGCAGGGCACGATCACCGCGATCGGCCTGCTGCTGCTCCTGGGCGCCTGCGGCAAGTCGGCCCAGCTGCCGCTGCAGTCGTGGCTGCTGGACGCGATGGAGGGCCCGACCCCGGTCTCGGCGCTCATCCACGCCGCGACCATGGTCACCGCGGGCGTCTACCTGGTCGTCCGCTCGGGCGCGTTCTTCGAGGCGGCCCCGACCGCGCAGCTCGTCGTGACGATCGTCGGTGTGGCCACGCTGCTCGCCGGTGCGATCATCGGTTGCGCGAAGGACGACATCAAGAAGGGCCTCGCGGGCTCGACGATGTCGCAGATCGGCTACATGATGCTCGGCGCGGGCCTCGGCCCCGTCGGCTACGCCTTCGCCATCGCGCACCTGATCGGCCACGGCTTCTTCAAGGCCAACATGTTCCTCGGGGCGGGCTCGGTCATGCACGCCATGAACGACGAGGTCGACATGCGCAAGTACGGCGGGTTGTTCTCGGTGATGAAGGTCACCGCGGCCACCTTCATCATCGGCTACCTCGCGATCATCGGCTTCCCGCTGCTGTCCGGTTACTTCACCAAGGACGGCATCATCGAGACGGCGATGCACCACAACCAGATCCTGGGCTGGCTCGCGGTCGTCGGCGCCGGCATCACCGGCTTCTACATGTCGCGGATGGTCTTCATGACCTTCTTCGGCAAGAAGCGCTGGGCCGAGGAGGCGCATCCGCACGAGTCGCCCTCGGTGATGACCGTACCGCTCATCCTGCTCTCGATCGGCTCGATCGTCCTGGGCGCCTTCATGATCCTGGACAACCGGCTCATGAGGTTCCTCGCCCCGGCGGTCGGCCTGCCCGAGCAGCTGCCCGGGTTCCACCCCTTCAGCGTCCCCGGCCTGACCACGCTCGCGCTGGTCGCCGCCGGTGTCGCGCTCGCCTGGTTCCGCTACGGTGCCGCCGAGGTTCCCCGGATCGCCCCGCGCGGCTCGTTCCTCACCACCTTCGCCCGTCGTGACCTGTACGGCGACGCGCTGAACGAGGCGCTGTTCATGCGCCCCGGCCAGTGGCTGACCCGCATCGCGGTGTTCTTCGACAACCGCGGCATCGACGGCCTGGTCAACGGCCTGGCGGCGGGGATCGGCGGGACCTCCGGGCGGCTGCGTCGCATCCAGACCGGCTACGTGCGGTCTTATGCGTTGTCCATCCTCTTCGGTGCCGCCGTGGTCGTTGGCGCGCTGCTCTACGTAGGGAACATGTGATGCCCTGGCTCTCGACCCTGATGGCCGTGCCCGTTCTGGGTGCGGTGGGTGTCTCCCTTGTCAAGAGTGACAAGCTCGCAAAGCAGCTGGCCCTGGTGGTCTCGCTCGTCGTGCTCGCGCTCACCGGCGCCATCGCGGCCCAGTTCAACCCGACCTCCGAGACGCGCTTCCAGTTCGCCGAGGTCTACGAGTGGATCCCGCGCTTCGGCGTCCACTACGGCGTCGGCGTCGACGGCATCGCCCTGGTGCTGATCGCGCTGTCGGCGGTGCTCGTGCCGATCGTGATCCTCGCCTCCTGGCACGACGCCGACGGCTCGGGGGCCGCTGCCCCGCCCAAGCGGTCGGTGAAGACCTACTTCGCGCTGCTGCTCGTGCTGGAAGCGATGATGATCGGCGTCTTCGCGGCGACCGACGTCTTCCTGTTCTACGTCTTCTTCGAAGCGATGCTCATCCCGATGTACTTCATGATCGGGTCCTACGGCGGGGCGCAGCGGTCGTACGCGGCCGTGAAGTTCCTGCTGTACTCGCTCTTCGGCGGCCTGCTCATGCTGGTCGCGGTGATCGCGCTCTACGTGGTCGCCGAGAAGAACACCTTCATGTTCCCCGAGCTGATCGGCGCCATCCAGGACCCGACCACGCAGAAGTGGCTTTTCGCGGGCTTCTTCATCGCGTTCGCGGTGAAGGCGCCGCTGTGGCCGTTCCACACCTGGCTGCCAGACGCCGCCGCGCAGGCCCCGGCCGGTGCCGCGGTGCTGCTGGTGGGCGTGCTGGACAAGGTCGGCACCTACGGGATGCTCCGCTTCTGCCTGGAGCTGTTCCCCGAGGCGTCGAAGTTCTTCACCCCGCTGGTGATCGTGCTGGCGGTCGTGGGCATCGTCTACGGCGCGATCGTGGCGATCGGCCAGACCGACATGAAGCGCCTGATCGCCTACACCTCGATCTCGCACTTCGGCTTCATCGCGCTGGGCGTCTTCGCGATGACCGCGAACGCGGGCGCGGGCGCCACCCTCTACATGGTGAACCACGGCTTCTCGACCGGCGCGCTGTTCCTCATCGCCGGCTTCCTGATCTACCGCCGGGGTTCCAGCCAGATCGCCGACTACGGAGGCGTGCAGAAGGTCGCCCCGCTGCTCGCGGGCACCTTCCTGATCGCAGGACTGTCCGGGCTCTCGTTGCCGGGCCTGTCCACGTTCGTCAGCGAGTTCATGGTCCTGATCGGCACCTACGAGCGCTACCCGGTCCCGGCGATCATCGCGACGAGCGGCGTCGTCCTCGCGGCCGTCTACATCCTGTGGATGTACCAGCGCATGATGACCGGTGCCCCGAACCCGGCGTACGCCGTGACCGTCCCCTCGGGGAAGGGAGCGGTCTCCTCGGAGGGGGAATCCGTGCGGGTCGCGGCCGACTCCCCGAAGAAGACGTACGCCCTGCCCGACCTCGACCGGCGTGAGAAGTTCGTGGTGATCCCGCTGATCGCGGTGCTCCTCGCCCTGGGCTTCTTCCCCAAGCCGGTGCTTGATGTGATCAATCCCGCGGTGGACAAGACGCTCACCAGCGTCCAGATCGACCAGCCCAAGCCCGCCGTGGCAGACCAGAAGGGGGCCGGCGAGTGAACGGCACCATCGAAGCCCCGACGATCGAGTACGCGCTGCTCTCGCCGCTGCTGCTCGTCTTCGGCGCGGCCATTCTCGGCGTGCTGGTCGAGGCGTTCGCGCCCCGCTACCTGCGCAAGTCGATCCACATGCCGCTCACGCTGCTCGCCCTGGTCGGGGCGTTCCTCATGACGGTGCTCAACGCCGTCAACGGCCTGCCGGACGTCCCGGCGGCGATGGGCTCCGTCGCGGTGGACGGGCCCTCCCTGTTCATCTGGGGCATCATCCTCGTCCTCGCCCTGGTCAGCACGTTCCTGATCAACGACGAGGACCAGTTCGTCGCGCAGGCGGCGGCGGTGCCGGGAAGCCCCGACGAGGAGGAGGCGATCCTCAGCGGTCGCACCCAGACCGAGGTCTATCCGCTGCTGCTGTTCTCGGTCGGCGGCATGCTGCTCTTCGCCGCCGCCAACGACCTGCTGATCATGTTCGTCGCCCTTGAGGTCCTCTCCCTGCCGCTGTACCTGCTCTGTGGCCTGGCCCGCCGTCGCCGCCTGCTCTCGCAGGAGGCCTCGGTCAAGTACTTCCTGCTCGGAGCCTTCTCCTCGGCCTTCTTCCTGTACGGGATGGCCCTGGTCTACGGCTACGCCGGGTCGGTGGACCTGCGGGCCATCAGCGACTCGCTCAGCGCGGTCAGCGGCCAGGAGTCGTTGCTGCTCATCGGTACCGCGATGCTCGGTGTCGGCTTGCTCTTCAAGATCGGAGCCGCGCCGTTCCAGGCGTGGAAGCCTGACGTCTACCAGGGCGCGCCCACCGCGGTCACCGCACTGATGGCCTCCACCGTGCTCGTCGCGGCCTTCGGTGCCGTCCTCAGAGTCTTCTGGGTGGCTCTGGGCGGTCTTGAGTGGAACTGGAAGCCGGTCATGTGGGGCGTCGCGATCCTGACGATGATCGTCGGTGCCGTTCTGGCCATCACCCAGACCGAGATCAAGCGGATGCTCGCCTACTCCTCGATCGCGCACGCGGGCTTCCTGCTCACCGGTGTCGTCGCGATCGGTGCCGCCGAGCAGAACGCGCAGGCCCTGTCGGCGATCCTGTTCTACCTGGCCGCGTACGGCTTCACCACGGTCGGCGCCTTCGCGGTCGTCACCATGGTCCGCGACGCGGGTGGCGAGGCCGGGCACCTGTCCCGGTGGGCGGGTCTGGGCAAGCGCGCCCCGGTGCTCGCGGGCATCTTCGCCTTCTTCCTGCTCGCCTTCGCCGGCATCCCGCTCACGAGCGGCTTCTTCGGCAAGTACGCCGTTTTCTCGGCGGCGGTCGCCGGTGACGCCCTGCCACTGGTCGTCGTGGGTGTGGTCAGCTCGGCGATCGCGGCGTTCTTCTACGTCCGTGTCATCGTGCTCATGTTCTTCAGCGAACCCGCCGCCGACGGACCGTCCATCGCGGCTCCCACACTGGGCACCTCGGCGGTGGTCGCCCTTGCCGCAGCGGCTACGGTAGTGCTCGGAGTCTTCCCGCAGCCGGTGCTCGATCTCGCGGATCAGGCTGCGTCCGCGCTGTTCATTCGCTAGAGGAGTAACGTTTCATGGCTGCGCCACCGGTTGTTGATCTCCCGCTTGTCGACGAACAGCTGGCGCAGGACCTCGCTACCGGACTGGCGGAGGTCGAGAAGCTGCTGCGGTCCTCGGTGCGGAGCGAGGACGCCTTCGTCACGGAGGCGTCCAAGCACCTCATCGAGGCCGGTGGCAAGAGGTTCCGGGCGACGCTGGTCCTGCTCGCCGCGCAGTTCGGCTCACCGGAGGCCAAGGGCGTGGTGCCGGGGGCCGTGGTGATCGAGCTGACCCACCTGGCGACGCTGTACCACGACGACGTGATGGACGAGGCCTCGATCCGCAGGGGTTCCCCCTCGGCGAACGCCCGCTGGAACAACACCGTGGCGATCCTGACCGGCGACTACCTGTTCGCCCAGGCGTCGGAGATCCTCGCGGACCTCGGCTCCGAGATCATCAGGATCCAGGCCCAGACGTTCTCCCGCCTGGTGCGCGGCCAGATCCGCGAGACCATCGGCCCCCGCCCCGGTGAAGACCCGGTGGCCCACTACATCAGGGTGCTGGCCGACAAGACCGGCTCGCTGGTGGCCACCGGCGGCCGGTTGGGCGCGATGCTCAGCGGGGCCCCGTCCGAGGTCGTCGAGCGGCTGACCCGGGCCTGCGAGGCGATCGGGGTCGCGTGGCAGCTCGGCGACGACCTGCTTGACGTCGCCGCCGAGACGGGCGAGTCGGGCAAGACACCGGGGACCGACCTGCGCGAGGGCATCCGGACCCTGCCGGTGCTCTACGTCCTCGCCTCCGACGCCCCCGAGGGTGCCCGCCTGCGCGAGCTGCTCGCCGGTCCGGTCGCGGAGGAGGACATCGAGGAGGCCCTGCGCCTGCTCCGCGCCGACCCCGCCATGGAGCGCGCCCGCGCCGAGCTGCTCGCCTGGGCCGACCGCGCCCGCGAGGCCATCGCCGGCCTTCCCGACATCCCGGCCCGCGCCGCCTACCTGGCACTGTGCGACTACGTGGTGGAGCGGTCCGGCTGACCCATCCGGCTCGGGTGGCGCGGGGCCGGGTCTCGTCCCCGGCACGTGCAGGGGAGTCGCTCGCCTGGCCGACCAGGTTGAAGGGCCGTCCGCCTGGCCCTGACCGCGTTGAAGGACGTTCGCCCGGCCTCGCGCGGCCACGTCGTGAAACGTTCTGGCCGGCCACCGCGAGCGTGAGCACCGACAGGCTCAGCCGCCCGGCCGAGCGTTTTTCGTGCCTCTTCCACGATGTTGTTTGTAGGTGAAAGCAAATAATGTATGTGCACGTAGACTCCTGCCGACAGAACATCCAGGAGGAAAGCACCATGTCGTGGGACCGTTTAACCCTCTTGCACGCGCGCGTGGAAGCGGAGCTGGCCAGGGCGCTCCAGCGCGGGCACGGCCTCGGACTGTCGGAGTACCGCGCGCTGGGACGGCTCGCCACCGCTCCCGGCGGCTGCATGCGCATGCAGGAGCTCGCCGAGGCGGTGGGACTCAACCAGAGCTCGGTGACCCGCCTCGTCGCCCGCCTCGAAGGGGCCGGGATGACCCGGCGCGATCTCTGCGCGGACGACCGCCGCGGCGTCTACTCGGTGATCACCGATGAGGGGCGCACCCGCCTGGCGGGGGCGACGCCCACCTACGAGCGCTCCCTCGCAGCCGCCCTGGAGCAGGCCGACATCGACCCGGAGCTCAGCCCTCTCGTCCTCGCCGTACGCGGTTCCTGACGCCGAGCACCACTTCATGTCGTACGGGGTGTGCCCGGCTCAGCCCTTCGTCCTCGCCGTGCGCGGCTCCTGACCGTCACGGCTCACCGGGGCGCCGTTTCCACTTCCCGTACCGGGACGGATTCCCTGGTCGTCCGGCGGGACCGGGCCGCCGCCCTCAGGCTGTCCCAGGTGAAGACCGACAGTGCCAGCCAGATGACGCAGAACCCCAGCCAGCGGCTGGGCGGCATGGCCTCCCGCATGACAAGCACGCCGCACAGGAACTGCAGCAGCGGGGCGATGTACTGCAGCAGGCCGATCGTGGTAAGCGGTATCCGGTTCGCGGCGGCCGTGAAGCAGAGGAGCGGGACGGCGGTGACCACACCCGCCCCGGCCAGTAGCAACGCGTGGCCCGCCCCCGCGCTGCCGAAGGTGGTCGTCCCCTGTTGCCCCAGATAGACCAGGTAGCCCAGCGCGGGCAGCAGCAGCACCAGCGTCTCGACCGTCAAGCTCTCCGCCGCGCCCACCCCAGCGGTCTTCTTGACCAGCCCGTACGTGCCGAAGGTGGTGGCCAGCACGAGCGCGATCCACGGCGGACGCCCGTAGTCGACGCTGAGGACGATCACCGCCACCGCGCCCAGTCCCACCGCGACCCACTGCCACCTTCGCAGCCGCTCCTTCAGCAGGAACACCCCGAAGAGCACGCTGACCAACGGGTTGATGAAGTAGCCGAGCGCCCCTTCGACCACGTTGCCGCTGTTGACGGCGTAGATGTAGAGGCCCCAGTTGATCGTGATGATCACCGCCGCCAGGACGAGGAGACCGAGCTTTCCCGGGGTGCGCAGCAGAGCGCGAAACCAGGACCAGTGGCGTCGTATCGCCAGGATGGCGACCACGGCGACGAGGGACCACGCGATACGATGCGCGAGGATCTCCAGGGCGGTGGAGGGCTTCAGGAGGGGCCAGTACAGCGGGAACAGGCCCCACATGGTGTAGGCAGCGATGCCGTACAGGACTCCACGGCGCGTTTCAGGCATGTAGCCCATCTTCGCCCCTTACTTTATTTAACACAATTTAGTGATGCTTTCATGTCTGTTAAGAGGGCCTTACGGGAACACGGGAGGGCGGCCCATGGTTGCCTCCTGGTGAGAACGTGTCAGGAGGAGGTTCACATGGGCTGGTTGTTCGGCAAGGACAAGACGACGATGGTGTCCCCGGAGAACGCGCTCCCGGGCCGCCCCACCCCGATCATGACGCCCGGCCGCCACGCCGTCCTCGACGCCCCGCTCGCCCCTCCGTACCCCGAGGGAAGCGAGATCGCCGACTTCGGCCTCGGCTGTTTCTGGGGCGCCGAGCGCATCTTCTGGCAGACCCCGGGCGTGATCTCCACCTCGGTCGGATACGCCGGCGGCTACACCCAGAACCCGACGTACGAGGAGGTCTGCAGCGGCCAGACCGGTCACACCGAGCTCGTCCGCGTCGTCTTCGACCCCTCCAAGGTGTCGTACGAGGAGTTGCTGCGCGTCTTCTGGGAGGCGCACAACCCCACCCAGGGCATGCGCCAGGGCAACGACGTCGGCACGCAGTATCGCTCGGCGATCTACTTCCACTCCCCAGAGCAGGAGAAGTCGGCTCTCACCTCGCGGGACGCCTACCAGCGGGTGCTCACCGAGTCGGGCTACGGCCCCATCACCACCGAGATCGCCCCGGCGGGCGACTACTACCTTGCCGAGGAATATCACCAGCAGTACCTGTACAAGAACCCGAACGGCTACTGCGGCATCGGCGGCACCAACGTCAAGCTAGGTGACCCGTCCCAGTGGGGCGCCTGCCAGACGGGCCTGGTCCCGACCGAGGAGTAGTTTTTCAAGGAGTACCGGTCTTCGGATGCGGGCCGTTCCGCCTTCTGGCCCTCGTGGCGGGCATCGCCTGGGCGAGCGGGCAGCCAGCCGAGCAGAGCCGTCTCGACCACGAAGCGCCCTTGGTCAGACGTCGGTGGCCGGCGTGAGCAGGCCGGTCTCATATGCTGCCGCGACCGCGGCCGCCCGGCCGTTCATCTTGAGCTTGGCGAAGATATGCAGCAGATGCGTCTTCACCGTCGCCTCGGTGATGAACAGCTTCGCGGCGACCTCACGATTGGTCGCGCCGCAGGCGATGAGCCCGAGCACCTCGACTTCCCTGCGGCTCAGCGTCCGCTGTTCCGGCGTGTGCACCTTGCGCGTCAGCACGCCGGCCACGGAGGGGGACAGCACCGTCTCACCGCGGGCCGCCGCCTGCACCGCGCGACGCAGGTCGGCGCGCGGGGTGTCCTTGAGCAGGTAGCCGGTGGCGCCCTGCTTGATCGCGGGCAGGACGTCGGCGTCATTGTCGAAGGTGGTCAGGACCAGTACCCGGATGCCGGGCGTCTGTTCGCGTAGCCGGCGAATGACCTCCGCGCCGCTCATCTTCGGCATGCGCAGGTCCATGAGCACGACATCGGGGTTGGTCCGCATGGCTACGACGAGTGCTTCCGGCCCGTCTGCCGCCTCGCCGACGACTTCGAAGGCATCGTCGGCGGCGAAGATTCCACGCAGCCCATCGCGGACGACTGGATGGTCATCCACGATGATCATACGAATCGGCATGTCTCACAACGCGTTTCTGGAGTGGTCGGACGATCTCGAATCCGAGTCGGCGGGGATGGCCGGAACGGTGGCGGAGATCCCCGTTCCCTGGCCGGGAGCCGTCTCGACCTCGAAGTTCCCGGCCAGCCGGGTGACGCGCTGCCGCATCGCGATGAGGCCGAAACCGGCCGCGTTCGAGGAGCCCGCCGCCTCAAGGGTAAAGCCGGACCCGTCGTCACGCACGTCCAGTGCCACGACGTCCTCCATGTACGACAGGGTAAGGGCGACCCGGGTGGCCGAGGCGTGCTTGCCGACGTTGGCCAGTGCCTCCTGCGCCACCCGCAGCAAGGTGATCTCCACCTCCGGATGCAGCGGCTGAGGGTCGCCGGTGACCGACACAGTGGCGAGTACGCCGGTGGTCTGCGACCATTTCGTCGCGGTGTCATGCAGGGCGGCGGCGAGCTGGGCTTCGTCCAGCGGCGTCGGACGCAACGCCTGAACCGATCGGCGGGCTTCGTTCAGGCTCTCTCTGGCCAAGGTACGCACCGTGTTCAGGGGTGAGCGAACGGCAGACACGTCGTCGATCACGCTGTCGGCGGCTTCGAGCTGGGTGAGGATGGCGGTCAGACCCTGCGCGATGGTGTCGTGGATCTCCCTGGCCATCCGCTGCCGCTCCGCGAGCACACCGGCCTCACGAGCGCGGATCAGTAGCTGGGCCTGCAGGTCGGCGTTCTCCTCCGCGAGCGCGGCCAGCTTGGCGCCGGTCTCCCGCAACTGCGCGATCATCACCTTGCGATTCTCGTTCTGATCGCGGATGGCGTGGCCGACCAGTCCGATCGTAGAGGCGACCAGCAGCGCGACGAGGAAGGAGAAGAGCATCTGGCTCGGGGTACGCCCTTGCTCAGGGCGGGCGACGACCAGCACACCGGCTGTCGCGGCCACCCCCGCGTATGCCCACCACCCGGGGATCAGGGTGAAGGACTGGATGAACATCGCCAGGGCCGTCACCGTGAACAGCGTGTCGATCCTGATCAGTGCCCCGATGACGGCGAGTATCACGATGAAGTAAATGATCACCACCACAGGTCTCTCGACCCAGCCGGGATGCGACATGACCATGAACCAGTACCAGGCACCGGCGAGCAACGTCAGGGCCAGCACCTCCGGTCTCCAGTCCCGCAGCAAGGAGAAGACCGCAGGAAGCAGGATGAAGAGGTACGGCAGGGTGGGCCAGACGCGATCCCCGCGCGAGGCGGCGGGGTCGTCGGCGGCTACCACCGAAACGCCCTGAGGGCGACGCCGCCGGCGACGATGGATATCGCGACCATGACGCCCAGGGTGATCGGGGACGTCGCATCGCCGGCCCAGCCGTCGCGGATCGCCCGGACCGCTGGGGCCATGGGGGTCAGGTCGCCGATGGCACGCATCGAGCCGGACATGGTCTCGCGGGGAATGATGGCGCCGGAGAGGAAGCTCATCGGAAAGAAGAGGCTCAGCCCGATCACCGTCGCGGTGCGGCCGCTGGGGACGAGCGCGCCGACGAGGAGGCCGACGGAGCTGAGGCTCAGCGCGCTGAGTATCCACGCCAGGAGAACGCTCCCCGCGTTCGCGGGTGCCGTCAGCCCGTAGCCGGCCAGGCCGATGACTGTCAACAGCACCGTCCCGAGGGCGGCCAGCAGCATGTGAGCAGCCCACTGGGCACCGAACAGCATGGCGGGCGAGGCGGGAGTGGCGCGCAGCCGCTTCAGCACCCGGCGTTCTCTGTACCCGGCGAGTGTGGCGGGGAGGATGACCAGCGCGGCGAGACCGATGACGAAGATGCTCAGCATCGGCACCGTGGCGTCGACGGCCGGCAGCCCGCCCGGCAGGGGTTTGCCGCTGCGCAACTTGACCCACAGCATGATCACCGGGAAGGCCAAGGCGAAGAACGCCGACATCGGATCACGCATGATCAGTTTGAGCTCGACCGCGATGACTTGCGTGATGCCTTTCATTCCCCGTCCCTTCCGGTCAGCGCGAAGTACGCGCCCTCCAGCGAATCGGACCGCCCCTTTGTGATCAGCTCGCGCGGGCTGCCCTTGGCGATGACTCGGCCCTGGTCGATGATCGCGATGTGGTCGCACAGCGCCTCGGCCTCGTCCATGAAATGGGTGACCAGTACGACGGTGACCCCGCGCTCACGCATGTCGCGGATCAGACCCCAGGTGTTACGGCGGGCGGAGGGGTCCAGGCCCGTGGTGAGTTCGTCGAGGAAGACGACTTCCGGGTTGCCGACCAGGGCCAGCGCGATGAACAGTCGCTGTTTCCAGCCGCCGGACAGGCTCGCGAAGCCGGCGCGCTTCTTGTCTGTCAGCCCCCACTCGTCCATGAGCTCCAGGTAGTCGGCAGGCTTGTCGTAGAAGGAGGCATACATCCGTAACGCCTCACCGACTTTGATCGCGTCGGGCAGGGCTGCCTCCTGCAGTTGGACACCGATGCGCTGCATCAGCTTGCGCCGGTCGTTCTGCGGGTCCAGACCCAGCACCCGCAGGGTGCCGCCGTCTCGCCGCCGCAACCCCGACACACATTCCACAATCGTGGTCTTCCCCGCTCCGTTGGCGCCGACGATTCCGAAGATCTCGCCTCGCCTCACCTGTAGGGAGACGTTGTCCACCGCCTTGCCGGTCCGGTAGCTCTTACTCAAGCCGTCGATCTCGATGACTGTCATGTTTCGAGAATCACCGGTGGGCGGCGCTTTCGAAATCCACTGAATGGTTGATGGGGGTCGGCCCTCGCCTCCACAGGGCGTGCCGCACCCAGAAGTAGCTGCTCGTGCCGGCCGAGCGCGGGATCGAGGTGCCCGAGGACGCGCGAGCTCGCATCCTGGGATGCGCCGACGACTCGTAGCTAAGCGCCTGTCCAGAAGTTCTGCGCGTAACAGAGCGTGAGACCGCCGGGATAGGCAGGCATTGACAAGGGCATCGCCGGGACAGAGCTCCGATCCGCGTCCCGGGCAATATGACGCAGATCTACTTTCCCGGGTTGTCTGCGTGGGGCCGGAGGCCGGGCTGTTCCGTGATCTACGGGCTTGGTAGTAGCCGAGTGGATCCTCTCAGCTCGCGAGGCCACGAACGGGCGCCATCCCCTGTACCGCGCACTGGTGAGGGCTTACGCTGCACACCATGTTTCCTCCAGTTAAGATCATCTCCGGTGGGTTGGAGATTCGTGAGTTCGGGCCGCAGGACGCTGTATCTGTGGCGGCATTCGTGGCGGCCGGGGATCGAACGGCACTGCCGCCGGGCTCCCCTGAGGCGGTCGCTGACGTGGACGGATGGCTGACCAAAGTACACCAGCGGCGATTGGACGGCGAGGGCGTCCTCCTGGCGATAGTGGAACAGACCACCGGCAAGATCGTCGGCAGTATCGGGTTGCGGGACACCGACTGGGAGGCTGGTCGCACCGAGATCGGTTACGGAATGCGCACCAGTCAGCGAGGTCGGGGCTATGCGACCGAGGCAGCGCGCGCGGTTGGACGGTGGGCGCTTACCGACGGCGGGATGCGGCGGGTTCAGTTGCACTCCCGCGTCGACAACGTCGCTTCCCTGCGGGTGGCCGAAAAGGCCGGATACCAGCGGGAGGGCACACTGCGGATGGCCGAGCAGGAAGGGTGCGAGGCTTATGACCTGGCCGTCTTCTCGATGATCGCTACGGAGGCAACCACCGACGACCGCCCCAAGGCTGAACAAGCCGACAGAAGGTCATCACTGTAGCGATCATGTGATGGGTGCGGCGGGACAACCGCCGCATACGTCAGGTACCTGGGGCCGCGTCAGGGATGACGGAACGCAAGACCTGGCTCTCGGCTGGTTGCAAGCGGAATGAGCCTCCCCCAGTAGTCCGGACACCGGCGGTGTGTCATCAGGCTCCAGGGTCCGGACTACTGGGGAAGCTCATGTGAGCAAGGGTGCGCCACTCTTGAGGGCATGCTGGGCCGCGGCGAGATCGAAAAAGTCATGGCGAGTCGTCCACAGGCCGAGGAGTTGCTCGCTCAGTCCGGGACCTCCCACCCCCGGCCGAGGGGCAGGTCCTCCTGCGCATGGACGCCACCGGCGTCTCCTTCGCCGAGCAGCAGATGCGCATGGGCAAGTACTACGACCAGCCGCCGTTCCCGTTCGCGCTGGTCGAGGAGGTCGCCGAGGTGGACGGGGGCGACGTGCAGGCGGAGTTTGCCCGCGTCGGCGAGTCGAAGCCGTGGATGCGCTCCAGCAACTGCTTCCTGGTGAACACCCACTCTGGCTCGGCGGCCAGCGTCTCGATGATTCGGCGTGGGCCGAAAGTACGGCTCGCCGATGGATGATCGGATGGTTCAGATCGGACCGTCCTGCCGATGAACGTCCGGCGTCCCGGCCGCCACGATCAGGTCATGACCGATGAGAGCTCGACACGCCCCCCGTCCACGCGGTCACCGCGAAGCGTCCGGTCGACGGATGACCGGAACACGGCGGAGGCCCTCGCCGTTCGCGGCCATCACGTCGCCACGACCTCCTCCGGGGCGGGTTGGCTCCTGGCCGCCGCGCTGATCGCGCTCGGCGCCGTCCCCCTGATCGCCGGAGCGGTCCGCCTGACCGAGTTGACGGCCGGCGCGGAGATCACGCCGGGAAACGCGCGGTTCTTCGCGGCGCCTCTGCCCGTGGTGCTGCACATTCTCAGCGTCAGCGTGTACAGCGTTCTGGGAGCCTTCCAGTTCGTCCCTCGCCTTCGCGGCCGCAGGTCGGGCTGGCACCGCCTCGCCGGGCGGGTCCTGGTTCTCTGCGGTCTCGTCGCGGCGCTTTCCGGCCTGTGGATGACCCTGTTCTATCCCCGGCCCGCCGGTGACGGTGATCTTCTGGCCGCCTTTCGGCTCGTGTTCGGCTCCGCCATGGCCGTGTCCATCGTTCTCGCCTTCGTCTCGATCCGGCGGAGGGACATCGCCGGGCACCGTGCCTGGATGATGCGCGGTTATGCGATCGGCCTGGCTGCGGGCACGCAGGCGTTGATCCACCTGCCGTGGTTCCTGATCTTCGGGGCGCCCGGCGAGTTTCCCAGGGCACTGCTCGTGGGCGCAGGCTGGGTGATCAACCTCGCCGTGGCCGAATGGTTCATCCGCAGACGGCCGATCGGCCGGAGCCGTGTCTCCGCGGGCGGCCTCGCCGGCCGGTGAGGGCGAAGGCGGTGTTCGAACTCCACGATCCGGGTCAGTGACGAGCCCGGCCGGATGGCACGCTCCGCAGGACGCTCCTTGGGACGCGTGAGGGTCACTGCTTGCGGCGGTCCGGCGCGGGCACACCCAGCAGCAGCTCGCGGACCGCGTTCCAGGCCAGGTGAAGAGCGGCTTCGACCTCGGGGGACCTGTCCCCGAGGACGCGGGCCCAGGCGCCTCGCTCTCCAGGCAGGACACCGGCGCCGGCCCGCAGCCCGGTGCCGGTGAGCGCCGCGTGCATCGTGTCGGCCACGACCTGCGCGGGCTCCGAGCCGGTGATGACGTACAGGGAGGACAGCAGGCCGAATCCGTCCATCACCGCGGGGCCGGTCACCGCCCGTTCCCCCGGCACCAGGCGGAGCGGGTCGGCGAACAGCAGCCGTCCCGAGGTGTCGCGGACCTCGACGTCGCTGCAGTACGCCGTGTACGCGTGGCGTTCCCCCCGGACCAGCCGGCCGGCCATCATCGTCTCGCCGAGCACGACCGTCGCGTCCTGCGCGACGGTGACGCCGATCCGCTGGTAGTAGCGCGAGCCGGCGAAGGGGATCGTGGTGTCCGGTAGATACTCCAGGTAGCAGCCGGGCCCCGCGGTGAGGTTGACGAGCTGGGTGGCGTAGTCCTGCTCCATCCGGTAGAGCCGGGTGGCGGCCTGCGTGGTCAGGTGGACCGACGAGCCGGGGCCGCAGGAGACGTCGATGCGGTAGCGGTCACCCTGCAGGATGCCGCCGCTGGCCGACATGAACATGAGGTACGGCATGTCCGGGCGCTCGGGGTCGTAGTACAGCGGGCGGGTGATCTGCAGCGGTGTCTTCTGGTAGTGGCCGGTCAGCTCCGTGCGCCCGCCGATCCGTTCGAACGCCAGCTGGAGGATCCCGACCTTGCCGGGGCTGCCGACCGGCAGCGTGTCCAGCTCGCCGGCGTAGCGCGCCACCGAACCCGGCACCCACCGCGGGAGATACCACTCCGGGCTCAGGCGGTCGATCACGCCGGAGCCACCCGGCGACTCCATCACGCCGGAGCGCACGCCGCCTCCAGGCGGGCCTCGATGAAGTCGGCGACCTCGGCGACCCCGGTGCCGACCAGGCAGTCGGTCAGTACGACCGGGCCGGCCCCGCGCACCATGCGCGCGTCGCGTTCCATCACCGACAGGTCGGTGCGCACGTACTGAGCGATGTCGATCTTGTTGATGATCAGCAGGTCGGAGTCCGTGGTGCCGGGGCCGCGCTTGCGCGGCATCTTCTCGCCCTCGGCGGTGTCCAGGACGAAGATGTAGACGTCGGCGAGGACCGGGCTGAAGGTGAGCGTCAGGTTGTCGCCGCCGCTCTCGAACAGCAGCATGTCGATGTCGGGGAACCGGTCGAGCAACTCGGCCCCCGCCGCCAGGTTCATGGTCGGGTCGTCGCGGACCGCGGTGTGCGGGCAGGCTCCCGTCTCGACCCCGACGATCCGCTCGGGGGCGAGCACCCCGGCCATCGTGCGGCGGACGTGCTCGGCGTCCTCCTGGGTGTAGATGTCATTGGTGATCACGCCGGGGCTGTGTCCCCGGGCGATCAGGATGGGGACCAGCATCTCGATCAGGGCGGTCTTGCCGGACCCGACGGGTCCTCCGATACCGACCTTGAAAGCCTTCTGCAGTTCCATGTGGATCACCTCACGTGATGAACAGACGGGCCGGTGCCCGCTCGTGCGCGGCGGAGACGGTGTCGGCGACGGGGACCGAGCCGTTCAGGTCTCGGGGGTCCTCGGCGGCGAGCGCCGCCCGTGCGACCCGGATCAGGTCCGGCCGGACCTCGCCCAGGATCTGCTGTGCCCGGCGGAAGTCGGTGCGGCCCAGCCGCACCGCCGCCGCCGTCCAGCCCATGGCGAAGGCGTACAGGTCACCGGCGACCGCGTGTCCGACGGGTACCCGGTGGCCCGCGTGGATCGCGCCGACCACCACCGCGTGATTGCCCGGGGTGACCTTCTCCGCCACCAGGGCGGCCAGCCGGGCGGCCTCGGGAGAGGCGAACGCCCAGGCCGCCGTGTCGAGAACCTGCCGGCCGGTTCGCACCGAGGCGGAACGCTGCTCACGGTTGAGTTTGATCGCGTGCAGCCGCCGGTCGACCTCGACCAGCCGGTCCCAGTCGTCCGTCGTGACGGCGCGGTGCGCGAGCACCAGTGCCGTCGCGTCCCCCGGCCCCACCGAGTTGTACAGCAGATCGGTCAGCAGACCGCACAGGTCCGCCGACCCGGTCAGTCCCAACTGTACGTACCCCTCCAGGCCGTGCGAGAGGGTGTAAAGCCCGCTCGGGAAACCGGAGTCGGTGAGCTGGAGTTGGGCGAGCAGCGGGCCCAGGCCGGTCGGATCCATCAGATGAAGTAGAGCCGGTTCAGCGGCAGCGTGTGGGCCGGTTCGATGCTGACCGGCTTGCCGTTCACCGAGACCTTGTAGGTCTCCGGATCGACCATGATGTCGGCCAGCGTCGAGTTGCGGACCATGTGGCGCTTGTCGACGGTCCGGCACTGGCGTACCTGCCGGATCAGCCGCTGCAGGCCGAGTCGCTCGGGCACGCCCTCGTCGATTCCGGCCTGCGACATGAAGGTGACGCAGGTCTCCTTCAGCGCGGTGCCGAAGGCTCCGAACGTCGGCCGGTAGTAGACCGGCTGCGGCGTCGGCAGGGACGCGTTGGGATCGCCGCTCGGAGCCCAGTTGATCATGCCGCCTTTGACGACCAGGTAGGGCTTGGCCCCGAAGGAGTGCATCTGCCAGAGCACGACGTCGGCCAGCTTCCCGTCCTCCAGTGAGCCGATCGTGTCGGCCATCCCGGAGGCGCGGGCCGGGTTGATGGTCAGCTTGGCCAGGTAGCGCAGCACCCGGAAGTTGTCGTTGCGCGTCGAGTCCTCCGGCAGGGGCCCCCGCTTGTCCTTGCAGTGGTGGGCGATCTGGAAGGTGCGGGTGAACGACTCGCCCACCCGGCCCATCGCCTGGGAGTCCGACCCCACGATGCTGATGATGCCCAGGTCGTGCAGGACGGTCTCGGCGGAGATCGTCTCCGCGCGGACCCGGCTCTCGGCGAACGCCACGTCCTCGGGGACGTCGTAGCTGAGGTGGTGGCAGACCATCGTCATGTCCAGCAGCTCGTCCACCGAGTTGCCGGTGTAGGGCAGCGTGGGGTTCGTGGAGGCCGGCAGCACGTTGGGCTCCCCGGTTACCCGCAGGATGTCGGGGGCGTGCCCGCCGCCGGCCCCTTCGGAGTGGTAGGTGTGGATCGCCCGGCCGTTGATCGCGCTGATGGTGTCCTCGACGAATCCGGCCTCGTTCAGCGTGTCGGTGTGGATGTTCACCTGGATGTCGTACTGGTCGGCGACCGAGAGCGAGCAGTCGATGACGGCGGGGGTGGTTCCCCAGTCCTCGTGCACCTTCAGCCCGCAGGCACCCGCCCTGATCTGCTCCTCCAGGGAACCCGGCAGGCTGCTGTTCCCCTTTCCGTACACCCCGACGTTGATCGGGATGGCCTCGTACGCCTGCAGGATGCGGGCGATGTTCCACGGTCCCGGGGTGCAGGTGGTGCCGCGGCTCCCGTCGGCGGGACCGGTTCCTCCGCCGACCAGGGTGGTGATCCCGTTGCTCAGCGCGTTCTGTGCCTGCCGTGGGGAGATGAAGTGCACGTGGGTGTCGATCGCGCCGGCGGTGGCGATGAGGTTCTCGCCGGAGATCACCTCGGTGCCCGCGCCGACGATGAGCCGCCGGTCGACCCCACTCTGAATGTGAGGGTTGCCGGACTTGCCGATCCCGGCGATCTTGCCGTCCTTGATCCCGATGTCGCCCTTGACGATGCCCAGCATCGGGTCGATGATCACCGCGTTCGTGATCACCAGGTCCAGGGCGACGGTGGCGTTCTGCGAGGCCGGATCCGCCGACATCCCGTCCCGGACCGTCTTGCCGCCCCCGTACTGCACCTCGTCCCCGTAGTGCCCCTCGGCGTAGTCCTTCTCCACCTCGACGACGAGGTTGGTGTCCCCGAGGTGAATCCGGTCGCCCACCGTGGGGCCGTACATGGACGCGTACTGCTTACGACTCATTGTGGCCATCGGGATTCAGCCCTTCTTCTTGGAGGCCGGGGGAGCGCTCTTCTTCGACGGGGCCGCCGTGGAGTCGTCCGGCTCGTCGAGGTAACCGCGTTCGCGCATCCTTTTCAGTGCCTCTCGGTGCGCGTCACGCGAGCGGACGCTCCCGTTGAGCAGCCCGCCGAACCCGTAGATCCGCTGGCCTCCGCCGTACTCGACCAGGTCCACCTCCTTGGTGTCCCCGGGTTCGAACCGGACGGCGGTGCCGGACGGGATGTTCAGGTGCCTGCCGAAGGCCTTGTCGCGGTCGAAGCTCAGCGCGCGGTTGGCCTCGAAGAAATGAAAGTGCGAGCCCACCTGAACAGCCCGGTCACCGGTGTTGTGCACGGTCAGCCTCGTGGTGGGCCGACCGGCGTTCAGCTCGATCTCTCCGTCGCCGTAGATGTAAACGTCGTCATCCGCCATGGAATGGCGCCCCCTCCGGGTTCGTCACCGCCGGTGTCGGAAAGCCGCGGTGGTGGTCGTGGTCGTCGTGGTGGTGTTCGGCTGCCGCGGCCGACAGCCCGTCGTCGCCGCGCCGGGTCCACCGCCGTTCCGCCTCGGTGACCCGTTCGCGGATCAGTTCGGTGAGCGCGGCCGGTCCCAGCAGCGCGCCGGCGGTCCGGGTATCGGCCCGTACGGGGGCCGGGACGAACGAGGCGGGCACCAGCACGACGCCGTCGGCCCCCAGCCGGCGGCAGCGCTCCACTCCCTCGTCCACGTTCGGGTCACCGTCGGTCAGCGCGACCTCCACCCAGCGCGCGGGCAGGTACTGCCACACCAGCCGTGCGACTCTGAACAGTTCGGCGTCCGGTTCGGGCCCGGCGGCGGGTGCCACCAGCAACACCGCCTGCCGCGGTGGCCCGTCGCGCAGCACCCGGCCCGCCGCGGCCCTGATCCAGCCGACCAGGTGTCCGGTCGTGCCCAGCGGTCCGGCGAGCAGCAGGTCTCCCGGCGCTCGCCCTCGGGCCGCCCAGCTCAGGGTCTGCGCGGCGACGGCCGCCAGTTCCCGGTCCCGGCCGAGCGTCATCGGCACCGCCACGATCCGGGAGCGTTCGCGGACCGCGGCCTGCAGCTCACGGCCGGGGCCCAGAATCCGCGCGCCGGCGGGTTCGGCTGATTCACCCAGGTTCTGACCGGGCAGGCTCTCGTGGCCGCCGAGCAGCAGGACCGAACGTCGCCATGGCGTCAACTCGGATGTCGTCGCCGACATCACTTCCCGCCGACAGGATCGTGACAGGAGACCAGCTTGGTGCCGTCGTCGAAAACCGCCTCGACCTGTATCAGCTTCAACATGCCGCGTACACCGGGCATGACGTCGTTGGGCCCGACCACCTGCTTGCCCAGTTCCATGCACTCGGCGACGCTCTTGCCGTCCCGGGCCGCCTCCACGATCGCCGAGCTGATCAGCGCCACCGTCTCGCCGTAGTTCAGCTTCAGGCCGCGTTGGCGGCGCTGCTCGGCCAGCTGGGCAGTGAGGAAGATGATGAGCTTTTCCATCTCCCGCGGTGTGAGATTCATCGGGATCCTTTCCATCCATGGCGTCGCCGCGCGGCTAGCCGGTGCGCTGCATTGTTGTGAACATCGGGACGGCGGCGAGGAACACCCAGGTCACGAGGACGAACGGCCAGGTGAGGGTATGACCGCCGGTGACTGAGAACAGGGTGCCGATGCCGGCGGTCAGAGCCGCCGCGGAGATCGCGCCGATCACCGCGTACACGGCGCTCACCCGGTTCAGTACGACGAACGTGCCCCACAGCGCGAGCCCGGTCAGCACGGAGTTGTAGCCGTACAGGCCGGCCCCGAGGTCGGCGGCCTGCGCGCCCAGTGCCCAGCCGGTGAGCAGGCCGACCAGGCTCGACAGCAGTGCCACCAGCCCGATCATCCAGCCGGCGACGAAGAGTCCGACCAGGAAGATCAGGCCGACGTACCAGGGGCTCTGGAAGAAGACCTGGCCGACGCCACTGAGCGTGCCCTGCCAGAGGTAGTTCCAGGTCATGGTGGTGCCGGGGGCGGTGGCCGACGGCGGGGCCGAGCTCGCGTGCTCGGCCCAGACCCGGCTGAAGGACGGCCCGCCGATCACCATCACGCTGGTGATCACACAGAAGGGGGCGGTGAAGGTCGGCAGGTTGTAGGGGGAGAGCAGCACGTTCAACGCGGAGGTGACCACGCTTCCGGCGATCGCCCCGGCGACGACCAGGAGCACCGTCATCCATCGCACGTCCAGGTAGAGCACCAGGCTGACGCCGATCAGCGTGCCGCAGAAACCCTCCAGGCCCATCGAGATCCGGTTCCAGGTGACGCCGAACAGGTACGCGGTGACCGTGGCGACGACCGTTCCCAGCAGGCCGAAGACGCCGAACTGCCAGCCGCCGACGAACAGCGCGACGATGAAGATCAAGCCTGTCTGGTAACCGGGCTGAAAATCGACCTGGGCGACTCCCCGGGGGATCGTCAGCAGATGGTCAAGCGCCCGCCGTCCACCCGAACGGTGCCCGCCGCCCGGTGGTTCCAATGGTGAAGACGCCGACGTCACGAACATCGCCCTTCCTGCCATCGGCATATTCCCAGTCCATAGATGGCCATCACCAATGGAATCGCGATATGAGCACACAGCACTAGTTTCCAATTACCGAACCGGCAAAAATCGGTAAGGGTCAACATTTGGTCAAATATCGCTGGCATCACGGTTGGCTCCGGGCTCAGGAGCCAACCATGTGACCTAGGGCATCTCCGTCGGCAGGTATAGAAAAAGCCGAAGGAGCAAATAAGACGAAGGGGCCCACATGTCAGTCAGAATGAGCGTCGAAATAGCATCCGGGCTGAACACCGGCGATTCTGCCTGGATGCTGACAAGCACCGCGATGGTGCTTCTGATGACTCCCGGCCTGGCCTTCTTTTACGGAGGAATGGTCCGCTCCAAGAATCTGCTGACAACGCTTTACATGAGCTTCATCTCGATCAGCCTGGTCACCATAGTCTGGTTCTGCTACGGGTACGCTCTGGCCTTCGGGAAGGATCTCGGCGGCGCCGGGCTCATCGGCTGGAGTAATTTCCGGTTCGCGAACATCACCCCGGAGTCGATGTACCAGCAGATCCCCACGTACGTCTACGCGCTGTTCCAGCTGACCTTCGCCATCATCACGGTCGCGCTGATCAGCGGATCCATCGCGGGACGGGCCAGGTTCGGCCCGTGGATGCTCTTCTGCGTCCTGTGGATAAGCCTGGTCTACGCGCCGGTCGCGCACTGGGTGTTCTCCAACACCGGCTGGCTCAAGACCTGGGGCGTCCTGGACTTCGCCGGCGGGCTGGTCGTCGAGTTGAACTCCGGTATCTCCGGGCTGGCACTCGCCCTGGTGCTGGGACCGGGCATCGCCTTCCGGCGCAAGGACGCCCCGCGGCCGGAGAACATCCCCATGGTTCTGCTCGGCCTGGCCCTGCTCTGGTTCGGCTGGTTCGGTTTCAACGCCGGCTCCGCGCTGACCGACGGTCCGCTGGCCGCCCGGGCGTTCCTCAGCACGATGATCGCGGGCTGCGCGGGAATGCTGACCTGGCGGCTGGTGGAGTGGATCCGTTTCCGGCACCTGACCAGGATGGGCTCGGCCAACGGAGTCCTGGCCGGCCTGGTCGCCATCACCCCCTCCTGCGCGTTCGTCAACGTCGAGGGCGCGCTCGTCGTCGGGATCATCGCCGCCATCGTGTGCATGTACGCGGTCGAGATGAAGTTGGTCGCCGGCTACGACGACACGCTGGACGTGACCGGCTTCCACGGAGCCGGCGGCGTCACCGGCATCCTGCTGCTCGGTTTCCTGGCCACCGGTGAGCTCGTCGGAACCCCCGGCCTCTTCTACGGCGGGTCGGCCGCGCTGCTGGGCAAGCAGGCGGTCGGCGTGCTGGTCGTCGGCGTGTACAGCTTCGTCGTCACGTTCATCATCGGAAAGGTGGTCGATGGGCTGTTCCGGATGCGGGCGAACGAGGAGGAGCAGCGGGCCGGCTCGGATGTGGGATTCGCCGCGGGGTGATTCCGCAGGCCATCGGGACGAGTGTCCGCCGTGATCCCTTCCCAGCGGCCGGGTCGCGCGCTAGGCCGCCGGCACACCAGGGTCCAGCTGCGCCACGGCGAGAACGAGAAACAACATCCGACCAGCCTGGAAGGGCTGTCCGCGCTGTCGCTGGACGCGCTCAGCTCGGTCGCCTACGGCCCCGAGGCGATCGCGATCATCCTGGCCGCCGCGGGCAGCGCCGCGGTCGGCCACACGCTGCCGATCACCGTGGCCGGTGGGACCCGGGGTCCGCCTTGAGATCATCGACAGCCCTCGCCACGCCGTGGTCCGTCCCGTCCTCGACTACATCAGGAAGAGACGCGAGGAGGGCAGGTGGGTCGTCGTGCTCGTCCCCAGCATCGTGCCGAGCCACCTCCGCTACCGGATGCTGCACAACCAGCGTGACCTGCTCCTGACCTTCGCGCTGCAGCGGCAGACCGACGCGGTCGTCTGCCTGCTACCCATCCGGGTCGGCGAGTAGCGATCCCGAGGTGCCCCGGAGTGCTGCGCACCGCCCCTTACCTTCGTGGAAGTCAATCGAGAATCCACCGGGTGACGCGAAGGCGAGGCCGGCGACGTACCCGGCGAGATGCCGGCGTGGCCACGCCTCTCCGGCCGTGGCGGCCACCGGATAGGCTGCCGCACGCCCATGACGGTGGTTCAGGCCGAGAAGTCCTCCAGGACGTCGAACAGCTCGATCGCCGAGGGGGCCTGCATGCCGGGCGCGTCGGCATCGGAGTGGGCGGCCTTGAAGGAGTCGGACTTCATCCAGGCGCGGAAGTCCTCGGCCGAGTCGAACTCCATGGTTGACACGTACGGGTCCCCGGGCTTGGTCGGGCGCATCAGCAGGCTGCGCCGGAGACCGGGCACCCCGGCGAGCGTCGCGCGCATGCTGGTGCTGAAGGCATCCTCGAAAGCGGCGGCCCGTTCGGCGGGGACTTCGATGCGATTGTGAACGACGTACATGGTGATTCCTTCGGGAGTCGGGACAGCTGACTCTCAGCATTTTAACGACACTGCGTCGGTAAGACGGTCCGGCTCCCGGTATCTCGCGCCGTGACGAGCCGCCCGTGCAGCCGATCGGTCTCGGCGTTCTGGGCCATCGGTCGTTTTCCCTGACCGTGCCGCGCGCCCGGTGCCGGACACGCGGACCAAGGGCGACGCTCAAGGAAAAGGAAGCGGTCATCCGTACGCTGGAGGAGGCGACGACGGTCCACGCTGGAAACGGGGTGGCCGGCCACCCGCCGCGCATGATCCACCGAAGGGGAGAGGGGATTTCCATGACGGAGGAACTGTCGAATCTGACGGGCCTGCTGTACGAGATCGGGCTGCTCAAGCGTTACCGGCGCACGGGCTGGCTGGTCGCGGGGGTACGGGATCCCGAGAGCATCGCCGACCACTCCTTCAGGACAGCGGTCATCGCGAGTGTGATCACGGCGCTGGAAGGCGGAAACCCCGAGCGTGCCGCGTTCATGAGCCTCTTCCACGACACGCAGGAGACCCGCATCACCGACATCCCCTACCTCGGCAAGCTGTACCTCAAGGCGACGCCGAACGAGGACGTCACCGCCGACCAGGTGCGCGGTGTTCCCGGGCCGGTGGCGGAGATGGTGAGTGGCGCGGTCGGCGAGTACGAGGAGAAGACGAGCCTCGAAGCGGTCTGCGCCCGCGACGCCGACAAGCTCGAATGCCTGATCCAGGCCATCGAGTACCGCGAGCAGGGCCACGAGAACGTTCAGCCGTGGATCGACAGCTCGCTCGCCGCACTGAAGACGGCGTCCGCGAAGCGCCTCGCGGACGAGGCGCTTCGCACGGGATCGCTGGAATGGGTGAAACGCGTCCTGAACGGGGCCTGACCGGCGAGCCGTCGCCCGGCTCGCGGGAGATGATCGCCGTGCGTGTGTGCGTGTGTGCGTGTGTGCGTGTGTGCGTGTGTGCGTGTGTGCGTGTGTGCGTGTGCGT
>Ga0233377_1000054_pt1 | contig 78257 bp, 79 predicted proteins | sample ElkDunMinimDraft_6_FD_191540 | JGI IMG/M metagenome (GOLD analysis project Ga0233377, IMG submission 191540) | Fecal eukaryotic communites from dung pellets of Tule Elk in California, USA - Elk Dung E36 | ecosystem: Host-associated > Mammals > Digestive system > Large intestine > Fecal | place...
TTCTTATAGCCCACCGAAGGCGGGCCTCTACTACGTAAAATTGGGCCGCGAAAAATTCGCCAAATGGTAAAGAAAACCCCCTTTAAAGACAAGGCAATAAGCCGATACAAACCGGCCCAAAGCCACGCAATGCGGGGTTCAGAGAGCGCGACAAGCTGTCGCATGAACAAATGCCGCGAATAAAAAAGCCCAGCATCTTTGCAGAGCTGGGCTTTTTTTCGCGAAGCGAAATTAACGCTTCGAGTACTGCGGACGCTTACGTGCCTTACGCAGACCAACCTTCTTACGCTCAACCTCGCGAGCATCGCGAGTAACGAATCCGGCCTTGCGCAGCGCAGGGCGCAGCGTTTCGTCGTAATCCATCAGAGCACGGGTGATACCGTGACGGATTGCGCCAGCCTGACCGCTCACTCCACCACCGAGAACGGTAACGTAGATATCGAACTTTTCGACAGTCTCGGTCAGCTCCAGCGGCTGACGGACAACCATCCGAGCAGTTTCACGACCGAAGAAGTTATCCAGCTCGCGATTGTTGATGGAGATCTTACCAGTGCCCGGACGCAGGAAAACGCGCGCGGTTGCGGTTTTGCGACGGCCAGTGCCGTAATTTTGAGTCGCCGACATAATGAACTATTCCGTTAAATCTTCAGTTCTTGGGGCTGCTGAGCGGTGTGCGGGTGAACAGCACCCTTATAAACCTTCAGCTTACGATACATGTCGCGACCCAGCGGATTCTTCGGCAGCATGCCTTTAACCGCGGTCTCGATCACACGCTCGGGCGCCTTGGCAATCAGCTTTTCAAAGCTGATCGACTTGATGCCACCCGGGAAACCGGAGTGAGAGTAGTACATCTTGTCGGTGGTCTTGGCACCGGTAACACGCACTTGCTCGGCATTGATCACGACGATGTAGTCACCGGTATCAACGTGAGGGGTGTATTCCGCTTTGTGCTTGCCACGCAGGCGGCTAGCAATTTCGGTTGCCAGACGACCCAGGGTCTGGCCGGCAGCGTCGACGACAAACCAGTCGCGCTTGACGGTTTCCGGTTTAGCAGTAAAAGTCTTCATTCGATATAGCCTCAGGGGCCGCCCTGAAAATAAGACGGCGAATCTTACTGAATGGTGCTCGCCCTGGCAAGCCAAGGCAGCCGGAAACAGACGCTATCGGGGGCTCGGGTCAGCGCGTCCGCCACGGCAGTGGTTTGGTAGGCTAGGCATCCCCTACCTCTGGTGTTGCGTCGACAGGCTAGGCATCCCTGACGACAGGCTGCGGAATTATCCGGATTGAGAGAAAAATAGCAAGCGACTTCAGCCTGCGCAGCAGCATAACGCCGTATAACACCGTTTCGTGCGTGCGCATTCCTCGACCCGGCCCATCTGTATAGGCGCTTTACAGTCGGGCAACTACTGCATAAATCATGTTAATACCTCACTCCCCGCCGCCCCTTTTCGGCACAAGGAATTTTTATGGAAAAGCGTCCACTCGGCCGTACCGACCTGCGCGTCAGCGCGCTCTGCCTGGGAACCATGACCTGGGGCGAACAGAACGATGAACCCCAAGCCTTCGCGCAGATTGATCGCGCCAAGGCCGCGGGAGTGAATTTCATCGATACCGCCGAAATGTATCCCGTGCCGCCCCGCCCCGAAACCTACGCAACCACCGAGCGCTACATCGGAAACTATTTCAAGTCGCGCGGCAGCCGAGCAGACTGGATCCTCGCCAGCAAGGTCGCCGGGCCCGGCAACGGGATAAGTCATATTCGTGACGGCCAGCTGAAGATGAACCGCAGGCACATCACCGCTGCCTTGGATGCGAGCCTGCAAAGGCTGCAGACGGACTGGATCGACCTCTACCAGCTACATTGGCCTGAGCGAAACACCAACTTCTTCGGCCAACTAGGCTACCGCCACAACGAAGAGGAATTCACGCCTCTGGAGGCCACCCTTGAAGCGCTCGACGAGCAAGTCAAAGCCGGCAAGATTCGCCACATCGGCCTTTCCAACGAAACCCCTTGGGGCGCCATGAAGTTTCTACAACTCGCCGATGCGCGCGGCTGGCCTCGAGCGGTCTCCATTCAGAATCCTTACAACTTGCTGAACCGAAGCTTCGAAGTAGGGCTGGCGGAAGTCGCCATGCGCGAACAGTGCGGACTGTTGGCCTATTCTCCACTGGCGTTCGGCATGCTCAGTGGTAAATACGAAGATGGCGCGCGTCCTGTCAACGGACGGATCACGCTGTTCAGCCGGTTTTCCCGCTACAGCAATCCTCAGGCTCGGGCAGCATGCACGCGCTATGTTGCATTGGCACGCGAGCATGGCCTTGACCCCGCCCAGATGGCACTGGCCTATGTAACGCAGCAGCCTTTCGTAACCAGCAACATTATCGGCGCGACCTCGCTCGAACAACTGGACAACAACCTCGCGAGCCTGCAAGTGAAACTGTCCGAAGAAGTGCAGGAAGCCATAGAGGCCATTCATGCCGCACAACCTAACCCGGCACCCTGATGGCCCTTCCGATGCAGGGGGAACAGCGCGATTGTCAAACGGCCAGCGCCGGCCGATACACGCTTGCTAGGTAGCCTTATGAAACAGGAGCCTCAGTGATTGCTGTCGAACTAATGGCCCCATCCAGCATTTACGCGGGCTGGATCATTTATGCCTTGGCATTAATCTGGGCGATCCTGCGGGCGCCTTGGGTGGAATTATTCAGCGATAGTCGTCGCCAGCACATTTTGTTCGCCACTGTTCTGGCGATATTTGTCCTATGGCTGGTACGTCGCGACTTCGAATCGGGCCTGTCCTTTCACTTTATCGGGCTGACAGCGGTCACGCTCCTGCTGGACTGGCCCCTGGCGATTCTTGCCGCATTTCTGGCCCAGCTGGGGCTGACCCTTACCGGGCATCAGCACCTGCTGGCGCTAGGCATGAATGGTGTATTGCTGGTATTGATTCCAGTCGCAGTAACAGAAGCCTGCGCGCAGCTGGTCGAGCGAAAGCAGCCGCGTAATCTGTTCGTATTCATCTTCTTCTCCGGCTTCTTCCCAGCCGCACTCGCCACCCTACTCTGTGCACTGGCCTCGCTGGCCGTGCTGCTGATGGACGGCCGCTACCCGATGCCGCCCTGGCTGGGCGACTTCGCGGGGTACATATGGCTGATCATGTTCCCCGAAGCCTTCATCAACGGAACCGCCATCAGCGCATTGGTAGTCTATAAGCCAGAGTGGCTGGAAACCTTCAACCGCAGTCGCTACCTGCAGGCGCCCTGGAAGGATGAGGAGCGTTAACCGTTACGAGAACGCGGCAGTGCTTGGCCTCTCAGCCGCTCGTTGAAACGCGGGCCCGGCAGCGACTCCCTCACCGTGAAGCTAGCCGACATCCAACTTCCAATACTGCGGGCTCCAGCGCGACGCGCATCGAAACGACCGAACCATCGGCAGAGAACGGCCTGCGACGCATCCTTGAGCAAACCGCGAAGCAGGCCTCAGTGCCTGCTCGAGATATCCTCGGAGAAAAGGTCATCCTCCAGCTCATTCCCCGGGATGGCATGCTCCTCAGCAGCCCATGCCCCCAAGTCGATCAGCTTGCATCGCTCCGAACAGAACGGACGCTGCGGGCTCTGCACGCCCCATTCGACGGGGGCACCACAAGTGGGGCATTTGACAACAGTAATGCTCATTACTGACCTCCTCGTAGCGTCAGATAAAAATCATGCAGGCGCTGGACTTCGGCTTCAAGCCACGCCAAGTCGCGGTCGTTCACCAAGACATCGTCCGCGTGGCGCAGTCGATCCTCGCGGCTGGCCTGGGCGCTCAAGATGGCGCGTATCTGCGCCTCAGAGGACTGATCACGCCGCATAGCGCGTTGCACCTGCAACGACTCGGGAACATCGACCACCAGCACCCTGTTCGTCTGACGGTATTGCCCGGCCTCTATCAACAACGGCGATACCAGGATGGAGTAAGGGGATTGCGCGCGCGCAAGGTGTTCCGCAATTTCCTGGCGAATCAGCGGATGCAGCAATTGCTCCAGCCATTTTCTCTCATCGGCATTTCCGAACACCTGCGCACGTAACGCTGCGCGATTCAGCTCACCTGTCGGAGTCAATACAGCATCGCCAAAATGCTCGACAATCCGCTGCAACGCCGGCTTTCCGGGCTCAACCACCCAGCGTGCCGCATGGTCAGCGTCGACCCAGTGCACGCCCAGCCGGCCAAACTGCTCGGCAACCGCACTCTTACCGCTGCCGATACCACCGGTCAGCCCGAGAATCCAAGGTTTCATCACTTAGCCATCGCCACAAAACGACGCGCAGTAGTAACGCCTTGAGGGCAACGATGCAAGGCGACGAGCGTTGAGCCGATGAAAAGGCAGACGCCGACAGCCTTTGGACAGGGAAACATCCCAGACAGCATCTTAGGCAAGCTCGCCTCTAAAAGTGCGGGCGCAGTGCGGAGCTTTTGTTTCCGTGAGAAAGCTGACCCGGAGCTAGCTTCTGGTTCTGCTGGCAGGCCTGCGGCCAACTTTCACCGCGGGTCGTACGCCCTATAGCCACCTACGCAGAACCGGCCCGGCGCGTTTCTAGAACCGGGCAAATTGCAGATAGCTGGCGGTGATCTGCTCGCCCCAGAGCAATGCGATCCAACCGGCGATCGCCAGATAAGGACCGAAGGGAATGGGCGTGCCACTTTGTGCCTTTTGCATGCGCAGCATGACAGTACCTAACACCGCACCGACCACGGACGAGAGCAAAATGGTCAGCGGCAGCACCTGCCACCCACCCCAGGCGCCCAGCATGGCCAACAGCTTGAAGTCACCGTAGCCCATCCCCTCCTTGCCGGTCACCAGCTTGAACAGCCAGTACACCGACCACAGAGTGAGATAGCCGGCAACCGCCCCCCACAAGGCATCTTCCAGCGAGGCAAACAGCCCGAAGCTATTGACGATCAACCCTAGCCAGAGCAGCGGCAACACCAGCGAATCCGGTAGCAGTTGATGATCGACATCGATCATGCTCATCGCCAGCAGTCCCCAGGTCAGTAAAAGCATGGCGCCTGATTGCCAAGAGAAGCCGAAATGCCACGCCACGTAACCTGAAAGTATCCCGCAAAGCAGTTCAACCAGCGGATAGCGCTTGCTGATCGGAGCCTTGCACGCCGAGCATTTGCCACGCAGAGCCAGCCAGCTGATCAGCGGCATATTTTCCCAGGCGCGAATCTGGTGATCGCAATGCGGGCAACGTGAATGAGGGAGAAACAGATTGAACGCTGCACCGGCAGGCTCGTCAGGCAACTCGAGAAACTCCCGAGCCTGTGCTTGCCAGTCGCGCTGCATCATGATCGGCAGACGATGAATGACAACATTCAGGAAACTGCCGACCAGCAAGCCAAGCATCAGCGCACTTAAAAGAAAGGCCAGCGTGTCGCTGGCCAAAAAATCTACAGGAGTCATGTTTAAACGACGGCACCCAGCTGGAAGATTGGCAGGTACATCGCGATGATCAGGCCACCCACCAGCACACCAAGAACAGCCATGATCATCGGCTCCATCAGCGCGGTAAGCCCATCGACCATGTTGTCCACTTCATCCTCGTAAAAGGTCGCAACCTTGGCGAGCATCTCGTCCAGCGAGCCCGACTCCTCACCGATGGCGGTCATCTGCACCGCCATGCTGGGAAAGGTTCCGGTGGTCCGCATCGAGAAATTAAGCTGCATACCGCTGGAAACGTCGCTCTTCACCTTCATCGTAGCACTGCGGAACACTACGTTACCGGTGGCGCCCGCCACCGAATCCAATGCATCCACAAGCGGCACACCGGCCGAAAAAGTGGTCGACAACGTTCGAGCAAAGCGGGCCACCGAGGATTTGTAAAGAATGTCCCCCACCACAGGCACCTTCAGCAGTAGGCGATCGAACCAGTTTCGAAACTTCTCGGAACGCGTGTGCGCCTGCTTGAACGCATAAGCCGCGCCAACAAATCCGGCCAGCACCATGTACCACCATTCCTGCAGCGCCTCTGAAAGACCGATCACCATCACCGTGAACGCCGGCAGCTCCGCACCGAAGTTGGCGAAAACGTCCTGAAACTGCGGCACGACCTTGATCAGAAGGATGGCGGACACGATCACAGCCACCAACACCACCGCAATCGGGTAGTTCATTGCCTTCTTGATTTTGGCCTTGAGCTGCTCGGTTTTCTCTTTGTATGTAGCTACGCGATCTAGCAGAGTTTCCAGAGAACCGGACTGCTCTCCCGAATCCACCAGGTTGCAATAAAGGTCATCGAAGTACTGAGGCTTCTTGCGCAACGACGAGGCGAAACTGTTACCCGCAGCAACCTCCTGTTTGAGGTCATCGACCAGCTTGCGCATGTTCGGATTTTCGAAACCCTCACCGATGATGTCGAACGATTGTAGCAGCGGTACGCCGGCCTTCATCATGGTCGCCATCTGCCGCGTGAACAACGCGATATCCATCGGCTTGATCTTTTTGCCCGCACTGAAGAGCGAAACTGATTTCTTACGCACCTTCTGGGGGTTGATGCCTTGCTTGCGCAGCTGCGCCTTGACCAGAGCCGGACTTACGCCGCTCAGCTCGCCCTTGATCTTCGCGCCCTGCCTGTCAAGCCCTTCCCAGGCGAAGACACTGTTCTTAATCGCTTTCTGCGCCATGTTAGTCCTTTGTCACCCGGTTGACTTCTTCCAGGCTCGTCACGCCTTGCATGGCCTTGATCAGCGCCGAAGTCCGCAAGTCGTTGAAGCCATCCTTGCGCATCTGGGTGGAGATATCGATTGAGTTGCCGTCCTCCATGATAATCCGGGCCAATGCTGGCGTGTTTTTAACCACTTCATAAATACCGACACGGCCTTTGTAACCACCCGTGCAGTTTTCACAACCCACCGGCCCGTATATTTTGAACGTGCCGATCTTGTCCTCGGGAAATCCTTCGCGCAGCAGCGCCTCGCGCGGCACCTCGACTTCCTTCTTGCAACTGCTGCACAACTTGCGAGCCAGGCGCTGGGCGATGATCAGGTTGACCGAGGTAGCAATGTTGAATGCGGCCACCCCCATGTTGCGCAGGCGCGTCAGGGTTTCCGCTGCGCTGTTGGTATGCAGGGTCGACATCACCATATGGCCCGTTTGCGCGGCCTTGATGGCGATCTCGGCTGTCTCCAAGTCACGGATCTCGCCCACCATGATCACGTCAGGATCCTGACGCAGGAAAGCACGCAACGCCTGGGCGAAATCCATACCCTGGCGCGGGTTGACGTTGACCTGGTTGATGCCCTCCAGGTTGATTTCCACCGGGTCTTCGGCTGTTGAGATGTTCACGTCCACCGTATTGAGAATATTCAGGCCGGTATACAGCGAAACCGTCTTGCCCGAGCCAGTCGGCCCGGTGACCAGAATCATCCCTTGGGGCTGTTTGAGGGCATTCATGTACAACTCTTTTTGCGACTCCTCATAGCCCAGCGCATCAATTCCCATTTGCGCGCTCGACGGATCGAGAATCCGCATCACGATCTTTTCGCCCCAGAGCGTCGGCAGGGTGTTCACCCGAAAATCAATGGCCTTGTTCTTGGAAATACGCATCTTGATGCGGCCATCCTGCGGTTTGCGCCGCTCGGAGATATCCAGCGCCGCCATCACCTTCAATCGCGCGGAAATACGCGGAGCCAACTGGATCGGAGGCCGAGCTACCTCGTGCAGCACCCCGTCGGTACGCAAACGCACTCGATAGGCCTTCTCGTAGGGCTCGAAGTGCAGATCTGACGAGCCGCCGCGGATGGCATCGAGCAGCATCTTGTTGACGAAGCGCACCACTGGTGCATCGTCCGCAGCGTCGCCGTCCTCCCCCGTTTTTTTGGCGTCGTCACTGACGGACTCGACGTCGATGCCGTCCAGATCGACGTCGCCCAGCTCCTCCAGCCCGCTCGTACCGCTGTCGTAGAGTTTATCGAGGGCGTCGCCCAGCTTGTCGTCCTCCACCAGAATCGACTCGATGGTAAGCCCAGTGCTGAACTGAATGTCCGTGATCGACTGATGGTTGGCCGGATCGGAAATGGCTACATAAAGCTTTGTGCCACGCTTGACCAGAGGCAGTACCCGGTGCTGGCGCGCCAGCTTCTCGCTGATCAGCTCCTTAGGTAGGGCTTCCTTGTCCAGCGCCGTCAAATCGAACAACGCCACGCCGAACTGCTCTGAGGCGAGCTCCGCCATGGCACGCCCCTTGGCCAGCTTGTTCTGCACCACGTAGGTCACTAGTGACTGCTTGCTGCGCTGCGCCTGCAGCTGGGCCTGCTGCGCGGTCTTTTCATCCAGCACCCCGGCCTGCACCATTTGCCGGGCCAAGCCGGAAAGGGAGATATGTTCGCTCATGACGCTCTCACAGAAATCGAATGCCCGCCTTATAACGCAGTTATCTGAAGCTTCAAACAACCACACCGCAAAGTGCCGCATTTCGTCACATATCGCCCACGCAAGCCGCTGGCGACCTACAAAGCCGTCCACAACCGGGAGTCAGGCACATCGAGATATATACAAAGCGCCATTATCCAGCAGGCACTTCTCATTTCCTACGCCGTCATATTCCAGACGCGGATCACAGTATTCATTAGCGAACGAGCGGAAGAACGAAACTGGCATGCCAACTGCTATGTCCTTGGCAGGCTTACGCCTTAACACTCAAGGAGAAAGAAATGAAAGCACAAATGCAAAAGGGCTTTACCCTGATCGAATTGATGATCGTGGTCGCCATCATCGGTATTCTGGCTGCCGTCGCACTGCCGGCCTATCAGGATTACACCGCTCGTGCCAAGGTAACTGAAGTCAACCTGCAGGTTAGCTCGTGCAAAGGCGCTGTCTCCGAGTTCATTCAGTCGAACGGTTCCTTCCCAGCCAACGCCGACGCGGCTGGCTGCAGCAGTACTGCTGAAACCAAGTACATGGCAGCAGGCATGGCTGTCGATGCCGCAACTGGCGCCATCACTTCCGGCGTGATTCGCAACGTCGCTACTGGTGCTGACGGTTTCAGCATCATTCTACAGCCAACCACTGACACAGGCCGCACCACTGCAATGGCTGCAGCTACCGATCCTATCTTGGGTTGGTCGTGCGGCACTAACGCAGCTCAAGCAGACTGGAAATTCTTCCCAGCAAGCTGCCGCCAGGCCGTTCTCGGCGGGCTGTAATATCGCGGCATAGCTTTGTAAGGCGGATAAAACCTTCTCAGCTATACCTTGCCCGCCCAGCCACACAGACCCCGCCCTTATCGGCGGGGTTTTTATTGGGAAGGGTGTATTGCAGCGGATCGCATCTCGTACGATGGAATCGCCATCAGCACTTCCATCATCTACCACGAATGGACAAATGCGCTGATGAACGACCTACCCGCCAAAACCACTTACTTGGGGCTTGTGGCTTCCCCTCACTATCTGGATTTATAGGAGCACTATCATGCCTACTCGCATGAAGGCGTTTCTGTTGCACTTGGCTGTCTCGGCCCTCGTCGCATTACTGGCCGTCTTGTTGGTTTTCCGCCTCTGGTACCCGGCCCCGTATCACGAGGCGCTGGGCGTCACACATATATTCCTGCTGCTGCTACTGGTCGATGTAATCCTCGGCCCGCTACTGACCCTGCTGGTGTTCAAGGTCGGCAAGAAGTCCTTGGTCATGGACTTATCCATTATTGCCGTCCTTCAACTGGCCGCATTAGGCTATGGGCTCTGGACCGTAGCCGAAGGCCGACCCGCCTGGATTGTCTACAACGTAGATCGCTTCGACGTGGTAACCGCGGTGGATATCGACACCCGCCAACTTGACGAAGCCCTTATCCAATACCGCAGTGCTTCCTGGACCGGGCCACGATGGGTCGGAGCGGTCAGGCCTGAGGGTTCCGAGCAGAGCAACAGTATCCTTTTCGAGTCGGTACAAGGCGGCAGCGACATAGCGCAGCGCCCCAACCTGTACTCGCCGCTGACGGAAGTGGCGGAAGCCATGCGGCAGCGCGCGCAACCGCTGGAAAAACTCAACGACTTCAACGACGCCGCAGCAGTTCAAGACACCTTGCAGAACTGGCCAAACGCTGCCGCCTGGGTACCGCTAATGGCCAGAGCTAAACCAATGGTTGTGCTGCTCGGCGAAAACAAGAACGAGGTAATCGCCATTGTCGAACTCAACCCCTGGAAATGACCTCTGGTTCGAAACCGATAGGACGGGTTTGCGCCCCAACGCAGGAGCCGAGTGGGACGCCTAGCTTTTCTGGCGATCCAATAGGCATCTATTCACCTAAGTTGTAATAGCATGCTCGGTCCTACGGGGCGGAGTGACCTCACTGCATCCTGGCCCCATACATAGCGTTGGGCTAGCATCGATCCCTTATTGCCAGCGAAACACCTCGCAGCGATGCGGAATTTGAGGAGCACTTATGAGGTTTACCGTTTACCTATCCGGCGAAATCCATACCGATTGGCGCGATGAGATCAAGCGTGGCGCTGAGGCCGCCGGGCTGGATGTGATCTTCACTTCTGCCGTAACGGATCACGAGGCCAGTGACGCCGCAGGCGACTGCCTCGGTGCGGAGTCGAATGCCTTCTGGCGCGACCACAAGTCGTCCAAGGTCAACGCGATCCGTACCAAGACACTGATCAAGCAGGCCGATCTGGTCGTGGTTCGTTTTGGTGACAAGTACAAGCAATGGAACGCCGCCTTCGATACCGGTTATTGCGCCGCACTGGACAAGCCTTACATCACACTGCACGGCGATGACATCGTGCACCCATTGAAGGAAGTCGATGCGGCGGCGATGGCGTGGGCAACCAGCACCGAGCAGGTTGTGGAAATTCTGAAGTATGTGCTTCGCGGCTGAAAAACAGTCAGCTGTGCCGACAAGCTTAGAGCTTCTTTGCCGCGAGACTCGTTTCTTACGAGAGCGGCTCTGCGATAATTTCATCACGGTGCGCCGACACGATCGCGAAGCTTGAAGTTGACTACAGCGCTGTCCACGCCGGAGCATTCTTCGCTTGAATTCATCAAACAAGGTTGCATCCGCTACGGCTCTGACTCAGCGACGGAGTAATCCGAAAAACAAAACGCCCTGCAGATGCAAGGCGTTTTGTTTATCACCTCGGCATCAGATCGCGCCACGCTGACGTAGCAGATCGATCACCTGCTTAACGCCCTCAGCCACGCTCACGGATTCGGTATCGATCACCAGATCCGCATTGCCCGGCACATCGTAAGGGAAGGACTCACCCGGGATGTTGTCGCCGCCAGCCGCATACAAACCTTGCGGGTCACGTTGCTGACAGGCCAACGGCGATGCCTGGACGTATACCGTCAGCAGACGATCAGCACCCACCAGCGCCTTGGCCTGCTCGCGGCCTTCGGCATCCGGCGCAACGAAGGCCGCCAGGGTCAGTAGGCCCGCCTCGTTGAACTGCCGTGCCACGTGCGCGGCGCGGCGCCAGTTCTCAGTGCGCCCGGCACGGTCCTGCGGCAGGCCCTTGTTCAGGTCGTGGCGCAGGTTTTGGCCGTCCAGTACATAGACAGCACGGCCCATGTCGAACAGCTTGCGCTCGACCCCGTAGGCCAGAGTGCTCTTGCCGGCTCCCGAAAGGCCGGTAAACAGTACGGTGGCAGGCTGCTGCCCAAAACGTGCGGCACGCTCTTCGGTAGAAACGTGGGCCAAAGAACCATGATGGCTGCCGGAGCCCTGAACGAGCGGATCAGCCATGATCATGCCTGCACCAACGGTGCCGTTGGTAAGCCGGTCGATGACGATGAAAGATCCGGTGGTGCGGTTTTGCGCGTAGCCATCCAGTGCGATCGGCGCGTCCAGGCTGACCTTGACCCTACCAATCTCGTTGAGCTGCAGGCTGCTAGCAGCGCCGTGCTCCAGCGTGTTCACATCGACCTTATGGGCGATGCTGGCGAACGAGCCCGGTATGTAACTGGTTGCGCGCTTGATGTCGTATTTCTTGCCCGGCAGCATCGGCTCTTCGGCCATCCACACCAGCATGGCATCGAAGCTGTCGACGATACGTGGCTGGTTGCCGGCATGCACCAGCATGTCGCCACGGGACACGTCGATTTCGTCTTCCAGAGTCAAGGTGATCGCTTCGCCCGGCGTGGCCTGCTCCAGCTCGCCATCGTAGGTGACGATGGATTTGACTCTGCTGGTCTTGCCCGACGGCAACACCATGATGTCATCGCCCTTGCGTACGATGCCGCTGGCCAGAGTACCGGCGAAACCACGGAAGTTGAGGTTGGGCCGGTTGACATACTGCACCGGGAAACGCAGGTCATCGAAGTTGCGGTCGCCGGCGATCTCGACGCTTTCCAGAATTTCCATCAGCGACTGGCCTTGATACCAGTCGGCCCGCTCGCTCTTGTTGACGACGTTGTCGCCCTTAAGCGCGGACATCGGCACGAAGTGCAGGGACGAAGGCTTGAGCTCGATGCGCTCGGCAAACGCCAGGTAATCGGCCTTGATGCGCTCGAAAACCGACTGATCGAAGTCCATCAGGTCCATCTTGTTGATGGCTACGACGATGTGCTTGATGCCCAACAAGGATGCGATAAAGCTGTGACGACGGGTCTGGGTCTGCACCCCGTATCTGGCATCGACGAGAATGATCGCCAGGTCGCAGGTGGAGGCGCCGGTCGCCATGTTGCGGGTGTACTGCTCATGGCCTGGGGTGTCAGCGATGATGAACTTGCGCTTGGCGGTGCTGAAGTAGCGGTAGGCGACATCAATGGTGATGCCCTGCTCGCGCTCGGCCTGCAGGCCGTCGACCAGCAGCGCCAGATCGACGTCATCGCCGGTGGTACCGACCTTCTTCGAGTCGCGGGTGATGGCTTCGAGGTGATCCTCGTAGATCATCTTGGAGTCATGCAGCAGACGGCCGATCAGCGTGCTTTTGCCGTCGTCGACGTTGCCGCAGGTAAGGAAGCGCAGCAATTCCTTGCGTTCGTGCTGGGCCAGGTAGGCGAGGATATCCTCGCTGATCAAATCAGACTGATGAGACATGGTGCGGAATCCTTAGAAGTAGCCCTGGCGTTTTTTCTCTTCCATCGACCCGGCGCCATCGTGGTCGATGACACGGCCCTGGCGTTCGGAGGTACGGGTCAGGAGCATTTCCTGGATGATTTCCGGAAGAGTCGCTGCGGTGGACTCCACGGCGCCGGTCAGCGGGTAGCAGCCGAGGGTGCGGAAGCGGACCATGCGCTTTTCGATACGCGCCTTTTCTTCATCCGAGAGGTGCTCGAGGATGCGCTCGTCATCGATCATGATCAGCGTGCCGTTCTTCTCGATGACTTCGCGCTCGGCGGCAAAGTACAGCGGCACAATCGGGATCTGCTCCAAGTAGATGTATTGCCAGATATCCAGCTCGGTCCAGTTCGACAGAGGGAACACACGGATCGACTCGCCTTTCTTGACTCTGCCGTTGTAGACATTCCACAACTCGGGGCGCTGGTTCTTCGGGTCCCAGCGATGCTTGCTGTCGCGGAAGGAATACACGCGCTCCTTGGCCCGCGACTTTTCTTCATCGCGACGTGCACCGCCGAAGGCCGCATCGAAACCGTACTTGTCCAGCGCCTGCTTGAGACCCTCGGTCTTCATGATATCGGTGTGCTTGGCGCTGCCGTGGGTGAACGGATTGATGTTCTGGGCGATGCCATCGGGGTTCACGTGGGTGATCAGGTCCAAATCCATCTCGGCGACCATCTTGTCGCGGAAGCTGTACATCTCCTGGAATTTCCAGCGCGTATCCACGTGCATCACCGGGAAAGGCAGCTTGCCGGGATAGAACGCCTTGCGCGCCAGATGCAGCATCACGGCGGAGTCCTTCCCGATGGAATAGAGCATCACCGGGTTGTCGAACTCGGCGGCCACCTCACGGATGATGTGGATGCTTTCCGCCTCCAGCTCTTTAAGATGCGTCAGTTTGTCGACCATGGCTACTCACGAATATGCAGATGGACGGCCGGCAGGCCTTTGAAGAGGGCGCAACTTTATCACGACAACCTATTCTAATCAGGCTGCTGCTTAGAACTAAATTGACTAAATTTATGCCTCGGAAAACGGGCGGCGCGGAAATGCTCGCCATCTGATTTAGGCACCTCGCTCTATCACCTCTCAAGAGCAGGCGCGAGCCACACCGTTTGTCTGTGAGACGCCCTTCCCCTGGTGGCGACGCTTCGAACTTTAGCTCTACGTCTTATGCGGGATTGGGGCAATCGATGAACAGGTGTTCGATCGCGAAGCGCCGGGCCAGGTAGTCGCCCAGGGCCTGAACACCGTAACGCTCGGTGGCGTGATGACCGGCGGCGAAGAAGCTTACGCCGTTCTCACGCGCGCTATGCACGGTTGGCTCGGAGATCTCACCGGTCAAATATGCATCGACACCCGCCGCTATCGCCTGATCGATATAACCCTGAGCGCCACCGGTACACCAGCCAATACGATGAATCGGACTATGCCCCTCGATCATCAGTGGTTCACGGCCCAGTTTCTCATGCACAAGCGACTTGAAATCTGCCGGGGCCAACGGCGTATCGAGTGAGCCGACCAACCCTACCGACTTGGGGTTTTCAGGTTCAAGGGGGCCTTCAATGGTCAGACCCAGCAGTCGCGCCAGTTGCACGTTGTTGCCCACTTCCTCGTGCATATCGAGCGGCAGGTGATAGGCGAGCAGGCTGATATCGTGATTCAGCAGTGTCTTAAGCCGCCGCTGCTTCATGCCGACGACGCGCGGATCTTCGTTTTTCCAAAAATAGCCATGATGCACCAACACCACATCCGCCTCGGCTTCCACCGCGGCATCGAGCAGGGCCTGGCTGGCGGTCACGCCGCTGACGATGCGCAGCACCTGCGGTCGACCTTCGACTTGCAGGCCATTGGGGCAGTAGTCGGCAATCTTTGCCACGTTCAGATAACGGTCGATCTCCTCGACCAGCGTGGTGAGTGCTATAGCCATAAACAGCTCCTGACATCGATTCTGTTATCCCGGCGAGCCGAAATGAACTATTGAAGGTACGAACGATGAGCCAGCTGCATTTCAGCGCCAGCTTCGTATAATGCGGCCACATTAAAGGGGGCACTCGACCCCCGCAACCTGCCCGGATGGCACATCTAGATGATCCATGCCCTGCGTTATCTTGGCTGGCCATTACTGGCAGGCCTGCTCGTCGCCCTGCTGATAATCCAGCGCTACCCCCACTGGGTAGGGCTGGACACCAAGCCCGTATACACCTTGCAGCAGGGGCCGCTCCCTATGGGCCAGCAACAGGGACCTCATTCTTATGCCCACGCGGTGAGCGGAGCGGCACCCGCTGTAGCCAATCTCTACACCACCAAGGTCATCGACAAACCTCGCCCACCCGCTTCGGCCAAGGACGACCCTTTGTCCCAACGCTTCTTCGGCGACAACCTCCCCCGCCAGCGCCGCATGGAATCGAGCCTCGGCTCAGCGGTGATCATAAGTCCGGAAGGTTACCTGCTGACCAATAACCACGTGACGGCAAACGCCGAGCAGATTGTGGTAGCGCTCAGAGATGGTCGCGAGACGCTGGCGCGGGTGATTGGCAACGATCCCGAAACCGACCTTGCGGTATTGAAGATAGATCTTGAAAACCTTCCGGCCATCACCCTTGGGCGCTCGGACAGTATCCGCGTCGGCGATGTCACCCTCGCCATAGGCAACCCGTTCGGCGTGGGCCAGACAGTAACCATGGGCATCATCAGCGCCACCGGGCGCAACCAGCTCGGACTCAATACCTATGAGGACTTCATCCAGACCGACGCAGCGATCAACCGCGGCAATTCGGGTGGCGCGCTGGTGGATGCCGCTGGCCATCTGATCGGCATCAATACAGCGATCATTTCTGAATCCGGCGGATCCCAGGGCATCGGTTTTGCGATACCGGTGAAACTAGCCATGGAGGTCATGAAGGCGATCATCGAGCATGGACAGGTGATTCGCGGCTGGCTCGGTGTAACGGTCCAGTCACTGACACAGGAACTGGCCGAATCCTTTGGCCAGGCAGGCCGGCCCGGCATCGTCGTGGCTGGCGTCCATCGCGACGGCCCTGCGGAACGCGCAGGCCTTCGCCCGGGCGACCTGATTCTAAGCATTGACGGCATTCAATCCAGCGACGGGCGTAGCTCGATGAACCAGGTTGCGCGCGCTCGCCCTGGTGACAAGATCAATATCGACATCCTGCGTAACGGCAAGCCACTGACGCTGAGAGCAGAGATCGGAATGCGGCCACTCGTGGACGACCGCCCGCAATAGGTTGAACGGTAGGCAAGGCCTCCCATGCCTCACCGCTTCAACGCGTCCAGCAGCGCCTGATTCTGCTCCGGCGTACCTACCGTGATACGTAGGAACTGGTCGATACGCGGCTGCTTGAAGTGACGCACGATGATGCCCTCTTCACGCAGGCTGGCCGCCAGCGCCGCTGCGTCCTGCTGGGAGTGGCGGGCGAAGATGAAGTTGGCTGCGGACGGCAGCACTTCGAAACCCAGCGCCGTCATTTCAGCGACTACCGCGTCGCGGCTGGCGATGACCTGCCGACAGGTTTGTTGGAAATGTTCGCGATCCTCGAACGCCGCGGCGGCACCAGCGATAGCGATACGGTCCAGCGGGTAGGAGTTGAAGCTGTTCTTGATCCGCTCAAGCGCCTCGATCAGGTCCGGATGCCCTACCGCCAGCCCGACACGCAAGCCTGCCAGCGAGCGAGACTTGGACAGCGTCTGGCTGACCAGCAGGTTCGGATAGTGGTCGACCAGCGCGATGGCCGACTCCCCACCGAAGTCGATATAAGCCTCGTCCACAAGCACCACCGAATCTGGATTAGCCTGCAGCAGGCGCCCGATGGCGTCCAGCGTAAGCAGGCGGCCGGTGGGCGCGTTGGGGTTGGGGAATATGATGCCGCCATTGGGCCGATTGTAATCGGCCACCTCGATCTGGAAATTCTCGTCCAGCGCAATGGTTTCGTACTTGATGCCGTAAAGCCCGCAGTAGACCGGATAGAAGCTGTAAGTCACATCGGGAAACAGCAGCGGCTTGCCATTCTGGAACAGCCCGTGGAACGCATGCGCCAACACCTCGTCGGAGCCGTTCCCAACAAAGACCTGGCTGGGTTGTATTCCGTAGTAACCGGCGACCGCCTGCTTCAGGCGCTCGCCGTTCGGGTCCGGATACAGGCGAAGATCATCACCGATTTCTGCCTGCATCGCTGCGATCGCCTTGGGCGAAGGGCCGTAGGGGTTCTCGTTGGTATTGAGCTTGACCAGCTTGCTCAGCTTGGGCTGCTCGCCAGGCACGTAAGGAACCAGGCCCTTCACGAAGGGGCTCCAGAATTTGCTCATTGCCCTTCTCTCCTCAAATTCGTTCGATATGGACGCAGGATGAACGAGCAAAGCGCGCCCGCCTGCACAAGCCGCTAGTCCTTGATCCGGTATTCGGCACTGCGCGCATGGGCCGTCAGCGACTCGCCGCGAGCGAGCACCGAAGCTACCTTGCCAAGCATCGACGCACCTTCGGCCGAACAGTTGATGATCGACGAGCGCTTCTGGAAGTCGTACACACCCAGCGGCGAGGAAAAACGCGCCGTGCCAGAAGTCGGCAGCACGTGGTTAGGGCCGGCGCAATAATCACCCAAAGCTTCTGCGGTGTAGCGCCCCATGAAGATCGCGCCGGCGTGGCGAATCTGCGGCAGGTACTGGTCGGGCTCTTCAACCGATAGCTCGAGGTGCTCAGGGGCGATGCGGTTCGCCACGTCGATGGCCTGGGCCATGTCGGCCACCTGGATCAGCGCACCGCGCCCCTCGATGGAGGTGCGGGCTATCTCGGCGCGCTCAAGCGTCGGCAGCAGGCGCTGGATGCTTTCGGCGACCTTGTCCAGGAACGCCGCGTCCGGGCTGACCAGGATCGACTGCGCATCCTCATCGTGCTCGGCCTGAGAGAAGAGGTCCATGGCTATCCAGTCCGGATCGGTCTGGCCATCACAGACCACAAGAATTTCCGAGGGACCGGCGATCATGTCGATCCCGACCTTGCCGAACACGTGACGCTTGGCGGTGGCGACATAGATATTGCCCGGGCCGACGATCTTGTCCACCGGCGGTACGCTCTCGGTGCCGTAGGCCAGCGCAGCGACAGCCTGGGCACCGCCGATAGTGAAGACTCGGTCGACCCCCGCGATACAGGCCGCGGCCAGCACCAGCTCGTTGATCTCGCCGCGCGGCGTCGGCACCACCATGACTACTTCAGGCACACCGGCGACCTTGGCCGGGATCGCATTCATCAGCACCGAGGACGGATAGGAAGCTTTGCCCCCCGGCACATAGAGGCCTGCACGATCCAACGGCGTGATCTTCTGGCCAAGCACGGTGCCGTCAGCCTCGGTGTAGGTCCAGGAGTCCTGCTTCTGCTTCTCGTGATAGCTGCGCACCCGCTGGGCCGCTACCTCCAGCGCCTGACGCTGCTCGGAACTGATGCGTTCCAGCGCCAGCTCGAGGCGTTCGCGCGGCAGGATCAAATCAGCCATGGATGCCACTTCGAGGCCATCGAAACGCTGAGTGAACTCAACCAGCGCCGCGTCGCCACGCTCGCGCACGGCCTGGATGATATCCAGCACACGCTGATTGACGCTCGCATCGGACACGCTCTCCCAGCTCAGCAGATGATCCAGATGCTGGGCGAAATCGACATCGGCAGCGTTGAGTCGGCGAACAGCGATGGGAGCGGTCATAGTGGGCCTCATGATTGGCTGGGCAGCGTCGCGTTGCGATGGTTTTTCAGGCACCCGCTAGCTTAACAAGCCCACCGTGCGGGTACCTGTGAATTTCGCTATGGCACGGATAGGCAGGCGCGGCGGCTGCCGCGAGAAAGGTCAGTGTCGATGCCGCTCGACGGCCGCTTGCAAGGCATCGATGAGGGCCTGGATACGCCCATGCTGCATTTTCATGGAGGCCTTGTTGACCACCAGCCGCGAGCTGATATGGCAAATCAGATCCTGTGGCTCCAAGCCATTGGCACGCAGCGTGTTGCCTGTATCCACCACGTCGATGATCTTGTCCGCCAGCCCTACCAGCGGCGCCAGCTCCATCGAGCCATAGAGCTTGATGATATCGACCTGACGGCCCTGCTCCGCGTAGTAGCGCTTGGCGACATTGACGAACTTGGTCGCCACCCGCAGACGGCCTTTAGGCTCGGGCGCGCCAACCTTCCCGGCGGTCATCAGCTTGCAATTGGCGATCCTGAGATCCAGCGGCTCGTAAAGCCCCTGGCCGCCGTATTCCATCAGCACGTCCTTGCCTGCAACGCCCAGATCGGCTGCGCCGTGTTCGACATAGGTCGGCACGTCAGTGGCTCGCACAATCAGCAGGCGCACGTCATCCTGGGTGGTGGGGATGATCAGCTTGCGGCTCTTCTCGGGATTCTCGGTCGGAACGATGCCCGCCGCTGCCAGCAACGGCAGGGTGTCATCGAGAATGCGGCCTTTGGACAGGGCAATGGTGAGCATGGAACCTGTTTTCCTTTCTTACCTGAATGGGTCAGCCGGAAACCGCGTAGTGCAGATTTCCGGCACGCCTCGCTCGCGGATTACCCGCCTCAGCCTGCCACGCGGCGGATCTTGGCGCCCAATAACTGCAGCTTCTCCTCGATGCACTCGTAACCACGGTCGATGTGGTAGATGCGATCGATGAGCGTGTCGCCCTCGGCAACCAGGCCGGCGATCACCAGGCTAGCCGACGCACGCAGGTCGGTTGCCATCACCGGAGCGCCCTTGAGCTGCGGAACGCCCGTGACGATTGCGGTGTTGCCCTCGACCAGAATCTGCGCGCCCATGCGGTTCATTTCGTAGACGTGCATGAAGCGATTCTCGAACACCGTCTCGATCACCGTGCCGGTGCCCTCGGCGATGGCATTCATGGCAATGAACTGCGCCTGCATGTCCGTGGGGAACGCCGGGTACGGCGCGGTGCGCACGTTGACGGCCCGCGGGCGGTTGCCCTTCATGTCCAGCTCGATCCAGTCCTTGCCGGTATCGATATAGGCACCAGCCTCTTCGAGCTTGTGCAATACCGCTTCGAGCAGGGTTGCATCGGTGTCCTTGAGCTTCACGCGACCGCCGGTAGCAGCTGCGGCCACCAGGTAGGTACCAGTCTCGATACGGTCGGGCATTACGCTGTAACGCCCACCGCCAAGGCGTTTGACGCCGTCAATGGTGATGGTGTCGGTACCGGCGCCGGAAACTTTCGCGCCCATGGCGTTGAGGAAGTTGGCCAGATCGACCACTTCCGGCTCGCGCGCGGCGTTTTCCAACACGCTGCGGCCATTGGCCAGAGCGGCCGCCATCATGATGTTCTCCGTACCGGTCACGCTGACGATATCGAAGAAGAAGTTCGCCCCACGCAGGCCCCCGGCAGGTGCCTTGGCCCTGATATAGCCGCCTTCCACATCGATCTGCGCGCCCATGGCCTCCAGACCGCGGATGTGCAGGTCGACCGGACGCGAGCCGATGGCGCAACCGCCGGGCAACGCCACTTCGGCCTCACCGAAACGGGCGACCATTGGGCCGAGCACCAGGATCGAGGCGCGCATGGTCTTGACCAGTTCGTAGGGCGCCACCAGTGTCTGGATGCTACTGGCGTCCACTTCTACGCTGAGCTTCTCGTCGATGATCGGCTGCACACCCATACGACCGAACAGTTCGATCATAGTGGTTATGTCGTGCAGGTGCGGCAGGTTGCAGACGGTAACCGGGGTGTCGGCCAACAGGGTTGCTGCGAGGATCGGCAGCGCCGAGTTCTTCGCGCCGGAAATGCGGATTTCCCCGTCGAGACGGGTGCCACCGGTAATGATCAGTTTGTCCATGATGTTCCTGTAACCCGCAGGCTGTAAGCCCGGTCGAAGAGTGGGCGGCACGCAGAGGATCACTGCGGCACTGCCTGGATGGTTCAGCTGGCCTGGCGCTGGGTCTTCAACCTCGAGCTAGCCAGTCGTTGCGGCTGAAAAATTTCATGGTCACGGCGTGGATGCTGCCATCAGCAATCCATGGATTCAGGTGGGCATAGATCTGCTGCTGACGCCTTACCGGGCTGAACGCCGCCAGCTCGTCGCTGATCACATTCAATTGGAAGTTGCAGCCTTCGCCTTCGACTTCCACCTGGACTCCGGGAATCTTTTCTTCCAGGAAATTCTTAACTTCTACGGCCTGCATGTTCAACCTCGATCGGCGCCGGACGCGCGCGGCCGGCCATCATACAAAAAAGCCCGAGACCTGCGAACCCCGGCACACGCGACCGAGCGCACTCATTCGAGCTTGCGTGACACTTTCAGCCCAGCTGCCGACCGGCGGCGACCAGCGTGCCGGGCACCTCAACCGCCTCTTCAAAGCAGCAAGACGAGGAACCACCTGTCACCTGCTTTCCGTCACGTTATCCCCAACGTACTCACCGGTGGAGTCTATAGCCTTGCTGGAAGGAAACTTGTACGACGCGAACCGAACAGCGAGGACTGACAGAGAAAGGAAGAATATCCCACCACACAAATACAACAGACCGATGCCGGGCGCCTTATGGTGGGACACGTCGCCAATCAGATATCGCGTCAACGCTGTTATCGCTATGTAAAGCAAGAAGCGTATAGGGAGGTGATTGGTCTTGAAATATATGCCCACCATCGCTCCCAACTCCAAATAAATGAAGAGCAGGAGGATGTCATCTATGCTTGCATGCCCTTTATCGACCATCGCCAAAAAAGCTACCACCGACGCCCAGGCGGTAGCCGCCCCGATAGCGAATAAGCCAAGGTAGTGAAAACCTTCAACCATGAGGTTTCCAATCGAATTGGCTCTATCGTGCATGCGCTTACGACTGTTATCTGCCCACTTCATGCCCGTTCAACCCGCATCTCGTCCACAAGAGGCAACACATCCTGCAGGCCGGACACCTTGGCAATTTGCTGCATATCATGCGGAAGGCCAGTGATCGAGACTTCCCGGCCCAGCTTCTTGGCATCGCGAATAAAAGACAGCAGCAACGAAAGCCCGACGCTACTGGACTTTTCCACGCCAGAACAATCGATTAGCAGCGTAGCGCCTTCGCCGTTGCGAATCAGCGCCTGTCCGGTTTGCCGCAATGCCGGCGCAGACCGATAGTCGAGGACACCGAAAATTCGCAGCTCGCCTGCGGCACCTTCCACCCGCCCATCACTCATCGCCAATGGCCTGCTGTCCGGCTTCGGTGTCCTTGACCCGCGCAACCACTTGCGCCCAGCCATCGATGGTCTTATCCAGATCGCCGCCGTTGCGCTGCATCGCATCAGCGAACTGGTCGCGGAACAGCTTGCCGACGTTGATGCCATTGATGATGACATTGCGTACACGCCACTCGCCGTTATTGGTCATGGTGTAGGACACCGGATAGACCTCGCCCTGGCGACCAACCACCTGCATACCTACGCTGGTACGTTCAGGGTCCTGCTTGCCGCTCGGAGGCAGCACGCGAATCTGCTGATTGTTGTACTCCAGGAGAGCGTTGCCGTAGAACTGCATGAGGCTGCGCTTGAAATTTTCCTGGAAGCGGCTCATCTGCGCTGGCGTGGCATTACGCGAATACTTTACCGTCATGATGCTGCGCGAGATGCCTTCTGCGTCCACCACCGGACCAAGAATCCGGTTCAGCGAGTCGTAGAACGCGGATGGATCCTGGCGGTAGCGTTCCTTGTTCGCCTTGAGGTCTGCCAACAGCTCATCAGTGGTTTTCTGGATCACATCATGGGCACTTGGAGCGGCCTGGGCGAACAATGGCACGCATGCCAACAGCACCAGCAGGCTACGACGAAGGACAGTCATCATGTCAAAATCCTCATTCTTTGTTCACGGTATTGAGCAAGAACTTGCCAATCAGCTCTTCAAGTACCAATGAAGACTGGGTGTCGCGAATGACATCGCCATCGGCAAGCAACTCGTCGTCTCCACCGACGCTGATCCCGATGTACTTCTCACCCAGCAGGCCCGCAGTCAGAATTGAAGCGGTGGAGTCGACCGGCAGAATGTCGACGTTGCGCTGGACGTCCATGGTCACCCGTGCGGTATAGCTTTCACGATCAAGATTGATGGCAGTTACTTTGCCAATGGTGACACCGGCCATGGTGACCTTTGATCTGACCGCGAGACCGGCAGTATTGTCGAAATAGGCATACAGCTTGTAACTATCGGTGGGCCCGGCCGTTATGCCACTGACGCGCAGCGACAGCAGCAGCAAGGCCAGCAGGCCGGCCAGCAGAAACAGGCCGACACCAATTTCCAGGGTGCGGATGCGCATCAGAAGTCTCCAAACATCAAGGCGGTCAAAATGAAATCGAGGCCGAGCACTGCCAGCGAGGCGTAGACGACGGTACGAGTGGTGGCGCGACTGATGCCCTCCGACGTGGGCTCGCAGTCATAACCCTGGAAGACCGCGATCCAGGTCACTACCAAGGCAAAAACCAGGCTCTTGATAATTCCGTTGAGGACATCGGTAGAGAAGTCGACGCTGTTCTGCATGTTGCCCCAGAACGACCCCTCGTACACGCCCAGCCAACTCACCGCGACCATGGCGCCACCCCAGATGCCCACTACGTTGAAGATCAACGTCAACAGCGGCAACGAGATAAAGCCCGCCCACAGGCGCGGCGCAACAATGTACTTGAGCGGATCGACACCAATCATTTCCAGGCTCGACAACTGCTCGGTGGACTTCATGTTGCCGATCTCGGCTGCCAGCGCCGAACCTGCCCGACCAGCGAACAGCAAGGCAGTCACAACCGGCCCCAGCTCGCGCAGCAGCGTCAGCGCGACCATCTGCCCGACTGCCTGCTCCGACCCATAAGTGGCCAGAATGCTGTAACCCTGCAGAGCCAGAACCATCCCGATGAAAATTCCGGAGACGACTACGATCGCCAGCGACAGCACGCCGACTGAATACAACTGCTTGCAAAGCAAGGTCAGGCTGTTATCGAAGCTACCGCGACCGAACAGCGCACGCAGGAGGAACAAAGTCGAACGCCCCAGCGCCGCGAGAACATCGAGACCGGCCTTGCCCAGCAGACGAACCCGCTCCAGCGGGGAACGCTTACGCATTACTGTCTCCCAAGAGATCTTCGGCGTAGGCCTGCGCCGGGTAATGGAAGGGTACCGGGCCATCGGCGGTACCGGTCATGAACTGGCGGATGCGCGGATTGTCCGACTCGCGCAATTGAGCCGGCGTACCCTGCCCCAGCACCTGCCCTTCGCCAATTACATAGATGTAGTCAGCGATGCTCGCCGTTTCGGCAAGATCGTGGGAGACCACGATACTGGTGATGCCCAGCGCGTCGTTGAGCAACCGGATCAGCCGCACCAACACGCCCATGGCGATCGGGTCCTGGCCGGCAAAGGGCTCGTCGTACAGCAGGATCTGCGGATCCAGGGCAATGGCACGAGCCAGTGCCACTCGTCGCTTCATGCCGCCGGACAACTCATCAGGCATCAGCTCGACGGCGCCGCGCAGCCCCACCGCCTGAAGCTTCATCAGGACGATGTCGCGAATCATCTCTTCCGGCAACTTGGTGTGGACGCGCAACGGGAACGCGACGTTTTCGAAGACATCGAGATCGGTAAACAGCGCGCCACTCTGAAACAGCACGCCCATCTGTTTGCGCATGTCGAACAGATCGCTGCGCGACAGGCTCGGAAGGTTCTTGCCGGCCACCCAGACCTCGCCCCTGGCCGGCATGAGCTGCGCTGCGATCAGGCGCAACAAGGTCGTCTTGCCGCAACCGGACGGCCCCATGATCGCCGTCACCTTGCCGCGCGGAATGACGATATCGACATTATTGAAAATGCTCCGCTCACCGCGCTGAAAGGTGACGCCCTTCAGCTCGACTGCGGTGTCATGGTTATTGGCGGCGCTCATCTGGTCTCCTTACGTACGGCCTTAGGCCTGCCTGGTCCGCAATGAACCGCGACGAATATCGACAGACCCTACACAGACGCGCCCTGATCGGGCTGGGATACGTCAGGAGGTAACCGTTTTTTCGGGAGCGCACTATATCATTCGCCTTCACTGCACGCCCAACCGGCACCCTGGTTTCCTGGCGCCACCACACCCAACCAGCGGCTGATGCAAGGCACGCTCCGCGCAGCAGGGGCACCTGCGACTGCAAACAAACCTGTCACCACAATTTTCAGGCGTCATCAGTGCGGATTGCCAGCCCGCAAACGATCTTCTTCCCAGAGAAAACCAGGCGCGCCCTGGAACACCCGTTTACCCATCAACCAGCCCGCTATTTCCGCTATAATCATCCGCTTTTCAGTTAGACGATCGTGCAGTCATGAAGAAGCAGAGCAGTCAATTGATCGAGACCGCACAGCGCACCATACGCTTGGAAATCGAAGCGGTAGAGCAACTCCGCTCCCGCATCGACGAGCATTTCGTTCGCGCCTGCGAGCTTATCCTCTCCTGTAAAGGCCGAGTTGTGGTGGTAGGCATGGGCAAGTCCGGGCATATCGGCAACAAGATTGCCGCGACCCTGGCCAGCACCGGAACCGCCGCGTTCTTCGTCCACCCGGCCGAAGCCAGTCACGGCGACATGGGCATGATCACCCGCGACGACGTGGTACTGGCGCTTTCCAACTCTGGCACCACCAACGAAATCGTCACTCTGCTGCCGCTGATCAAGCGCCTGGGCATCACCCTGATCAGCATGACTGGGAATCCTTCCTCAGTGCTGGCCAAAGCCGCCGCCGTCAACCTCGACGCCAGTGTCGCAACCGAAGCCTGCCCGCTCAACCTGGCACCCACCTCATCGACCACCGCCAGCCTGGTACTTGGCGACGCGCTGGCCATCGCCCTGCTGGAGGCGCGCGGCTTCACCGCCGAAGACTTCGCCTTTTCCCATCCGGGCGGCGCACTGGGCCGACGCCTGCTGCTCAAGGTTGAGCATGTGATGCATAGCGGCGACCAGCTACCACAGGTCAAGCGCGGGACATCGCTGCGTGATGCGCTGCTGGAAATGACCGAGAAGGGGTTGGGCATGACCGTGGTATTGGAAGAAGACGGCAGCCTCGCCGGAGTCTTTACCGACGGCGACCTGCGGCGCACCCTGGACAAGGGTATCGATGTGCGCCAGGCCAAGATCGATCAGGTAATGACGGAGCGCGGCAAGACCGCAACGGCCGACATGCTCGCCGCCGAGGCGTTGAAAATCATGGAAGACAACAAGATCAACGCACTGGTAGTCATCGATGAGCAGAACCAGCCGGTCGGCGCGTTGAACATGCACGATCTACTGCGCGCCGGAGTGATGTGATGAACCAGCTTTTGCAGCGAGCCCGTGATATCCGCCTGGCGATATTCGACGTCGACGGTGTACTCACCGACGGCAGGCTCTATTTCCTCACCGACGGCAGCGAGTTCAAGACTTTCAATACGCTGGACGGGCACGGCATCAAGATGCTGATCAATTCAGGCGTACGCACAGCGATCATCAGCGGCCGCAAGACCCCAGTGGTCGAGCGCCGTGCCCAGAACCTGGGCATCCAGCATCTCTACCAGGGCCGCGAGGACAAGCTGGTGGTGCTGGACGAGCTGCTAGCCGAACTGGGGCTCGACTACGCCGAAGTCGCCTATCTGGGCGACGACCTGCCGGACCTGCCAGTCATTCGCCGTGTCGGACTCGGTATGGCCGTTGCCAGCGCCGACGCCTTTGTCCGAGAACATGCCCACGGCGTGACCTCGGCTCGCGGCGGTGAGGGAGCAGCGCGAGAGTTCTGCGAACTCATCATGCGCGCTCAGGGCACCCTCGAAGCCGCACAAGCAGCCTATCTCTAGAGGGTTTCCATGTTTCGCAGGATCCGCTTTCCCGCCTTGCTGACACTCATCGCCGCGCTGCTGATCGCAATCGGCTATTGGAACATCCGCCCCGAGAGTTTCATGCAGCCGCGCGCCGTCTCGACGGCCGACACGCCGGCAATCGACTTCTATGTCATCAACTCTCGCACCGTGCAGTATCGACCGGACGGCAAACGCGACTACGAGCTGACCGCCGAAATGATGGAACACTTCGCTGCTACCGATATAAGCCTTCTGACACAGCCCGACCTGCTGCTCTACCGCGGAACGGAGCTGCCCTGGCAGGTGAGCAGCGAACGTGGCGAGATCGGCCCGCAGGGCGAGGAAGTCGAATTGATCGACAAGGTGCGCGTCGAGCGCACCGATGCAAAGGGCCGCCCCACCATTCTCACCACCAGCCGCCTGACCGTATTTCCCGAGAAGGATTATGCCCAGACCCGGCAACCCGTTAGAATCGAAGCCGCCAACGGCGTGACGACAGCCACGGGCATGAACGCGTATCTGAATGAAGGCAGGATGCTCCTGCTATCCAACGTAAGAGGCCAGCATGAGCTGCGTTAAGTCCCTTTCCCTCCTGCTCGGATTGAGCGCATTGCTGCTTGGCTCCAGCGCCTGGGCATTACCCGAAGACCGTAACCAGCCAATTCGCATCCAGGCCGACACTGCCGAACTGGACGACAATCAGGGCGTTGCCGTCTACCGGGGCGATGTAGTCATCACCCAGGGCACCATGATCATCAAGGGCGATACCGTAACCATTACCCAAGATGCCAATGGCGATGTCGAGGTATTCACCTCTGTCGGCAAGCCGGCTTATTACGAGCAGAAGCCCGCAGTGGACAAGGAAATCGTCAAGGCCTACGGCCTGACCATTCAGTACTTCGCAGCCAACGAACGCATCGTACTGATCGACCAGGCCAAGGTCGTTCAGGAAGGCAACACCTTCGAAGGCGAAAAGATTGTCTATGACACCCAGCGCCAGATCGTCAACGCCGGCCGCGCGACCAACACCGATGTCACCACACCGCGCCCACGGGTAGACATGGTGATCCAGCCGCGCAAGAAAGAAGAATCCGCACCCAGTGTGCCTGCCCCGGAGCAGGGTGAATAATGGCCGTCCTGAAAGCCCAACACCTTGCCAAGAGCTACAAAAGTCGGCAGGTCGTACGCGATGTCAGCCTGTCAATTGAAAGCGGCCAGATCGTCGGACTGCTCGGCCCTAACGGTGCGGGCAAGACCACCTGCTTCTACATGATCGTCGGCCTGGTCAATGCTGATCAGGGCCGCGTCCTGATCGACCAGGACGATGTCACGCACCTGCCGATGCATGGCCGCGCCCGCGCCGGCATTGGTTATCTCCCCCAGGAGGCCTCAATCTTCCGCAAGCTCTCGGTAGCCGACAACATCATGGCGATCCTGGAAACGCGCAAGGACCTCGACCGCAATGGCCGACTGCAAGCGCTCGAGGCGCTACTACAGGAATTCCACGTCAGCCATATTCGCGACAGCCTTGGCATGAGCCTGTCGGGCGGAGAGCGACGCCGCGTGGAGATCGCTCGGGCATTGGCCACGGCACCCAAGTTCATTCTTCTCGACGAGCCCTTTGCGGGGGTCGATCCGATTTCGGTTGGCGATATCAAGCAGATCATTTACCACCTCAAGGCCAAGGGGATCGGCGTACTGATCACCGATCACAACGTGCGCGAAACCCTGGATATCTGCGAAACCGCCTACATCGTCAACGACGGCCAGCTGATCGCCGAAGGCGATGCGCAGACCATCCTCGCCAACCAATTGGTCAAGGAAGTGTATCTTGGCCACGAATTCCGCCTTTAACCAGTCGTTGCGATACAACCTGCATACCGGGGTCTAGGCAAAGGCTTCGTTTCCGGGCATATAATTTGCTTCCTCCGGCGCACTGGTGCGCCAGCGAAATCGGAACAGGCGCGGTTGCGCCGGCATACAAGGTTTGAAGTCCTCTGCCATGAAACCATCGCTAGTCCTGAAGATGGGCCAGCAGCTGACGATGACACCCCAGCTGCAACAAGCCATACGATTGCTCCAACTCTCCACGCTGGATCTCCAACAGGAAATCCAGGAGGCGCTGGACACCAATCCCATGCTCGAGCGCGAAGAAGACGGCGAGGATTTCGACGCTTCCGACCCGATGGCCGAATCCCTTGAGCAATTGCCTGACAGCACCTCAGGCGAGCAGCCTAGCCAGGAAACCCACCGCGAAGAGCCCGTCTCCACGGTGGAAAGCTTCGAAGATGAAGAATGGGGAGAACGCATCCCCAGCGAACTACCGGTGGATACGGCGTGGGAAGACATCTATCAGACCAGCGCCAGCAGCCTGCCAAGCTCCGATGATGATGAATGGGATTTCACTACCCGCACCGCTTCCGGCGAAAGCCTGCAGAGTCACCTGCTGTGGCAGCTAAACCTGGCGCCCATGAGCGACACTGATCGCCTGATCGCGACCACGTTGATCGACAGCATCAACCCTCAGGGCTTTCTTGACGAAACCTTGGAGGAGATCCTTGAGTGCTTCGATCCCGAACTGGACATTGAACTCGACGAGATCGAGGTGGTGCTGCGCCGTATTCAGCAGTTCGAACCCACCGGAGTAGGTGCCCGCGACTTGCGCGAATGTTTGCTGCTGCAACTTCGCCAGCTGCCCGATGAAACCCCCTGGCTAACCGAGGCCATACGCCTGGTAAGCGATCACCTGGAAGTGCTGGGGAATCGCGACTACAGCCTGCTGATGCGCCGGATGAAGCTCAAGGAAGACGAGCTACGCCAGATCATTGATCTGATCCAGACCCTCAACCCGCGCCCAGGCTCGCAGATTGAAAGCAGCGAACCGGAATACGTGGTCCCCGATGTCATCGTGCGCAAACATAACGACCGCTGGCTGGTGGAGCTGAATCATGAAGCCATGCCGCGGCTACGGGTCAATGCCCAGTACGCCGGCTTCGTCAAGCGTGCCGACTCGAGCGCCGACAATACCTTCATGCGTAACCAGCTGCAGGAAGCGCGCTGGTTCATCAAGAGCCTGCTTAGCCGCAACGAAACGCTGATGAAAGTCGCAACACAGATCGTTGAGCATCAGCGAGGTTTTCTGGACCACGGCGATGAGGCCATGAAGCCATTGGTCCTGCATGACATCGCCGAAGCAGTGGGCATGCACGAATCGACCATTTCACGCGTGACCACGCAGAAGTACATGCACACACCACGTGGCATCTACGAATTGAAGTACTTCTTTTCAAGCCACGTCAGCACAGCCGAAGGCGGCGAGTGCTCCTCCACCGCCATACGAGCAATCCTGAAAAAGCTGGTGGCCGCGGAAAACCCCAAAAAGCCATTGAGCGACAGCAAGATCGCTGGTCTACTGGAGGAACAGGGCATTCAGGTTGCGCGCCGTACCGTTGCCAAATACCGCGAATCCCTAGGTATCGCACCGTCCAGCGAGCGAAAAAGATTGTTGTGATGCCAGGCAATCTGGCTGATGTCATTCATTCGATGGGCTTAGCCGGCTGCAGAACTGCAACCTGCTAGGCTGCTTCTTCGGCATGGCAACAAGGAGAAAGCAGTATGCAAATCAATATCACTGGTCTTCATCTGGAAGTGACGGACGCGCTTCGTGGCTACCTGGAAGAGAAGTGCGAGCGGCTGGAACGCCACTTCGATCGCATCATTGCCATTCAAGTAGTTCTTCAGGTCGAAAAGCTTAAGCAGAAAGCCGAGGCCACGCTTCATGTAGCAGGGCGCGAAGTGGTCGCCAACGCCGAGCATGAGGACATGTACGCGGCGATCGATCTGCTGGTAGACAAACTCGACCGCCAACTGATCAAGCACAAGGAAAAGCAGCTTGATCACACCCAAGGCACACTGGTTCGCTGACCCTCATGATCCGACTTGAAAACATCCTGAGCCCTGAACGTTCACTCGTGAACGTCCAGGGCGGCAGCAAAAAACGCGTCCTGGAACAGATCGCCAAGGTGATCGCTCAGGATCTCCCCGAACTTGACGCCCAGGCGATCTTCGAAAGTCTGTTCGCGCGAGAAAAACTTGGGTCCACCGGCTTCGGTAACGGGATTGCCATTCCACACTGCCGAATGGCTGGCTGTCGCTCACCGCTTAGTGCCCTTATACGCCTCGACACGCCAATCGACTTCGACGCTATCGATGGCGCCCCTGTGGACCTGCTATTCGTGCTGCTGGTACCGCAAGCGGCGACCGACGAGCACCTTGAATTGCTGCGCCAGATAGCCAGCATGCTCGACCGAGAAGATGTACGTGAAAGGCTGCGCCAAGCGCCAACTAGCCAGAGTCTGTATCAGGTGGTTGTCGACGTGCAGCAGAACGGTCTGTAACGACCGCCCGCGGCTAGCTCTGCAGACCTTCCAAGCGAATCGCCAGAGAGACCCTTCCAGAATTTTTGGTAAACCCGACCCGCCACCGGCAGCCATGCAAAAAGCTGTCGGGAGCGTCAACGCTTGAGGAGTGAGTTGTGACCATCTTCGATCCACGACGAACCCGGTGCCTGCAAGGGCCACGCCTCGCCCGTGACAAGTGTTTGGAGCGCGGTTACCCATGCGCTTGATCATCGTCAGTGGGCGCTCCGGTTCCGGCAAGAGCACAGCCCTTGACGTGCTCGAGGACAACGGTTTCTACTGCATCGACAACCTGCCTGCGGGGCTGTTGCCTGAGCTGGCGGAGCGATCACTGCTGCACACCGAACTCTTGAATCCCCAGGTGGCGGTCTCCATCGATGCGCGCAACCTGCCCAGTCAGCTCAAGCGTTTCGCCGAATTGCTGGAAGAGGTTCGTGCCAAGCACATCCTCTGCGACGTGCTCTACCTTGACGCTGCCGATGAGACGCTTCTCAAGCGTTTTTCGGAAACCCGTCGGCGCCATCCGTTAACCAACGAAAGCCGCTCGCTGGCGGAGGCCATCCGTGATGAAGAGCAGTTGCTGACGCCCATCATCGATCACGCCGACCTGAAGATCGACACGACTCACCTTAATCTCTATCAACTGCGCGACACGCTCAAGCTACGCCTGCTGAACAAACCCGAGCCCGGGACCGCGTTCCTGGTGGAGTCGTTCGGCTTCAAACGTGGAATGCCGGTGGATGCGGACCTGGTATTCGACGTTCGCTGCCTGCCCAACCCTTACTGGAAAGCGGAGTTGAGGGACTTTTCCGGCCTCGATCAGCCCGTCATCGACTACCTTATGGCGCAGGCAGACGTCGAAGAAATGTTCCAGGACATCCTCGCCTATCTGAACAAATGGCTGCCACGCTTCGCCGCCAGCAACCGCGCCTATGTCACCATCGCTATCGGCTGTACCGGAGGACACCATCGCTCGGTTTTCCTCGCTGAGCGCATCGGGCAGGCGCTTCGAGAGCCTTTGAAAAATCTTCAGGTCCGTCACCGGGACTTAGCTTAGGAACACCGACCATCATGCCCGCCTGCGACATCACCATCATCAACAAACTCGGTTTACATGCGCGGGCTGCGGCTAAGTTCGTCAGCACGGCCAGCCGCTTCCCTTGCGAGATCCGCGTTGGGCGCTGCGCCAACACGCTGGTCGATGGGAAGAACATCATGGCAGTCATGATGCTGGCCGCTAGCAAGGGCACTCCCTTGCATCTACGAACCGAGGGTGAGCAGGAAGAACGAGCCCTCCACGCACTCAAAGCGCTGATAGAGGATTATTTCGAGGAAGGGGAATAACCTCCCGCTGCCCCCTGCCTCACGGCCAGGTTTTTTTCAGCATTCATGCTTTTAGAGAGCCACGCCGAGTGGCCCTCGCGACATTCCTTAGCTACCCGCGACCTTCATCCGCTCGATTAAAACCGACCCGGTGCGGATGCTGCTGCGCTTTTCCACATCGCATCCGACCGCGACGATCTGTCTGAACATGTCGCGCAAGTTGCCGGCAATGGTCACTTCCTGAACCGGGAACTGGATCTCGCCATTTTCCACCCAAAAGCCACCCGCACCCCGTGAGTAATCACCGGTGACCAGATTCAGCCCCTGCCCCATCAGTTCGGTGACGAACAATCCGCGCCCCATGCGCCTGATCAACGCGGCCTGGTCCTCTTCACCGTGACTGACGAAAAGGTTGTGCACACCACCGGCATTGGCGGTGCTTGGCATGCCCAGTTTGCGGCCTGAGTAGGTGCCCAGCACGTATGACAGCAGCCTGCCGTTCTCCACGAAAGGCTTGGCGTAGGTTGCCAGTCCGTCGCTGTCATAGCCGGCACTGGCAAGCCCCCTTGGAATGTGCGGGCGCTCATCCAGACTCAGCCACTCGGGAAACAGAGTCTGTCCCAGCGCATTTTCCAGGTAAGAGGATTTTCGATAGATATTGCCGCCCGAGATAGCCGCCAGGAAGTGCCCGAACAACCCTGTGGCCAGGTCGGCGGCAAACAGCACCGGCACATCACAGGTCGGCACCGGCCGTGCACCCAGCCGGCGTACCGCACGTTCTGCCGCTCGTCGACCGATGCTAGCCGGATCGGCCAGATCGCCGGCGACCCGGCTGATATCGTAGTGGTAGTCGCGCTGCATCTGTCCGTCCGCCTCGGCGATCATCACGCAACTCAAGCTGTGGCGAGAGTTGCAATAGCTGCCGATGAAGCCGTGACTATTGCCGTAGGCGCGGCAACCCTGATGGGTGCTGAGCGTGGTGCCGTCGGCATTGCGGATACGCGCATCCGTGGCAAACGCCTCGGCCTCGCAACTCAGCGCCAGCTCCACCGCCTCGTCCGGGGATATGCCCCAAGGGTGATACAGGTCGAGATCCGGCACGTTGCGCGCCATCAGCGACACGTCGGCCAGCCCGGCAAATTCGTCTTCGGACGCATGTTTCGCGATGGCCAACGCCGCAGCCACAGTTTCCCGAATGGCTTCATCGCCGCCCCCGGTGGTGCTTGCCGAACCCTTGCGCTGGCCGACATACAGAGTGATACCGAACCCCTGGTCGCGATTGAATTCGACGGTCTCCACCTCACGCTGACGTACTGAGGTGGACAAGCCCTGCTCCATCGACACCGAAACCTCACAGGCGCTCGCGCCCTGCTTGCTCGCCTCGTCGATGATGCGCTGAACCTTTTCACGCAGCTCCGGCAACGCGTGCGGGCCAATAGCATCTACTTCACTCATAACCACTCCCGAACACTTTTCGAGCCAGCTGACGACACTCCGCTGGAGCTCCGCCAGGTGGCTGCTGTTATCATGGCGGCCATTTCACTGGACCAGCCCCATGTCTGATATTTCCGATTTCGACGAATTCGACGAAAAAAGCAAAAGCCAGGTCAAGCGCGAGCTGCATGCCTTACAGGAGCTAGGCGAGCGTCTGACGACTCTCAAGCCCGAGCTGCTGGACCGCCTGCCGCTGACCGACGCCCTGCGCAAAGCGCTGGCCGACGCTTCCAAGCACACGGCCCATATCGCGCGTAAACGCCACCTGCAGTACATCGGCAAGCTGATGCGCGACCAGGACACCGACGCGATTCTTGTTCTGGTCGATCAGGTCGACGCCTCAACCCGACAATACAACGAACGCTTCCATGCATTGGAACGTTGGCGCGACCGCCTCATCACTGGCAACGATGAGACCCTCGAAGCCTTCGTAATCGAATATCCCGAAACGGACCGCCAGCACCTGCGCAGCCTGATCCGCCATGCACAGCATGAAGCAGCCCGGAATAAACCGCCCGCCGCCGCCCGTAAGGTTTTCAAATACATCCGCGACCTGGACGAATCCAAGCGCGGACTGAAGTAAAGCTGGCCAGAAGCTCTACGCTGGAAGCCAAAAGCACCTCGCACGGCTTCGGGCTTCGGGCTTCAAGCGCCAGTTCCTCCGACAGTAATTCCATCGATCTTCAGTGTCGGCTGCCCGACCCCCACCGGCACCGACTGCCCATCCTTGCCGCAAGTGCCGACACCGCTATCCAAGGTCAGATCGTTGCCTACCATCGACACCTTATTCATCACCTCAGGTCCATTGCCGATCAACGTTGCCCCTTTCACCGGCGCAGTGATCTTGCCGTCCTCGATCAAATAGGCCTCACTGGTGGAGAACACAAACTTTCCGCTGGTGATGTCGACCTGGCCGCCGCCGAGGTTGGCGCAATAGATACCCTTCTTCACCGAGCGAATGATTTCTTCCGGATCGCTTTCGCCAGCCAGCATGTAGGTATTGGTCATGCGCGGCATCGGCAAGTGCGCGTAGGACTCACGGCGACCGTTGCCTGTGGGTGCAACACCCATCAGTCGCGCGTTCAACTTGTCCTGCATGTAACCCTTGAGCACACCTTTTTCGATCAGCATGGTGCACTGGGTCGGTGTGCCTTCATCATCGACACTGAGCGAGCCGCGACGCCCAGCCAGCGTGCCGTCGTCGACAATGGTGCACAGCGAGGAAGCCACCTGCTGGCCGATCCGTCCACTGTAGGCCGAACTGCCCTTGCGGTTGAAATCGCCTTCCAGGCCGTGGCCGACAGCCTCATGTAGCAATACCCCAGACCAACCTGACCCCAGCACCACCGGTAGCGTCCCGGCGGGCGCGGGCACGGCTTCGAGGTTGACCAGAGCCTGGCGTAATGCCTCCCGCGCATAGCTCATGGCACGATCGTCGCTCAGAAAGTATTCGTAGCCGGTACGCCCGCCGCCGCCGTGCCCTCCACGCTCGCGACGGCCGTTCTGCTCCACGATCACACTGACATTGAAACGTACCAACGGGCGGATATCCGCAGCCATGCCGCCGTCGAGGCCCGCTACAAGGACATGCTCCCATACGCCGGCGAGGCTTACCGTCACCTGCTTGATTCGAGGGTCGAGTGCGCGCGTTGCCACATCGATGCGCTTGAGCAACTCGACCTTCTCGGCTCGCCCGAGGCCGTCCAATGGGTTTTCGCGGTTGTACAGCGGTGCGAACGAGGCCTGTTTCAGCACGCTGACGCGCCCCTGCTGCCCGCTCCGGGCAATCGAACGAGCCGCCTGCGCGGCTTGCCGTAACGCATCGGCGGTAATCGCATTGCTGTAGGCAAAGCCGGTCTTTTCACCAGACAAGGCGCGAACACCCACGCCCTGCTCGAGGTGAAATCCACCTTCTTTGACGATGCCGTCCTCGAGCACCCAGGATTCACTGACCTGATCCTGAAAATACATGTCCGCCGCATCAATACCAGGGCCGGCCAGTTCGCCAAGCAGACCCGGCAGGTCATCGAGGGCCAGTCCACCGGCGCTCAGCAACCGCTCGGTGACGGGTAACAGCAGTTCACTCATATTCACTCCAGAACAGCCGTGTCCAGGCACGGCATGGTAAAACAACGGTGGCTTAGCACCGGCATGCTCTGTCGGATCGCAGCCTGCTCGACCGAATCACGACTGGCTGTCAGTGCCGCATCGCCGGTCGGCTGCTGGCATAGCACGCGCCCCCAACAGTCGACGATGGACGAATGCCCGTAAGTGATTCGTCCCCCGGCATGCTTGCCACCTTGTGCGGCCGCCAGCATATAGCATTGCGTCTCAATGGCCCGCGCTCGGATCAGCGTCTGCCAATGGGCTTCGCCGGTGGTCAAGGTGAAGGCCGACGGCACGCTGATCAGCTCGGCGCCCGCCTGGCGCAACGCCAAGTACAGCTCGGCGAAGCGCAAGTCGTAGCAGACCGTCATGCCCAGACGCCCCACCGGCGTATCAGCCACCACCAAGCGCTGCCCGGGTGCGTAATCGTCAGACTCTCGATAACGACCGCGGCTGTCGGCTACGTCGGCATCGAACAGGTGCAGCTTGTCATAACGCGCCACCTGCTGTCCCCGGTCGTCGACGAGCAGCGAGCAGGCTCTTGGCTTTTCTTCCGGTTTCCCGTCCGGTGGCAGCGGCAAGGTACCGGCGACGATCCAAAGACCCAGATCCCTGGCGGCCTGCTTTAGCCAAGGCAGAATCGGGCCGGCCCCTCGCGCCTCGGCGCCCCCCAGCGCAAAGGGGTTGGCATGTCCCAGGGCGGCGAAATTCTCCGGCAGTACGGCAAGCCGTGCGCCATTTTCAGCCGCCTGCTCCAGCAATTGCCGGGCGACCTTCAGGTTGGTCGGCACGTCAGCGTGCGAGGTCATCTGAATTACGGATAAAGACATGATTCGAGACCGGTAAGAGTGCGCTATTTCCAACGCTATATATTGGCCAACCAAGCGCTCAGGCCTACTAGTTGGGTTTCTCGAACGGCTTGTCGAACGTTATTTCAGGCGAGCGCCAAGGCCCCTCGACCTTGTACTGCACGCTAGCGAAGCGTGCCACCCTGTTACCTAGCAGCTTATCGACCACGAACAGCGCACCACCAATGGCCGGCGCACCGGCAATAAGGGCGGCCAGCGGCAGATTGTTACTGACCGGCAAAGTGACCAGCAACGTGGCATCGATTCGGTCGCGAACCATATCCAGCCGACCAGCGAGCTCCAGATTACTCGAAGGTCCGGTAATGGTGATCGGCTCTTTTGTAAGGAATACCCCATTGTTAGCCGACATCTCAGCCCTGATCCGGTCGTAGCTCAAGCCTTTGCCGAACAGGTCGGAGAAATCCAGCCGCAAACGCCGCCCGATGGAGTTGAAATTTAGCAGCCCGAATACGCGAAGGGCCTGAGCACCTCCGTCCACCTCGCTGAATTGGCCATTTTGCAACCTTGCCGACATATTCCCAGACAACCGCTCCAGTGCAACGAAAGCTGGCGAGCCAGGCCAATGTGCGTCTGCGTCCAGGCGGAAGCTTTCGCTACTGACGGTAGGCGCGAAACCCCATGCCACCAGCACGTTGGAAAGATTCTCGCCTTGCAGGCGACCCTTGTACCAACTGCGTGAAGCGCCCCAACCGCCGCTGCCTGCGACGTTGAGTCCTTTCAGCCCAAGATTAAGACTGTTAAGGGCCACGCCGTCAGCGCTAGGACGCATGTTCAGCGACCATGGCCCCAGCAAATCCGCGCCTAGCCAGACTTCATGGATGGCGATATTCATCGGCGGAAAACTCGCCGGATCCACGGTAGCAAGAGGGTCCTTGCGCTTATCTCTTTCGGTGCTCGGCGTGGGTACCGGAAGCCGTAGATGGTCAAGACTGACAACGATGGGAGTGGCCTCGTCATCTGACCGCAGCAATGTACCGGCGACCTTCGAGCTGACCAACCCAAGCGACCAGGCATCGCTCACCCGCCGCAGGTCGATGCCAAGCCCGTCTATTTCCTGACCGAAGCCCCGGAAATGCCCAACGTCGATCTGCGCCCTTTTGAACAAAGCCGTCGCAGACTGGCCTTTGGCAACCTCGCCATACTGATTCAACGTTGCTTGCCAGGCATTCAGATCAAGTTCAGACAAGCGACCACGGATATACAGACCAGCGCCGTTTCGCGCGTTCGCTGGACCGCCACCCAGCACCAGCTCACCGCCGCCTCGCAGCCAGTCACCATCGGGCACCTGAAAGTTCAACGCGGCAAGATCGCCATGCTTGACGGTGTAGCGTCGAGGTCCATCGTCAAGACTCATCCTCAGGCTTGTATCCCGGCGCAGCTCGGCCCGCTTCCCGAAAGGTGCCGGGAGTTCGAGCGCCACCCCCAATAGCGAGGAATCGATCTGCAACTGGCTGGCCTTGCCGCCGATATCAAGTCGCAACTGGTACGGCAGCTCCCCCGCCGCGGGCACCGATCGCTCCATGCCTAACCAGGCGAACAAGGCCTTCAGCGTCACGCCACCATAAGCCTCGATACGCGTCGCAGGGTGGTCGGGGCGACCAATCGCCGCGGCCTTGCCGCGCACCGTTTGCCCCAGCGCACGGGCTTGAATGTCCTTAGCACTGAAACCGCTTTGCGTGTCGTAACGGAAGCTGCCTCCGGCCTGATCCAGGCTCAGGTTCGCCTGAGGAATCCACAGCTTGGCATTCGAAGTGGAAATATCCACCACCACGCGCGGCTTACCCCCTCCATCCAGCGGAATGTCCAGGTTCAACGTGCCATTGAGCGGGCCTTCAGCAGTCCATCCGGCAAATATTTCCCTGGTGCCGATCGGTGCAACCTTCAAAATCGTGAGCCCATCGAACAGCGTTCCGTCCACCTCCCCGCGGATGGCAAGACGTGGCGGCGAATCATCCTCCCCGTAAGGTATCTCGGCGAACGCGTCATGCACCCGACTGTCGAGCATGCGCCCTTCCGCCAGCCGCACATACACACCGGTGTTCTCGATCAGCACCTCGCCACGCCCCTCGCGCAGCACCGGCCAACCCGGCTGGAAGGCCAGTTCGGCGTCGCGCACAGCAAAATACAGACTCAGGCTGCGAGCTGTCGCCGGCGCATCCCTGTTTATCGCCCCCTGATACTGGAAATAACCCTGCTCGATTACACCGCCGCGGATTGCCGTTACCAGCCATTCAGTCAATGCGGGGCTCAGAGCCGGCGAGCGAGTGGGCAAATACTTCTCCGTGTAGCGCGCATCGCCGCCGCTCAGGCCGACACGCAAATCCATGTAGTCCTCTGCGGCTGGATCGCGCATCAGGCGAATGACGAAATCGCCAGCCAGTTGCCCCTCGTCCCCCTCCACTTGCAGATAAGGCGCGACCAGGCTAAAGGCCTCTTCATCCAAGCTCCAGCGCAGGCTACCGCGAGCTTTCCGGTAGGCCCAAGGCTGTGGAAAAAGCTCAGCGAGGTGAAGGCTGAAGTCCTGATTGTCGAAACGCAGCTCGCCACCGCCCAGGTTTCCCTGCACAGCGCCACTGACGTTGCGCACGGCCGGAATCCAGTCATGGGCGGAAATCCCCACCGCATCGAGATTGGCCGCGAACTCGATGCGCTCGGGCAAGGAGGCTTCCGGACGGTAATCGATCTGCAAATTGCGCAGGCTGCCACTGGGCGCCAGATCCACGAGCATGCTCGCCGCCACCTCGGGCAGCGGAGCCAGTGCATTGACCAGCGCCGCCAATGGCGACAGGGCCACGCGCTCGCCCGTCAAACGCCAAAGATCACCTACCGCGCTGCGAGTCAGGAGTAAATGCGTTTCTGGCCAGCGGCTGTCGCCCAGGTTGAAGGCCAAGCCATCTAGCTGCATGCGAAAGCCCTGGTCGGAGGGCTCAGCATAGAGGTTCAGCGACAGGTCTGCGATCGTGGCCGGCTCGCGCTCGCCATAGGCAACCTGTACTTCCGAGGCATGCAGCCGAGCCACCGAACGCGCCAATCGCTGGTCGCGCCAGTTCACCCACACCTCGCCGCCGGCAAGCAAGCGCTGCAGCTGCCAGTTGCCCGTCAACCGCCGAGGCAACCAGGCGGCCCAGTTGCTCTGCGGAAGGTTCAGGTAGAGCTCGACTTCACTGTCGCGCCATTGCTGCGGCTGTACTTTGGCTTTTAATCGCATGGCCAACGGCTGGCCGTCCGGAAGCACCAGCCTTCCGTCTAGCCGCAGCTTCTCGCCGTCTACCATCAGGTCGAGGTTGGCATAGGTGAGAGTGAAGGGCTTTTCGCCGTAGGCTTCGACGGTGAACTGGCTGTCGAACAACGCCAGACGGTGCACTCTACTCAGCTCAGTGAACAGTTTTTGTATATCGGGAGAGGAGTAAGTGTCGGCATCCGACTCCGGCAACCCTTTTACCTGCCATCGGCCATCTGCGGTCTGCGTCAAGCTGAGTTGCACCCCGCTCAGCTCCAACGCAGCCAGACGCAACTCCCTCGCCCAGAGACTGCCGGCCAAATCAGGGATCACCGTCACGGAATCCAGGCGCACCGCGGAATCACCCGTGCCAAGCAACACGTCATGAATCAGCAGACGCGGCGAAAACCCCTCCCATTGCCCTTCCAGACTTCCAAGCGTAACGGGCATATTAAGCAGCGCGCGCGTCCGATCCTGAACGTCAAGACGGTATTCAGCCACCAGCGGCACCAGCTGGCGCCCCAGACTGACGTACAAGGCAGCAAGCACCAACCCTAACGCGCCCAACCATAGGCAATGGTGCGACAACCTACCGAGGAAAAGAACGAAGCGGTTCATCTGAATGGGCTCCAACCGCTATCAAGCTGGTCCCTGTTCAGAGCAGCACCACGTCATATTGCTCCTGGGAATACATGGTTTCCACCTGAAATTTTATCGAGCGGCCGATGAAGCTCTCCAGATCGCCGACGTTACCCGATTCCTCATCGAGCAGCCGGTCGATCACCTTCTGATTGGCCAATACCCGATAACCTTCAGCCTGGTAGGCACGCGCCTCGCGAAGGATTTCGCGGAAAATCTCGTAGCAAACCGTCTCCGGGGTTTTCAGCTTGCCACGCCCCTGACAGCACATGCAGGGCTCGCAAAGCACCTGTTCGAGGCTTTCGCGGGTACGCTTACGGGTCATCTGCACCAAACCCAGTTCGGTGATGCCGATAATGTTGGTCTTGGCGTGATCGCGCTCAAGCTGCTTTTCCAGGGTTCGAAGTACCTGCCGTCGATGGTCTTCATCTTCCATGTCGATGAAGTCGATGATGATGATGCCGCCGAGGTTGCGCAGCCGAAGCTGCCGGGCGATGGCAGTGGCCGCCTCGAGGTTGGTCTTGAAAATGGTTTCTTCGAGGGTACGGTGCCCGACGAAGGCGCCGGTGTTGACGTCGATGGTGGTCATCGCCTCCGCCGGGTCGATGATCAGGTAACCCCCAGACTTGAGCATTACCTTGCGCTCCAGCGCTTTCTGGATTTCGTCCTCGACGCTGTATAGATCGAATATCGGCCGCTCACCGGGATAATGCTCCAGCTGCTCGCCCAGTTCGGGCATCAGTTCGTCAACGAACTGCTGGACCTTCTGGAAATTCTCTCTCGAATCGATACGAATCTTTTCGATACGCGGATTAACCAGGTCACGCAGCGTGCGCATGGGCAGAGACAGGTCTTCATAAATCAAGGTGGGGGCTCCAACTGTCTTCATCTGCCCGTCGATCTGTTCCCACAGCCTGCGTAAGTAACGGATATCCATAAGGATCTCGTCACTGCCAGCACCTTCGGCGGCGGTGCGCAGAATAAAACCGCCGGTTTCCTTGATGCCTTCCGCGGCAACGCATTCGGCTACCACCTGCTTGAGGCGCTCGCGCTCGGCCTCGTCCTCGATACGCAATGAGATGCCGACATGACTGGTTCTGGGCATATACACCAGATATCGCGAAGGAATAGACAGCTGCGTAGTCAGTCGTGCGCCCTTGGTTCCGATGGGGTCCTTGGTGACTTGCACCACAAGGGTCTGCCCTTCATGCACCAGCGCGCTGATCGGTTCGACCGCGTTGCCCTCGCGAGCTGAAATTTCCGATGCGTGGATGAAGGCGGCACGCTCCAGACCGATATCGACGAACGCGGCCTGCATTCCGGGCAGTACCCGCACCACCTTGCCTTTGTAAATATTGCCGACGATGCCGCGACGCTGAGTACGCTCGACGTGCACTTCCTGCAGGACACCGTTCTCCACCACCGCCACCCGAGATTCCATGGGGGTGATGTTCATTAAGATTTCTTCGCTCATTATTGTCCTCGGCCGATGGCGTGATACGGAACAGCCGAAGCTGACGGATTGGCTCGATTCTAACGACTTAGGCGCCAGAGCCACAGATTCATGTGGCCCGTTTGATCGGGTCACGCCAACTGGCTCACAGGCGGTCGGCTTCAACCCAACGTGCTATTCCCGCCTCGTCAAGCAGCTGCGCCGTCTCGCAAAGCGGCAGGCCGACGACTGCCGAATAGCTGCCGCGCAACTCGGCAACGAATACCGCGCCCCAACCCTGAATCGCATAGCCGCCGGCCTTGTCACAAGGCTCGCCGCTGGCCCAGTAGGCTTCGGCTTCAGCGCGGCCGATCTGGCGAAAACGTACCCAGCTGGTGACCAGGCGCACCTCACAGGCTTCCTGGGTGGCCAGCGCGACAGCGGTCAGCACGCGGTGTTCTTGGCCCGAGAGGGATTCGAGCATGCGCAGCCCCTCGGCCTCGCTGGCCGGCTTGCCGAGGATGCGTTCGCCGATGACGACGGTCGTATCGGCGCCCAGCACGCCGGCCGCCTTACCACCGACCTTTCTCCGTCCGACCAGGGCTTTCTCACGGGCCAGGCGCTGCACGTAGACCTCGGGGCTTTCCGCCGGCAGTGGCGTTTCATCGAGGGTAATGGAAAGCAGCTTGAACGGAACGCCGATCTGGGTCAGCAGTTCACGGCGCCGGGGAGACGCCGAGGCGAGATACAACGCGGCCATACCTGATCCTTATGAAAGTACCGGAGCAGCGTCGCATATCGATGCGGCGACCGGAAGGGCCCGGCCACCGTCTAGTGAGGTTGTCAGAACTTAAAACGAACGACGTGATCTCCATTCAGCGACAGGGTGCGCTTCTGCGTCACACCGCCGGATATTACCTGAACGTCATAGGTGCCGCTGTCGAGCATCAGGGAAACCGGGGTCGAACCGTAGGGCTGTTCGTTGACCAACACCTGGTCGCCGTACTTGTTGCTGCGCACGATCAGGGAATGTGTCCTGCTGTCGCACAACTCGTAGGGCACGTCGAGGATGGCACAGGGCATCATCTTCTTCGCCGTCACGGTCGCCTGGATGCTGACCTGCGCATCGACGGTGCCATCAAGGCTCATGCTCGCCTCGGAAAACTCGCTCTTCGTGCGGTATGCATACCAGCTCGGATTGAGTCTGAGCGTCTCGACCTGGTCGCGAATCTCTTCGCCCAGCACGCGTTCATAATGCTCCTGCACCCAATGCGACATGCGGCCGTCGTGCTGGTATCCGGCAAGACACTGAGCCAAGCTCTTGGACGTTGAGCAGCGGAAAGATATTGGCTGGTTAAAGTAGATAGTCTTGTCCAGACGCCGGGCAATTGACTGGATCTTCTTGCTGTCGCGCTTGCGCGTTTCAGAAGCCAGCTGCGCTTTGACGCGTTCGACGTCGCGCGCCGCCTGGGAGAATTTCAGATGTTTGGCGGCAAGGTCCCGCTGCGCCGACTCGACCCGCTGGCGTACCGCATTCTCTTCATCTGCGCTGCGTTTGTATTCTTCGAAGAGATTGTCGAGGCGCGCACGATTGCTGCTATGGGCAAAGAAATCTTCGATTTCCAGGCGGATCAGCTTCTGGGTATTCGACAATTGCAGCGCAGCGGCACTTTGCGCGCTCTTTTCAACCCGTAAGGCATCTTCGAGCTGCTGCTTTTCCGCCAGAATGGCATCGAGCTCCGCAAGCTTTACCGTCAATTGCTCAGGCTGGATCAATGCCGCCTCCTGCGTGTTATTGCCGGACGCAGCTAGCTGTTGAACAGATTGTTGCTTGGGGCTGTCCGCCTGGGAGTAGCTACTGCCTACCGCCAGAGCAATCACCAATGCGCCAAAACAGCCGGCTCCTGCCAGCAAGGATCGCGCACCACCGAACAACCGACTTCTCGAACCGGAAACGTCATTTTCCATAACCACTCGCCCGTGCTGTGCTTGGTGTTGGTATTTCTAATTATAAAATCCGGGCCGGTTAATGGCCTAATGCCGCATGATTTCAGAAATCCCAACGGCGCACAAGGTCGCAACCGCCGCACGTGGATATACCGCAGTTCAGCACATAAATAATCCGGATAAGCTTTTGAGCACCCCGGAAGGCGAGAGGCAACAAAGCGGAGTCTGGCTAGTAAACCTCGAAGCGACGACGCAGCCACTGCAAGCTGACGAAAACCCAGGGCCACAGCAAGGCACTCACGGGTACGGGTATAAGGAACAACAGCGTAGGCGGACGATTGCCAACCAGTGTATTGAGCCAGAGCTGCACCAGCTGGCCGAGCCCGAGAATGACCAGCAGGACCACGCTCTGTTGCCAGAGCGGGAACATTCGAAGCCTCTGCTGCAGGCTCATCACCAGAAAAACAGTCAGCAGCAACGGCAAACCGTTCTGCCCAAGCAGCGTTCCTGAAAGCACATCGAGCATCAGTCCGAAGACGAAAGCCAAGCCCATTCCACCGCGATGCGGCAAGGCCAGCACCCAATAAACGAGAAACAGCGCCACCCAGAGCGGGCGACCGAGTTCGATGCCTTCAGGCATCGGAGCCACACTGAGCACCAGGGCGAACAGGAGCGTCGCCCAGATCACCCAGCCATTGTGGGCGCGGGGGTTCATGGGCCTCCCTCGACTTCTGCTGGCGCCGTGAGCTGGGGTTGTGCCGAAGGCGCCTCGGCTTTATCGACTGAGCCCGGCGCCGTCTTCTGAGCCGCTTCCCGGTCGGCATTCTCCTGCGCTTTCGCCGCGGCGGTTACACGCTCCTCCGGGGTGCGTGAGTCGCTGAATACCAGAAGCAGATAGCGGCTACGGTTCAGCATTGCCGTCGGGATGGCGCGCACGATGGCGAACGGCTGGCCGGAGCCGCGCACCACCTCGGTCACCTGCCCCACCGGATAGCCGCTGGGAAACCGCTGCCCCAGACCTGAACTCACCAACAGATCACCCTCCTTGATATCGGCCGTCTCGGCGACATGGCGCAGCTCAAGGTAGTCCGGATTGCCCGTCCCCACGGCGATCGCCCGCAACCCGTTGCGGTTGACCTGCACCGGAATGCTGTGGGTGACGTCGGTAAGCAGCAGCACCCGCGCCGCATAAGGCATCACTTCCACGACCTGCCCCATGAGCCCGCTGGCGTCGAGCACCGGCTGGCCGATGAACACGCCGTCCCGAGCCCCCTTATCAATCAGGATGCGATGGGTGAAGGGGTTGGGATCGAGCCCTATCAGCTCGCTGACGATAACCTTGTCGTCAACCAGTGCCGCCGAGTTGAGAAGTTCTCGCAGACGCACGTTCTGTTCGGTAAGCATCGCCAACTTCTGCAGACGTCGCTGCATCAGCAAGGCTTCGGCCTTGAGCTTCTCGTTCTCGGCCACCAGACTGGAACTGCTGGATATCTGCTCAGTCGTCCTTTGCCAGACGCGCACCGGCAAGTCGGCCAACCAGTAGAAAGGAGTCAACGCCGCACCCATTTGGCTTCGCACAGGCTTGAGTGCATCGAAGCGCGCATCCACCACCATCAAGGTAACGCAGAGCGCGGCGAGCGCCAGCAGGCGCGCGCCGAGCAGAGGTCCTTTGGCGAAGAGCGGTTTGATTGGCGGGTCCTCACAACGGCAAGCATCAAACTAAACGCGACAAGCCGAAAACAGGTTTCTACTGCTTTCGGCTTGTCGCTTGGAGCTTTCCAGCGCGGCGAATGATCACTCCGTAGACAGCAAGTCCATGGCGTGACGATCCATCATTTCCAGCGCACGACCGCCGCCTCGTGCAACGCAGGTAAGCGGCTCTTCGGCAACGATAACCGGCAGCCCGGTTTCCTGCGACAGCAATTTGTCCAGATCACGCAGCAATGCGCCACCACCTGTAAGCACCAAGCCACGCTCTGCGATGTCCGACGCCAGCTCCGGTGGAGACTGTTCAAGCGCACTTTTGACCGCCTGGACAATAGTCGCCAGCGATTCCTGCAACGCCTCGAGTACTTCATTCGAGTTGAGGGTGAAACTGCGTGGCACGCCTTCAGCGAGGTTACGGCCCCGTACATCCACTTCGCGAACGTCATTGCTGGGGAACGCCGTACCGATTTCCTGCTTGATGCGCTCGGCAGTGGACTCGCCGATCAGGCTGCCATAGTTGCGGCGCACATAGGTGACGATGGATTCATCGAAACGATCGCCGCCAACGCGTACAGACTCGGCGTAAACCACGCCGTTAAGGGAAATCAGCGCGATTTCCGTGGTACCGCCTCCGATGTCGACCACCATCGAACCACGCGCCTCGTCTACCGGCAGCCCTGCTCCGATTGCCGCGGCCATTGGCTCTTCGATCAGAAACACTTCACGCGCCCCGGCCCCCAGCGCAGATTCGCGGATGGCGCGGCGCTCAACCTGAGTCGACTTACACGGCACGCAGATCAATACACGCGGGCTCGGCTGCAGGAAGCTGTTCTCGTGAACCTTGTTGATGAAGTACTGCAGCATTTTTTCACAAACGCTGAAGTCGGCGATCACGCCGTCCTTCATTGGGCGAATGGCGTTGATGTTGCCTGGCGTGCGACCGAGCATGCGCTTGGCATCAGTTCCTACCGCCACAACGCTTTTCTGGTTGCCATGAGTACGGATCGCCACCACCGACGGCTCGTCGAGGACAATACCGCGATCGCGTACGTAAATAAGAGTATTGGCAGTGCCCAGGTCGATCGACAGATCACTGGAAAACATGCCACGCAGTTTTTTGAACATGGGAATTGGGCCCTGGGGCAAACGCGTGGGGAAAAAAGTGCCGCAAACTCTAACAATGGTGCGAAGTTAGGGCAAGGCGCGAGTCTACCTCCATGCGCCAGACATTTGCATTACGTGAAAACCGGCACATGCGCACAATTCCGGCGAATGGACGCGCGCACCCACCCCCGCTACCGGTGAACGCCGGGTGGATGTAACATTGCGCCCTTTTCCGGGTGGCGTGGTAATAAGCTGCGATCCGGGCGTCCGGACACCTAACAGCACTTGGCCACAAGCTGTAACCCGTGCGGTGTCAGGCGCGGTTGGCCAACGGGTTGAGACTGTCCGCAACGGCCCACCCGGCATCTGCGCCCCGCGCTCGCTCGACGAGAAGGTGACATAGCGCAAGGTGCAACCGACTCACTTCATATTGGAGATATGCGATGGCGCTTGAACGCTCCGAGGTGGAAAAAATCGCTCATCTGGCCCGCCTGGACCTGAATGATGCCGACCTGCCTCGTACCACCGAGACCCTCAACAACATTCTCGGGCTGATCGACCGCATGCAGGCCGTCGACACCAGTGGCATCGAGCCACTCGCGCACCCGCTGGAAACCACCCAGCGTCTACGCCGCGACGAAGTGACCGAATCCAATCAACGCGACGCCTACCAGGCCATCGCTCCAGCCGTGGAAGACGGGCTGTACCTGGTCCCGCGGGTGATCGAGTGAGCAAGGACACCGACATGCATCAACTGACCCTCGCTGAGATCGCTCGCGGTCTTACAGACAAACAGTTTTCGGCCGAAGAGCTGACCCGCACCCTGCTGGCTCGTATCGCCGCGCTCGACCCTCAGCTCAACAGCTTCATCACCGTCACCGAAGAGCTGGCGCTGGAGCAAGCCAAGGCTGCGGACGCACGTCGCGCCTCTGGCGAGAACGGCGCGCTGCTCGGAGCGCCTATCGGGCACAAGGATCTGTTCTGCACCCAGCGCATCCGCACCAGCTGCGGCTCGAAGATGCTCGACAACTTTCCTGCGCCCTACGATGCGACCGTGGTGGAGAAGCTCGCCGCTGCCGGTACCGTCACCCTCGGCAAGCTGAACATGGACGAGTTCGCCATGGGCTCGGCTAACGAATCCAGCTACTACGGCCCGGTGAAGAACCCCTGGGATCTGACCCGGGTACCGGGCGGCTCCTCCGGTGGCTCGGCCGCTGCCATCGCCGCGCGCCTGGTGCCGGCTGCAACCGGCACCGACACCGGGGGATCGATCCGCCAGCCGGCCGCGTTGACCAACCTCACCGGCCTCAAGCCAACCTACGGCCGCGTCTCGCGCTGGGGCATGGTTGCCTACGCCTCCAGCCTCGATCAGGGCGGCCCCCTTGCCCGCACGGCCGAGGATTGTGCGCTGCTGCTGTCGGCCATGGCCGGTTTCGACCCGAAAGACTCCACCAGCGTCGATCAGCCGCTGGATGACTATCTCGCTGCCCTGAGCCAACCGCTGACCGGCCTGCGCATTGGTCTGCCCAAGGAGTATTTCGGCGAGGGACTCGATCCGAAAATTGCCGACGCGGTGATGGCCGTGGTCGAGCAGCTGAAGCAGCTCGGTGCCACCGTGAAGGACATCAGCCTGCCGAACATGCAGCACGCGATTCCCTCCTATTATGTGATCGCGCCCGCCGAGGCCAGCTCCAACCTGTCGCGTTTCGACGGCGTACGCTTCGGCCATCGCTGCGAAAGCCCGGTCGACCTAACCGATCTCTACAAACGCTCGCGTGCCGAAGGGTTCGGTGACGAGGTAAAGCGCCGCATCATGGTCGGCACCTATGCGCTTTCGGCCGGCTACTACGACGCCTACTACCTCAAGGCGCAACGCATTCGCCGCCTGATCAAGAATGACTTCGTCAGCGCCTTCGAGGATGTCGACATCATCCTCGGCCCTACCACGCCGAACCTGGCCTGGAAACTGGGCGAGAAGAACGCTGACCCTGTCTCCGCCTATCTGGAAGATATTTACACCATCACTGCCAATCTGGCCGGGATCCCCGGCTTGTCCATGCCTGCCGGCTTCATCGACGGCCTGCCGGTTGGCGTACAGTTGCTCGCGCCCTATTTCCAGGAGGCGCGCCTGCTAAACGTGGCGCACCAGTACCAGCAAGTAACCGACTGGCACCAGCGCGCCCCGAGCGGATTCTGAGGAGATTGAAGATGCAATGGGAAACCGTCATCGGGCTTGAGATCCATGCACAGCTCGCCACCCAATCGAAGATCTTTTCCGGCAGCGCCACCACCTTCGGCGCCGAGCCGAACACTCAGGCCAGCCTGGTCGACCTCGGCATGCCCGGCGTGTTGCCTGTGCTCAACGCCGAAGCCGTACGCATGGCCTGTCAGTTCGGCCTGGCGATCGACGCCGAGATCGCCCCGCAGAACGTCTTTGCCCGCAAGAATTACTTCTACCCGGACCTGCCAAAGGGCTACCAGACCAGCCAGATGGACCATCCCATCGTCGGCAAGGGTCACCTGGATATCACCCTCGAAGACGGCACGACCCGGCGCATCGGCATCACCCGCGCGCACTTGGAAGAAGATGCCGGGAAGAGCCTGCACGAGGATTTCCACGGCATGAGCGGCATCGACCTGAACCGCGCCGGCACGCCGCTACTGGAAATCGTATCCGAGCCGGACATCCGCTCTGCAAAGGAGGCTGTCGCCTACGTCAAGGCGATGCATTCGCTGGTGCGTTACCTGGGCATCTGCGACGGCAACATGGCCGAAGGCTCGCTGCGCTGCGACTGCAACGTATCTGTGCGCCCGAAAGGCCAAACCGAATTCGGCACCCGCGCCGAGATCAAGAACGTCAACTCGTTCCGCTTCATCGAAAAGGCCATCAACCACGAGGTGCAGCGCCAGATCGAGTTGCTCGAGGACGGCGGCAAGGTAGTGCAGGAAACCCGCCTGTACGATCCGAACAAGGATGAGACCCGCTCGATGAGAAGCAAGGAGGAAGCCAACGATTACCGTTACTTCCCCTGCCCCGACCTACTGCCGGTGGTCATCGAAAAGAGTTTCCTCGATGAGCTGCGCAGCGCGCTGCCTGAGCTGCCGCCACAAAAGCGTGAGCGCTTCGAGCGCGAGTACGGCCTTTCTGCCTACGACGCCAGCGTGCTTTCGGCCAGCCGCGAGATGGCCGACTACTTCGAGCAGGTCAATGCTGCCTGTGGCGATGCCAAGCTGGCAGCCAACTGGGTAATGGGCGAACTTTCCAGCCTGCTCAACAAAGAAGGCCTGGAGATCGAGCGTTCACCGGTTTCCGCCGAGCAGCTGGGCGGCATGATTTTGCGTATCAAGGACGATACAATCAGCGGCAAGATCGCCAAGATGGTATTCGAAGCGATGGCCGCCGGCGAAGGCTCGGCCGATGAGATCATCGAGAAAAAGGGGCTCAAGCAGGTCACCGACTCGGGCGCTATCGAGGCGATGCTGGACGAAGTGCTGGCAGCGAATTCCGAACAAGTAGAACAGTACCGCGCCAGCGACGAAGCCAAACGCGGCAAGATGTTCGGCTTCTTCGTCGGCCAGGCCATGAGAGCTTCGAAAGGCAAGGCCAATCCAGGCCAGGTGAACCAACTGCTGAAGAAAAAGCTCGAAGGCTAGCTCAGGAGCACGGGGACGCTGATATTGCCCATTCAGCTCCCCGCGCGTGTTTCCATTTACTCAAACGTTTGTGAGGGCTGTGACAATGCGTTTGCGAACCTGGCTACTTGCCCCGTTTGCGCTTACCCTTCTAATTTCTGGCTGTGCCCATTTCGCTCCTCCACCCGCAAAATCTGAAGCTGCAGCGTCGAGTAAAAGCCGCTTCAGCCAGCAAGGCAAGGCCTCTTTCTATGCTCACAAGCACCATGGCCGGCGTACTGCCAATGGCGAACGCCATGACCAGCATGCCATGGTCGCGGCCCATCCCTCATTGCCTTTTGGCACGCGAGTACGGGTGACCAACCTGCAGAATCAGAAGCAGGTGATCGTTCGCATCAACGACCGCGGCCCCTTCGTCCGCGGGAGAATTATCGACCTGTCACGCGCTGCCGCCGAAGGAGTCGGGATGATCGACAAAGGCATAGCCCGCGTGCGTATCGAAACGCTCGAATGACGTTGCTCACCGCCGGCTATCTGTTCGCCGGCCTGGCGCTCCTGATTCTCGGCGCCGAGTGCCTGGTGCGCGGGGCCGTCCGGCTGGCGACACTCCTGGGCATTTCGCCATTGGTGATTGGCCTGACGGTCGTCGCCTTTGGCACCAGTGCGCCAGAAGCTGCGGTCAGCATCAAGGCCTCGCTGAGCGGAAGCGGCGACATAGCCGTGGGCAATGTGGTCGGCAGCAGCATCGCCAACATCTTGTTGGTGCTCGGCCTGTCGGCTCTGGTTGCGCCGCTGGCGGTTTCCCGGCAACTGATCCGACGGGACGTACCCGTGATGATCGTCACGGGTTTGCTGGCGTTTGCGCTCGCCTGGAACGGCCAGATCAGCAGGCTCGACGGTAGCGTGCTGCTGGTTTGCCTGCTGGCTTATACCGCTTTGCTGATCATCGTCAGTCAACGTGAAAAGCGCGGACAGGAAGGCAACGCACTCGCGCCGAAACAACGCGCGCGGGCCGCTGCCCTACACGCGCTGCTCTGCCTGTTGACGATCTTGGCAGGCCTCGGCCTGCTGACTGTCGGCTCCGATTGGCTGATCAAGGGTGCCGTCAATCTGGGACGCGCGCTGGGCCTTTCCGAGCTGATCATCGGCTTGACGGTGATAGCGGTCGGCACCTCGCTGCCGGAGCTCGCGACCTCGCTTCTGGCCGTACTCAAGGGCGAACGTGACATCTCCGTCGGCAATCTGGTCGGCAGCTGCATATTCAATCTCCTCCTGGTGCTTGGCGCCAGCGCGGTTGTCGCTACAGACGGGCTCTCCATATCACCTAACGTGCTCACCTTCGATTTCCCGGTGATGCTGGCGGTATTTATCGCCTGCTTCCCCATCTTCTTTTCCGGCTACCGAATCTCTCGCTGGGAGGGCCTGCTATTTCTCGGCTATTACCTGAGCTACATCCTGTATCTGGTGATGTTTTCCAGTGGTTTGCCGGCCATCGCACTGTTGCGCCACGCAATGTCTTGGTACGTATTGCCTTTGACGGGGGCGACGCTGGCTGTGATCTTCCTGCGCGCTTGGCAGCGCCAACGTTGAATGCTTTTTTTCATCCCCCTTGCGGAGCTTTAACACCGTGACCCTTATGACATTCGTCTACCTGCTTGCTGGCCTGGTTCTGCTCGTCGCCGGTGCCGAGGTGCTGGTGCGCGGCGCCGCCAAACTCGCGGCCCAGTTCGGCATCTCTCCGCTGATCATAGGCCTCACGGTTGTTGCCTTCGGCACTAGCGCCCCGGAAACGGCGGTCAGCGTACAGGCCGCGCTCAACGGCAGCGGCGATATCGCTATCGGCAACGTGCTTGGCAGCAACATCGCCAACGTGCTGTTGATACTCGGCGTGACCGCACTCGTCGCGCCGCTGGTAGTGTCACGGCAACTGGTCCGGCTCGATGTGCCCATCATGATAGGTGCCAGCCTGGTCACCTTCGCGCTGGCCTGGGACGGCGACCTGAGCCGCCTTGACGGGGCCATATTGTTCGGTTTAGTGACGGCGTACACGGTCTTTCTGATCATGAGCAGCCGCCGCGAAAAGAAAGCCGAAGCAGACGACGAGTTCGTCAAGGAGTTCGGCCTGGGCGTGCCAGCCAAGCCCCATGCAGGCCTCATCAATGCTGCGCTGGTTATTGTCGGGTTGGTACTGCTGGTGCTTGGCTCGAACTTTCTGGTGGAGGGCGCCGTGGCCCTGGCTCGCGCGCTGGGGCTGTCGGAGCTGGTCATCGGCCTGACCGTGATCGCCGTCGGTACTTCACTGCCGGAAATGGCGACCTCGATACTGGCGGCCATTCGCGGCCAGCGTGATATCGCCGTCGGCAACATCGTCGGCAGCAATATCTTCAATCTGTTCTGCGTTCTCGGCCTGGCCTCGCTGGTTTCGCCACAGGCAATTAGCGTGTCGGCCAATGCGCTGGCCTTCGACTTCCCAGTGATGATCGCGGTCGCCGTGGCCTGCCTGCCGATCTTTTTCGCCGGTTACTGCATCAATCGCTGGGAGGGCCTGCTGTTCTTTGCCTACTACATCGCCTATACGCTGTACCTGGTGCTGAGCAGTACCGGGCGACCCTTTGCCGAGACCCTTGGCCACGCCATGGTCGGCTTCGCATTGCCGCTAACGGCCGTCACCCTGCTGGTCATTTCAGCTCGGGCCTGGAAAAAGCAAAACACCTGAGAGGCGCTCAAGGCGTCGCTAGATCCACCCCAGCCAAGTCAGCAGCAACAGGCCGACATTTATCGTCACCGCCGCGGACAACGTGGTGATGACGATGATGGTCGCGGCCAATCGATAATTGGAGCCAACCGCGCGCGCCATAACGAAGCTAGCGGCTGCAGTTGGACTGGCAAAGTAAAGGAAGAGAATACCCAGCTCCGCCCCCGTAAAGCCCCATAGCCAGGCGCCGAGCGTTGCCGCTAGCGGCAGCCAGACCATTTTCATCAGGCTGGCGCTTATCGCCGTCCCGCTGCTTTCATGCAGCGCCGTCAGCGACAGCGTTCCGCCGATACATATCAGCGCCAATGGCAGCGTCAGCTGGGCAAAGTACCCGGCCGAGGTTAGTAGCCAGAACGGTAGTTCGATCTGCCAGTAGGCGAAGGGAACGGCCGACGCCACTCCGATGATCAAGGGGTTGCGCAGGATGCTGATACAGACGGAGCGTACGCTGGCGCTGCTGCCGGGACTGTAGATGGCCAACACCACCACCGAAAGCGTGTTGTAGATGAAGATCACGATGCCTGCGAGTACGCCCCCCAGCGACAGGCCATAATCGCCGTAGAGACTGGAGGCAAGCGCCAGGCCGACGATCCCGTTGTTACCGCGAAAGGCCCCCTGCACGTATACGCCGCGATCGGCCTCAGGGCAGCGCCACAGTGCCCAGCCCCACGCGAGCAGGAAGCTCGTGACATTGGCTAGCACGAAATAGCCGAGCAGCGACGGTTGCAATGCAGAACTGAGATCGGCCTGGAGAATCGACAGAAACAACAACGTCGGCATGGTGCCCTTGAACACCAGCGCCGAGGCCGTATTGATGAAGCCTGTGTCGATCCAGTTCAAACGCTTGAGCACGAGGCCAATGAAAAGCATCGCGAATACCGGAGCGGTAACACTCAGCGTCTGGACGACAAGGGCAAGCATGGGCGGGCTCGAAGGGCAACGAAGACGCCGACCATGGTAACCAAAGATTCAGTCGGAAACTGACTTGCCGCTTGCGACGGCTACCTTCTAACCGGACGCTTTTGCAACTTGCGCTGCAAAGTACGGCGATGCATGCCTAGCGCACGCGCGGTGGCAGAGATATTGCCATCGTGCTCGCTGAGTACGCGCTGAATGTGCTCCCACTGCAGGCGGTCAACCGACATGGGGTTTTCCGGCACCAGGCTGTCGAGATCCGCATGTTTTGAAAGCAATGCCGCCAGCACATCATCGGCGTCAGCCGGCTTGCATAAGTAGTTACAGGCACCGCGCTTGATCGCTTCAACCGCGGTGGCGATGCTCGAATAGCCAGTGAGGATCAACACCCGCATTTCGGGATCCAGTTCGAGCAGCTTGGGCAGCAACACCAGCCCCGAATCGCCTTCCATCTTCAGATCAAGCACGGCGTAATCGGGAATATCCTGCTTCGCCAGCTCCAGCCCCTCGGCAGCGGAGCCGGCAATACTGACATGCAGGCCCCTGCGCCCCATCGCACGTGCCATTACGCGAGTGAACGTGGGATCGTCATCAACCAGCAACAGATGGGGCTGCTCTTCGCCGTCGATTTGCATCTCTTCGGTCATATCTGCATTCCTTTCCAAAACCGCGATATGAATCAGGCTCTAACCGAGCCATGCGGCAGACGCAGTTCGGTCAGCGCCCCGCCATCTTCGTGATTGTAGAGTTTCACTGTCCCGCCGGCACGTGTCACGCTTGCCTGGCTGAGAAATAGTCCGAGGCCGAAGCCCTTTCCCTTGGTGGTGATAAAGGGGCGTCCGATCTGCTCGGCGATAGCCAGTGGCACGCCCGCACCATGATCACGAATGGTTACTTTGATCCATTGCTCGTTCCAATCCAGGCGAATGTCCAGATTGTCTGGGCTGGCATCGGTGGCGTTATTCAGCAGGTTCAGCAGGGACTGGCTCAGATCCGCAGATGGCATCAGTTTCGGGGCGCTGCCCTTGCCCAGGCATTGAAACTGAAAAGTAGCCTCGGGCCGCATGAGGTGCCAACGCTGCATGACCGACTCCACCCATTCGCGTACCGTCTGCTCCACAACCGCCTGCCGGCGATCGGCCTCGGCCGCGCGAACCAGTTGCGTAAGACTTTCCTTGCAGAGCTGAACCTGCGATTGCAACAGGGCCAGATCCTCGTCCAGCTGCGGGTCACGATGCTCCCGGCGCAACTCCTTGAGTAATACACTCATGGTGGCCAGCGGAGTGCCCAGTTCATGGGCGGCGCCCGCGGCCTGGGTAGCCACTGCGAGCAACTGCTGATCGCGCATGCTTTCCTCCCGGCGTTGAGCCTGGAGTTGCGCCTGATAGCGAAGCTGCTCGGCCATCCGTGCCACGAAGAAGGTGATCAACGCCGCAGCGAGCGCAAAGCTCAGCCACATGCCATAGACCAGCAAGGTGGTGCGCTCGACGGGCGGCACTATGATCGGGTCGTACCACACCAGCATCAGCGTGTAGCCGGCCAAGGCCAACCCGGACAGTACGATCGAGTACAGCCACGGCAAGGTCGCCGCGGCAATGGTCAAGGGCACCAGATAGTAAGAAACGAAGGGGTTGGTCGATCCCCCCGAGTAATACAGCAAAGCACTGTGCACCAGCAGATCGCAACCCAGGTGCACGGCATATTCCAGCTCGGTAACCGGCCAGGGGCCTCGCAGGCGCAGCGCGGTGCCCAGACAAAGCGTAGCGGACACCAGCAGGGTGACCACCAGATTGAACCACGGCAGTGTCACCAACTGGCTGGCATAGGCGATTCCGACCGAGGCAGCCTGCGCTGCTAATACCAGAACGCGAATAAGCGTGAGCAACCGCAGGTTCTGCCGACTGGCGGAAAGCAAGGGAACGGATGGGTACATGGCTTCTCCAGAGACGCGGCGAGTATAACGAAGCCATACTTCCCCCTGTTGATATGCGGCAACGAGACGCAGTAAATCACGGCACCACACGGCACGAAGGGCTACAGTCCTTGCGCGCACCCTTGGCGCTTACCCAATACAGGAGCCTGCATGCTTTCTATTTCTCGCAACGCAGCGTTGGTGGCTTGCCTCGCCAGCTTCGCATGCCTTCCCGCTATCGCGGATGAACAACGCTACAACCAGGTTTCACTCAGTGCCGAAGTCAGCAGCGAGGTCGCCCACGACCGCATGCATGTGACGCTGTACAGCGAGGCACAGCATCAAGATCCGGCGCAGCTCGCTGCCCAGACCACCCGCATCCTTAACGATGCTTTGCAACGCGCCCGCGTGGTTGACGGCGTGATTGTCAGCCAAGGCAGCCGCAGCAGCTATCCGATTTATGAAGAAAAAGGCCAGAAAATCACCGCTTGGCGTGAACGCGCCGAGCTACGCCTTGAAAGCGGTGACTTCGCCAAACTGTCCAGTCTCACGGCGGAGCTGATGAACACGCTGAAGATGAGCGGCATGTCGTTCAGCGTTTCCGATCCGATACGCAAGCAAAACGAAGACGCGCTACTCAGGGACGCGGTGGCGGCATTTCGCGCCCGCGCCCAACTGGCTACTGAAGCGCTAGGAGGTGAGGACTACAGAATCATCAGTCTCAACCTGAGCAACGGCGGCGGCTACCAACCCGTGATGCGCAGCGCATCAATGAAGTACAGCATGGACGCTGCCCCTACGCCCGAGATTGAAGCCGGTACTCGGCAGATCAGCGTCAGCGCGGACGGCGTGATCGAAGTATTGATGCCCTGATCGAGGGCGCAACTGCAGCGCATCCTCCTCAGCGTCAGCTGAGGAGGTGGTCCTTGCCCAATTTGGTTACTCGGCCGCACCTCAACAAGCGAAACGGCAACATTTTGAAACAACCACGCAAAGCCTAGCGGCATAGGGCCTGCAGGCCTGCAGGCCACCTCTCGCGATTTGGCAAAAGCAAATTCATCTAGATTCGTAATCGCGAATCACTATCATGCGCACCAACAATTAGCTCTGCTAGGAATTCCGCATGATCGCCCCCTTCACCCGCACGGCGCTGGCTAGCGCTCTGGTTAGCTGCAGCTTCTACGCATTTGCCGATTCCAACCCCATCACACTGGACGACACCGTCGTCAGTGCTTCCGGTTTCGAACAGAAAATCACCGAAGCGCCGGCCAGTATCAGTGTGATCAGCCAGGCAGATCTGCAGCAGCAGCGCTACAACAACCTGGCGCAGGCGCTGGCTGACGTAGAGGGGATCGACATCGGCCAGAGCACCGGCAAAACCGGCGGGCTGAACATCAGCATCCGCGGGATGCCCAGCCAGTACACACTTATCCTCATCGATGGTCGTCGCCAGAATGCTGCTGGCAACGTAACACCGAACGGTTTTGGCGAAACCTCCACCAGTTTCATGCCCCCGCTGTCGGCCATCGAGCGTATCGAAGTGATCCGCGGCCCAATGTCTACGCTGTACGGCTCCGATGCCATGGGTGGTGTCGTCAACATCATCACCAAGAAAGTCGCCTCGGAATGGGGTGGGTCGGTGACCCAGGACTACACCTATCAGGAGAACCGCGACTTCGGCGATACCCGCAACACCAGCCTGTACGCTAGCGGTCCGCTGGTCGATGGTCTGCTTGGTTTGCAGGTGCGCGGAAGCCTGTTCAACCGTGACGAGTCGGATCTGAGCTACGGCAACGGTGTTGATGTCAGCAAGCGCGGCCTGTCTCCGGTAGATGGCGGTAACAACAATCTGGGCGCTCGACTGGCTCTGACCCCCAACGAAGACCATGACGTTGCCCTGGATTTCGAGCGTGGTCGCCAGAAGTACAACAACGATGAAAGCCAGCTCGGCGGCCTTGATGTCCCTACGGGCCGAATCTATGGGTACGGCGATGAGTTGCGCTTCGAGCGTGAGCAGTTCGCTCTCACACACACAGGCCGCTTCAGCTTCGGCACCCTCGACAGCAGCCTGATGCATAACAAAACAGAAACACTCGGCCGGACGATTCCAGGCCGAAATGCAGGCGGTGACTTTGGTAACCCGCTACCGGCAATTCCCTCGCTCACGATCGGTGATGACCGTGATCTGGAAACCACCAATCTGGTGTTTGACACCAAGCTGGTGGCGCCTATTGGTCTATCCCACATCGCCTCAGTCGGCGCACAGTGGTGGAAGGCTGAGATGACCGACGACTTGGCACTGGAAGATTACGAGCAGAAGACCTGGGCCGTATTTGCCGAAGATGAGTGGCACCTACGAGACGACTTGGCTCTGACTTTAGGAGCCCGTTATGACGATCATGAGACGTTCGGCGGCAACGTAAGCCCACGCGCCTATCTGGTATGGACCGCCAACGATAACTGGACACTCAAAGGCGGAGTCAGCAATGGCTATCGCACGCCCGACCTGAACGAATTGCATGACGGCGTTAACGGTGTGACGAGCCAAGGGCGAGTACTGACCATCGGCAATCCGGATCTTGAGCCAGAAACCACCACCAGCACCGAGTTTGGTGTGTACTTCGACAACTTGTCGGGCTTCAACGCAAACGCCACGCTGTTTCATAACAAGTTCAAGGACAAGATCGCCAGTGGCGACGACATCCAGGTAACAGGCCGCCCAGGCATCCCCGACGGCACCTACTCGCAACAGGTCAACATCGACGAAGCAGTCACCAAAGGCCTCGAACTGGGCGCGGGCTGGCAGTTCGCTCCGGCCTGGACCCTCAGCGCCAACTACACATTCACCGATAGCGAGCAAAAGAGCGGCGAGAACAAGGGAGAACCCCTGACCAACACGCCTAAGCATCTGGCCAATGCCAAGCTGGACTGGCAGACGACCGATCGTTTGAATCTCTGGTTGAAAAGTGAGTACCGTGGCGATCGTGCCCGCTTCACCTCCAAATATGAAAACCTGGCGGATAACGGCCGATACTCCACCAACCAGTCGATTTACGACACGCTCGGCAAGAACACCAAGGCCTACACGCTGTTCCACCTAGGTGGCTCGTTCCGGGCTTCGGAGAACGTGACTCTCACTGCCAGTATCTACAACCTGTTCGACAAGGACTTCGTGGACGGCAAGGCATATACCACTTACTCCTATTCCAGCAGCGGAGCTCTGACGACCGACACTGCCTACGGCACCGACTTTGCCCATTCCACGTCCGGCACCACGGGTGTGATGGAAGAAGGCCGCCGTCTCTGGCTATCGGCAAATATCACCTTCTAACCGCAACAAACGATATAGCCGGAGGCTGTTCCGGCTATGTCGTTCACACCGAGCCTGCGAACCGCGTAACGCGAACGTATGCTGTCTGTAAATCTTTAGCATTCAATCCCCAAAGCACCCTAGAATTCCGCACCCTCCGCTCAAAGGACCACCATGCATTTCTGGCTCGGCACCCTGCGCCAATGGCACTGGATCAGCTCTGCGCTGTGCCTGATGGGCATGCTGCTGTTCGCGGTGACCGGGATCACGCTCAACCATGCGGCGCAGATCGAGGCCAAACCGATTGTCATCGAGCGCACGGCCTCGTTGCCGGTATCCCTGCAGCAACGCTTGCTGGACGAGCAGCCCGTCGAGGGCCTGCCAGACGAGTTGCTGGGATGGCTGGAAAGCGAGCTGAACATCAGCCTCGCGGGGCGCGAGGTGGAATGGACCGACGGCGAGCTTTACATCGCCCTGCCCCGCCCTGGCGGCGATGCCTGGTTGAGCCTGGTACTGGAAACCGGGGAGCTCGAATACGAATCCACCGACCGCGGCTGGATCTCCTACCTCAACGACCTGCACAAGGGCCGGAATACCGGCGAAGCATGGAGCTGGTTCATCGACGTCTTTGCCGGGGTCTGCGTGCTGTTCTGCCTCACCGGCCTGTTGCTGTTGCATCGTCACGCCGGCGCGCGACCAACGACCTGGCCATTGGTAGGAGCGGGATTGGTGATCCCCCTGTTATTGGCACTGCTGTTCATTCATTAAGGATGTGTCATGCGTAAACGCTTGCTGTTGCCCCTCTTCTTGCTCAGCGCGCCATTGATGGCGGCCGAACTCAAGATCGACGTGGAAATCCCCCGTCTGCCGGTTGCCGAATACCATCGCCCTTACGTGGCGCTGTGGCTGGAGCAGCCCGACAAGAGCCACGTCGCCAACCTGGCGGTCTGGTACGACCTGAAACTGAAGGACAACGAAGGCGAAAAGTGGCTGAAGGACCTGCGCGAATGGTGGCGACGCAGCGGCCGAAGCCTGCAGATGCCGGTGGACGGCGTCAGCAGCGCGACCCGCGCTGTCGGCACTCACCGCGTGACTTTCGATGACAGCAAGGCCCCCCTCAAGGATTTGCCCGCCGGCGAATACCGCCTGGTTGTGGAAGCCGCTCGTGAAGTGGGGGGGCGTGAGTTGCTGCGCCTGCCATTCAGCTGGCCACCGCAGAAAGCCGAAAAACAACAGGCTCAGGGCGCAAGCGAACTCGGCACCGTTACCCTCGAACTGACTCGATAACCCAAGGAAGCCCAGCATGACCCCACTGATCAAATGGACCGCTGTTGCCCTGGCCATCTGCCTGCCGCTTTCCGCCCAGGCCCACCGTGCCTGGATGCTGCCTTCGGCCACCGTCCTTTCCGGTGAAGACCCGTGGATCACGGTAGACGCCGCCGTTTCCAACGACCTGTTCTACTTTGAGCATTTCCCGTTACGCCTGCAGGGAATCGGCCAGCTCGACCAAGCCCCGGCCGGCGGCCCGCCTGGTATGCGTCCACGGCCCGCCGCGCGCCTGCAGGTCATCGCCCCGGACGGTACCGAAGTACAGCCCGAAAACGGCAGCATCGGCCGCTACCGCAGCACCTTCGATGTGCACCTGACCCAGAAGGGCACCTACAAACTGGCGGTCGCCAACAGCGGTCTCTCGGCCAACTGGAAGGAAAATGGCGAAACACGCCGCTGGATGGGCAGCGCCGAAACCTTCGCCAAGGAAGTTCCAGCCAATGCGGAGGCGCTGGAGGTCACCCAGAGCAGCAGCCGTATGGAAGTTTTCGTCACGTCCGGCAACCCGACCGAAACAGTCCTCAAACCCACCGGACAAGGACTTGAACTGGCTCCCGTCACCCATCCTAACGACCTGTATGCAGGCGAAGCCGCTGAGTTCGTTTTCCTCCTCGACGGCAAACCGACGGCAGACGTGGAGATCAGCGTGATTCCCGGCGGGAACCGCTACCGCGACGAACTGGGTGAAATCAAGGCGACCACCGGTGCAGACGGCAAAGTCAGCATCACCTGGCCGCACCCCGGCATGTACTGGCTCGAGGCCGAATTTACCACCGACAAGGGTGTCAGCCCGCCTGCCAGCCAACGGCGCGGCAGCTACAGCACCACGCTCGAGGTCCTGGCGCTGTAAGCCCGTTGAAGTTCGGCAAGATCAGCGAATTTCTACCGCGAAGCTTTCGCCATCCAATGTAGGGTGCGCCCGGAACATGCCGGTACGCGGAGCGCACCCTGCGAAACAATCCGACGCCTCAGGAAGCGACCGCGCCTGATATTCCGTTATCACGAGGGCGGGACACCTGGCGTTCCTGTCAGCCCCAATCCGTGGAGATGGCCTGAACTTGCCTCCCGCCTTACCCCGCTCCCGCTTTCTCGACGTTGCGCCGCTGGCGGCCAGCCTGCTGCTTGGCGCCGGCCTGCTTTGGTGGCAGCCAGCCCGCGAAGTCTCGGCAGTGCTGGTCATCCTCGCCTATGCAGCCCTGTGCCTGCGCTACTGGCACCGCTATCAGCAGACTCGCAGCGTGCCGAACATCGACTCGGACTCGCTGCTGATCGCCTATGCCAGCCAGGGCGGCCAAGCCCGTGAGCTGGCCGAGCGCAGCGCCGCACAGCTGCATGAAGCAGGGTTGAGCTGTACCGTGCTGCCCTTGAACAGCCTGAACTCACTGCACGATGTTCGCCGCGCGCTGTTCGTGGTCAGCACCTACGGAGAAGGTGAAGCACCAGACAACGCGGCGCGATTCCAACGGCAGCTTTCGAGCCGAGACGCAGATCTGTCGCATCTGCAATTCGCCGTGCTGGCGCTGGGTGATGGGCAGTACTCCCACTTCTGTGGTTTTGGTCAGCGGCTCGATGCGCGTCTGCGCGAACTGCATGCCCAACCACTGTTCGACCTGCTCTGTGCCGACCGTGGCGATGCCGGTGTATTGCGCCACTGGCAACATCAGCTCGGCCATATCAGTGGCCATAGCGATTTTTCCGATTGGCAACCTGCACCCTACCAACGCTGGCGGCTTGATCGTCGCGCCTGCCTGAACCCCGGTAGCTCGGGGGCGCCAGTTTTTCATCTGGGGTTGAGCAACCCGCAAGCGGGATCCTGGCGCGCCGGTGACATCGCCGAAATCGGCCCGCAACACCCACTCCCCGAGATCGAAGCCCTATTGCATCGTCTCGGACACGACCCGCACCAGGTGGTAGCTGGAGAGCAGACACTGGCCAGTGCACTTTCGAAGCGCCGTATCCCCGAACATGAATCCACACTGGCGGCCCAGGACACCAGCGTCTTGCTATCCCTGCCGCTGCTACCGCACCGTGAATACTCCATCGCATCAGTGCCTAGCGACGGCGAGTTGCAGCTGCTGGTGCGCCAAGCCAGGCATACCGATGGCCGACTCGGCTTGGGCTCCGGCTGGCTCTGTCAGCACGCCGCGATTGGTGGCGAGGTGGCCCTGCGCATCCGCAGCAACCCGACCTTTCATGGGCCAGCCCACAGCACACCGATGATTCTGATCGGCAACGGCACCGGCCTTGCCGGTTTACGCGCGCACCTGCATGAGCGAGCCAAGATGCCAGGTTCGCGCAACTGGCTGCTATTCGGTGAGCGCCAGCAGTCAGTCGACTATTTCTTCCAGCAGGAAATCGAGCAGTGGCTCGCCTCCGGCCACCTGCAACGGCTGGACCTGGCGTTCTCCCGTGATCAGCTCGAAAAGTGCTATGTGCAGCACCGGCTACGCGATGCTGCCGACGAACTGCGGAGATGGATCAATGATGGCGCAGCCCTGTATGTGTGCGGCAGCCTGGAAGGCCTGGGGCGGGACATTCAGCAGATGCTGGTTGGTCTGCTGGGCGAGCCAGCGCTCAATCGCCTAAGCGAACAGGGGCGCTATCGCCGCGACCTGTACTGACTGGAAAAAGCACGCGCCGGTCGCCCTTCTACAGCCGCAGCCTGCACGTGAAGATGCGCCCCTGCGGCCAACAAGCCAGCACCAGCAGATTTCTAACAAGCGCGGCACCAGCAACACCACAAACAAAAACGCCGCGAATGATCGCGGCGTTCTGTCTGGCGCAAGTGTCAGATGTAGTAGGCCTTCAGCGGCGGGAAGCCGTTGAACTCCACTGCGCTGTAGCTGGTGGTATAGGCGCCGGTGGAGAACCAGTACAGGCGATCACCGATCGACAGATTCAACGGCAAGCCGTACTTGTAGTTCTCGTACATGATGTCAGCGCTGTCGCAGGTGGGCCCCGCGATGATCACTTCTTCCATCTCACCCTTCTTCTCGGTCCAGATCGGGAACTTGATGGACTCGTCCATGGTTTCGATCAGGCCACTGAACTTGCCCACGTCGGTATAGACCCAGCGCTCGACCGCAGTCCGCGACTTGCGCGCGATCAGCACCACTTCGGACACCAGCACGCCGGCGTTGGCGATCAGCGAACGGCCCGGCTCCAGGATGATTTCCGGCAGCTCGTCACCGAAGTCTTCCTTCAGGAAGCGGGTAATTTCCTCAGCGTAGGTGGTCAGGTCGTTGGTCTTGGCGATGTAGTTGGCGGGGAAGCCGCCACCCATGTTGATCATCTGCAGGGTGATGCCGTCCTCTTCCTTGAGGCGCTCGAAAATCACCTTGACCTTGGCGATGGCGGCATCCCACACGTCGATGTCGCGCTGCTGGCTGCCCACGTGGAAGGAGATGCCGTAGGGCACCAGCTTCAACTGCTTGGCGAGAATCAGCAGGTCCAGGGCCATGTCCGGGTTGCAACCGAACTTGCGCGACAGCGGCCAGTCGGCGCTGTTGGAGCCTTCGGTGAGGATACGCACGTAGATCTTCGAACCAGGCGCGGCCTTGGCGATGTTGCGCAGATCCGCTTCCGAGTCGGTGGCGAACATGCGCACGCCCTTGTCGTAGAAGTAGCGGATATCACGGGCTTTCTTGATGGTGTTGCCGTAGCTGATGCGATCCGGGCCGACGCCGGTGGCCATGACCTTGTCCAGCTCATAGATCGAGGCGATGTCGAAGTTGCTGCCTTTGTCGCGCAGCAGTTCGGTGATCTCGGTGGCCGGGTTGGCCTTGACCGCGTAGAACACCTTGGCGAACGGGAAGCAATCGACCAACTGGTCGTAGGCGTTGGCGATGGTCTGGGTATCGATGACAACGAAGGGGGTTTCCTTCTCGTCAGCGAATGCCTTCATCTTCTGGAAGGTAGCGCGAGGATAGTAGTCTTCGATCTTGATCGTCATGCATGGCTCCAATCGGGAAAACGTAAGTCGGATGGGATTACAAGAACGCCTGATCAGTTTCCCCACTTTGGTTCGCCTACTTCCCAAGGCATGTCGCCGAGTACCCCTTGGGGTCTCTCGTCGGCAGTACTTGAGCCGGATGGATCGTTGCCAGCATGGACGTTCGGGCGCGAACTTTAGGACCAAGGCGGGGATAGATCAATCAAAAATGCACCCTTGGCATGCATCTGTTCAGGCTTGTTCTCGATTCAAAACAAAGCGTCCTGAAAACTGAACGAACGAGCCGCTTTTCCAAACCAGACAGCCCGCAGAACCAGCTTTTTCTCGCTATAATCGCCGCCTTTTCTGACAGACCGACTACTCGTCGACGGGTTCCTCAATTCCGATGACTACACAGGCCGCCGAAGTCGCGAAGCGCCGTACCTTCGCCATCATTTCCCACCCCGACGCGGGCAAGACCACCATCACCGAGAAGCTGCTGCTGATGGGCAAGGCCATCGAAGTCGCCGGCACGGTGAAGTCGCGCAAGTCCGACCGCCATGCCACCTCCGACTGGATGGAGATGGAGAAGCAGCGCGGTATCTCCATCACCACCTCGGTGATGCAGTTCCCCTACCGCGAGCACATGGTCAACCTGCTCGACACCCCTGGCCACGAAGACTTCTCGGAAGATACCTACCGCACCCTGACCGCCGTGGACAGCGCGCTGATGGTGCTGGACGGCGGTAAAGGCGTCGAGCCGCGCACCATCGCACTGATGGATGTGTGCCGCCTGCGCGATACACCCATCGTCAGCTTCATCAACAAGCTGGACCGCGACATCCGTGACCCCATCGAACTGCTGGATGAAATCGAGGCGGTACTGAAGATCAAGGCCGCGCCGGTCACCTGGCCGATCGGTTGCTACCGCGACTTCAAGGGCGTGTATCACCTCAAGGATGACTACATCATCGTCTACACGCCGGGGCACGGCCATGAGCGCACCGAGGTGAAGATCATCGAGAAGCTCGACTCCGACGAAGCCCGCGCGCACCTGGCCGACGAGTACGAGCGCTTCACCGAACAGCTGGAGCTGGTACAGGGCGCCTGTCATGAGTTCGACCAGGAAGAATTCCTCGCCGGCCAACTGACGCCAGTGTTCTTCGGTACCGCGCTGGGCAACTTCGGCGTCGATCACGTACTCGACGCCATCGTTGACTGGGCTCCGAAGCCGCTGCCGCGCGCCGCCAACGAGCGGGTGGTCGAGCCGGTCGAAGAGAAGTTCACCGGCTTCGTGTTCAAGATCCAGGCGAACATGGACCCCAAGCACCGCGACCGCATCGCCTTCATGCGCATCTGCTCGGGTCATTACACAAAAGGCATGAAGCTGCGCCACGCCCGTCTGGGCAAGGATGTGCGCATCGCTGACGCCCTGACCTTCTTCTCCAGCGAGCGCGAGATGCTTGAAGAAGCCTGGGCCGGCGACATCATCGGCCTGCACAACCACGGCACCATTCAGATCGGCGACACCTTCACCGAAGGCGAGAACCTGAGTTTCACCGGTATCCCGCACTTCGCCCCCGAGCTGTTCCGCCGCGTACGCCTGAAGGACCCGCTGAAATCCAAGCAGCTGCGCCAGGGCCTGCAGGAACTGGCCGAAGAAGGCGCGACTCAGGTGTTCTTCCCCGAGCGCAACAACGACATCATCCTCGGCGCGGTCGGCGTGCTGCAGTTCGACGTCGTCGCCAGCCGCCTCAAGGAGGAATACAAGGTCGAGTGCGCGTACGAGGCGATCAACGTCTGGTCCGCGCGCTGGATCGAGTGCGACAACGAGAAGAAGCTCAAGGAATTCACCGACAAGGCCTACGAGAACCTGGCTGTTGACGGCGGCGGCCACCTGACCTACCTGGCGCCGACGCGGGTGAACCTGGCCCTGATGGAAGAGCGCTGGCCGGATGTGAAGTTCAGGGCGACTCGCGAGCATCACTGATAGTCGCGTTGTTGCACGAGCGCACAAAGGGCTTGCCGGTACGGCGAGCCCTTTTTGTTTAGGTGGCCGCCTGTTTAACCGCAAGCCCTGAGCCACGCAGCGGCAGCCAAATCGACGAATCGGACCGTCTGCCCACCCAACGCTGTTACCCCTTGCGAGCTCCGACGCGCTGACGGAAGCTAGCGGCCTTCGAACGAGCCGCCTTTTATGAATATCGAACAGATCACCCAACGCCTGCACGCCATCCGCGACCAGAACGACTGGCGAGGCTTTCACAGTCCTAAAAACCTGGCTATGGCTGCCAGCGTGGAAATGGCCGAGCTGGTGGAAATATTCCAGTGGCTGAGCGAGGACCAGTCGCGCCAGCTCCCAGCCGACAAACTTGAACACGCCGGGGAGGAAATCGGTGACATCCTGATGTACCTGTTACTGATGTGCAGCGAGTTGGGTATCGACATGGAACAGGCGCTGTTGGCCAAGTTGGCCGACAACGAGCGGCGGTTCGCCCGATGAGTGATCGCCATTTCGACGAGCTGGCGACACGTTTCGCCGAGAAGATCTACGGCGGCGCCAAGGGCGCCATCCGCCTTGCCGTATTACAGGCCGACCTTGCCGAAGCGCTGCCGCAACGCCCGCTACGGGTACTCGATATCGGCGCCGGCTTGGGCCACATGAGCCTCTGGCTGGCGCAGCAGGGCCACTCGGTCACCCTTGCCGAACCGGCCGAGCCCATGCTTGCGGGCGCCCGCGAGCGCTTCGCTGCTGCAGGCCAAACGGCCGTTTTCATCCAGGCACCCTGGCAGGACGTCGAACAACATGTCGAGGGCCCTTTCGATCTGGTCATCTGCCATGCAGTGCTGGAATGGCTGGCCAAACCCGAGGCGATCCTGCCGGTGCTGCGGCGCCTTATCAAACCCGACGGCTGGTTGTCGCTGGCGTTCTACAACCGCGACGCATTGATCTACCGCAACCTGCTCAAGGGCCACTTCAAGAAACTGCGCAGCCAGAGCTTCGCTGGCGAACGCCAGAGCCTGACTCCGCAACAGCCTCTGGACCCTCGCGAACTGGCGGCGCAACTCGCTCCCCAATGGATGGTCCAAGCAAGCAGTGGCGTGCGAGTGTTCCATGACTATATGCCCGCTGACTTCCAGGCGCGTACCGCGCCCGCCGAGCTGGTCGAGATGGAGTTGGCGTATCGTCGCCATCCCACGTTCGCCGGCCTGGGGCGGTATCTACACTGGTTGTGCCGGCCACGCTAAGCCGATGCGGGAGGTGTGCATGTCGAGCCGCGTTGTACTGTTCCTGCTCTGCGTGAGCCTGGCGGCTTGCCAGAGCAGCAATCCTTACACCAGCGAATCGGCACCGATTCCGCCTCCACCGCCGATCGAGCAAATTCAAGCTCCCACCTACCCGGCAGCCCCTCGCGATTTTTCCAGCTATCGGAACTGGGGCTGGCGCAGCCCACCAGCCGCGACGGCATCCATCACGGCCGAAGAGTTGCGGGAAATGATGATCGGCGCACTCGACCAGCGCGGCTTGCGCCCGGCTCCCGCGAATGCCAAGGGCGACGTGCAAATCAGTGTCAGCGCCAACCGGGGAACACGGCTTCGCCAAACCTATGATGACTACGGCCCGCGCATCGGTGCAGGACGCTATTACGACCACTACGGCGGCTGGGCCAGCACGCCGGTGGTACGCACCTATGAAGAAGAAGTGATCGTGGTGCGCATTGAAATGTTCGACGGTGCGTCAGGCCAGCTGATCTGGAGCAACCGCGGCGAAGCACGGAGCAGCACGAAACAAGCCGAACGGATAGAGGCTGTTCGCGAGGCGATCAATCGCGCGCTCGCAGATTATCCACCACGCTGAACGGCGCCCCCTCTTGAGGCACGCCGCACAGTACTTGAGGAGAGCGAAAATGCGCCCATTCTGGTTGATACTGCCCATATTCCTGCTGCTAACCGCCTGCCAGAGCACCCAGGTGCATGAAGATTACGACCCGACGCGGAACTTCGCCGCCTATCACACCTGGACCTGGAAAAAGCCCCCTGTACAGTTTCGCCCTGAGGACCCTCGTGTTCAGAACGGCCTCACCGAGCAGCGCATCCTCGGCGCCGTCAGCCAGCAACTCGTCCTACAGGGCCTGAACCCCGTCCAGCAGGGGCAAACACCGGATCTTGAAGTGCAGGTCTGGTTCATTGTCGATGAGCGCACCCAGCAGTTCACCACCCCTTCGATGGTCGCCTGGGGTAACCCCTGGTACGACTACTGGGACGGGCCGCTGTATACCGAAACCCAGACCATCCAATACCAGGTTGGTACCTTGCAGCTGGATTTCTACGATGCCAAAGATGGCAAGCTGGTCTGGCGCGGCACCGGCGAGCACATACTGCGCTCCAACCCCGGCACCCCGGAGGAGCGGACCGAGATGTTCCGCGAAACGGTTGCCAAGATCCTCGCGCAGTACCCGCCGCAATGATTCGGTGGCGGGGGGAACCGATCCCAGCTTCTACTTGCTCTGGAGTGCGTAGAACAGGTTCGGTTCGCTGACTAGGTAGAGGTTGCCACGGGCGTCGAGGGTGACGCCCTCGGCCTGCGGCACGCTGCTTTTCAAGCCGGCTACTCCACTCCACAGCGAGCGGAAGCTGACCAGTTGGCCCTCGCCATCGAGCTCCACCAGCATTTTCGCTTCGTCACTGAGCAGCACCAGGTGCCCGGTTCGCTCATCGAAGTGCACCGAAGACAAATCAACGACCATGTCGATGCCTTCGATCCAGGCCGAACGGTCCATGATGTCGAGGCTCATCTGACCGTTCAGGCTGCCCTTGACGCCTCGAATTTCATAGAGCTTGCGCGGCGAGTGTTCCTTGACCACGAATAGCCGGTCCCCTTGCCGGTCGTACCCGACGCCCTCGAAACCGGCGTTATCGGCCTCGCCCAGCTTCAGCGAAATCGAGGCGAAGTCCTCACGCTGCAACTCACCAGGCTGTTCCGGCACCGGCAAGACGACCAAGGCTTGCTGGCGCTCTTCGGCCAACACCAGCAAGTTGTCGCCCAGGTAGGTAACGCCCTCCACATCGGAAAAACCTGCCAGGGGATAGCGCGCCATGAAGGTCCCGTTCTTGTCCAGTGCGACCAGCTCCTCAGGGTTATTGATGACTGCCCAAAGGTGATCACGGTCCTCGTCGAAGGTCAGACCGGAAAGGTTGTCCTTGACTGTTTCCACCGGCAGCGCATCGACGCGCACCTGATACTCGGGCAGCCAAAGCGCGCGCGTTTCGCTGCCGTTCTCGACCCAATTGGTTTTCACGGCAAAAAACAGACGCTCGTCCAGATGCGCCGCAGTAGCGCTATAGAGCGCGCAAAACGCCATCAACCCCATTAGCCACACTCGGGTTTTCACCGCAGCCAGTCGGCTCGGCAGCGCCTTTGCAAAAGTAATCATCAGATATTCTCGGTTATTCATCAGGGTATTCTGCCCTGAAAAGACTTCAACGTCGTGACACTGGATTCCCAGCAACCGCGCACTCCGGATGGAGTCGTGTACGGACCTACCGGCCTGCAGGTAGTTCCCCCTTCCCTACGGAACTCGCCCCAACCTCCAGAGCCCAATGTCCGGCTGCGCTTGCAGCCAACGACAGAACAGCAGGAGAAACACATGCAGGTGGAAGGCTTCTTCGAGTGGCTGGGCCAGGCGCTCGGCACGGTGATTCGCTATATCGTCGATGCGCTCAGCGGCTTCTTCGGCCTCTTTGCCGATGCCGGTCACAATTTCCTCGAAGGTCTGTCCCGGACCCTGGGCATGGACCGCTCACTGATCAGCCTGGTGGCATTGGCCATCGGCCTGATGCTGTTGGTCGCGGCTGTGCGGGCATTCATCCGGCGGTCGATCCTCGCCGGGGTGATCTGGCTGTTCCTGGGGCTGTGGCTGTTGAGTTGGCTCATTCATTGACAATCCAAGCCGCGGGCCTCGCTGGATCGACCTCGGTTAGCCGCAGATACGAGCCCTCGTGCCAGCTGGGCTGTGTTCAGGAGCGCGGCGACGTATAGTTGCGGGCTGTTCTGGAGACCCGCAATGACACCGCTGTTAGCTGCCTGGCGGCACGCACCCACCCACAAGCGAGTCTGGGCGCTGGCCGCGCCGATGATTCTATCCAACCTTTCCGTACCGCTGGTAGCGCTGGTGGATAGCGCCGTGATCGGCCACCTGCCCCACGCCCATCAGTTGGCGGCGGTTGCCGTAGGCGGCAGCCTGTATACCTTGTTGGTCTGGGTAATGGGCTTTCTACGGATGGGCACCACCGGCTTCGCCGCACAAGCGACGGGGCGTAAGGATGGCGGCAAGTTGCGCCAGATACTGCTGCAGGGTTTGCTGCTGGCGCTTGGTTTCGCTTTATTACTCAGCGCGATCGCCGTGCCGCTGAAAGATCTTGCTTTGCAGCTGATGCAGCCCTCTGCCGACCTGGACGAGCAGACCCGCGAGTACTTCTATATACGCCTGTTCGGCCTGCCCGCCGCACTGGCCAGTTACGCACTGATCGGCTGGTTCCTCGGCACACAGAATGCCCGCGCGCCGCTGGCGGTGCTGCTGGCCACCAACCTGCTGAACGTGGTGCTGGATCTTTGGTTTGTGCTGGGGTTGGAATGGGGCGTGGCCGGTGCAGCGCGTGCTTCGGTAATTGCCGAGTGGTGCGGTGCATTGGTCGGACTGGCTCTGACCCGCGGCGCGCTGCGGCGCCACCCTGGCCAGTGGGATACCCAAGCGCTGCGGCGCTGGCTGAACTGGCGCCCGCTGATGGCAGTCAATCGCGATATATTCATTCGCTCGCTGGCGCTGCAACTGGTGTTCTTCCTGATCACCGTCCAAGGCACCCGCCTGGGCGATGCGACTGTTGCTGCCAACGCATTGCTGCTCAACGGCTTGTTGCTGACAGCCCATGCGCTCGACGGCTTGGCGCACGCAGTCGAAGCGCTCAGCGGGCATGCCATCGGCGCGGGAAATCGCAACGAACTGCGGCGAACCTTGACCGTCGCCGGAGGATGGTCGCTTATCGCCAGCCTGGCCTTCACCACATTCTTCATGCTCGGCGGGCACCTGTTCATCCAGCTGCAGACTGACATCCCCGCGGTGCGCGACCTGGCCTTGAGCTATCTCCCTTATCTGGCGGCGCTGCCCCTGATCGCAGTGTGGAGCTACCTGCTAGACGGACTGTTCATCGGTGCAACTCGCGCCAGGGAAATGCGCAACGGCATGCTGCTCGCATTGGCGATTACGCTTCCTCTGGGCTGGCTGTTGCAGGGGCTGGGCAATCACGGCCTGTGGCTGACATTTCTGGCCTTCATGCTGTTGCGTGGAATTTGCCTGGGTCTCATTGCGCACGAGCTGCAACGCCGCAAGGCCTGGTTTAAGCTTGCCCAAGCTCACTGAAGGGAGCTGCCATGATCTACGCCATCGCCGCCTACCTGCATTTTCTGGCGATACTCCTTCTGGTCGCACTGCTGGTGCTCGAGCACCAGCTGTTCCGCCTGCCACTCACCCTGCAACGCGCACGTAGCCTGTTCACCATCGACCTGATGTTCGGCATCGCTGCCGGATTGGTGCTGGTCACCGGCGGCGCACGTGCCCTGCGTTATGGCAAAGGTTTGGACTACTACCTGCACAACAGCCTGTTCCACGCCAAGATCGGGCTGTTCGTCATGGTTGCGCTGCTCTCGATCTACCCTACCGTCACCTTCCTCAGCTGGCGTGGTGCACTCAAGGCTGGCGAATTGCCGAAGGTGCCTCGCCGGACCAGCAGATGGGTTACGCTGATTATTCGCTTCGAATTACTCGCCTTGCTAATGATTCCATTGCTTGCCGCCTTGATGGCACGCGGCTTCGGCGTCATTGCCTGATGACGCGGCGCCATACTCCCAGTCCAACGTGATCGGCAGGCGCACTCTTGCCTCACCAGGCTTTTAAAGGAATAACCATGCGCACACCAACGACCCGCTTCCAGCTACCACCGGAAAACTACGAAATGCTGGTCAATGCCGTGGTCGACTACGCAATCTACATGCTCTCGCCAGAGGGCCATGTGATCAGCTGGAACAACGGCGCGGAGCGAATCAAGGGCTACCATCGCGACGAGATCCTGGGTGCGCACTTTTCCTGTTTCTTCACCGAAGAGGACCGTACTGCCGGTCGACCAGACCACGCGCTTTCAGTCGCGCTACGCGAAGGCCGCTTCCAGGATGAAGGCTGGAGATTGCGCAAGGACGGCACTCGCTTCTGGGCACTGACGGTGCTGGACACCGTGTACGACCACCAAGGCAACCTGATCGGTCTGGCCAAGATCACTCGAGACATCACCGAGCGCCGCGAAGCCCAGCAGCGCCTCGACGAGGCCCGCGAGCAGCTGATGCAATCGCAAAAACTCGAAGCACTGGGCCAGTTTACCGGCGGCCTGGCCCATGACTTCAACAACCTGCTGACCATCATTCGCGGCGCCACTGATTTGGCCGTCCGGCAAACCGAGGATCCGCGCCTGCTGCGCCAGCTCGAGACCATTCGCACTGCCGTCGAAAATGGCGCCGCCATCACCCGGCGGTTGCTCGATTTCGCCCGGCGCCAGCCGTTGCAGACGCAATTGATCGAGCCCAGCGTGTCCTTACAAAGCACCCTGCAGCTGCTGCGCCAGAGTCTGCGCAACGATATCAAGCTGAGCTGCGATATCGCGCCGAACCTGCCGCGAATACGTGTCGACCCCAGCCTGCTGGAGCTGAGCCTGCTTAACCTGACGATCAACGCCCGCGATGCGATTGCCCAGGCAGGCACCATTCACCTGAGCGCCTACGCTCAAGAACTCGCTGGCGAGCTGGACGACCTGTGCGGGCTTTTCGTCGCCATTTCGCTGCGTGACACCGGCTCCGGCATCGCGCCGGAACTGTGTTCGAGAATCTTCGAACCCTTCTTCACCACAAAGCAGTTCGGCAAGGGCACGGGCCTTGGCCTCAGCCAGGTATACGGATTCGCACGCCAATCCAACGGCACCGTTCAGGTACAGAGCACCTTGGGCGAAGGCACCAACGTGACGCTCTACCTGCCGGCCGAGGGCGGTTACAGTCGTGGCGATGAAAAGGCCAGCCGCAGCGATGCCAAGCACATCCTGCTGGTCGAAGACGATCAGCATTTGGCGGTGGTAGCCGGTGACATGCTCCAGATGATGGGTTTCGATGTCAGCATTGCCCACAGCGCCAACGAGGCCTTGCGGCTGATCAATCGCTTGCCGCGGATAGACCTGCTGTTCAGCGATATCGTGATGCCCGGCGGCACCAACGGCCTGGAGCTGGCGAACCACATCCGCGAGCGTCGGCCGGAGCTCCCCATTCTGCTCGCCAGCGGCTTCAGCAACGCCCAACAAAAGGAAGCCCTGATCTATCCGCTGCTGGACAAGCCCTACACTTACGAGAAGCTGGCCAACGCGTTGCACGAGCTGCTTTAACCCAACGCGCCGCCACCCATCCTGCCGTGAGCTGATCGATGGCATTCGCGCAGCAAGTCGCAGTATGGTCTCAGGCACCTGCGAAGAAGGATCACCATGGCCACCAAAACCAGCAACCTGCAGCAGCAAACTCACCTCGCCGTTCTGATTGATGCCGACAACGCCCCAGCCGCCATCGTCGAGGGGTTGTTCGAAGAGATCGCCAAGTATGGTGTAGCCAGCGTCAAGCGCATCTACGGCGACTGGACCAAGCCCAACTTGGGCAGCTGGAAAAAGGTGTTGCTCGACTACTCCATCCAGCCGATCCAGCAGTTCGCCTACACCTCCGGCAAGAACGCCACCGACAGCTCGTTGATCATCGACGCCATGGACCTGCTATACACCCGACGTTTCGACGGCTTCTGCCTGGTCTCCAGCGATAGCGATTTCACCCGCCTGGCCGCTCGCATTCGCGAAGAGGGTCTGACCGTTTACGGCTTCGGCGAGCAGAAGACGCCCTCACCCTTCGTCTCCGCCTGCGACAAATTCATCTACACCGAAATCCTCCGCGCCGACGCACCGAAGACCTCGCAGGAACCGCCTGGCAATGGTGAAAAAGCGCCTGTGCCGGTGACACCTGAAAAAGCCGAGGAAGAGGCCAAGTCAGCTGAGAAATCGGCGCCGGTCAAAGCTCAAAAAGTACCCGTTGACTTCATTGCCAAAGTCCTCAGCGACATCGCCGACGATGAGGACGACTGGGTCCAACTCGGGCTGTTGGGCTCGAACATCAGCAAACTCCGCCCCGCCTTTGACCCCCGCCTGTACGGCTTCAAGAAACTCAGCGACCTGATCAAGTCTCAGCCAAAACGCTTCGAACTTGACGCGCGGGGCACCACATCCACAGGCGGCAAAGCCCTCTACGCTCGAAATCTAAGGCTTCAGAAATAGGCAAAATCGCCGAGGAGAAGGCGATGCCAAGATTTTGCAACCAATCGGCATAGCCAGGAACGAACCCCCGTCCATCAGGTTCTTCTAAGCAGTACTTGATCGATGGAGGCACTCATGACCAAACCATTCCTGACCGCCTGCTGCTTGGCTGCTGGCACCCCGCTCGCCTTGGCCCAGACGCCGAAGCCGGACGTGATCACCCACTTGAACGGCCTGGATATCGAGGTCAGCGCGATGGGCGTCCCCACGTCCACGACCCAGGCTGGCGGCGAGCTGGTTGGGATTCGGGCGATCAAGGTGATGAACAACACCGGCGAAATGGTCACCTGCGTGTTTCATGTGCCCCATGACGCGCGGTCGGACACCTCTGCCCCACCGGTTTTTAACGTGAACCCCAACAGCCAGCGGGTCGAGCGCGTGCCGGGCGAATATTCGGCCGACGAGCCCTTTGCGGAGATCACCTGCCGCAACGCCGCCCAGCGCCCTGACACAAGCGGAGTAACACCCAGCGAGGCCGGCTCCGGGCCGGCAATCAATGACGAACCCTCAACCGTCCCTGGCACGACCGAAGATGCGATGCGGTCGCGCAACTGATCCGCCGCGAGCCATGGTGGCACCACCGGAACTATCCGCCAACGGCACGATCCGCTTTATACAGTCAGCCTGGCAGGCAGTGCATCGGCACCGTGCCTCATGCCAGGGCTAGCCCAGCGATGAGGATTCCGCCTTGACCGCAATCACCCACCGTTCTTACCGAAGCAGACCAGGACCGCTGCACGCGATCCTGCTTGCCGGAACCGTCCCCCTGTTTCTCGGCGCGTTGCTGAGCGACATCGCCTACTACCGCAGCTATCAGATTCAGTGGAGTAACTTCGCCTCCTGGCTTATTGCCGGAGGTTTGGTTTTCTGCGGCCTGGCGCTGCTGTTCGCACTGGCCAACCTGTTACGCGCCAAACGGAAGGTGGGACGGCCCTTGCTTTATTACATGCTGCTCCTGGCTACCTGGGTTCTGGGCTTCATCAACGCCCTCGAGCATGCCAAGGATGCCTGGGCAATCATGCCTGCGAGTCTGGTGCTTTCGTTCATCGTCACTGTGCTGGCGTGCGTGACGGCATGGGTCGGGCTTACCAATCTGCGTTCGGGAGGTGCCGCATGAAAGGCTCGAGCCCAGTGATCATGATGAGCTTGGCGTTGCTTCTAAGCGCGTGCGGGGGCGAAGATCAGGATATCTCTCAATCGCTAGGCCCCGACCCCAGGCTTCCTGAGCCTCAACGAGGCATGCTGCCCAGCATGAAGATCGCCGAGCCAACATCCTGGGGCGATCAGCTGCCCACGGTTCCGCAGGGTTACGCCGTCAGCGCGATCGCAACCGATCTTCAGATTCCACGCCAAACCCTGGTGCTGCCCAACGGCGACATCCTCGTGGCAGAAGGTCGTGGCGGTAACGCCGCCAAGCTCAAGCCGAAGGATGTAATTGCCGGCTATATCAAGGCGCGAGGCAACACCTCGGTTGAAAGCGGCAATCGCCTGACCCTGCTGCGCGATGCCGACGGCGACGGCACTTATGAAGTCCAGACCGTCTTCGCCGAAGACCTTAACGCGCCCTATGGGCTGGCTTTCCACGACGGCAATTTGTACGTCGCCAACCAGGATGCGCTGGTACGCTTCGACTATCAGGAAGGCCAGACCGAGGCCAGCACCCCGCCGACCAAGATCACCGACTTACCTTCCGCTATCAACCATCATTGGACCAAGGCGCTGACCATCAGCCCGGACGGACGCTTCCTCTATGTGGGCATTGGCTCCAACAGCAATATCACCGAGCGCGGCATGGAGGCCGAAGTCGACCGTGCTCTGGTCTGGCAGATCGATGCCGAGACAGGCGCCCACAAACCTTATGCGACGGGGCTGCGCAACCCTACGGCGTTGGCGATCCAGCCAGGCTCCGGGCAGCTGTGGGCGGTGGTGAACGAGCGTGACGAGCTGGGTGAGGATCTGGTGCCGGATTACCTCACCTCGGTGCGCGAGGGCGGTTTCTACGGCTGGCCCTACAGCTACTGGGGCCAGAACATCGACGATCGAGTGCGCCCACAGGACCCGGACAAGGTTGCCGCCGCCATCACACCGGACTATGCCCTGGGATCCCACGTAGCCGCACTCGGTCTGGATTTCTCCACCGCATCCATGGGCGGTCAGTTCACCGAAGGTGTGTTTATCGGCGAACACGGCAGCTGGAACCGCAAAACCCCGGTTGGCTACAAGGTCACCTTCGTGCCGTTCCGCAACGGAAGCCCCGACGGCCCGCCAATCGACTTCGTGACGGGCTTTCGCACCTCAGACGGCAAGACGCGAGGGCGCCCGGTTGGTGTAACCGTCGATCCAAGAGGCGCCCTGATCGTCGCCGATGATCTGGCGAATACAGTGTGGAGGGTAACCCGCACTCAGTAGTCAAGGGTGCGTACGGAGCAGCCGGGCGACCTCACTTTGGGTCGCCCGCTTAATTGGTGAATGATCCCCCAAGAAGCGGAAGCCCTAGGGGAGCGTCAGGCGGCCATTTGCTCACACGCCTCAGCACAGGCCCGGCAGGCTTCGGCGCAGGCCTGACAATGATCCATCGGATGCTTGGCACACTCCTCACCGCAGGCGCGACAGGCTTGTGCGCAGATCTGGCACATCTTCCTCGCCAAAGCGCTGTCTCGAGTCATCAACGTTGCGGCGAGCGCACATAGATCAGCGCAGTCGCGGTCCAGCGCGATGCATCTGGCCATCATTTTCACGTCGTCTTCGCGCAAGCAGGACGCAGCACAGGTCTCGCATGCGCTGGCGCAGTCGGAACAGGCCCGGATACAGGCATCGTATAGCGGATTGAGCATGGGATTCTCCTTAGGTGACCGAGTCGGACTGCCGACCCTGCGAAATTTCGTCGCCCTGTTGGCGCCCA
>Ga0233377_1000055_pt1 | contig 77626 bp, 58 predicted proteins | sample ElkDunMinimDraft_6_FD_191540 | JGI IMG/M metagenome (GOLD analysis project Ga0233377, IMG submission 191540) | Fecal eukaryotic communites from dung pellets of Tule Elk in California, USA - Elk Dung E36 | ecosystem: Host-associated > Mammals > Digestive system > Large intestine > Fecal | place...
CACGGCCGAACGCGACCGTGCCAGTGCCGACGACGTCAGACATCAGATCGCCTCCTTCCGGGACGGTGGATCAGGTGCAGTCTGAGCTGGGAAATCCCCCGGATTTATCCGTGGGGATGTCGTTAAACAAGAGCTCGCCCCCATACGCAGAATGATCTATACCGCAGACGAAGCATGAGGTAGGCGCGCCGTCACCGTGGCCACGTTGCCGGACAGCTCCCTGCGGGTCCGTCAAGCTGCGGTGAGGTCCAGGCGGGTATCCATGTCCAGGTAGAAGCGTCCGTACGGGTTGATGTGCGTCCAGAACAGCAGGCTGAGTCCGCGACGGTCTTCGGCACGACCTGCAGGCCGCTGTTGGTCTCCCGGCGCAGCGCTTCGTCGGCGAGGGAGTCACAGGCGAAGATCGTGCGTACGACACGGCCGAGTTCTTCCATGGCCAGGTAGACCGGATGTTTCGGACCGCCCTTGGTGAAGCGGCGCAGGACCTGCTCGGCCTCGGCGGTGCCCAACCTGGGCGCGGTGGCGTGCTTGATCATCTGGTCGTAGTGGTTGGCGATCAGGTCCCAGTTGATGGCGCGGTTCTTGATGATGCGTTCCAGCTTGGACCAGGTGGTCGGCCCTGCTTCGGGCGTGTACAGCCGGATCGAGCCGATGTTCTTCCAACGGGGAAGGGACGCTCTACCAGCGCGCCGACGGCCGGTGGGAAGGAGCCGCCTACATCCAGACCGCCACCGGACAGACCACCCGCGTCCGCGTCTACGGCAAGACCCGCCGCGAGGCCGCCGACAAACTCACCAAAAAGATCAACGACCACCGGCAGAACGCTCCCCGCACCACCCAGGACCCGCCCGTAGCCGACTACCTCAGGCATTGGCTGGACCACGTCGCCGTCCACACCGTTCGCCCCTCCACCCTGGCCCGCTACCGCACCTGCGTACGGCTCTACCTGATCCCCGCACTCGGCGCCAAGAAGCTCAACCGGCTCACCGCCAAGGACGTCCGCGTCCGGCTCGACCAACTCCGCGCCACCTGCCGCTGCTGCGCCCAGGGCACCGACGCCGCCCGCGACCCGAACGCCGCCGCTGAGCGGAACCGGCCCCGCTGCTGCGCCCTCGGCCACTGCTGCCGCCAGTACCTGTCCCCGCTGACCATCGTCTACCTGCACGCCCTGCTCCGCTCGGCACTCCAGCACGCCGTCCGCGAAGACGACCTACCGCGCAATGTCGCCCGCAACGTCCAGGTCAGCGCCGGACGCCGCCAGCGCATCGAACCCTTCACCGCCACCGAAGCCCGCCACCTGCTGGAAGCCTCCCGCGACTCCCGGCTACATGCCCTGATCATGCTGGCCCTGCGCACCGGCATGCGCCGCGACGAACTCCTCGGACTGCGCTGGACGGACCTGGACCTGACCGGCGGCACCCTGACCATCCGCCAGACCCTCCAGTACATCCCCGGCGGAGTCGGCCTGGTCCTCGCCCCCACCAAGACCGTCAACTCCGAACGCCGCATCGCCCTGCCCGGCCAGTGCATCGACGCCCTGACCACACACCGCGAACGGCAAGAGCGCGAACGCGAAGCCATCGGAGCGGCCTGGCCCGAGACCGGGCTCGTGTTCACCACCCACCACGGCGGCATGATCAACCCCGCCAACGTCAACCGCGACTTCAAGGCCCTGCTTCAACGCGCGGGCCTACGCACGATCCGCTTCCACGACTTAAGACATTCGTGTGCCTCGCTCCTGCTGGACCAGGGCGTGGACCTGGTGGTGACCAAAGAGCTGCTCGGCCACGCCCACATCTCCATCACCGCCGACACCTACGCCCACGTCCGACTCCGCCTACAACGCGACGCCATCGAACGCATGGCGGGCGCTCTCGACGACCACCCCAAAACGTAGCCGTCAGAAAACGATCACAGCCGCTGTAGCCGTCAACGTAGCCGTCAAACAAGGTTTGGCACCCCGAGTGAGGCCGTCACAAGGGGTGCCGAATTTCTATTTACAGGCCGACAAGAGACTAAGCAAGATTGAACCGTAGAACAATCCAGTCCGCTAGGATGCCGCCCTCATCGGCAACCGCCATCAAACAGATTCTGCCAAGACAGCCCTCCGGAATCCCTTCAAAGCAGGTTCAATTTTGAAGCGATCAAACCCGAGCCCTACGAGATGAAGGAGAATGCATCGGATTGGCTCCATAGAGCCTTCACGGTTTAACCATTCAGCCTCTTCAGTGCAGAGTCTTATAGTGCGAAACACGTGTTCCTCTATTACCTTATCGTTAAGCTCGGCAGTATTTTCGTCAGGTCGGAGATCCTTCAAAGGGAGCGGCGGGGTCGCCAAGATAGTTCTTGGGGATCCGTCCTGCAAGTGGTTGACGAGTGCCTGGGCCTTCCCGATCTGAGGGGATCCTCCGTACCGGTCATGCGCGAACGTGAAGGAAACGATCTCTGCGTCGCAGCCTTCTGCAGCTGGGGGAACGTGGCCCACGCGGAACTCCAGATTGGGGAGATCTTGCAGGCCCTGCATCCATGGATTTAGTGTTCGCTCAGCCGATGAGGCGATCACGTATTTCATTCGTCTCGCTTATCAACAACTCGATTGCGGCATAATACGGGGCCTTCCCAAATCGTCGAGCAAGTCAGTCGGAAGGGCGACTCCACCACCAGGAACATCGGCCGTGGGCGGCATAATGCTGCTCGGCGGAATCTTTCCCTTTTGAATGGTGGTTCGAGTCACCGTGTACGGCCCTTCCTGTGGACGTACGCCATAAGCTCTACGCCCGTACTCTCTGGCACCTTCTTCAGTAAAAGCGAAGTACTTCGTTTCGTAACCCAGCGGGTTATGATATGAGCGATTTCCATGAATACCTGCAAGCTCAGGATCTTGCACAGCGCGCCAGAGATAAATCTCGTCATCGCCGAGTCCACGTCCAGGACCAGCATTATGGACAAGGATAGCTTGGTCGCCTGCGACCACATGGTAGGTGTGCAGGTCGTCGACTGTTAGGTTGTGGACGCGTTGGGTGGTGGTCCACTTTTTGAGGGCGGTGATCTGGACGTGGGTGCCGGCTGAGGTGCGCAGCCACATGCCCGGCTTGAGGTCGCCGGCGTTCACCCATTCGCGCAGGGACGGGACCCAGAAGGGGTGCTCGTCCGTGGCGGTGACCACGTCGACGGCATCACCGCGAGAGCCGTCGACATCGATGGTGACGCCGACCAGGTCCTTGACACCGTCGCCGGTGATCAGGGTGGTGACGGGCCTGGCCCCGGTGACACCGGAGGCGGGGTCGGTGGCCGCGACCTGGTCCCCCACCCTGATGTCCTCGATGGCCCTGGTCGAACCGTCGGCCATCAGGACCCGGGTGCCGGGCACGAAGCTGTTGGGTTTGCGCCCGCGGTCGCACGAGCCTCCCGATCCCGGGAGGTCCACGGGCAGGTCGGGGGCGACCTCGTCGATGAGGTCGTCGACAAGATCCTCGACGGTGTTCTCGACCAGATCCTCGACGGCGTCCTTCACACAGGACCTGAAACTGCCGCAGAATTCGATACCGAGGTCGACCGGTTCGGCGCTGCCGATGTCGCCTGCGTCATACTTATCTCGGTGGCGATCTCGTTCTTCTGCTGCTGCCTCGCCTTGGTCGACTTGCCCTTGGGCTTCGCCTTCTTGGCGGCCTTCTTGACGGTCTTGGCGACCTTCTTGGCAGTCTTCTTCACCGCCTTCTTGGTCGACTTGGCGGTCTTCTTCGCGACCTTCTTCGCAGCCTTCTTGGCGGTCTGCTTGGTCACCCGCTTGTCGGCTTGTTTGCGGGCCTGCTTTATGCCCTTCTTGACGGCTTGTTTGACGCCCTTCTTGATCCCCTGCCTGGCCGCCTTCTTCGCCCCCTGTTTGGCGGCCTTCTTGACGCCCTGCTTCGTGCCCTGCTTGGCCGCCTTCTTCGCCGTCTCCTTGGCCACCTTCTTCGCGGCCTGCTTCGCGAACCTCTTCGCCGCCTCGGCGGCGAGGCGCTTGGCGGCCTCCGCCGCGACCCGCTTGGCGGCCTCGGCGGCGATCCGCTGCGCGATCTGCCGGGCGATGATCTGCGCCGCGATCCGCGCGGCGTGGAACAGCAGCGGGATGCAGAACGGGCAGTTCCCTGTCGGGTCGTCGAGCGACATCGGGTCGCCCATGGCGTAGGTGTAGCGGTTGAGGTTGATCGACGGATACGGGCTCAGCGCCACGTCGTCGCGCGAGGCGAAACCGCCGGTGCCGGGTATGTACCAGCGGGCGTGCATGTTCACCTTGCCGGTGACCGGGTCGGTGTACTCCCCCTGATAACCGAGTCTGGAGGCCGTGCCGGTCCTGGCCGTCACCTCGCCGTACGGGTCGTAGGCGGTGGAGTCGACCAGCGCGGTGCCGGAGAAGGTGCCCACCAGGTCGCCGTGCTGGTCGGTCATCACCCCGATGGCGGCCGCACTCCCCTCCTTGAGCCCGAGCAGGCCACCGTACGGATCCCTGCCGTACCTGGCTTGGACGGCTCCTGTCTCGTCGGTCACCGCGACGACGTCGTTCTCCAGGCCGGAGTAGGCGAAGTTCTCCACCTGGCCTCCCTGGGTGCGGGAGGCCAGGCGGCCGAGGCCGTCGTAGGCGTAGGTGGCGTCCCCGTCGGCGACCAGCCGGTCGAAGGCGTCGAACGTCAGGTTCCTGGTGACGCCGCCGGTGGTCTCGGTGGCCAGCGTGCCGCGCGGCGTGTAGGTGTAGTCCGTCCCACCGCCGGTAGTCACCCGGTTGCGCTGGTCGTAGGCGAAGGTCTCGCTCCCGGCTCGGGTCCGGTTGCCCGAGGCGTCCCACTCGTAGGTGGTGACGTTCCCGTTCGGCGCCTCCCAGGAGGTCATCCGTCCGGCGTGGTCGTAGCCGTAGGTGTTGGCACCGGCGCCGGCCGTGCCGGTCGTCGTCTTGGAGACAAGGCTGTCGTCCCTGTTCCAGCCATAGGTGATCTTCGCGATCTCGGTGCCGGCGCTGTTCTGGAGCGAGTGGCTGGTGACGCGGTCCATGGCGTCGTAGCCGAACGTCTGCGTGGTCCTCGGTGTCGCCGAGGTCAGCGAGGTCAGTCGGTCGGCGTTGTCGTAGCCGTAGGTGAAGGAACGTCCCGTCACAGGTTCGCTCGCCGTTCTCAGCCGGTCGTCGGTGTCCCAGCCGAAGGTCGCCGTCCCGGACGGGTCCGCCCGCTGGGTCACGTTGCCCATGTCGTCGTAGGCGAACGCGGCCACCTGGGCGGCTCCCTTGGAAACCTTGGTCAGCAGCCCTCTGTCGTCGTACTCCAGGTTGTAGTCGCCGATGGCGGTGTCCCGCCCGGCCAGGTCGTAGCCGTAGACACGTGTCGGTGTGGCGACCTGCGCGCCCGTTCCGGTCTCCTTGGTGAGCCGCCCGAGGTGGTCGTACTCCCTGTCGACGCGGACCCCGCCGGGTTGCACGACGGCCGTGGTGTTGCCCGCCGCGTCGTAGGCGGTGGTCCACGTCCGGTCGGCCGCCGCAGGATGCGCCTGCGTGACGGGCTCGATCACCGACTCCGGCAGGCCGAGGCTGTTGTAGGCCGTCCAGACTGTGTTTCCCCGCCCGTCGGTGCTCCGGGTCATCTCGCCGTTCGCGTCGTACCCGAACGTGGTCGTGATCGAGTCGTTGGCCGTCACAGGCTCCACCAGTTCGACCACCGCACCGGTCGCGTCGTACGAGCGCCGCACGACCCGGCCCTCGCCCGAGGTCTCTGTGACCGGGTTGCCCGCGACGTCGTACCCGGTGCCGAACGTGCGCTGCACCGCTCCGGACGCGTTGAGGTCCTTGACCGCGGTCTCCCTGCCCGCCAGGTCGTACTCGATGACGGTGGCGTTGCCGAGGGGGTCGGTGACCTTCACGGTACGACCGGCCAGGTCGTACTCGTATCTGGTGACGTCGTTCAGGGGGTCGGTCTCGGCGGTGATCTCTCCGGCGGGGTTGACCCTGTAGCTGACGACTCGCCCGCCGGGCGAGGTCTCCTTGATCTTGTTGCCGGACTTGTCGTACTCCATCCGGGTGATCAGCGTCTTCAGCGTCGGCTTGCGCTCCACGATCGTCGCGGTGATCTGGCGGCCGAGGCCGTCGTAGGTCGCCTGCGTCCGCGCGCCCAGGGGGTTGACGCTCGCCAGCAATTCACCTGCGGTGTCGTATTCGTAGGTCCACTGGCCACCCGGCTGGCCGTTCGGCCCCGGCTCGGTCACGCGCACCCGGTTGTCCAGCGCGTCGTACTCGGTGTTCCACACCGACCCGCGGGCGTCGGTGTATCTGATGACCCTGCCGGCGGCATCGTAGGCGTAACTCGTCTTCGGGCTCAGTGTGCTGCCGCCGGGCGGGGTGTAGGCCGCGCCCGTCACCGAGGTGACGCGGCCCAGCCGGTCGAAGGCCTTCGTGGTGGTTCGCCCCTCGGCGTCGACCGCGTGCGTCCTGCGGCCCGCGCTGTCGTAGCCGTACCTGAGGGTCGGGCGGGCGTCGGCCACCGCCTCGGTCTTCTCCACCTTGACCTGCGGCGCCTTGACCTCGATCAGCTGCTCGGCGGTGTCATAGCGGTAGGCGGTGGTGAAGTCGGTGGCGTTCGCGCCGGCAACGTTGCCCCTCGGTTCGGTCATCGCGACGACCAGGCCCCGGTTGTCGACCGTCCAGGAGGTCACGATGTCCTGGGCGCCGTTCTTCACCGTCCTGCGCGTCAGCAGATCGTCGGCGTTGTAGGCGAACTCGGTCACCTCCGAGCGGGTCGTCCCCGCGGCGGTCGAGGTCTCCTTGACCACGTTGTCGTTGGCGTCGTAGACGTAGGCCGTCCTGCGGGCCAGGCCACGGGGGTCGAACGTCTCCGAGGTGAGGCGGTCGGCGGCGTCGTGGACATAGACGGTCTCCTGGGCGCCGTCTCCGGTGCGCCGGATGGTGAGGTTCCCCGCCTCGTCGTAGGTGTCGTCGGTCTCCGAGGCCGACCTGCCGTCACGCGAGACGACGAGCTGGTCGTTGCGCGCGTCGAACTCGTTGGCGGTGTTCAGGTAATAGGAGTTGTACTCCATCGTGCAGGGGAAGAAGCCGCTCCCCTCGCTACCGCACCGCGCCTCGAAGATCCGGTTGCCCCGCTTGTCGTGCGCGAGATAGGAGAACTCTCCGTTGCGGTCGGTTTCCAGGTACGGGAAGCCGCCCTCGTCGTACTCGGTGACGCTCTTCTTGCCGAGTTGGTCGGTCTCGGAGACCAGGCGGTAGCCGCGCAGCGCGTCGTGCTCGTAGAGGAGTTTGCCGTTGTGCGGGTCGGTGACCGTGACCACCGACATGCCGGTCTCCCGGTTGAACACCGGAACGTCGACCTGCCAGGTGCCTCCGTGCTGGTCGGTGTGCGTCTTGATCCGCTCCGTGGCGGCGTCGTAGACGTTCTGGGCCCACACCCGGCCCGACGGCAGTGTGATCTTGGTGAGCTTGTACGGCACCGCGGTGCGGGCGGCGTTGTAGTGGGCCGTGACCTGCGCGGCGGAGAGCGGCGTGTCGTAGAGGGCGAACTCGTCGATCTGGCTATCGTCAGGAAGGTAACCCACTCCTCGATAAGCCACAAGTACTACGTGAGCCACCAAAAACCCCAAACACTCACAACTCACTTCAAATCACTAAATTTCATGATTAAAAGTGCGTGGCCAGATGTGGTCAAGGGCAGGCGTACGCGAGGGGTTTGGGATCGGAGAGGAGAAAACCGTGCGGGGTCAGGAGCCGGCGCGGGCGAGGACTTCGAGGGGGTTGGCGAGGACCTGGGAGAAGGCCAGTTCGGCGGCGCCGACGAGGGTGGCGTCATCGCCGAGGGCCGAGGTGCGCAGGCGCAGCTGCTCACGGCAGGGAGGCAGGGCGTCGAGGGCGAGGCGGCTGCGGACCTGCGCGGCGGAGCCGAGATAGATCTCCCGCAGCGTGCCCCCGAAGACGACCATCTCCGGGTTGAACAGGTTGACGAGGTTGGAGACGCCCAGGCCGAGCCAGTCGCCGACGCGGTTCAGGGCCGCCTGGGCGACGACGTCTCCCCGGCCGGCGGCGTCGACCACGGCGCGGACGGCGTCCCTGCCGACCTGGGAGCCGAAGCGGCCCGCGGCCTCCAGAAGGGCGCGCTCTCCGACCTCCGCCTCCAGGCAGCCGTACGAGCCGCACCCGCAGAGGCGCCCCTTGTCGGGGTTGACGATCATGTGCCCGACCTCGCCGCCGAAGCCCAGGTGACCGCCGAGCAGCTGACCGTTGACGATCACTCCCCCGCCGACGCCGACGTCGCCGTGAAGGTAGACGAGGTCGCGGCAGCCGACACCGACACCTCGGGTCTGCTCGGCGAGGGCGGCGAGGTTGGCGTCGTTGCCGACGGTGACCGGCAGGCCGAGGCCGAGCCTGCGGGTCATCTCGTCGGCGAACGGCACGTCGTCCACGGTGACCATGTTGGGCCCGAACCTGACGATCCCGTCGCCGCGGCCCACGCCCCCGGAGAAGGCCGCCGCCACCCCGACGCACACCGTGTCCGGCCGCGTCCTGCGGTGCATCTGCCGGGCGAAGGAGGCGAGCGGACCGACGATCTCCTCCAGGGAGAAGTCCCCGCGCCGCCGTACCGTCTCGCGGCGGTCGAGGATGGTGCCGCCCAGGCCGACGCGGGCGGCGACCAGCCGGTCGACGCCCACGTCGAGGGCGAACACGTAGACCCGCGCCGACTCGGGGCGGACCACCAGGGACGGACGTCCTGCCCTGCCCGTCTCCCTGGGGAGTTCCTCCCTGACCAGCCCGGCGGCGGTCAGGTCGGCGGTGAGGGCCATGATGGTGCTGCGGTTGAGGCCCATCCGGCTGGTGAGCTCCGCGCGCGAGGTGGGCCCGCTCAGATGGACATGCCGGAGCAGGGCCCCAAGGTTATGGCGCCTGATCTCCTCTTGGGAGGGACCTGCCCGCATGACGTGGTGTTCCTTCGGTGAATCGGAGTCACTGGTCACCTTAGACCGGTGGCGGCCGCCCGCTTGCGGGACAGGGCGTCCACCACGGCGGCGAGCAACAGGACCGAACCGGTCACCATGAACTTCACACCGGAGCTGTAGCCCATCAGGCCCATGCCGTTCTCGATGACCGCGACCACGGCACCGCCGAGGACGGCGTCCAGCACCCGGCCCTTGCCGCCGAACAGGCTGGTGCCGCCGATGACGGCGGCGCCGACAGCGTAGAGCAGCACGTTGCTGCCGCCGGTGTTGGGATCGACGGAGCTGGCCCGCGAGGCGGCGATGACGCCGCCGACCGCGGCCATGGAGGAGCAGATCATGAAGGCGCTGATCTTCATCCGGTCGACGTTGATACCCGCCCGGCGCGCGGCCTCGGCGTTACCGCCGACCGCGTACAGGTGCCGGCCGTACGCCGTGCGGCGGAGCAGGAACGTCAGGACCAGCAGCAGGATCACGACGATGGGGACCACGATCGGCACGCCCGCCAGGGAGACGACGGCGACGTTGCGGCTGCGCTCGATGTTGAGGAAGTAGACGGCGAGGCCGCCGAGCAGCGCGAGGGCGCCGACCCTCACCGCGATGAGCGAGATCGGGTCGGAGGTCAGCCCTCGGGCGGCACGCTTCTGGGAGCGCAGCAGCTGGAGCCCGGCGTAGGCGACGACGCCCACGGCCAGCAGGATCCAGCCCAGCGTGGGGGGCAGGTTCTTGTTCGCGATCGAGAGGATGGTCTCGTCGCGGATGGCGATGATGGTGCCGCCCTTGACGAGCAGCAGGACCAGTCCCTGGAAGGCGAGGAAGGCCGCGAGTGTCACCACGAACGACGGGATGCCGAGTTTCGCGACGATGGAGCCGAGCGCGGTGCCGATCACCACACCGGTGAGGATCGCCGCGCTCACCGCCACGTACCAGGGGAGTCCCTGACTGCTGAGCATGATCGCGAGTACCGCGGCGCAGACACCGCTGGCGAAGCCCGCCGACAGGTCGATCTCACCGAGGAGCAGCACGAACACCAGGCCCATGGCGATCACTGTGACCGCGGCGCCCTGGGTGAACAGGTTGGCGAAGTTTCCCGCGGTCAGGAAGGCGGGGCGCAGGATGGCGAAGACCGTGCAGAGCACCACGAGGCCGAACACCGCGGGCAGCGCGCCCATGTCACCCCCGCGTACCCTCTCGGCGTAGCCGCGGACGTTGCTTTTGATCGAGGGCGCCTGGGGTACGGCCTTCTGGGAGATCGTGGTGGTCATACGGTGACTCCGTTGGTGAGGCCGAGGTCCCCGCTGCGGCCAGAGGTGATCAGTTCGACGATCTGCGCGTTGGTGACGTCCGAGGTCTTGACCTGGGCCGCCATCCGGCCGAGGTAGAGGGCGGCGATCCGGTCGGACACGGCGAAGACGTCGTTCATGTTGTGGGAGATGAGCACGACGGCCAGGCCCTGGTCGGCCAGGCGCCGGACCAGTTCCAGCACCTGCGCCGTCTGGGCGACGCCGAGGGCGGCGGTCGGCTCGTCGAGGATGACGACCTTGCTGTTCCACAGCACGGCCTTGGCGATGGCCACCGTCTGGCGCTGTCCACCGGACAGGCTGGCGACGAGCTGGCGGATGGACTTGACGGTCCTGACCGACAGGCTCTCCAGGGTCTTGGCCGCCATCTCCTCCATCGTGTCCTCGTCGAGGACGATGCCGCGCTTGTGCTCACGGCCGAGGAACATGTTCTGGACGATGTCGAGGTTGTCGCAGAGCGCGAGGTCCTGGTAGACGATCTCGATGCCCAGTTCGGCCGCGTCACGCGGGCTGCCGATCTGGATCGGCTTGCCGTCGAAGAAGTACTCACCGGAGTCGATCGGGTGGATGCCGCCGACGCACTTGACGAGGGTGGACTTTCCTGCGCCGTTGTCGCCGACCAGCGCGGTCACCTCTCCGGCGTACGCGGAGAGGGAGACGTCGTGCAGGACCTGTACGGGACCGAAACTCTTGTCGATCCCGCGGAGTTCCAGTGCGGGGGTCATGGGGTTGTGCTCCCTGTGTTCATTTCACGCGGCGAAGCTCGCGCGAGTCGGGCGCCTGCGGGCGGCGCCCCGCCCTGTCGCCGTCACCGTCGCCGGGAGACGCTTCACCTGCCGCGTCTTCTCGGCGTCGCAGGGGGGGTGTGCCGCGGTTGAGCGCGAAGGTGCGGCCGGCCATAGGGCGACCGGCCGCACCTTCCATGCCCTACTGGATTCCGGCCTCGGTGCACTTGGCGGCGAACTCACCGGTGCACAGCTCGTCCTTGGTCACGAAGCCGTCGGCGACGACGTCCTTGACGCTGTCGAAGAAGATCGGCTGCGGGTCGAGGAGGACGGCGGGCACGTCGGCGCCGCTCTCGGTGTCCTTGACCGATCCGGTCGCCGCGGGCTTCTCCCCCTTGGCCAGGCCGATGGCCAGCTCGGCCGCCGCGTCGGCCTCCTTCTTGATCGCCTTGTAGACCGTCATGCACTGGTCACCGGCGAGGATGTTCTGCAGGCCCTGCACGGTGGCGTCCTGGCCGGTGACCGGGATCTTGCCGTTCAGGCTGTTCTTCTTGAGTACCGAGATGGCGGCGTTGCCGAGACCGTCGTTGGCGGCGAGGACACCGGCGATCTTCGGCTGCTCGGTGAGCATCTGCTCGAAGATCGTGCCCGCCTGGGCGTTGTCCCAGTCGGGGACCGACTGGTCGGGCCCCTTGACGTATTCGCCCGAGTCGTACTTGGGCTGGAGCACGCCGTCGTAGCCGTTCTTGAACAGCGTGGCGTTGTTGTCGGTCGGCGAGCCGTTGAGCTCGGCGACGATCGGCTTCTCGGCCTTCTTGTCGGTCAGGCACTTCACCAGGCCCTCACCCTGCAGGGTGCCGACCTTGGTGTTGTCGAAGCTGACGTAGTACTGGGCGCCGCCGTTGAGGGTGAGGCGGTCGTAGTCGATGGTGGCCACGCCCTGCGCCTTGGCCTTGTCGAGCACGGCCTTGCCGGTGCCGCTGTCGAGGTTGACGATCATCAGGACCGTGGCCCCGTTGGTGATCATCTGGTCGGCGATCGTCTGGAACTGGTTCTTGTCGCCCTGGGCGTTCTGGATGTCGTAGGCGACACCGGCGGCCTTGAACGCCTCCTCCAGATACTTGCGGTCCGCGGTCTCCCAGCGGGCGGAGGACTTGCTGTCAGGAAGGATGACGCCGACCTTCCCCTCGACGGCGGCCGCCGTGCTCTCCGCAGGGGCGGCGCTGGTGTCGGGGCTGTCGCTCCCGCAAGCGGTGAGGCCGAGGGTCATCGCCGCGGCGGCGGCGGTAAGGCTGAGGATCCCCTTGCGCATGGTGCACGGGTCCTTTCTTCTCTTCGAAAGATGGGGGGTACGGACGTGCGGCATGCCGAATTCGCGGGTACGGCTGTGCCGGGTCTCGGTTCGCCGTTCCGTTGAATGTTGTTTGCGGCAACGTATTCCGCCGTCGGCCTGGAGCGCCAGACCCTCCGGAGGTAAAGTTTGTTGTGGCCGGTAACAATCCAGAAACGCGCTCTTAACTGTCCCGGGACCGTGCGGTCCCCTCACCCGTCCGCCGCCCTCGCCGGGGCGCGGCCCTCGGCCGCCCACCCTTCGGGTGAGGTACGGCGACGCGCCCGTGGCCTCCCGCCCCTCGGCGCGGCCCGGAAAGCCTCCGGCTCCCGCGCGGGTCCTCGCCGGTGCGGCTGTGAAAACGGCCGGGCTCGGCGCACCACGGCCCCCTGCCTCCCCCTGGTCCGGGATCGCGAGACCACCGGTGACCGCAGAAGCCGCAAAAAGCGCGAAACCGCCCGGCGGGATGGTGTCCCGCCGGGCGGTTCTCGTGTGGGGTGTGCCCCCATGTGGGCGAGGTCGGCGTGCGGCCTCGCCCCCCTGCTCAGCTCTTGGCGAGCAGGGAGCGCAGGACGTACTGCATGATGCCCCCGTGCCGGTAGTAGTCGGCCTCTCCCGGGGTGTCGATGCGTACGATCGCCTGGAACTCCTTGTCGTCGGCCCTCACCGTCACGGTCCGCGGGACGCCGCCCTCGTTGAGTGCCTCGACGCCGACGATGTCGAAGGTCTCCTCGCCGGTCAGCCCCAGCGAACTCGCCGTCTCCCCCTCGGGGAACTGCAGCGGCAGCACGCCCATGCCGATCAGGTTGGAGCGGTGGATGCGCTCGTAGGACTCCGCGACGACGGCGCGGACGCCGAGCAGCGCGGTGCCCTTGGCCGCCCAGTCGCGCGAGGAGCCCGAGCCGTACTCCTTGCCGGCCAGAACCACGAGCGGGATACCCGCGGCCTGGTAGTTGGCCGAGGCGTCATAGATGAAGGACTGCGGCCCGCCGTCAAGGGTGAAGTCGCGGGTGTAGCCGCCCTCCACGCCGTCGAGCAGCAGGTTCTTCAGCCGGATGTTCGCGAAGGTGCCGCGGATCATGACCTCGTGGTTGCCGCGGCGCGAGCCGTAGGAGTTGAAGTCCTTGACCGCGACTCCGTGCTCCTTCAGGTAGTCGGCGGCGGGGGTGCCGACCTTGATCGCGCCCGCCGGGGAGATGTGGTCGGTGGTGACCGAGTCACCCAGCTTCGCGAGGACCCGGGCACCGGAGATGTCGGTCACCGGCTCCGGCTTGGGCGGCATGCCCTCGAAGTAGGGGGCCTTGCGGACGTAGGTCGAGTCGGGGTCCCACTCGAAGGTGTTGCCGGTCGGGATCGGCAGCGAGCGCCAGGTCTCGTCGCCCTTGAACACGTCGGCGTAGTCGTGCAGGAACATCTCCTGGTCGATCGAGGAGGCGACGACCGCCGCGATCTCCTCGGGCGCCGGCCAGATGTCGGCGAGGAACACCGGCTCACCGTCCGAGCCCACACCCAGCGGCTCGTTGTTCAGGTCGAGGTCCATGGTGCCCGCGAGGGCGTAGGCGACGACCAGCGGCGGCGAGGCCAGGTAGTTCATCTTGACGTCGGGGTTGATCCGGCCCTCGAAGTTACGGTTGCCCGACAGCACGGCGGTGACCGCGAGGTCGTTGTCCTGGATGGCGGCGGAGATCTCCTCCTGCAGCGGGCCCGAGTTGCCGATGCAGGTGGTGCAGCCGTAGCCGACCAGGTTGAAACCGATCTTGTCGAGGTACGGCTGCAGGCCGGAGCGCTCGAAGTAGCCGGTGACGACCTGCGAACCGGGGGCGAGGGAGGTCTTGACCCACGGCTTGCGGGTCAGGCCCTTCTCGACCGCGTTCCTGGCGAGCAGCGCGGCGCCCATCATGACGTACGGGTTGGAGGTGTTGGTGCAACTGGTGATCGCGGCGATGGTCACCACGCCGTGGTCGATCTCGAAGTCGGTGCCGTCGGCGAGGGTGACCCGCACCACCTTGTGCGGCCGGTCGCCGTCGAGGTCGGCCGGGTTCGGCTTGTCGCCGTTGCCCTGGCGGGAGACGGCCGGAGGGTCGGAGGCGGGGAAGGACTCGCTGGACGCCTCGTCGAGCGGGCCCTGGACGCTCGACACGTAGTCCTTGACGGCCGCGCGCCAGGCGCGCTTGGCGTCCGACAGCGCGATGCGGTCCTGGGGACGCTTGGGGCCGGCGATCGACGGGACGACCGTGGACAGGTCCAGCTCGATGTACTCGGAGAAGACCGGCTCCTCCGCCTCGGGGTCGAGCCACATCCCCTGGGTCTTGGCGTAGGCCTCGACGAGGGCGACCTGCTCGGCGGAGCGGCCGGTCAGCGTGAGGTACTCGGTCGTCTGGCCGTCGATCGGGAAGATCGCGCAGGTCGAGCCGAACTCGGGGCTCATGTTGCCGATCGTGGCCCGGTTGGCCAGCGGCACGCTGGAGACCCCGTCGCCGTAGAACTCCACGAACTTGCCGACAACACCGTGCTTGCGGAGCATCTCGGTGATCGTGAGGACCAGGTCGGTGGCGGTCGCCCCGGCGGGGAGCTTGCCCGTCAGCTTGAAACCGACCACGCGCGGGATGAGCATGGAGATCGGCTGGCCGAGCATCGCGGCCTCGGCCTCGATGCCGCCGACCCCCCAGCCCAGGACGCCGATGCCGTTCTCCATGGTGGTGTGGGAGTCGGTGCCGACACAGGTGTCGGGGTATGCGGCCAGCACGGTCTTACCGTCGATCTCGACGTTTCGCGTCATCACGACCCGGGCCAGGTGCTCGATGTTGACCTGGTGCACGATGCCGGTGCCCGGCGGGACGACCTTGAACTCGTCGAAGGCCGTCTGGCCCCAGCGCAGGAACTGGTAGCGCTCGCGGTTGCGCTCGTACTCCCGCTCGACGTTGCGCCGGAAGGAGTCGGCTCCGCCGAAGAAGTCGACGATGACCGAGTGGTCGATGACCATCTCGGCCGGGGCGAGCGGGTTGATCCTGGCCGGATCGCCGCCGAGGTCGCGGACGGCCTCGCGCATGGTGGCCAGGTCGACGACGCACGGGACACCGGTGAAGTCCTGCATGATCACGCGGGCCGGCGTGAACTGGATCTCCACGTTCGGGTTCGCCTTCGGGTCCCACTGGCCGATCGCGCGGATGTGGTCGGCGGTGATGTTCGCGCCGTCCTCCGTGCGGAGAAGGTTCTCCAGAAGGATCTTCAGGCTGTATGGGAGACGCCCCGAGCCCTCCACGGCGTCCAGCCGGTAGATCTCGTATTCCGCGTCACCGACGCGGAGCGTGTCACGGCTGCCAAAGCTGTTCGCGGACACGGTTCGCCTCCCTCATCACCTGATGTCTGGCGCGCCGGCACATAGGGCGCGCTTGAATCCTGCCGCACCGCCCTAGCCCCCCGAACTGTTAGGTCTGCCTAACTTCCAGGTCACCGACAGGCCGTGGCGAATGTCTCGACATCAAGATATCCTTCCAGGTATCTCGACATCAAATCACTCCCCAGTATGATCACTGCGGGGCGAGGCGGAGGTACAGCAACCCGAGAACGACGACGGAAAGTACCGGGGCGAGAAACTTCTGCTCGAAGGCGCGGCCCGTCTTGATCCCGACCTTCCACGGCAGCAGCCACCGCTGCCGCATCGGCCAGAGCACCGGACAGCCCTTCTCCGTGCAGCAGTCACCCACGACATGGGTGAGGCATCCGATCGCGACCGCCAGCCCCAGCCAGGCATACCCCACATTGTCGCTGCGGAACACCACGAACAGCCCGGCCGTCATACCGACGTTGAGCATCGCCGAGGCGAACTTCTTGCCCGGGATGCCGATACCGATCGCCCGTAGCGCGAGGCCGATGAGCAGGACCACCAGGATGTCGCGGCCGATCGGATAGGTGTTGGCCAGATAGTGCGCGCCGAAACCCATGGCGATCGCGAAGACCAGGGAGTGGGTGGCGTTGCGGTGGCCACCGGCGAGCCAGGAGACCGCCTTGCTCAGGCCCCAGGTGACCGGCCCGAACGTCTGCGCGATCGTCGCACTCGGATGATCGAGGTCCGGGAGCATCGCGGCACCGGCACAGATGATGGCTCCGGCGACGAACTCGGCCGGGTTGAGCGCGTTGACCATGACACCGGTCTCGATGAACCTGGACGTCTCGGTCAGCAAGGGCAGCGCGGCCAGCGCGGGTGCCACCCCCAGCCAGGCGATCGCTCCTGTCAGCGCGTGCGTATGCCCCATCATCGGTCAAACACCCCCATCAAGATCACCCTGGGAGACTGTATGTCAAAGCCTCCCCCAGATGGGGGACCGTGCCATTTCACAGCGCCCGCGTGTCGCGGGGATCCCGCACACGGACACTGATCGTTTTTCGCCGACTCCAGGATCGCCCGAGGGCGACGATGGCCCGTTTCGATCTCCCCGTCCCTTCACGAAAGATGACCGCCATCCGCATCTTCCTACGAATGAGGAACGGATGGAACGGGCGAACGGTGCCTGGAACGGTGACCGAGCGTCTCGCGGCAGAGTGATCGTTCCCGTGAGGCGCATCTCACCTGGGGAATCCTCCGGGAAGTCTTCACCGGAGCCCTTTGGCGCACACCCGGGCGAGTGGCGATCAAGCGCGAATACGCGAAAACGACAGACGGGACCGTTCCGCACCGAAAGCACCCCCCAGCCCTTCCGGTACGGAACGGATCCCGTCTACGTCCTTTGTAACGTGCAGGTCTCAGGACTTGTTCCAGAATCCGGCAAGAATTACGTGATCTGCCTCACTTCTACGTAGAGTAATCAAATCTTACTCTAGGTAACAGGCGAACAGTGGCCACATTTCTTGACACGGGGTTGTTGTCAGAATGTTCTCGATATATCTTTGAAGCATCTAGAGCGATCAAAAGACGATCGCGGCAGGGAGGTACGACATGACACCGTCCAACGCGATGGGCGGCCTCTGGGCCGGATTCGGATCCCACGAGGTCAGGCGCGAGACGAAGCGCGCGGCCAGGGAGGCGTGGCGGCAGCTGACCGCCGGATGGCACGAGGGCGACCCGGAGCGCGGCCCTCACGCGCCACACCACGGACACCACGAGGGCGGGCCGCGTGAGCACCGGCACCGCGGCCACCGCGGCGGCCCCTTTCCCTTCGGACCCGGGTTCCCCTGGGATCTCGGCCCGGGCGGCAGGGGGGGCAGAGGCCCGTTCGGCAGGGGGCCCTTCGGTGGCGGGCCGCCGTTCGGCCGCGGACGCAAGGCGAAGCGCGGCGACGTCCGCGCCGCGATCCTCGCCCTGCTCACCGAGTCTTCCCGCAACGGCTACCAGATCATCCAGGAGATCGAACGGCGCAGCGAGGGCGGCTGGAAACCAAGCCCCGGAGCGGTCTATCCGGCCCTGCAGCAACTCACCGACGAGGGCCTGGTCCTCGCCGAGGAGAACGAGGGCCGCAAGACCTTCAGCCTCACCGACGCCGGACGCGCCTACGTGGCCGAACACTCCGACGAGGTGCGCGCCCCGTGGGAGGAGATGACACCCGAGGTCGACGACAGCACCTGGGAGCTGATGGACCTCACCCGCCAGTCGGGGTTCGCCATGCTCCAGATCCTGCAGACCGGCAGCGACGCGCAGATCCGGCAGGCGAAGCAGACCCTGATCGAGACGCGTCGCAAGCTCTACCAGATCTTGGCCGACGGCGACACCGGCGAGGAGTGACCCGACCATGATCCCCCAAGACGACCTCCGCATCGGAGACGCCGAGCGTGACGTGACGATGGAGTCCCTGCGCGAGCACTACGCGCAGGGCCGCCTGACCCGTGAGGAGCTCGACGAGCGCCTCGAACTGGCCCTGTCCGCGCGAACGGGCGGCGAACTCGCCCGGGTGAGCGCGGACCTTCCCGGGCCACGCGACTCCCGGCAGCAGGAGTCCGAGGCCCCCTGGGGCCCCGGACCGCCCTGGGGGCCGGGCGGAGCACCGTGGGGGCCGCGCCGAGGGCACCACGGACATGCCCCCTCCTGGGGCCCTCCCCAGCGCGGGGGCCGCCGTCACCACCCCGGCTGGAGCCACCACCACATGGGCCACCACGGCGGGCCCCCGCTCTTTCTTCTCATGTTCCCGGTGCTGGTGGCCGGGATGCTGATCGGCGGATTCGGGGCGCTCAAGTTCGTCTTCCTCGCCTGGCTGGTGATGGCCGTGCTGAGAATGCTCCACCGCGGGCGGGGACGCCCCAGGACGCGCTACGGCCGGGTTGGCCCCCCTGCCTCCTCCTGATCCGTTCCCCGCCCCCTGCCCGCGCTCCGCCGGTCGACGAGGCGTGGACGGCCCGCGGACGACTCACCCCCGAGGCGCTCGCACCGGCCGGCCGGTGCGAGCGCCTCGGGGTGGTCAGGTGAGAGACTCCCGCAACCGCCGCATCTCCCGCGCGATCCCGTCCAGCGTCCAGTGCGCGTTCAAGCCGCTCGGGTTGGGCAGCACCCACACCGCCGCGCCGCCGATCCGGGACTCCTGCGGCCCGATCACCGCCTTGGGGACGCCGAACGCCTGCCGGTAGGCGGTCACCCCCGCCACCGCGAGCACCGTCGGCCGCACCTCGGCGACCAGCCTCACCAGCCGCTCCCCGCCCGCGCGGAACTCCTCGGCGGACAGCTCCGCCGCCCGCGCGGAGGGCCGCGGCACCACGTTGGTGATGCCCAGCCCGTAGGAGGGAAGCAGGTCCTGCTCGGCGGGGGACAGCAGCCTGGGGGTGAAGCCCGACCGGTGCAGCGCGGGCCAGAAACGGTTGCCCGGGCGGGCGAAGTGGTGGCCGGTGGCGGCGGAGTACAGGCCGGGATTGATCCCGCAGAACAGCACGTCCAGCGAGGGCCCGAGGACGTCCTCGATCGTCGCCTCCCCCGCCGCCTCAAGCTCGGCACGGCTCGGCCGCGCGGCGGCCCGCCCTCCGGAGGACACGCGTCTCGCGGGCGGGGCACTCTCCTGTTTCCTGGACGGCACGAGGAGAACCTAACCCATCTCCTCCCCTCGCCTCCGAAGAAAGCCGGGGCCTCGCGCCCTCCTCCGGAGACAGGCGAGCAGTAACACGCATATGCCTGCCTGAAACGGGCAGCGTCGGTGGAACGGCGTCGGGTGCGGTCCAACAGATCGCCCACACCCAAGCCGCGCCCGGCCGCCGCTTCCACCGTGGCCTACACGCGAAACAGGATCTCGTCCGCGATGAGCTCCAGGTGGTCGAGATCCTCCAGGTCCAGCACCTGCAGGTAGATCCGCTCGGCACCCAGCTCGGCGAACCGGCCGATCTTCTCGGTGACCTCGGCGGGGGTGCCCACCAGGCCCGTCGCGCGCAACGCGGCGAGGTCCTGCCCGGTCGCCGCGGCCCGTCGCGCGATCTCCGCGTCGTCGGAGCCGACGCAGACGGGCTGCGCCACGGAGAGGAGCACCGTCTCCCTGCCCTCCGCCTCACACGCCTTCCTGACCCGGTCGAAGGCCTCCGAGGTGTCCTCGAGGGTACGGAACGGCACGTTGTACTCGTCGGCGAACCGGGCCACCAGGCGCGGGGTGCGCCTCGCGCCGGTGCCGCCGATGATGATCGGCGGCTTCGGGCTCTGCGCGGGCTTGGGCAGCGCGGGCGAGTCGGCCAGCCTGTAGTGGGCGCCCTCGAAGGAGAAGGTCTCGCCCACCGGTGTGGTCCAGAGCCCGACCAGTATCTCCAACTGCTCCTCGAACCGCCCGAACCGCTCGCCGACCGGCGGGAACGGGATGCCGTACGCGGTGTGCTCGGCGTCGTACCAGCCGGTGCCCAGGCCCAGCTCGACCCGCCCGCGGCTCATCTGGTCGACCTGGGCCACACTGATCGCGAGCGGGCCGGGCAGCCGGAAGGTGACCGGCGTGACCAGAGTGCCGAGACGGATCGCGGAGGTGTCCCTGGCCAGGCCCGCCAGAGTCGTCCAGGCGTCGGTGGAGCCGGCCCCCGCATCGCCGGGACCGAGTCGCATGTAGTGGTCGGAGCGGAAGAAGGCGTCGAACCCCAGCCGCTCCGCGGCCAGCGCTACCGTCAGCAACTCGTCGTATGTGGCACCCTGCTGCGGTTCAGTGAAGATCCTCAACTTCATGAGAGCCATTATCCGGGCACTCCGGACGGCATCCGCTGAAAGCCCGCGCCGTGGCGGGAACGCTTGCTAACGTTCTGGCCTCTGACGCAACGGGTAGCGGGTCGACCACTCACAGCGATCTCCCCCTTGGTCGTCGAGGAGGGGATCACATGTCTGTGGCGACCAAACGCCCCGGCACCCGCAGGACCCGCGAGCCCGGCACTCCACCCCGGCCTCTCGTGGTGCTCGCCTCGATCGTGCTCGCGACGGGCACCGGGGCCGCGATCTGGCTGTTGCCCTCCAGGGCGCACGGCGAGTGGGCCGTCGTCGGGCAGGCCGGGCCGAGTGCGACGCCCTCGGGACCGGCCCCGGGGGCGACCCCAGGGCCGGCGGCCACGCCGTCACCCACACCCGCCGTCGCCCGCCCGTCGGGCTTCGTGACGTTCGTGGACGCGGCCCGGGGGCCACGCTTCAACCTGTCGAGGGAGGTGAGGAAAGGCCACGTGCGCTGGTTCACGCTGGGCCACCTCACCGCCGGGCAGAAGGGCTGCGTGCCCAGGTGGGGCGGGCTCAGGGCGCGGGACGGCGGCCCGCTCGCCGACCGGTTCGCCCCGCTGCGCGCCGCGGGCGGGAACGCGGGAATCGCCTTCGGCGGTCCCCAGGGGCGCGAACTCGCCGCGGCCTGTTCCGATCTCGCCAGGCTCACCGCCGCCTATCGCCGGGTGATCGGCGCCTTCGGCGCCACCCACATCGACTTCGAGGTCCGCGACCCCGCGGACGCCGCCGTCGTGCTGCGACGGGCCAGGGCGATCGCGGCCCTGCAGCGCGAGGCCACCCGCGAGGGCCGTTCTCTCACGGTGAGCTTCACCCTCCCGGTCACGCGGGCGGGCCTGTCCCCGGGTGACCAGGAGATGCTCCGGGCCACCCGGTCGGCGGGTGCCGAGATCGCCGCCGTCAACCTCCTGGCCCTCGTCGGCACCGCCCCGGGCGCAGAGAGCCGCCTGCGCACGATCACCTCGGCCGTCCGTGCCGCGCATCCGCAGATAGCCCGTTCCCTCGGCGAGAGCGCCGCCTGGCATCGGATCGCCCTCACGCCCGTGCTCGCCAGGTCCGGTGACCTCACCCGGCTGGACGCCCACAGGCTCGCCGCCTTCAGCAGCCGCAACCACCTGGCGTGGCTCTCCGCCCGGGGCGCGGCCCTCTCCCCCGCCATCACACGATTTCTCATCGGCGCGACACGCTAGACAACTACCCCCTTTGGGGTTATGAATGGGGTATAACCCTTCCATAACCCCAAAGGGGGGCCTGATGCCGAAGATCAATGTCTACCTGCCCGACGAGCTGGCCGAGGCGGTGAAGGAGGCGGGCGTGCCGGTCTCCGCCGTGTGCCAACGGGCCCTGGAACAGGCCGTACGGCGGGTGACCTCCATCCGCGAGACGACGCTCGGCACCTCCGGCCTCGACGACCTGACGGCGCGCCTCGCCCACTTCACCCCGCGGGCCCGGGAGGCGGTGAAGCTCTCGGTGGAGCAGGCGAGGGTCCTGGGCGCGACGGAGGTCGGCACCGAGCACCTGCTGGGCGGCATACTCGCCGAGGGAAGCAATCTGGCGCTCCATGTTCTTGGCGCCCTGGAGATCGACCTTGAGGAGGTGCGGCGCCGCCTGGACCGGCTCGGCCCCGGCGCACCGGCCTCCGCCACCGAGAACACCTCCTCCGAGGCCGACCTCGCCTTCGGCGGATCCGCGGCGGCGGCCCTGGAGATGACCGTCACCGAGGCCACCTCGCTCGGCCACAACTACGTCGGCTGCGAGCACCTGCTCCTCGGGCTGATCACGGAACCGGACGGTGCGGCCGGGCGCATCCTGCGGGAGCTGGGCGCCGAGCACCGGCTGACCCGCCACGCGACCACGGCCGCGCTCGCCGGATACGTCCACCTGAGAGCGCAGACCCAGGCCGCCACCACTTCCCCGGCCCTGCCCGCCGAAGTGGCGAGTGCCCTGTCTGCGGCCGTACGCGAGGAGCTGCGCCCCATCCTGCTCAGGCTCGAACGACTGGAGGAGCGCCTCGGCTCGGCGGACGAGGCGTAACGAGGCGGACGAGAGGACGTGGTCGCCGTCCCCCGAAATCCCGACGACCGCACTCGAACTTCTGTTCGATGCGGTCGTCGGGGAGGTGGAACGGGCGACATGCCTAGGACTTCGGTCCCTGCTGGGATTCTCGTTCGGCGGTCGAGTGGACGGGCTTCGGGTCGCGGCGGTTCGCGTACATGCTTGTGATCGTGACAATGGCCAGGACCCCGATGATGACTCCCAGCGAGAGCGGGGTGGGAATCTCCGGGACCCACGACCAGACACCGTGCGCCCAGTGCAGGACGAGCTTGATCCCGATGAAGGCCAGGATGACGCTGAGCCCGTGGTTCAGGTGCCGCAGCTTCGCCAGGACGCCCAGGAGCACGAAGTAGAGCGCCCGCAGGCCCATCAGGGCGAAGGCGTTGGTGGCGAAGACGATGAAGGGATCCTCGGTCACGCCGTACACCGCGGGCACGGAGTCGACGGCGAAGACGATGTCGGTGGCGAAGACGGCGACGATGGCCACCGCCAGCGGAGTCAGTGCCCGGCGGCCGTTCTGGCGAACAACCAGGTGGGAGCCGTGGTATTCGTTGGTGACCGGCATGAAGCGCCGCAGCAGCCGCACCGAGCGCATGGCGGAGACGTCGACCTTGTGCTCCTCCCCGGCCATCGCGTCCTTGAAGATCTTCCCTGCGGTGAAGAGCAGGATCCCGCCGAACAGCAGGAACGCCCAGGTGCCGCTCTGCAGGACGGCCGCCCCCAGCGCGATGAAGATCGCGCGCAGCACCAGCGCTCCGATGATGCCGTACAACAGGACGCGCTGGGCCAATTCGGTCGGGACCGCGAAGGCGGACAGCAGCAGCATGAACACGAACAGGTTGTCCACCGACAGCGACTTCTCCACCACGTAACCGGTGAAGAACTCCACTGCCACACCGGACCCGAAGGCCCCCCACATGTAGAAACCGAAGATCAGTGGCAGCACCAGATAGAAGACCGACCAGCCCACCGCCTCGCGCATCCGCACCTCGTGCGGGCGCCGGGTGATCATGAAGTCCACAGTCAGCAACACCATCAGGCCGACAAGGGTGATCGTCCACAGCTGCGGTGAACCGATGGTTTCGAAACTGGCTACCGACAGGACTGTCTCAGCGGACATGACCCTCCTCGAACGCGCGCTCGGCTGTTCGAGGTCTCCTTCGCCTGTGGTTGCAGGCGGCCGCCCGGGGCCGTTATGAAACGTCCGTATTGACCGGGTCGGCTCTTGGGAAGTACTCCCCTCGTCGTCCTAGGTTAGACCGTTTCCCGAGTGGTGCTCCACCTTGGGGTTTGATCAGCCTTCTGAGCTGCGCGAATGGCAGGGCCAGCGGGGAGCCCCTCCCGCCGGGGGCCCGGCTGGCCGCCACAGGGGACGAGCCGCCGTCTTCTCCTCCCCGCGCGGTCATCCGCGGCCTCGCCGGGCGACCGTGTCACCGGCCGCGCCCATCACGAGACCGAGGACGATCATGATGATGCTGGCACTGCTGGCCGAGCGGGAGCGGCAGGTGGCCCTCGCGGTCGGACGCGGTCGCTCCAACGCGGAGATCGCGCGAGAGCTGCATCTCGCGCTCCCGACGGTGAAGACGAACGTGTCGCGGATCCTCACCCGGCTGGATCTCAACAACCGGGTCCAGATCGCCCTGCTGGTTCACGACGCGAACGTGCCGGAGCACTCGTGAGACCTCTGCCGCCGGCCAGACCCTAGACCGACTCGCTGACCAGCAGCGCCACGCACTCCACGTGGTGCGTCATCGGGAAGGCGTCGAAGGCACGCAGGTCGGCCAGGCGGTAGCCTCGCTCGGCGAACCAGGCCAGGTCGCGGGCGAGAGTGGCCGGGTCGCAGGAGACGTACACGATCCGGGTCGCCTGGAGGGTGGTCACGTTGTCGACGACGTCGCGGCCCAGGCCCGCCCTGGGCGGGTCGACGACGACCAGGTCCGCGCGCTCGATGCCGAAGCGGTCGAGGGCGTTCTCCACGCGTCCCCTGGCGAAACGGGCCTGGGGCAGGTCGCGAAGGTTACGCTCCGCGTCGCGGACCGCCACGGACTCGGACTCGACGCCGAACACGGCTCCCTCGGGACCGACCGCCTCGGCCAGCCCCGCGGCGAACAGGCCGACGCCGCAGTAGAGGTCGAGGGCCCACTCGCCGGGGCGCGGGGCGGCGAACTCCATGACGGCGTCGAGGAGGGTGGCCGCGGCACCGGGGTGCACCTGCCAAAAGCCGCTGCCGGTGACCTGGAAGTCGCGGTCGGCGACCCGCTCGACGAGATGGTTGCGGCCGTGGACGACGCGGCTGCGACCCTTGCCCTCGTCGACGAAGACGGCCACGCTCGTGTCGAGGTCGGGGACGGCCACCGTGCGCCTGGGCTTGGGGGCGACCACGACCGCCTGGTCACCGGTGCTGGAGGCGATGACCTCCACCGAGGTGGCGTTGCGCCAGTTCATCACCTCGGCGCCGACGTTCTCCACCTCGGGGTGGGCGATCAGGCAGGCGTCCACCGGCTCGATGTCGTGGGAACGGTGACGGCGCAGGCCCAGACCCCCCTCCCGGTCGACGGCGAACTGGACGCGGGTGCGCCAGCCGAGCCCGTCAGGGGCTCCGGGGACCTCCTCGACGACGCCCTTCCAGTCGATCGAGGCCAGTCGTTTGAGCTGCTCGGCCACCACGTCGGCCTTGAGGCGGCGCTGGGCTTCGAGGGAGGCGTGCTGCCAGTCGCAGCCGCCGCAGCGGCCGGGGCCCGCGAACGGGCACGGCGGGGTCACCCGGTCGGCGGAGGGCTCCAAGATCTCGACCGCGTCGGCCCGCAGGAACCGGGAGGTCTCCTCGGTGACCTCGGCGACGACACGCTCGCCGGGCAGCGCGTGCCGCACGAAGACGACCCGGCCGTCATGGCGGGCCACACACCAGCCACCGTGCGCCACCGGTCCCACCGTAAGTTCGATCGCCATGGCCTTCGCCCCCAAGAGAAAATCGTCGTCGGTCGAGCCTCCTCGCGTCAGGAGCACATACGAAAGGTTATGCCTTGACGTCCTCGTCCCGCGCCGCCTCCTGAGGCGGACGGCGTACGGCGCCCGGCGCGAAGGGCTCGGGGCGGCCCTTGAGCCGGTCGGAGGAGTGCAGCTGCCAGGGCACGCTGATGACCATCACGCCTGGCTGGAACAGCAGGCGGCCCTTCAGGCGCAGCGCGCTCTGGTTGTGCAGGAGGTGCTCCCACCAGTGGCCGACGACATATTCGGGAATGTAGACGCTCACCACGTCCCGGGGGGAACGGCGGCGCAGCGACTTGACGTACTCCAGGATCGGCCGGGTGATCTCGCGGTAGGGCGAGTCGAGCATCTTCAGCGGCACCGGGATACCGCGCCGCTCCCACTCCTCCTGCAGCGCCCTGGCCTCGGGCCCCTCCACGCCCACGGTGATCGCCTCCAGCGTGGAGGGGCGGGTGGCGCGGGCGTAGGCGAGGGCACGCAGGGTCGGCTTGTGGATCTTGGAGACCAGGACGATGACGTGGTTGCGTGCGGGCAGCATCGTCTCGTCCGCCTGGGAGTCCTCGGCGACGGCGAGCTCGGCCGCCACGTTCTCGTAGTGGCGGTGGATGCCCTTCATCATCAGGAAGAGCACCGGCATGACCACGCAGACGATCCAGGCCCCGTGGGTGAACTTGGTGACCAGCACCACCACCAGCACCAGGCCGGTCATGACGCCACCGAAGAAGTTGATCGTCCGCGAGCGGTGCATCTGGTGACGGACCCTGAGGTCGCTCTCGGTTCTCAGACGCCTGCTCCAGTGCCTGACCATGCCGATCTGGCTCAGCGTGAACGACACGAAGACGCCCACGATGTAGAGGTTGAGCAAACGGCTGACGTCGGCGTCGAAGCCCCACAGCAGCAGGCAGGCCCCGGCGGCGAGGATCACGATGCCGTTGGAGAAGGCGAGCCGGTCGCCCCTGGTGTGCAGCTGGCGGGGCAGGTAGCGGTCCTGGGCCAGGATCGAGCCGAGCACGGGGAAGCCGTTGAAGGCGGTGTTGGCGGCGAGGAACAGGATCAGCGCGGTGACGGCGGCGATGAAGAAGAAGGGGAGCGAGCCGTTGCCGAAGACCGCGTCCGCCACCTGGGCGATGATCGGCTGCTGGTAGTAACCGGGCCCGGCGGGCCGGCCGTCGATGAGGACGTCGCGGTAGGCGACGGCGGGGTCGGCGACCTTGACGCCCGAGGCCAGCGCGAGGGTGATGATGCCGACGAACATCGTCACCGAGATCAGGCCCATCATCAGCAGGGTGCTCGCGGCGTTCTTGCTCTTGGGCTTGCGGAAGGCGGGCACGCCGTTACTGATCGCCTCGACGCCGGTGAGCGCGGCGCAGCCCGAGGAGAACGCGCGCAGGATCAGGAAGGCCGCCGCGAAGGAGGTCAGGTTCGTCTGCTCGGCGATGATCTCGTACCCGGAGGTGGGCGCGTGCAGCTCGTCACCGAGGACCAGCACCCGGAATCCGCCCCACACGATCAGGCCGAGGACCGCGAACATGAAGGTGTAGGTGGGGATCGCGAAGGCCGCGCCCGACTCTCGGATGCCGCGCAGGTTGACCACGGTCAGCAGCACGACGATGACGATCGCGACCAGCGTCTTGTGCTGGGCCACGTAGGGGATGGTGGCGCCCACGTAGTCGACGCCGTTGGCGACCGAGACGGCGACGGTGAGCACGTAGTCGACCATCAGGGCGCTGGCGACGGTGAGACCGGCGTTCGGGCCGAGGTTGACGGTGGCGACCTCGTAGTCGCCACCCCCGCTGGGGTAGGCGTGCACGTTCTGCCGGTACGACGCGACGACGGTGAGCATCACCACGACGACGGCGACGGCGACCCAGGGGCTGAAGTGATAGAAGGAGAGTCCCGCGAGGGAGAGGATGACCAGGATCTCCTGCGGGGCGTAGGCGACGGAGGAGAGGGCGTCACTCGCGAAAACGGGAAGAGCGATGCGCTTGGGGAGCAGTTGCTCGTGTAGCTGTGTGCTACGCAGCGCCCGCCCGATGAAAAGGCGTTTGACAAGGTCCGTCACCTTCGACACGTCTGCAGATGCTAGCTGTTATTACCCGGTCCCGCTCACGCCGCGCCCCCGGGGCGGTCCATACTGGCTGAATACATCGGGACCAAGATCCGCCTCACAGCGACCGGCGGGGGAGCATGCATATCGTGATCATGGGGTGTGGGCGGGTTGGTTCGACCCTGGCGCACATCCTTGAGGACAGCGGCCACTCAGTCGCGATCATCGACCATGATCCGCAGGCGTTCCGCCGCCTGCGGGCGGGGTTCAGGGGCCGCAGGGTGACCGGGGTCGGCTTCGACAGGGACGTCCTGGAAGAGGCCGGCATCGAGGCCGCGGGAGCCTACGTGGCGGTGAGCAGCGGAGACAACTCCAACATCATCTCCGCCAGGGTCGCTCGCGAGACGTTCGGCGTGGACAACGTCGTGGCCAGGATCTACGACTCCCGGCGTGCCGAGGTCTACCAGCGGCTGGGCATCCCCACCGTGGCCACGGTCCGCTGGACCGCCGACCAGATCCTGCGCCGCGTCCTGCCCGAGGGCGCCGAGCCGCTCTGGCGCGACCCCAGCGGGCGCGTGGTGCTGGCGGAGGTCGCCTACCACCCCGGCTGGATCGGCACCCTGACGAGGGAGCTGGAGGCGGCGGCGGGCACCCGCCTGGCGTTCGTCAACCGGATCGGTGACACCTTGCTGCCCAGGAACGACTCGGTGGTGCAGGAGGGCGACATACTGCACGTCATGGCGGTCGAGGCCGACATGGACCGCATCAACAAGGTGCTGTCCGGGGCACCGGAGAAGGAGCACTGATGCGCGTCACCATCGCCGGCGCGGGAGCGGTCGGCCGGTCGATCGCCGCCGAGCTCCTGGAGAACGGCCACGAGGTCCTGCTCGTCGACATCGACCCCAAGGCCATCAAGATCGATACCGTGCCGCGGGCGGAGTGGCTGCTCGCCGACGCCTGCGAGATCTCCTCGCTGGACGAGGCGGGCCTCGCCGACTGCCACGTGGTCATCGCCGCCACCGGCGACGACAAGGTCAACCTGGTGGTGTCACTGCTCGCCAAGACGGAGTACGGCGTGCCTCGTGTGGTCGCCAGGATCAACCATCCCAAGAACGAATGGCTGTTCAACGAGTCGTGGGGCGTCGATGTGGCCGTCTCGACCCCGCGCCTGCTGAGCGCGCTGGTCGAGGAGGCGGTCAGCGTCGGTGACCTGGTGCGGCTGATGACCTTCCGGCAGGGCCAGGCCAACCTGGTCGAGCTCACCCTGCCCGAGGACGCGCCGGTCGTCGGCCAGCGCGCCGGTTCGGTGCCGTGGCCCAACGACACCGCCCTGGTCGCGATCCTGCGCGAGGGCCGGGTGCTGGTGCCCACCGCCGACGACCCTCTGGAGGCCGGCGACGAGTTGATGTTCGTGGCCAGCCAGGAGGTCGAGGAGGAACTGGGCGAGCTCCTGTCCCCGCACCGCACGCCCCGCTGAACCCGCTCTTTCTCCCGCCAGGCGAACCGGTCCTCCCGCACCGCGTGCCGGGGCCCCGGCGACGCGGGGGCCGTCCGTGAGAGGAGCCGGTCTCCGGAAGGGCTGGACGGACCGCCTCCCGGCGGACGGAGAGACTCTTCGTGAAGGCGAAGGCGAAGGCGGCTCGGCGGTCAGGAGACCGCGGGCCGCACCGGGGTCCTGCCGCGGGCGAGGAGCCACACCATGGCCGCGAGCGCCGCGACCTGGAGCGGCCAGCCCATCGCGATCTTGAGGATGCCCAGCTGGGCGACCGCCTCGTCCCTGCCGATCAGATAGACGGGGAGCTGCACCGCCACCCGGATCACACACGGGATCATCAGCAGCCAGGTGAGCTTGACGCACAGCTTCACCACGGCCGGATCCGCGCGCCACGCGGTCGGGTCGCCGGTGACGGATCCGATGAGAAAGCCCACGATCGGCCATCGGGTGATGATCGACAGCAGCATGACCACGGAGTATCCGGCGTTGTAGAGGATGCCCGGCAGGAAGACGTCCTCCGCCTGGCCGGTACGGGAGGCGAAGAACGCGCCGATGCCGATGCCGATCAGGCTGTTGATCACGAACTGCGGCGTCGAGCGTTGCAGCAGCCGCACGACGAGCAGCAGCACCGCGGCCGAGACGCTCACGATCAGAGACGGCCTCAGCTCCGAGGTGGTGATCCACATGCCGGTGAAGACGATGGTGGGCACGGCGGCCTCGATCACGCCTCGCACTCCGCCGAAGGCCTTCGCGAGCTGGCTGCGGATCACGGCCTCGACCGTGTCGTGCGCGGCGGTCTCACCGGTGGTGGTCATCTTCTCGCTCACCGTCTTGGGATCGTCAATCACTCACGCACCGCCCACTGGGCGCAGCTCGTATCTCGGATTGAACATGACTTTGCGGCCATCCTGCACGCTGACGAGCCCTTCCGCCAGCACCAGGCGCCCCGGCTCGATACCGGCGATCTTCCTACGGCCCAGCCATATCAGGTCAATCACATCGGAACCATCGTAAAGCTCCGCCTCCAGTGCCGGAGCACCCCCGCGGGGACGCAGCGTCACCGTCCGCAGGGTGCCGGTGACGCAGGAACGGCGGCGCATGCCACAGGAGACGATGGGCGTGGCGCCGTGACGATCGAGGTCCTGCTGGAGCTCGTCGGCCTCCAGTTCGGCCTGGCCGGCGGTCAACCGGTGGAAGAATCCCCGCAGACCACCCTGTTTGTGCGGCTCCTGAGAACCCACGGACCTCTCCTTCACACACGAGTCGAACCAGCGTACGCGATCCGATCCGTCAGCGAATCTCGGCGATCTCCGGCCCCCGGCCGAACGGGTTGAGATCGGGCACCTCTCCCCCGGCCTGCTGCTCCGCGGCCTGCCTGGCCTCGGGCGGCAGCCGGAGCTCGATGGCCTCCTTGGGAGCCATGGGCTCGTCGCCGCGTACCACGACCAGGTCCCTGACGACACCCTCCAGCGTCTCGGCGGCCCCGGCGTCCTCCGCGGCCTTACCGCTGATCACCGCGCGCAGGAACCAGCGCGGCCCGTCCACCCCGATGTAGCGGACCGGCTGCTCGCCGCCGCCCTCAGCGGGGATCCTCCCGGCCAGCTCGACGCCGAACGGCCCCTCCCGCTCCTCGGCGGTGCCTCCGGCGCTCTTGACCCCCTCGGCCAGCTCGGCCCTGACCTCGTCCCAGATGCCGCTCCGCTTGGGCGCCGCGAAGGCGTGCACCTGCAGGGCGCTCCCCTCGAACAGGACCACGGCACCGACGATCTGGTCGCCGGCCAGGTTGAGCTGCACCTCGAAACCGGCGTCCACCGGCAGGCGCATGCCTCCGAGGTCGACCCGTTCGCGCTCGGGATGGGGCTCGTCCGCGTCCCACGGCCCCGACTCCCGCGACGGGACCCGCTCGACCTCTTCCACCGCGGCCTTGGCGGCCGGGGACTTCTCACGACGGCTACGTCCGAACATTTCCCTCACACTCCTTGAAGACTCACTCGCACTCATCCCCCGCCGGGCGCGGCGGCCGCTCCGCGGGACCGAGGGCGTTCTCCGCTCCCCGGCCGCCGGCCGTTCCGTCCGCCTCACCGGGGGCACTTCCTGTCAGCGGCCGGTGGACCCGAACCCGCCGGCGCCTCGCACCGAACCCGGCAGCCGGTCCGCCTCGTGGAACGCCGCCTTCTCCACCTTCTGGATCACCAACTGCGCGATCCGGTCTCCCCTGCGCAGCCGTACGCCGCTCTTCGGGTCGGTGTTGATCAGTGTCACCTTGATCTCCCCTCTGTATCCCGCGTCGACGGTGCCGGGCGCGTTGACGAGCGTCACGCCATGCCTGGAGGCCAGGCCCGAGCGCGGGTGGACGAACGCCGCGTACCCGTCGGGCAGGGCGATCGCCAGCCCTGTGCCGACCACGGCCCGCTCTCCGGGGAGGAGTTCGACGTCCTCGGCGGCGTGGAGGTCGGCGCCCGCGTCGCCGGGGTGGGCGTACGAAGGCGACGGCAGGCCGGGGTCGAGCCGGTGGATCAACACCTCGACGGTGTGGGTCACGGGTTCACCTCGTACTCGTGGTGCTCGTCGGCGATCTTCTGAATGTCACCGTGCTTGGCGAAATGCTCCATGCCCACCTCGACGAAGAGGGCCGCGGCCCGCACGGCGACCGGACCGTCTGGGGAACCGATCCGGCCCTCAGCCTCAAGGTACGCCTTCCTGCCGGACATGCCGTTGCACCAGGCGCGCAAATGCAGGGCGGTGCCCACGGGAACCGGCGCGAGATAGTCGGTCTCCAGCCGGGCGGTGACGTAGGGGCGCTGGAAGAGCCACACGGACATACCGATGACCTCGTCCATCGCCGCGGCGAGCACGCCACCGTGCGCCAGGCCCGGCGCGCCCTGGTGGGTCTCCTCCACGGTGAACTCGGCGACCACCGTGACCCCGTCGGGGGTGAGAGCGGTCAGGTGCAGGCCGTTCGGGTGGTCGGCACCGCAGCCGAAACAGCGGCTGTAGTGGGAACCGAGCGGGCTGCCGGGAGCGGGAGCGCCGGGAAGCGGCGCCGGGCGGGTGGCGTCCGGCGGAGGAGTGGTCAGGGTGGAACGGGTCACGGGGCAGAACGTTACCCCCTGGGCTGCGGTGATTCCTCATTCGCCGGTTTTCCCTCCGCACCGGCCGGCCCCGGCCCGCCGGAACCGCCGCTCGAACCCCCGGCCTCCCCGGCCTCCCCTGGACCTTTGGGGTTCCCGGCCCCCTCGGGAGCGCTGGAATCCTCCGGAGCTCCGGAGCCCTCGGAACCGTGAGGCCCTCCTGCGCCGGGGCGTGGCGGGGCCGGCGGCAGGGCCGGCCGGGGATCACCCCCGAGGAGCTCAGGCAGCGCACGGTAGATCACCGCGGCCACCGGCACCGCCACGGCGGCCCCGGCGATGCCCGCCAGGATGCCGCCCACCGCCAGCACCAGGATGATCGCCAGCGGGTGGAAGTGCAGCACCCTGCCGACGATCAGCGGCTGGAGCACATGGTTCTCCAGCTGCTGCTCCACGAGCAGGACACCGAGGAAGATCAGGGCATAGAGCGGCCCCTTGGCACCGAGGGTGACCAGGGTCGCCACGGCACCGGCGAAGAAGATTCCGACGATGGGGATGAAGCTCGCCAGGAAGATCAGCACCGCGAGCGGCGCCCAGAGCGGCACGCCCATCCCCGCGAGCACGATACCCATGATCACACCGTGCACGGCGGCCACCGCGACCGTACCCTGCACGTAGTGCGAGAGCGTCACCCAGGCGACCCTGCCGGCCCTGTCGACGCGGGGCGCGACGTCACCGAAGCCCTTCAGGAACCACGACCAGATCCGATCGCCGTCCTTGAGCAGGAAGAACGTCACGAACAGCAGCAGCACGATGGAGGCGAGCACCTCCAGTGCCACCGTGGCGCCGGTGAGGACCGTCTGGGTGATCTGGTTGCGCTGGGCGGTGATCTGCCGCCCGATCTCGTCGACCCAGGTGGAGATCTGGTTCGGCTGCAGGTGCAGGGGCCCGGTGTAGAGCCAGTTCTCGACGCTCTTGACCGTCACGCGCAACTGGTCGAGGAGACCGGGAAACTCGTCGTTGGCACGCACCCCGATGATCCAGCCGGTGACGCCGAGCACGGCGAGCGCGATGATCATCGTGAGCCAGGTGGCGTAGATGGGCCGCATGCCCATCGCGCCGAACCTCCGGGTGAGCGGGAACAGCAGCGCGGTCAGCAGGAGCGCGACGGCCACCGGCAGCGTCACGATCCGCAGCGTCGCGATGAACTGCGCGAAGTAGAGGACCGCCCAGCCGATGATGATCAGGCAGAGGCTCCACATCGCGAGGCGCAGCAACGTGCGGGGCACCAGGTTGGTGAGGCGTTCCCTGTCGGAGATCACGTGTTCAAGACTGTCACGCCGGGAGGGTGAACGCGCGAGGGTTATCGAATGAACACGAAACGTGATGGTTCGCGCTTCGGCGTCGGCGCCCGTCCCGCGCCCGCCCACCGGGGCGTCGCCCGCCCATGACCGGGGAGCGGCGCCCCCGGTCACGGGCCGACGCTCACCCGGTAGGGGTCAGCGCTCGTCCGGCGGACGCGAGATCACCCTGTCTTCGAGGTAGCAGCTGCAGTTGCCACATCCCGGCGGCATGCCTGTCCTCCTCTCACCTGTCCTGCCTCGACCGTACGGCAGGATGCCCCGACGGGAAGGACAGATTCGCGTGCGCGCCCCGGAGCGCGGACCCCGCCCCCGGACACCTCCGCCAGGTGAGGAGGCGGACCTCCGCGCCTCGGGCCCACCCTCAGGTGAGGGCGACCTCCACGAGCAGATCCCCCTCGCCCTCGCGGAGCACGAACTCGTCGATGACGCCCGCGCCGCACAGGTCGTCCTGCGCCCGGCGCACGAGGGCGGCCCGCGCGCCGGTGACGGTCAGCCGGGAGACCTCCGCGCGCATGGAGAGGCGAGCGTCGGACTTGGCCTTGCGGACCCGGCCGAGGACGGCGGCCACCACGGGCAGCAACTCGGGGTCGCCTCCGCGCTCGCGCGCCTCGGGCCAGGCGGCCCGGTGCACCGAGCCCTCACACCACCAGGACCAGACCTCCTCGGTGACGAAGGGCAGGAAGGGAGCGAACAACCGGAGCATGACGTCGAGCGCCTCGCGCAGCGCCGCGTGCGCCGAACGCGCCGCTGCGTTCTCGCCGTTCTCGCCGTTCTCGCCGTTCTCGCCGTTCCCGCCGTTCCCGCCGCCGGTCGCGGTGTTCGCGTCACCGTAGGCTCTCGCCTTGACCAGTTCCAGGTAGTCGTCGCAGAACTCCCAGAAGAACCGCTCGGTCCGCTCCAGCGCGCGGGTGTAGTCATACCCCTCGAACGCCTCGGTGGCCTCGCGCACCACCTCCGACAGCCGGGCCAGCATCGACAGGTCGATCGGCTCGGTGACCTCCCCGCCTCCCTCGCCCAGGCCGAGGACGAATCTGGAGGCGTTCAAGATCTTGATGGCCAGGCGGCGGCCGATCTTGATCTGGCCGACGTCGAACGCCGTGTCGGTGCCGGGACGTCCGCTCACCGCCCAGTAGCGGACCGCGTCGGAGCCGTACTGCTCCAGCAGGCCGAGCGGGGTGACCACGTTTCCCAGGGACTTGGACATCTTCTTGCGGTCGGGATCGAGGATCCACCCGGAGATCGCGACATCGCTCCAGGGCAGGGTGCCCTGCTCCAGGTGCGCGCGGACCACGGTGGAGAACAGCCAGGTCCGGATGATCTCGTGGGCCTGCGGGCGCAGGTTCATCGGGAAGACCCGCTCGAACAGGTCCCGGTCGCGCTCCCAGCCCCCGGCGATCTGCGGCGTCAGCGAGGAGGTCGCCCAGGTGTCCATCACGTCCGGGTCTCCGATGAAACCCCCCGCCTTGCCGCGCTGATCCTCGGTGTAGCCGGGCGGAACGTCGGTGGACGGGTCGATCGGCAGCACCGACTCCGACGGCATGATCGGCGCGGAGCGGTCGGGCTCGCCCTCGTCGTCCAGCGGATACCAGACCGGGATGGGCACGCCGAAGAACCTCTGCCGGGAGATCAGCCAGTCGCCCGCCAGGCCCTGCACCCAGCTGTCGTAGCGGACCCGCATGTGCGGCGGGTGCCAGGACAGCTCCGCCCCCCGGGTCAGGAGCGCGTCACGCAGGGCGAGGTCGCGCCCGCCGTTGCGGATGTACCACTGGCGGGTGGTGACGATCTCCAGGGGACGGTCGCCCTTCTCGTAGAACTTCACCGCGCGCCTGGTGGCCCGCGGCTCGCCCTCCATGTCCCCCGAGGCGCGCAGCAGCTCCACGATCCGCTCGCGGGCGCCGTGCACGGTCCGGCCCGCCAGCTCCGCGTACGGCTCCTCCGGCACGCCCTCGGGCGCGTCCGGCAGCAGCCTGCCGTCCCAGCCGATGACGGCGCGGGTGGGCAGGTCGAGCTCGCGCCACCAGACGACGTCGGTGACGTCACCGAAGGTGCAGATCATCGCGATGCCCGAGCCCTTGTCCGGCTCGGCCAGGTCGTGGGCGAGCACCGGCACCTCGACGCCGAACAGCGGTGTCCTGACCGTGGTGCCGAACAGGGGCCGGTAACGCTCGTCGTCCGGGTGGGCGACGAGCGCGACACAGGCGGGAAGCAGCTCGGGGCGGGTCGTCTCGATCCAGACCCGGTCCCCGAACCCCCTGGCCCGCTGCTCCTCCGACAGGCCGAAGCCCAGCCGGTGAAAGGCGCCGGGCCACTCCCGGTCCTCCAGCTCGGCCTGGGCGACGGCGGTGCGAAAGGTGACGTCCCACAGCGTGGGTGCCTGCGCCACGTACGCCTCCCCCCTGGCCAGGTTGCGCAGGAAGGCGCGCTGGGAGGCGGTCCGCGCGGCATCGCCGATGGTGGCGTACGTCAGCGACCAGTCGACCGAGAGGCCCAGGCGGCGCCAGAGCTCCTCGAAGACCTTCTCGTCCTCGACGGTGAGCCGCTCGCACAGTTCGATGAAGTTTCCGCGGGAGATCGGGATCTGCCGCTTGGGGTCGGGGTCGGCCGGGGGCGTGAACGAGGGGTCGTAGGCGATGGAGGGGTCGCAGCGCACGCCGAAGTGGTTCTGCACCCGGCGCTCGGTGGGCAGGCCGTTGTCGTCCCAGCCCATGGGGTAGAAGACCTCGCGTCCGCGCATGCGCTGGAAGCGGGCGACGGCGTCGGTGTGGGTGTAGGAGAAGACGTGACCGACGTGCAGGGAGCCGGAGACGGTCGGCGGCGGGGTGTCGATCGAGTAGATCTCCTCGCGCGTGCGTGACCTGTCGAAACGGTAGGTCCCCTCTGCCTCCCAGCGGCCCGGCCATACGACGTCCAGGCCGTCGAGAGTTGGTTTCTCGGGCATGGGCGCAGGGCGCGGGCGCTGATGTGTCATGCCTCCCTATGGTATGGCTTCACGCGGTACGACGCCCGGGGAGACTAGTGTTCTTGGGGCGAGCCACACAACGGGAGGACCCTATGGCCGACAAGAGCGAGAAGCAGGACATGGCGTGGAGGGCGATCGGCGGCCTCCTGGGCCTCGCCACCGCGTGGGGGGCGAAGAAGGTCATCGGGTTCGCCTGGGAGAAGGCCACCGGTAAGAAGCCTCCCGTCGACAACGAGTCCCTGGAGATCAGTCTCGGCGAGGCGATCGGCTACGCCGTGGTGATGGGGGTCGGCATGCAGGTGACGCAGATCGTGGTCGCCCGCACCGCCAAGAAGCGCTACAACGCCTGGAAGGCCGTGAAGGACACGGCCAAGGACATCACCACCTGACGTCGAGGCCGTGCCCCGCCGGTGATCCCCGGCCGGGGATCACCGGCGTTGCCCCGGTGTTTCAGGACTCGTCGTCCCTGAGCCCCCTCAAGGGCCCGCCGAGCCGCTCGCCCCGCACGAGGGCGGCGAGGCCGAGGTCGTCGTCAGGAGGACTCCGAGACTCCGGGAGATTCCGGTGAGCCCTGGGAGCCGGGGGAACCGGACGACTCCAGCGAGGTGAGAAACTCCTTGGCCCAGCGGTCCACGTCGTAGGTGGACACCCTGCGGCGCAGCGACCGCATCCTGCGCGACAGGTCGTGCGGGGTGGCCCGCATCGCGGTCAGCATCGTCCGTTTGAGGCCGTCGATGTCGTAGGGGTTGACCATGAACGCCTGGCGCAGCTCGTCGGCCGCCCCGGCGAACTCGCTGAGCACGAGCGCGCCGCGCAGGTCGTTGCGGCAGGCGATGTACTCCTTGGCGACCAGGTTCATCCCGTCGCGCAGCGGCGTCACCATCATCACGTCCGCCGCGAGATAGAGCGCGGCGAGCTCGTCCCTGCCGTACGACTGGTGCATGTACTGCACGGGTTGCTGGCCGAGTTCCCCCTGCTCGCCGTTGATCCGGCCGACCTGGAGCTCGATCGAGTCGCGCAGCCGGATGTACTCCTCGACCCGTTCCCTGCTCGGCGTGGCGATCTGCACGAACGCCGCCTCGCCCGGCTTGATCGCCCCCTCGGAGAGCAGCTCGCCGAACGCCTTCAGGCGCTGGCCGATGCCCTTGGTGTAGTCGAGCCTGTCGACGCCGAGCAGCAGGCACTCGGGATCGCCCAGCTCCGCGCGGATCTCCCTCGCCCTGGAGATGATGTGCGGTTCCCTGACCAGGGAGTCGAGCTCGCCGAAGTCGACGGAGATGGGGAACGCTCCGGCGCGCACCACCCGGTCCCCCACGTAGATCTCGTGCTTGTGGTGCTGGAGTCCGAGCAGGCGACGGCAGAGCCGGATGAAGTTGGACGCGCCGCCGGGGCGCTGGAAGCCCACCATGTCCGCGCCGAGCAGGCCCTCGACGATCTCGCGCCGCCACGGCATCTGGGAGAACAGCTCGACCGGCGGGAAGGGGATGTGCAGGAAGAAGCCGATGCGCAGGTCCGGGCGGAGCTTGCGCAGCATGGCCGGGACCAGCTGGAGCTGGTAGTCCTGGATCCACACGACGGCGTTCTGCGCGGCCTCCTCCGCGGCGGCCTCGGCGAAGCGCTCGTTGACGGTTCGGTAGGCATCCCAGGTGACCCGGGAGTAGGCGGGTGTGGCGACCACGTCGTGGTAAAGCGGCCAGAGGGTGGCGTTGGAGAAGCCCTCGTAGTAGAGCTCGACCTCGGACTTGGACAGCGGGACGGGGACGAGCTGCATCCCGTCGTGCTCGAAGGGGTCGAGGGTCTCGTCGGGAGCGCCGTGCCAGCCGACCCACGCCCCCTCCCTGCGCTGCAGAACGGGGGCGATCGCGGTGACGAGGCCGCCGGGGCTGCGCCTCCACATGTCCTCCCCGACACGGTCGACGGGCAGGCGGTTGGCGACGATCACGAATGCGCTGCGGCCCAGCACAAATTCCTCCAGGTAGTCGGGAGCTTACAAAACTAACTACCCGTTTGCGAGGTTTCTATGACTTACCAGGTGGAAGGGCTCGATGGACCCTCAGATCGGCCCGTACGATCTCGCCGAGCTTCTTCGTGGCGGCGCGGTTGAGGAGCCCTCCGGCCACGGCGCCCGTGAGGAACGGGCCGAAGGTGGTGAGGTGGCGTCCGAGGGTGCGCATCAGCCTGTTGCGCAGGGCCGTCTTGGCCGCGGTGCCCAGGGCGACGGTCATCGTCCCCGGCGCCATGGGGTCGACACCGCGCTGCTTGGACCAGGCCATCGCGAAGGCCATGGCGCGCTGGGAGCCGGTGCCCGGCACCTGGATCCCGTACACCTCGTGAAGTTCGGCGATGAGCTTGACCTCGATCGCGGCCACCACGATGGTCTCGGCCACGAGTTGGGCGGGGGCGGAGAGCAGGAGAGGGGGAGCGGCGAACTCGGCGGCGGCGACGGCCCCGCCGATGGCCCCGACCGTCATGGTTCCCTTGGTCGCGACGCGTACCAGGTCGTCGGCGAGCGCCTCGGAGGTGAGGCCGCGGTGATGCTCGGAAAGGGTCTGCAGGTCGCGGATGGGGATGCGGGGTGCCACGGCCATGAACACGTCGGTCAGCCAGCGGCCCCGGTTCTCTCCCGACGCCTTGGCCCTCTTCGCCCCTCGCGCCAGTGATCTCGTGAGGCGGCCGAGCAGCCTTCGCCGCTCGGCCGCGTCCATGTCGCCCGGCTCGGCGAGTCTGCCGACGATCTCGGCCACTTCCCGGCCGGAGTCGTCGTCAGCGTCCACTCCGTGATCGGGATGGCTTTGCGTGGTCGTCCTGCGATCGGGACCGTCTTTCGGGGGGACCTCACGCCCGGCCTCGTCGCCGGGACCCGTTCTGTGATCAGGCGCGCCGTCCGACTCCCCGACCGTGGAGTCGTCCGGCGCGACATCTCTCTGCCTGTTCTCTGACGTCATGTCTCGGAACCTCCTCAAGGCTGTCCTGGGGCCCTACCCAAACTTGGAAGAGCACGCCTGGGACAGGCCATCGGAATCATCTCAAGCCGCGCATTCCCGGCATATCTGCTGGCCGTTCTTCTCAACGGCGAGTTGACTGCGGTGGTGCACCAGGAAGCAGCGCGCGCAGGTGAACTCGTCGGCCTGACGAGGAATCACCCGAAGCGAGAGCTCCTCATTCGACAGGTCCGCGCCCGGCAGTTCGAGCGACTCGGCGAGGTCCGTCTCGTCGATGTCGATACTGCCCGAGGACTTGTCGGTACGGCGGGCCTGCAGTTCCTGAAGACTGTCCTCACTGAGGTCGTCGTCGGTCTTGCGCGGGCTGTCGTAATCGGTAGCCATCGGTCTGATCCATCCCCCTCATCTATCTGTCTGCGCTGACTCGCGCGTGTGTAACGCTTGGGAGGCACGACTTGTGCCCGATCCGCCAGAGAGATTCCTGCTTCGGTACCCCGCCGGAATGGTCACTGAACCTCCCTACACGTGAGGGACGTACTGCCAATGGCCACGGTTAGCCAAATATGGCGTAAACCACAGCATCGGCGGCATGCACCACCGTGTTCGACGGCACATCCAACCACATGTACGGCGTGAACGAGACGCCCCCCGCCGGATCAACGTGGCTGAAGTCGCACGGTGACCACGAGACCCCCTCCGTCCCTGGGTACGGCGGTCACGTTGCCCCCGTGGGCACGCACGACCGCGCGCACGATGGAGAGCCCGAGCCCCGCCCCCTTGTCCGAGTCGACCCGCTCGGCGTTGAGCCGCCTGAACGGCTCGAAAAGACTGTTCACCTCGTACGCGGGCACATGCGACCCCGTGTTGGCCACCTGAACAACCAACGCACCCTCCACCATTCCCGTCCTCACCCATAGACGTCCGGAATCGGAGAGGTTGTGCTTTATGGCGTTCTCCACCAGGTTCGCCACACACCGCTCAAGGAGCACCGGATCCCCGACGGTCTCGGCGCCGCGAAGCTCGGAGATCACCGTGACCCCGGCCTCCTCGGCCCGCGCGGCGAGCTGGTCGACGACGGTCTCGGCCACGTCCTTCATGTCCACCGGCTTGCGCACGCTCAGCTCGCGCTCGCTGCGTGCGAGCAGCAACAGGCCCTCGATCAGGCGTTCGTTGCGGGCGTTGACCTCCAGAAGCGTGCGGCCCAGCGCCTTCAGGTCACCCGAGGCCTCCGGATCGCCCAGAGCGATCTCCAGGACCGTCCGGTTGATCGTCAGGGGGGTGCGCAGCTCGTGCGAGGCGTTGGCCACGAACCTTCGTTGTGTGTCGAAAGCCACATTGAGCCTGGTGAGCATCGCGTCGAAGGTGTCGGCCAGCTCCTTCAGCTCGTCGTCCGGTCCCTTGAGGTCGATCCGCTCGTGGGCGAGCGTGGAGCCCGACAGCTTGCGGGCCGTGGCGGTCATCTGCTGGATGGGCTTGAGCGCCCGGTCGGCGACGATGTAGCCGATGATGACGGCGAGGATGCCGACCCCCAGCAGGGCGAGCAGCGATCGGGCCAGCAGCTCCCTCTGCGCCCCGGTGATCGCGACGTGCTGCTGCCAGTACCACTGCCGCTTGATGTCGGCCGCCACCTCCGGCCGCACAAGCTCGTCAAGGTTGAGCAGCGGGAATTCCGGCCACTTCGCGTAGAGCGCCCAGCCCACCATCAGGTAGATCACGGCCAGCAGCAGGGCGCCGGCCGCGAAGAACAGCACGGCGTAGGTGATGGTCAGCCGCCACCGGATGCTGAGCCGGTCGACGATCGACCTCAGCCGCTCAAGCGGGGTCCTCTCCACCGGGGCGGCGCCCGCCGGGGGCGGCCCGTCCCACGCGGGCGGGCCGGTCGGCGGCGGGGGTCCGTTCGGCTTCCGCTCTCCGGCGGGCCCGGACTCCAGCCGCTCGCTCTTCCAGGCGCTCCGCTCGGAGTGAGGACTGATCATCGGATGGGTCGGCACCGTGTCGCGGTTCTCGCCCACCGGGACGAACGTCGGGCGTTCCTCTCCCCCGCCTGCCGGAGCGTTCACAGCCTGTACCCGACCCCTGGTACCGTCTCGATCACCTGGGGCTCGCCCAGTTTCTTCCTCAGCGTCATCATGGTGACGCGCACGACGTTGGTGAACGGGTCGATGTTCTCGTCCCACGCCTTGTCCAGCAGGTCCTCCTGGCTGACGACGGCGCCCTCGGCGCGCATCAGCTCCTCCAGGACCGCGAACTCCTTCTTGGTGAGCGCGATCTCCACGCCGTCCCTGGTCACCAGCCGCTTGCCCGGATCCAGACGGACCCCGGAGCGCTCAAGCACCGGCGGCAGCGCCGGGGCGGAACGGCGGCCGAGCGCCCGCACCCGTGCCACCAGCTCGACGAACACGAAGGGCTTGGCCAGATAGTCGTCGGCGCCCAGCCCCAGCCCCTCCACCTTGTCGTCGACGTCGCCGGAGGCGGTCAGCATGAGAATCCTGGACGCGGTACGGGAGGCCACCAGGCGACGGCAGACCTCGTCTCCGTGGACCTTGGGCAGATCCCTGTCCAGGACGATCACGTCATAGTCGATGTAACTCGTCCGCTCCAGCGCCCCGGCGCCGTCGTAGGCCACGTCCACGGCCATCGCCTCGCGCCGGAGACCGGTCGCGATCGCGTCGGCGAGCACCCGCTCGTCCTCGACCACAAGCACTCGCACGGCTTACGGCACCTCCCGTCACATTCCCAGAGCAGCCGCTGGGACGGCCTTCCCATTCTCCCCTCACCACCTGTAAGCACACGGTAAGCCCTTCACAAGAGTGGGCACTCCATGTGATGTCGGAAACACGCAGGTTTAGCGCGTGGTTCCTCCTGGGTACAGCCGGTTCCAGTCTCCATAGCGGTATCCTCCGTTCCTCATGAGCTCGTGAGAAAGAAGGTGAAGATGGGCGAGTTCACCGCCACAATCGAACACCGCCTCGACCAGGCGTACAAGAACTTGCAGGAGGCCAGGTCCTCCGGCGACGACTACCTCGCCGACACCTTCACCGCCGAGATCGAGGACCTCCACCGTCTGGCCACAGACAACGGCGTCCCCGTTCAGCGCTGATGGGAAGGAGCCCCCCGGCCCACCGCCGGGGGGCTCTTTCACGCCCTCACCCGTCTCCCCCACCCGAGAAGGGCCGGCAAGGGGGACGGGCTCTCAAGGTCAGGCGTCGCGTTCCGGGACGGGCTCTCGCGAAGGTCAGGCGTCGCGTTCCGGGTCGAGCGGGAGCAGCAGGTCGTGCAGCTCCTCGAACAGGCCGGGGGCCGCGCACAACAGGAGGCCGGGATTGGCCGGCCTGCCCTCAAGCCCGCCGACCCTCGCCCCCGCCTCCGCCGCGATGAGGCCGCCGGCCCCGTAGTCCCAGTACTCGGGACCGCGCTCGTAGTAGCCGTCCATCCGTCCCGCCGCCACCGAACACAGGTCGGAGGCCGCCGAGCCGCTCCTGCGGATGTCGCGCACGCGCGGCAGCACGTGGCGCAGCACCTGCGCCTGCACCTCGCGCCGCCCGCTCTCGTAGCCGAATCCGGTGGCGATCAGCGCGCGCTCAAGCGGCACCCCGGTGTTGCAGCTCAGCCGCTCTCCGGCCAGCCACGCCCCCCCGCCCTTGACGGCCGTGAACACCTCGCCGCGAGGCACGACGTTGACCGCTCCCGCGATCACCTCGCCGTCCACCTCGACCGCGATGCTGACCGCCCACTCGGGCAACCCGTACAGGAAGTTGACCGTCCCGTCGATCGGGTCGACGATCCAGCGGACCCTGCCCTCGCCGGTGGCGCCGCCCTCCTCGCCGAGGATCGCGTCGTCGGGCCTGACGGCCTTGATCCTGTCTCGGATGAGATCCTCCGAGGCCCGGTCGAGGGCGGTCACCACGTCGGTGGGGCTGGACTTGGTGACCAGCACCTCGGGCCGTGCCGGCCGCTTGGCCAGCAGCATCTCACCGGCCTCCCTGGCGATCTCCTCCGTCAGCCGCCCGAAGGTCACGGCGCTGTCCACGATCCCCTCACCACTCCTTGTTTCACCCGGGCGGGTCCTCCTTGAGGAGGACCCGCCCTTCCCATGCCCGGCCGGACGCACGGCAGTCGCCGCCCGTCTCACCGAAGCCTGGGGCCATCCTCCTCGTTTTCCGCACGGCGTGTGATGACCGCCCGCCGTGCCGGGCTCACGACAGCGACTCCGGGCGCTTCCACTCGCGCCCGAGGACATGCTGGTCGAGAAAGGCCAGGATGGTTTCGTACCAGACAATCGCATTGCCCGGTTTGAGAACCCAGTGGTTCTCGTCGGGGAAGTACAGGAACTTCGACTCCACCTCCGAGCGCTGCAGGTCCCACCACAGGCGCAGCGCCTCCCCGATGGGGACCCGGTAGTCCTTGTCGCCGTGGATGACCAGCATCGGGGTGGAGATGTTCTCCAGTGACCGGTGCGGGGAGAGCTTCGCGTACAGGCCGGCGCCCGGGGAGCCGAACTCTCGCTGCCAGTACATGGACGCGTCGGTGGTCCCCGCGAACTGGTCGAGGTTCCACAGCGAGGCGTGGGTGACGATCGCCCTGAACCTGCCGGTGTGCCCGGCGACCCAGTTGGCCATGTAGCCGCCGAACGAGCCGCCCATCGCCGCGGTCCTGGTGGGGTCGAGCTCGGGGAGTTCCAGGGCGGCGTCGGTGATCGCCATCAGGTCGGCGTGGGTGCGCGGACCCCAGTCGGCCCAGCCGCGCCGGATCATGTCCGGCCCGTAGCCGGTGGACAGGCACGGATCGGGCAGCAGCACGGCGTACCCGCGCTGGGCCATGATCCACGGGTTCCAGCGCCAGGACCAGTCGTTCCAGCTGCCCAGCGGGCCGCCGTGGATCCACAGCAGGAGCGGTGCGGGGTTCTTCGCGGAGGCCTCCTCCGGCAGCGCCAGCCAGGCCCTGATCTCCACGCCGTCGTCGGCGGTCGCGGTGACCTCGGTGAGCGTGCCCGGCAGCTCCAGCTCGGGGGCCGGAGAGGCCAGCTTCTCCACCGTCCCGTCCCGCGTCACCCTGACCGGGGCCGCGGGCGCGTCCACGGCCCCGCGCAGCGCGTAGACGGTGCCGTCGGGCGCGACGTTGAGCGAGTCGTAGGCGGCGTTGTCGAGGGTGAGCCGCTGCGGCGCGCTCCCGTCGGCCGGGACACGGAAGATCGGGCGGCGGCCGTGGTCGGCGGCGACCACGAACAGCGAGCGGGAGTCGGGTGCCCAGACCAGGTCGGACGGCCAGAGCCCGCCCCCCGCCGGGCGGCCCTCCCCGGTGACCAGGTCGACGATCCACAGGGTGCTTTCGGGGATGCGGTCGGTGTCGGCGTGGTTGTTTCTCACGCACGCGACCAGACGCCCGTCCGGAGAGATCCTCACCGGCCCCTCGAAGTCGTGGTCGTCCGCGGCGGCCAGGACCCGCCGGGCGCCACCGTCGGCGGTGTCGATGGCGACCAGTTCGAAGCGGAGCTCGCCCTGCGGCATCGACACCCCCCAGGTCGTCACGACCGTGGAGCCGTCCGGCGCCACGTCGCAGGCGCTGTGGCTCGACAGCGCCTTGCCCGGCTGCGGGGTGAGATCCCTCACCCCGCTCAGCCGCTCGCCGTCGCCCAGGGTGCCCGCGAACAACCGCGGCTCTCCGGGGCCGAGGTCGTGATCCCAGTAACGCACCGGGTAACTCTCGTGCAGGATCGCGCTGATCCCCGCGTCCTTGCGTGTCCTGCGCCGCTCGGCCTCGCCCGCCTCGTCACCGGGAAGCACGTCGGAGCAGAAGACCACGGTCCTGCCGCCGATCACGAATCCCGCGACGCCTCCGGGTCTGGAGGCGATCTGGCGGGCCTCTCCTCCCGCCGCCGGCAGCAGCCAGAGGGCGGGAACCTCCTCGTCCGCCTCCTTCACGGTCGGGTCGGGGCGGCGCGAGACGAAGAGCAGGTCGCCCTCTGGCGTGAACTCGGCCCCTGACTCGCCCTTGACGGATCTGGTCAGCCGGTACGGCCGGCGGTCGTCGAGAGGGATCTCCCACAGGGAGGTTCCGTAGGATCTTCCGTCGGGATTAAGCGCCTGCACCACGCTGACCAGGCGCGCTCCATCGGGGGATAACCGCAGGGATGCCACCCGCGGCACACTGACATAATCGCGGATGTCGTTAAATGGGGTCACGGTTTCGAACTTACCTCGGGGATCGTCTCCCGACACGCTCCCGAACACGCATCCACAAACCTTGTTGATAACGAACTCCTCATGGGGCCGTGCGAGGGGATGCCCCGGCATGCGGTTTGATGAATGCCATGGGGAATTACGACGCGCTTCTCGTCGTCTCGTTCGGGGGTCCGGAGAAACCAGACGACGTCATGCCGTTCCTGGAGAACGTGGTCAGGGGCAGGGGGATCCCGCGCGAGCGGCTGCTGGAGGTCGAGGCGCACTACCAGCGCTTCGGCGGCGCCAGTCCGATCAACCAGCAGTGCCGCGATCTGATCGCGGCCGTGGAGCCGACGATCGACCTCCCGGTCTACTGGGGCAACCGTAACTGGCAGCCCTACCTGGAGGACACGATCCGGCGGATGGCCTCGGACGGTGTGCGCAGGGCCGCGGCCTTCGTCACCTCCGCCTACAGCTCGTACTCGGCCTGCCGCCAGTACATCGACGACATCGCGCTCGCCAGGGCCGCGGTCGAGGATGCCCCGCAGGTCGTCAAACTCCGGCACTACTTCGACCACCCCGGGTTCGTCGCGGCGATGGCCGACCACACCCGTGAGGCCCTGGACCGGCTGCCCGCCGAGCTCAGGGACCCCGCGCGGCTGGTCTTCACCGCCCACAGCATCCCGACCTCGATGGCCGCGACGGCCGGTCCCGGCGGCGGCGCCTACGAGGCGCAGCTGCGCCGGGCGGCGGCGCTGGTCTCCGCCGAGGTGGGCGGCGGCAGGCAGTGGGACCTGGTCTGGCAGAGCCGCAGCGGCGCCCCGCACATCCCGTGGCTGGAACCCGACGTCTGCGACCACCTGCCCACGGTCGACGCCCCTGCGGTCGTGCTGGTGCCGATCGGCTTCGTCTCCGACCACATGGAGGTCGTCTACGACCTCGACGTGGAGGCCGCCGAGACGGCGAGGAGGATCGGCCTGCCGCTGGTCAGGGCCACCACGGCCGGAACCCACCCGCGCTTCGTCTCGATGGTCGGGGAGCTGCTCGCCGAGCCGGAGCCCGCGGCGTGCGCGGCCACCTGCTGCCCGGCTCCGCCACGCCGCCGCGGATGACCAACCGCGAGGACGCGGGTGCGGGCCGGTCACGGGTGCGGGTGAGCGCGGGTGCGGGTGAGCGCGGGTGCGGGTGAGCGCGGGTGCGGGCCGGTCACGGGCGACCGCGAAACCCCGGGGATCACCGATGCGGGCGCCCCTGGGACGGCCGATGATCACAGGTGTCCCGGCGGGGAACCTCAGGGGTAGGCGGCGGCGTAGCCTCGGGAGATGCCCATGACCTTGGCGACGTACGACCAGGAGTGGTTGTAGAACCAGACGGCCTTCTCCAGCTTCTTGCCGCCCTTGCCCGCCCCGTTGGCGCACAGGTAGTTGGCCGCGCCGGGGACCGCGTCGTAGGGGTTCCAGATGTCGGCGACGCCGTCGCCGTCGCCGTCCACGCCGTAGGCCTTCCAGGTGGCCGGCATGAACTGCATCGGTCCCAGCGCGCCCGCGGAGGAGGGGCCGTTGTTGCGCCCGTGCGAGCTCTCCACCTGGCCGATCGCGGCCAGGACCGTCCAGGAGAGACCCGGGCAGACCTCGGCCGCCTTGCGGTAGAGCTCCAGGTAGCTACCCGGCCTGCCGACCGTGGCCTGCCTCACCTTGCCGGTTCCCGTCTTGCCGGTGGCCGCCTTCGCGGCGGGCCGGCGGGTGGGTTTCGCCGTACGGGCACCGCCGACGGCGACCACCTGGGTACCCGGGCTCAGCAGCCTGCCCACCCGTGTCCTGAGGACGGTGGCGGCCTTCTCCGGGCCGTGCACGAGCAGCGCCACGCCGGGCAGCAGGCCCAGCCTGCGGCCGGTCTCCTCCCCCACGACGCCGTCCACGCCGGGCAGGCCGAACGAGGCGGAGGCCGCGGCTCGCAGCCGGGGGCCGCCGTCCACCTGGTACTCCGAGCCGAGGACCAGACCGAGGCGGCGCGCCGCCGAGTTGTCGGCGACGAACTCCCCCTTGGCGAGGGCGTCCCAGATCCCCTGCTGGTCCGCGACGATTTTGGGGGCCCACGCGCGAAAGCGGGCGGGGTCGACGGCGATGAGGTTGAGCCCGACCCCGGCCACCTTGACCGCCCCGCCGTCGAAGGAGTCGATCTTCTGGACGTGCTTGAGCCGGGAGATGTCCTCCTTGGTCTGCTCGGTCAGCGTCGAGGGGGAGATGACCAGCAGCCGGGGCGGGGTGAGGGCGAGACCGGAGGTGCCCGTCGCGCCCGGCTCGGGGGTGGCGTCCTGTCCGCCTCCCGCTCCCCGGGGGGCGGGGTCGCGCGGGTCCTGGTCGCCTTCCCCGGGAGTGGCCGGGGGCGTCGGGCCGGGGTCCGCCGGGCTCACCGGGACCGCGGGAGGGCTCGCCACCGGCGCGATCGCCGCCAGGTCGCGGACGCGGGACTCCACGACGGTGCTCTTCGAGGACGTGGCGGGGATGGCGGTGCCGCCGGCGTTGATCATCGCGAGGGCGACGCCGCCGAGGGCGAGGAGGGCGGTCAAGGCGACCATTACTGGGACAAACAGTCGCAACCCGGGAAGACGTGACACCGCGCTCACGTTAGCTCCAACGGACCGCTCCGTAAGCCATTGCCTGGAAAATCACTTGCCGACCGGCGGTTCTGTGCGAAATCGTCGGCATGTTCCACGCGCGTAGATCAGCAAGGGGATTATCGGTGGTCGGGCCGTACAAGGGGCTCTTCAGCATGCCCGGTGCCAAGGGGTTCGTCATCGCCGGGTTCTTCGGGCGGATGCCGATGTCGATGCTCGGCATCGGCATCGTTCTGCTCATCAAAGAACTCACCGGCTCCTACGCGACGGCGGGCGCGGTCGCGGCCGTCGTCAGCGTCTCCTTCGCCGTCGCGGCCCCGCTGTCGGGACGCCTGGTGGACAGGTTCGGCCAGGCCAGAATAGTCATCCCGTTCACGCTGGCGCACGGCGCCACGCTGATCGCGATGATGCTCTGCGCCGAGTACGGCGCCCCTCTCTGGACGCTCTTCGCCACCGGCGTCGTGGTCGGCGCGACCGCGCTGTCGCTCGGCTCGCTCGTGCGCGCCCGCTGGTCGCACCTGCTGGCCGGGACGGGGAGGCTGCACACGGCGTTCTCCTTCGAGTCGGTCGCCGACGAGGTCATCTTCGTCGCGGGCCCGGCGCTGGTCACCGCCCTGGCCACCATGGTCAATCCGTACGCGGGCCTGATCGTGGCCCTGACCTGCACGGTCGTGGGCACCATCGCCTTCGCCCTGCAGCGCGGCACGGAGCCGCCCATCCGCCAGAAGGAGGAGCGCTCCGGCACCCCGATCACCATTCCCGGCGTGGCCCTGATGTCGTGCGCCTTCCTCGCGATGGGGGCGGTGTTCGGCTCGGTCGACCTGATCACGGTCGCGTTCGCCGAGGAGCGGGGTTCCAAGGCCGCGGCCGGGCTGCTGCTCGCCTCGTTCGCCGGCGGGAGCCTGGTCTCCGGCCTCTGGTACGGCGCTCGGCAGTGGAGCATCCCGCTGAGCAGCAGGTTCGTCCGCTCGCTCGCGGTGTTCGCGGCCGGCTTCACCCCGGTCATGCTCATCGACGACATCAGGGTCATGGCGGGCGCGCTGTTCCTGGCCGGGCTGGCCATCTCCCCGACCGTCATCACCGGCTACAGCCTGACCGAGCAGCTGGTCCCCGCCGGTCTGCTCACCGAGGGCATGGCGTGGATCTCGACGTCGGTCGGGTTCGGCGTGGCGATCGGCGCGTGGGCGGGGGGCAGGCTCACCGACGCGTTCGGCGCCTCCAACGCCTACGGGTTCTCCTTCGCCTGCGCCCTGCTCGCCGTCGCGGTCGGCGTCGGCGGCTCCGCCTGGCTGCGAACCCCTGTCGCCCAGCAACAAGCATGAGTATCGTTCATATTCGCTGGAGAAGGCACGCGAACACGAACCGGCGGTGACCCACCTGATCGTGGGCGGGACTCCCCCGCGAGCGGGGCGTCGGCGCCCCCGTACGGTGGGACGCCGCCCTCGCGGCAGGAGTGAACATGGGCGAGACCTTCCGCAACTGGGCCCGCAACCAGTCCGCCACCCCCGCGGAGGTCCGCGCGCCCTCCTCCGCCGAGGAGGTCTCACGGGCCGTGCGAGACGCCGTCGCGACGGGCCGCCGGGTGCGCATGACCGGCAGCGGCCACTCGTTCACCGCGGTGGCGCTCACCGACGGCCTCCTGCTGCGGCCCGACGCGCTGACCGGGATCCGCGAGATCGGGGACGGCTGGGTGACGGCCGAGGCCGGGACGACGATCGGCACGCTCAACCGGGAACTGCACCGGATGGGCCTCGCCCTGGCCAACATGGGCGACATCGACGCCCAGACCGTGGCCGGGGCCATCCAGACCGGCACCCACGGCACGGGCAGGGACGTCGGCGGGCTGGCCGACCAGGTGCTGGCGCTGGAGATGGTGCTCGCCGACGGCGAGATCGTCACGGTCCACGGCGACGGCGACGGCGAGATCCGGGGGGTGGCCGAGCCGGACCTGTTCGACGCCGCCAGGGTGAGCCTGGGCGCGCTCGGCGTGGTGACCGCGGTGACCTTCCGGGTCGAGCCGGCCTTCCTGCTGCGCAGCGTGCGGGCGCCGATGACGCTGACCTCGATCCTCGACTCCCTGGAGACGCTCGTCACCGGCAACGAGCACCTCGACTTCTTCTGGCTGCCGCACACCGACACCTGCCTGACCAAGCGCAACAACCGCAGCCCCGGACCGGCCAGCCCCCCGAGCGCGCTGAAGCACTGGATCGACAACCACTTCATGGAGAACACCCTGTTCGGCGCGCTGTGCGGCGTCGGCGGACGCTACCCGGGCGCCATCCCCCGGCTCAACGCGCTCTCGGCCGCGACGCTCTCGGCCTCGTCCCGCACCGACACCGCGTACAAGATCTTCACGAGCGTGCGGGAGGTGCGCTTCCTGGAGATGGAGTACGCCATCGCGCGCGAGCACCTCGGCCAGGCCCTCCGCGAGGTCCGCGACCTGCTGGACGTGCGGGATTGGAAGATCAGCTTTCCCGTCGAGGTGCGGGTCGCCCCTGCCTCGGACGCCTGGCTGTCCACCGCCCACGGCAGGGACTCGGCCTATATCGCCTGTCACGTCTACCGGCCGACCCCCAACCCCGCCTATTTCGAGGGCGTCGAGGAGATCATGACGAGGCTCGGCGGCCGCCCGCACTGGGGCAAGCTACACACCCGCGACGCGTCCTACCTCGCCGCGGTCTATCCCCGATTCGGTGACTTCCTCACGGTGCGCGACACCCTCGACCCGGGGCGCGCCTTTTCCAACGACCATCTCGACACCGTGCTGGGGTGACCTCCCCCGTGTCCCTCGCCGGTCGCCCGGCCGCCGGCCCGGCACCGTTCCCCCAAATCGGCCGCTTCTCTCCGGCTTTCGGTAAAGGATGTCGCAAAGGCTCGCTCGAAGAGTGACGCGTCCGCGTGTCCCGGTGTTCCCCGGACGCGTACGAGGGGCAGATTCGCAGACACCCGCGCCGCTCGACCCCGAGGGAGTCCGCCGGAGATGACCTTCTCCCGCCGTCCATGCCAGCCGCCGCCGCGTCCCGTCGTCACGGACCGCGACGACCGGCCCCCGCACAACACCGCGATCGCGGCATACACCACCCGAACCGGCGGACCGGTCTCACCGCCATCTCCCGGTTCTTGGTGGAAGTCCGCAGCGGTTCCCGGAGTTATCCGTGAGAATCCCTTGAGGACCCCGAAGTCGCTGCTCCAGACCGGTGCCCTGTAATAGATGAATGGAGCAAATGTGACCGGCGTCACATCGCTGCGAGCCCCATCCAGGAAGGCGATGTTCGGACATGCCGGGTACGGTGCTGGCAGGCAACCGGCACACGCGAGAGACTCAAGGGTCCGGGGGAAGATTGAGCACGACGACGAAGGGACTCGCATGCAGGAGCTCCGACTCGTCGCGGTGAGTGAGGACGGGACCTATCTCGTGCTGGCGACAGCCGGCCGGGGTACCCGGTTCACGCTGCCCGTCGACGACCGGCTCCGTGCTGCCGTCCGCGGCAACTTCTCCCGTCTCGGCCAGTACGAGATCGAAGTGGAGAGTCCGTTGCGCCCCAAGGAGATCCAGGCTCGGATCCGTGCCGGCGAGACCGCGGAGGAGATCGCCAACACGGCGGGAATCCCGGTCGAGCGCGTGCGGTGGTTCGAGGGCCCCGTGCTCCAGGAACGTGAGTACATGGCACAGCAGGCGCAACGCTGCGCCGTACGCCTGCCGGGCGACTCCGCTCCAGGTCCCACCCTCGGCGACCTCGTCGCCGAGCGGCTGACCCGCCGAGGCGTCCCCGCCGACGAGATCGAGTGGGACTCCGCCAAGCGGGACGACAACATGTGGCGCATCAAGCTCGGATTCGTGTGGAACGGCCACACGCGCAACGCCGAGTGGCTCTTCGACCCGCGCCGGCGCCACATCACGCCCCACGACGACGAGGCCCTGCGGCTGTCCAGCGGCGAGGACGTCGAGCCGTTCGAGGACACCACGGTCACACCGTTCGTCCCTCGCGTGGCCAAGCTCGCCCCGGTGCCGCCGCTGGCACCGGAGCCGCTGAACCAGCCTCCGGTGGCCTTCCCCTCGGTCCTGCGGCACGAGACCCCGGCCCAGCCCCGGCCCGCCTACGCGCAGGCCGATCCCGCCTCGCCTCCGGCCTCCCCCTCACCCGCGGCCCCTCCCGTGCCCTCGGCGTCCCCGGCCGCCTACCAGCAGCCGCCCATGCCCCCTCTCCCCGCCGGATACGAGGCGCCACGGGTGTCGGTGCCGCCGCTACGCGCTCCCGACCCCGCCGGATACCAGCAGGAAAGGGCGCCGGAGCCCGCGGCCAAGGACTCCGATCCCGTCACGCGGGTCAAGTCTCCCGAGCCCGTGCTGCCCGAGCCTCCCGCTCCGTACCCGGCTCCGTACGAGCCGGTCACGCGCGAGCCCGCCGCGTACGAGCCGCTCTCCCCTCCGGAACAGGAGCCCTCGGTACCCATCGCGCCGCGGCCCGCTCTCACCTCGCAGCCCCCCGTGGCGGCGTCCGGGCCTTCCACCGCGACCACACCGGAGCAGGCGACCGCCGCACGCGGATCCGCCGCCGCGCGGGGAGACGTCCTTCCGCGGGAACGGGTCGCCTTCGCGGAGGAAGCGGTCACCGGGCGGGAGAGTGCGGCCGAGCCCGCCTCGGCGGGGACCGCCGAGAGCGCCCCGGCTCCGCAGACGGCGAAGGACTCGCAGGTCACGCCGCCTCCAGAGGTCGCGAAGGCCGAGGAGGCTCCCGAGGCCGCGAAGGCTCCCGAGGCCGCGAGGAACGCGGAACCCCCGTCTCCGTCTCCCGCCGTGGCCGCTCCGGAACCGGCAGCGACCGCTCCTGCCGCCCCCCTGTCCGACCCCGCCGACCGGCGACCTCCCGCGACCGGCGAGGCCACCGAGCAGGCTCCCGCGGAAGCGGAGAAGACCGTCGCGGCGAAGGAGACCCCCGCCTCCGAACCCGTGCCGGAGACCGGAGCGGCCCAGGAGGGCTCGATAGCCGTACCGGCGGCGCGCGTCAGCGTGGACAAGCCGGCCAAGACCGATCCTGGCAGGCAGGAGACACAGGGGGAGACGGTGGCGACGCAGGAGCCCAAGGCCGACAAGCCCGCGGCGGAGAAGCCCGCGGAGCCGCCGAAGCCCGCACCGGCTCCGGCCCGGCCTGCCAAGAAGTCCAGGGGACGGCGCGCGTCCGTGCCCACCTGGGACGAGATCATGTTCGGCGCCCGCCGCCAGGACTGAACCGCATCGCACCGCGGTGGGGGTGACCGGCCTTCCCGGTCACCCCCACCGCGGTCGTACGCCCGCCGTGGGCACGAGGGGCCGAGCGCGACCTCGGCGACAACCCTGGGCACGAGAGGCGTGAGACCGTCCGCGACCTCGGCGACGACCCTGGACACGAGGGCCCGAGGAGTCTCCGCGAGAGGTGGGCCCCCTGGGTTTCGGCACCGCGAGGCCCTGACCGCCGCAAGCACGAGGCCCCGGCGGGCCGCCCCCTCAGGGCGAGAGCCGCCCACCGGACGCGGAGGGCTCAGGACCACCGGAGGCCCCCGGAGTCGCGGGAGGGAGGAGGAACGGGGTGAGCCAGGCCGGGGTGACCTCGGCGGCGAAGGCCGGCCCCTCCGCCTCGCCGACGTCGAGGGCCGCGTAGCCGCCGGTGCCCGCACCCACGCCCGCGATCACGGTCAGCAGGCCGGCACGACGCTGGAACCAGGTCTGCCTCAGGGTCCAGCCGACCACGGCCCGCTGCTCCACCACCGCCTGGGAGCGCCGCAGCGATCCCGACCGGACCGACAGCCGGCTCCCGTCGTACGTGTGACCGAGGGAGCGGTAGCGATCGAGGCCGAGCGGGACGCCCAGCAGCGCGAGAAGCAGGGCCGGCACCGCGAGCACCCACCAGAACCCGGACCACGTCCACGCGGCCGTCACCGCACACGCGGCGATCACCAGCCACGGGAAGATCGCCCTGAACAGCCTGCGCCTGCGCGCCGCCGGCGGGTGCGGCCGCAGCCCTGAGGCGACCGGGCCGATCGCCTCACCCACCACGTCGAGCACGGTGCCCCTCGGGGCCACGGGCATCAGCTGGCCCCTGGTCTCCGAGTCGCCGAGACCGGTCACGATCGCCCACGCGCGGCCCAGCCCCGCCCAGCGTTCGGCCGGCCCCTCGACGAACTCGAACCCCCGCACCCTGCGCCGCTCCAGGGACACGTTCCTGTGGGTGATCAGGCCACGTCCGGCGATCAGGTATCCCTCGGCGGCGCGGAGGGTGAAGTTCCAGTTGAACACCGCGTACATGATCGCGGCGATCACCGGCATCGCCAAGAGCAGCAGGATCAGTGCCGCGACGAGCAGGAGCGGATGCCCCCAGAGCCACTCCCCGAAGTCCAGCACGACCCGTCTGTCGACTCTGAGCTCGCTGCCCCACTGAAACGCCACGCCCACCGCGCCGGCCACCAGCGCGAAGGGGGTGAACAGGTAGGCGCCGGAGAGGGGGCCGTACACGAGCCACTTCCTCGGCATCACGAAGAACACCCGCTCGGGGGTCGTGTCACCCACCTCGTGACGAGTGGAGGCTCCGGCGGACTCCTCCCGCACCCCGGCGGGCGTACCGGATGGATCGGACACGCCTGCCGTGAGCTCGCCGGAGCCGGAGACGTCACCGGGCGCCGACGCCGCTCCGCGCGCCTGGACGCGTCTCGCCGTCCTGGCACGGGCGTGCCAGAGCAGCACGGCCTTGAGCCGCTCGCCCTCCTCGACGGTGACCCCGTCGAGTTCGCCCTCCTGCTTCTCGTCGCCGCTCGCGCCTGTGTCGATCCTGAGAACGGCGATGCCGAGCAGGCGGTGCAGGGGTGGGGCGCTGACGTCGACGCCGCGGATCCGCTCCAGAGGGATCGTCCGCACCGACCTGCTGATCAGTGACCGGGTGAGCTCCAGCCTGTCACCGACGATCTGGTAGGTGAAGGTGAGCCAGCGCACGGCCGCGAACACGACGGAGCCGACGACGGCCGCCCCGGCCCATCCGAAGGACCCCAGGGAGAAGCCGCCGAGGAACAGGAGACCGGCGAGTGGCAGGAGCAGCGAGGGCAGCATCCGGATCGGATCGGTCAGCAGGACCTTCGGGCTGAGCCTCAGAGGTCTCTCCGTCGGGAGAGCTACCGGTCCGGCTCCCGGCCCGGTCATCTCACCGCCCGGCCCGCGCGGGAAACCCGGCCCGCCGCCGGCCCGGCCGGGCGAGGCATCCGGCCCGGCACCGCCGTGGACGTGCGGGAAACCCGGCCCGGCACCGTCGCGGCCGTCCGGGACGCCTGCCACGCCACCGTCGGGCACACGTGGGTGCTCCGGTCCGGCACCGCTTCGGAAGGGCGGCGAATCCGGCGAATCCGGTCCGCCTCCTTCGGGCGCGGCCCACGCGCCCGCCTCGGGGCCGTCCCCGCTTCGCGGAGCGGATCCGGCCGGTGGGCGCTCGTCAGGTGTGTGCCCTGCCGATGGACGATCGGGGGAGGAACCGGTCATGTCGCGTCGTCCCTGAGCTCCTCGGCGCGCCGGGCGAGACCCTCGGCCAGCTCGGCGGCGACCCCGTACTCAAGGCCCTTGATCGTGGACGAGCCCGCGTGGGAGGCGGTGCGGATCTCGACCGTGGCCAGGCCCAGCATGCGCTCGAACCAGCCCTGTGCCTTGTCGACCGTCTGGATCCTGCTGACGGGGACGAACACCCACTCCCTGCTGAGCCACCCGGAACGGGCGTAGACGACGTCCCCGCTGAGCTCCCAGCGGTGCACGGCGTACCGCCAGAACGGCTCGACGAGCGTGCCGGGGATCAGGAGCAACACCATCAGCCACGGCAACCACCCGATGTTCTCGAGCACCCATCCGGGTATCCACGGCCACCGGTCCTCGGCGATCCACCCGGCCAGGACGAAGGAGCCCACGACCAGGAGAGCGGACCAGAACAACCCGTCCAGCAACCACAGCGCGATGGCCTTGCGGGAGACGGGGTTGGCTGGGGCGCGCAGGGGAACCCCCAGGTGGCGCCCACCCGGCGGATCGCCCGTCTCGGCCCCCTCGAAGGTCACACTGCGCTCATCGCCTCGGTCGCTCACGCTGTCAGCCTAAACGCTCCCGTCCCGAAGAGCGTTCCGGTCATGTCGCGGAAAGGACTCCCCCGGGCGCCGGGGCGGAATCGGGGCGTTTTCCCCTCCTCCCCCTGGCCGAAGGTCAAAGAAATGTCGGTGGCACAGGGCATGCTGGAGATCCGTTACTACGGAAAGGTGTGAACGATGACCTACGCGATCCAGGCCGAGGGGCTGGTGAAGCGCTACGGGGAGACCCGCGCGCTGGACGGGGTGGATCTCGTTGTGCCGCAGGGGCGCCTGCTGGGCGTGCTGGGCCCCAACGGTGCGGGCAAGACCACCGCGGTGCGCGTCCTGGCGACGCTGTTGCGTCCCGACGCGGGCACCGCCAGCGTCGGGGGCTACGACGTGACGCGCCAGGCCCACCAGGTGCGCTCGCTGATCGGCCTGACGGGGCAGTACGCCGCCGTCGACGAGATGCTCACCGGTGTCGAGAACCTGATGATGATCGGCCGCCTGCTGGGCATGACGCGTGCCGAGTCCCGGGCGCGCGCGAGCGAGTTGTTGAAGCGCTTCGACCTGTCGGACGCGGGAGGACGTGCCGCCAAGACCTACTCCGGCGGCATGCGCCGCCGCCTCGACCTCGCCGCCAGCCTGGTCGGCCGTCCTCAGGTGCTCTTCCTCGACGAGCCCACCACCGGGCTCGACCCGCGCAGCCGCACCGACCTGTGGAGCGTGGTGCGCGGTCTGATGGCCGACGGCGTCACCGTGTTGCTCACCACCCAGTATCTGGAGGAGGCCGACCAGCTCGCCGACGACATCGTCGTCTTCGACCACGGCAAGGTCATCGCCTCCGGCACCTCCGACGAGCTCAAGGCGACCACCGGTGCCCAGGTCCTGGAGGTGCGCCCCCTGCTCGCCGAGCACCTCCAGCTCGTCGGCACGATCATGGCGGACGTGCTCGGTGAGACGCCCGACCTCAGCGGAGGCAAGGCCACCGTCTCCGTCCACGACCCCGCCGTCGTCCCCGCGATCGTGCGCCTTCTCGACGACCAGGGCGTCACCGCCTCGGAGCTCGCGTTGCGCAAGTCCAGCCTGGACGAGGTGTTCCTGTCCCTCACCGGCCGCCTGCCGGACGAAGACGGTGCCTCCGACGACGAGGACGCCCCACGGAAAGAAGAGGCCTTCGCATGACCACGCTGACGACGACCATCCCGCAGGTGGCCGCCAAGCGCGTTACCCCCCTGGCCACGCTGCAGCAGACCATGACGCTCGCCTGGCGCAGTCTGGTCCAGATCAAGCACAACCCGTGGGAGCTGCTGGATCTGAGCATCCAGCCCATCATGTTCCTGCTGCTGTTCACCTACGTCTTCGGCGGCGCCATCTCCGGGTCCACCGGCGACTACCTGCAGTTCGCCCTGCCGGGCCTGCTCGTGCAGAACGCCCTGTTCTACACGCTGTCCACCGCCATCGGCCTCAACACCGACATCACCAAGGGTGTCTTCGACCGGCTGCGCAGCCTGCCCATCGCCCGCACCGCGCCGCTGTCGGGGCGCATCATCGCCGACACCGTCAAGCAGATGTGGGCGTTCGCCCTGCTGATCGGTTTCGGCATGGTGCTGGGTTTCCGGGTGACCACCAGCGTCTTCGGCCTGCTGGGTGCCCTCGCCCTGCTGGTCGTGGTCGCCCTGGCCATGTCGTGGATGTCGGTGCTGATCGGCCTGAGGGCCTCCAGCCCCGAGAAGGTGCAGATGATCACCTTCTCCACGATGATGCCGCTCACCTTCACCAGCAGCGCGCTGGTGCCCTCCGCCACCTTCCCGTCCTGGCTGAAGACCTGGTCGGACATCAACCCCGTCACGCACCTGGCGGACGCCATCCGCGGCCTTCTCATCGGCGGCGACATCGGCCAGGCCACCCTGTTCTCGCTGCTCTGGGCCGCGGGTTTCGCCCTGGTCTTCGCGCCCCTGGCGATCCGCGCGTTCCGCAGTCACGTCTGATCTGCCGGCAGGCCGGGCTCGCGGGGGCGTGCGCGTCCGCCACATGGTGACGAATCGAAAGAAGCAGGGGTGTGGTCAGGTGCTCGTGGTCCACGGCGCGTGGGTGAGCGGGCTCGTGGGGGTCTGGGCGGAGGACACCGCCCAGACCTCGGCGTCCGTTTCCCGCGCGGCTCTTCGCCCGCATCCCTTCGCGGCGTCCACGGCCGCGTTGGCCGCGGCCCTCAGCGGAATTCCCGGTGATTATTACGGAGAGGCCCCAAATGATCCTCTGAGCGAAGTGTCGAGCGGGCCCCTCCCCCCAGGTGCGGGCGGGGCCCGCGAGGGCGGGACGGCGCCTCAGGGGGCCGCCACGGGCATCCCAGCCGTCGCGGGCGTCCCCGCCGTCGCACACATCCCAGGCGTCACGAGTGCCGGGGTCGTCACGGTCCTGACGAACACCACGGCCGTCGAAGGGGAGCTCGCCGTCCTGCTTCCCGGTTCGGCCTCGGGCCCGCTGCCCTCTCCCGAGTCCGGCCTGGCGAGCCGGGCGCGGAGACCGAGAATCTCCACCTGGCGGGTGCCCGCCCTGCTGTTCCATCCGGCCGACGCGCTCCGCCTGCTCGGCTCACTGCCGGACTCAGGCCCCACCCCCGCCGATCTCGTCTCCGGGAGCGGACGCGACGCGGAGGAGCTCACGTGGGAGCCCGCCCTCTCCCTCCGCTATCTCGCCGTGGTCGCCGAGCACGCCCGCGGCCTGGTCAGGCGCGGCCGGATCCTGCCCCAGCTCGTCGTGGAGGGTGACGTCCACGCGGCCCGCTGGCGCCCGGTGCTGACCGGCGCGGACCTGGCCGCGCTGCCCGGCCTCGCCGACGCGATGCCGCCGGTGTGCAGGGCGGTGGCCCACGAGAGACCGCCGAGGGAGGTGCTGGGCGAGGCGCTGGACGGCCTGGTCGACGGCGCGGCGCGGCTGTCACTGCCCGGCCGCCTTATCCTCGGTAACCGCCCCGGCCCCAAGACCGCCCTCCCCGATCGCTGGCTGTACGCGCTGACCGCCAAGGACGCCTCGCTCCCCGGGGCGAGGCCGGACGAGGTGGCGGCGCTCGGCGAGGCCCTCACCGGCTGGTTCGACGCGGCACACGAGCTGGGCGGACCTGTCAGGGTCTGTTTCCGGCTCATCGAGCCCACCGGCGACGGCGACTCCTGGAGGGTCGAGTTCGGCCTCGCCCCCGTGGACGATCCTGACGCCTATCTGCCGGTCGAGCGGATCCGCGCCGGCGAGCGGGCGCGGTGGCTGCCCGAGCGGCCCGAGGAGCTGATCCGCGCCGACCTCGGCCGGGCCGTACGCCTCCATCCCGACCTCCACATCGCGCTGCGCGCACCCGAGCCGGTCGCCTTCACCGTCGAGACGGCGTGGGCGTTCTCGTTCCTCCGCAACGGCGCGCCCCTGCTCAGGGCCGCGGGATACGGCGTACGGCTGCCCTCCTGGGCCGGGCGCCAGGGGCTGGGCCTGAAGCTGACCACTCGCGCGCTCACCGGCGGCAAGGACGAGGGGGCCGGGCTCGGAGGGCGGGTGAGCGTCCGGCTGGACGTCGCCGTCGGCGATCACACGATCGGCGCGGAGGAGCTGGCCGAGCTGGCGGGGCTCCGCGTCCCCCTGGTGCGGGTCAAGGGCCGGTGGGTCGAGCTGGACGATCAGCAGGTCAAGGCGGCCCTGAAGGTGATCGAGCGACGCGGCGGCGGTGAGAGGACCGTCAGCGAGGTGATCCGCGAGGTCGTGGAGGGCGGTGACGAGGGGCTGCCGCTGGTCGCGGTCGACGCCGACGGCCTTCTGGGGGATCTTCTCTCCGGCGAGGCCGATCGCCGCCTCACCCCGGTGCCCACGCCCCGGGCGCTGCGCGGGTCTCTTCGCCCCTACCAGGAGCGCGGCCTGTCGTGGCTGAGCTTCCTCTCCGGGCTCGGCCTGGGAGGGATCCTCGCCGACGACATGGGGCTGGGGAAGACCGTCTCCACCCTCTCGCTCCTGCTGTCCGAGCGCGAGAGCGGTACGCCCGCCCCGACGCTGCTGGTCTGCCCGATGTCGCTGCTCGGCAACTGGCAGAAGGAGGCCTCCAGGTTCGCCCCCTCGCTCCGTGTCCACGTCCACCACGGCGGCGCGCGCAGGCGCGACGAGGAGCTCGCCGCCGCCGTGGGGAAGTCCGACCTGGTCCTCACCACGTACGGCACCGCGCTGCGGGACCTGGAGGCGCTCACGGGCCTGGGGTGGGAGCGGGTGGTCTGCGACGAGGCGCAGGCGATCAAGAACAGCTCGGCGCGGCAGTCCAGGGCGGTGCGCTCCATCCCCGCCCGCACCCGGCTCGCGCTGACCGGCACACCGGTGGAGAACCACCTGGCGGAACTCTGGTCGATCATGGAGTTCTGCAATCCCGGCCTGCTCGGCCCGGCCAGGCGCTTCAGGACCCGCTACCAGGAGCCGATCGAGACGCGGCGCGACCCCGACGCCACCGCGGCGCTGAAGCGGGCGACAGGCCCGTTCGTGCTGCGGCGCCTCAAGACCGACCGTTCGATCATCTCCGACCTGCCGGACAAGCAGGAGATGAAGGTCTGGTGCACGCTCACCCCCGAGCAGGCGGAGCTGTACAGGGCCGTGACCGGCGAGATGCTGGACAGGATCGACGCTTCCAGGGGCATCGAGCGGCGGGGCAACGTGCTCGCGACCATGACGAAGCTCAAACAGGTCTGCAACCATCCGGCGCAGCTGCTCAAGGACGGCTCACGGCTGGCGGGTCGCTCGGGAAAGCTCGCCCGGCTGGAGGAGCTCGCCGAGGAGATCGTCCAGGAGGGCGACAAGGCCCTGGTCTTCACCCAGTACGCCGCCTTCGGCGCCCTGCTGCAGCCCTATCTGGCCGCCCACCTGGACCGGCCGGTGCTGTGGCTGCACGGCGCACTGCCGAAGAACAAACGCGAGGCGCTGGTCGAGCGCTTCCAGAACGACGACGAGCCGATGCTGTTCCTGCTCTCGCTCAAGGCCGCCGGCACCGGCCTGAACCTCACTGCCGCCACCCACGTCGTCCACATCGACCGCTGGTGGAACCCCGCCGTCGAAGACCAGGCCACCGACCGGGCCTTCCGGATCGGTCAGACCAGAAACGTCCAGGTCAGAAAGTTCATCTGCCTCGGCACCCTGGAGGAGCGGATCGACGAGATGATCGAACGCAAGAAGGCCCTCGCCCAGAGCGTGGTCGGCACCGGTGAGGACTGGATCACCGACCTGTCCACCGACCGGCTGCGCGAGCTGTTCCTGCTCGGTCCCGGGGCGGTGAGCTGACGTGGACGACACCGGATCCGGCGGCAGATCGCTCGACGGTCGGACCTTCGACGAGCGGATCGAGGACTTCTACTCCCCCGCCGTCTCCCTGAACCGCCTGCGCCCCCGGCCCGACACCACCGGAGCCGGGGCGGACCTGCTGCTGCGGGCCCTTGAGCCGCCCGCGGTCAAGGTGCGGCACATCCCGTTGGTCGACCTGCTCAGGAAGCCCTACCGGGAGCTGGGCGGCGACTGAGGTCCCCGGGCCCGCCCCGGGACCGCGGTGGATCCCCGCGGTCCGGCGAAACTCGTTTTCGAAGTCACTCCAACCCCTTCCATCCCTCGATTTACCCTGATTTCCGGCTTTTTTCCCGCGACCGAACCTCGCGATCCGGTCTGCACATCTTCCAGACACGCGTAGCATCATCGGGCATGGGGCAGCCGAAAACGTCTACGCGCCGCCCGCGGCACACCCCGAGAGTGGCGGTGGCCGCGGCGCTCGTCGTCATGTCCTCGGCCTGTGGCATGGCCTCGGCCGAACGGTTGCAGCTGGAGCCGATCAGCGTCTCCAGCCCTCAGGTCAGGGACGGTGGCCCCCTTCCGTCCGACTACTCGTGCAAGGGTTCGGTCGGCAACCCACCGCTGCGCTGGTCACGCGTGCCGGAGGGCACGAAGTCCGTCGCGATCGTGGTGGACAGCAACTCCCGGACGGGTGGCGAGGTGAACTGGGTCGTTTTCGACATCGATCCGCGCACCAACGAGTTACCGGAGGGTAGCGTTCCGGTGGGCGCCATCGAAGGGAGCACGACGAACGGCAAGGTGGGCTATAGCCCTCCGTGCGACGCCCAGGAGAACTATCGTTTCACTGTCTACGCGCTCACCAACAAGGTCGATCTTCGTAAGGGAGCCTCCCTCGACGTGACCTTGAAGAGCATCGCGGACAAGGCGATCGCCTGGGGACGGCTCACCGCGGCGCACATCGAGTGACCGGCCAAACACCGGAGGTAGTAATGGTTACCAATTCTTCACTTAGGGTGTGACAACGCTCATAGTGGTCCGACACAATCAGATCCAATGTCCAAGCGCAGGTGATGCAGGGGGGAAGGTCGCGTCGATGGCCGCGCGATCTCACCGGCGCCGCTGTAAGGCCATGGCCTTGAGGGTGGTGCAATGATCGCGGTCGTAGTAAGCCTGGTCGCCGTCGTGCTCCTCGTGCTCGTCGTCGTGGCACTGGGAATGCGGTCGATGAACCGCAGGGAGAGCGCCCTTCCCCCGGAACGTCTGCGGGAGATGGCGGAGAAGGAGGCGCTGACTCAGACCATGTCCAGCGACGACTTCGCCACCAGAGAACCGAAGATGAACCACTTCACCCCCGATCTGACCCCGTTCGACGAGCCGAAACCGCCGCGCCAGCCGCGGCCGCCAAGCTCTCGGGGCAAGCGTGGGATGAACGAGTTCGGCCAGATGGACGACTACGACGACGACTACTGGACGCGGCTCCAGGCTGACGAGGGTGGTTTCGGAGGGGCCCTGGCGACGCGGATGGGCGCGAGCCGTCCCGTCGAGCAGGAAGGCCAGAAGGCCGATGCCGACGCGGTGACCGTGCAGGCTCCGCTGCCGACCAGACCCCAGCCGTCCCGCGCCACCCCGCAGCGGTCCCCGGCCTCACCGGCCAGGCCCGCCCCCGAGCCGGCCATCGCCTCCTCCTCCCTGCCCTCCGGCCTCTCCGACCTAGTCGCCCCGGTCCAGCCGAACCCGGCTCCGACGGCCGCCTCGCTCGCCGAGCAGAAGACCGTGACCTTCGCGGCTCCCACGCCCGGCGAGTCCCGCCCCTCCCGGTCCGGTTCCCGCCGCGGCGGCCACCGGCCGTCCTCCCAGGCCGCGGCACAGCCCGCCCAGAGCGGCTCACCCCGGTCCACCCCGGGTGGCGGTGGCCCGTCCCGGTCCACTCCGGGCGCCGGCCCGGCCCGGCCCGACCCGCTGACCGACCCGCTCGGCGGCTCCTACCCCCGGCGCGGAGCGGGCGCCACGGCGAACGCGGCCTCCCGGCCCGGCGGCGCCGGTTCTCCCGCGTCCCCGGCCTCCCCGGCGAACGGCCCCGGCGCCCGCTCAGGCCCCGCCGGCGGCCGTCCCGCCGGCGGCCGTCCCGCCGGCGGCAGCGCCCCGATGCCTCCCCCGATGCCCCCGATGGGCCCCACGACCAGTGGCGGCTTCCCCGCCGCGACCGACCCGCTCGCCGTCTCCTACCGCAACCCACCGCAGCCGCCCAAGCCCGGCGACAACGTGGCCGACAACCCGTGGGCTCAGGCCACCAACCCCTCGTCGGGGGGCTGGCCGGCGGCCAACACCGCCGACATCCTCGACGATCCCGCCCCGTCCTACTCCTCGTACCAGACGCCGGTGTACGGCGCTCCGCCCGCGGGCTCGTACGAGGTCAGCTCGGGCTGGGCCACCTTCGAGGACGACGCGATCACCGGTCCGAGCCCGGCGGTCTCCACCTCGACCGGTCCTTCCAAAACCTTCTCCCCCACCCCTGAGCGTCCGGCCGACCCGCGTGGCGGGGCTGCGGGCGGATACGGCTACGAGCCCCGGCCGGCCACCCCGGCCAGCCCGGCCGCGTGGCCCGAACCCGGCACTCCCCCCGGGAGCGACGGGACGAGCTGGCCGAGCTACGGCGAGCTCTACGGCACGGCACCGGCGGCCCCCGAGACCGCGGCCACCGGCACCGACGCACGAGGCCGGACGGGTTCTTCGCGGGGTAACCACCGGGCCCAGGAGCCCGATTACCCCGACTATTACCGCTGATTCTTTCCGCCCTCCGTAAAGGCCTCGGGTAAACGCCCAGGTGCCGAGGGGCAGCACCGTAAGGTCTGCCCCATGGAGACGGACACGAAGAGTGACGGTGTTCTGACAACGAGCGGTCTCGCCTCTGTGGTGAGACATGATCTGCCCGCCTCCCTGGTGGTCTTCCTGGTGGCCCTGCCCCTCTCGCTGGGTATCGCGGTCGCCTCGGGAGCGCCACTGGCGGCGGGTCTCGTCGCCGGTGTGGTGGGCGGCGTGGTGGCGGGTTTCCTGGGCGGCTCCGTCGTGCAGGTGAGCGGGCCCGCGGCGGGACTCTCCCTGGTGGTCGCCGACCTTGTCATGACGTACGGCTGGCGGGCCACCTGCATGATCACTTTACTCGCGGGCGTCCTGCAACTGCTGCTCGGTCTTTGCCGGGTCGCCCGTTCCGCGCTCGCGGTCTCTCCCGCCGTGGTCCACGGCATGCTGGCAGGGGTGGGGGCGGTGATCGCTCTGGCCCAGTTGCACGTGGTGCTCGGCGGAAGCCCGCAGCGCTCCGCGATCGAGAACCTGATCGAGCTGCCCCAGCAGATCATCCACAACCACACGCACGCCGTCTTCGTCGGCCTGCTGACCATCGCGGTCCTGATCGCCTGGACGCGCCTGCCGCAGCAGCTGCGGACCATCCCCGCGCCGCTGGCGGCCCTGCTCGTCTCCTCGGTGACCGCCTGGACGCTCGGCTGGGAGGTCACCCGGATCGACCTGTCGACCAGCCTCGACGCCTGGGCCGGACCCGTCTGGCCCAGGGGCGACTGGCACGGGATCGTCGGGGCGGTGCTGCTCGTGGCCCTGCTGGCCGGGGTGGAGTCGCTGCTCTGCTCGGTGGCGGTCGACAAGTTGCACGACGGCAGGCGCTCCGACCTCGACAGGGAGCTCACCGGCCAGGGCGTGGCCAACATGGTGACCGGCGCGCTGGGCGGGCTGCCCGTGGCCGGGGTCATCGTCCGCAGCACCACCAACGTCCGTGCCGGCGCCCGGAGCCGCTGGTCCACGATCATGCACGGGATCTGGATCCTGTTGTTCGCGGTCGGGCTGGGGTGGATGATCGCGCTGATCCCGATGGAGGCGCTGGCCGCGCTGCTGGTCTTCATCGGTGTGCAGATGATCAACATGGGACATCTGCGCAACCTGCGCGGCCACAGCGAGGTTCCGGTGTACGTCGTCACGATGGGCGGGGTGGTGCTGCTCGGTCTCGCCGAGGGCGTTCTGGTCGGTTTCGGCCTCGCCGCGCTGTTCGCGTTGCGCCGCCTCACCCGGGTGACCGTGCGGGCGACGGCCGAGCCCGACGGCCGCTGGCACGTGGTGATCGGCGGCTCCCTCACCTTCCTGGGGGTGCCCATGCTCACCTCGGAGTTGCGGGCCATCCCCGCGGGGGCGGCGGTCGATCTCGATCTGAACATCGACTTCATGGACAACGCGGCCTTCGAGGCCATCCACAACTGGCGGACCGAGCACGAGCGCGGCGGCGGGACCGTGGAGATCGACGAGATCCATGACGAGTGGTATTCCATGGCGGCCAGCGGGGCCAGGGTGTTCCCCGCCAAGACCCCGCCCCGCGTCCCCGACCGGTGGTGGCTGCCCTGGTCCCACCGGCGCAACGGGCAAGGGGCGGACCACCTGCCGTCGGCCGCCGCCTGGCGCCCGGCCCGCGGCGACAGTCCCGCCGTGCCCAACCTGCTCGCCGGGGCGCGGGAGTTCCACCGGCGTACGGCTCCGCTGGTGCGCCCTCTCCTGCACGACATGGCCCGCGGGCAGGAACCCTCGCATCTCTTCATCACCTGCGCCGACTCCCGCATCGTGCCGAACCTGATCACCGCCAGCGGCCCCGGCGACCTGTTCACCGTCCGCAACATCGGCAACCTCGTGCCCCGGCTGGGTTCGGTGCCGGCGGACGACTCGGTGGCGGCGACGATCGAGTACGCGACGAGCGCGCTCAACGTCCGCACCATCACGGTCTGCGGGCACTCGGGGTGCGGGGCGATGGCCGCGCTGCTCAGCGGGGGTGAGAAGACGACGGAACTGCCCGCGTTCGGCCGCTGGCTGCGCCACGGCAACCACACCCTGGCGCGGTTCATCGCGGGCGAGAGCGCCGGTGAGGACGAAGGGCCGCTGGACCGTCTCTGCCGGGTCAACGTGATCCAGCAGCTGGAGAACCTGCGGACCTACCCGCAGGTGGACCGGTTGTTCCGTGCCGGGCGCCTGGAGCTGGTCGGCCTGTACTTCGACATCGGCACCGCCCGGGTGCACCTGCTGGAGCATCCTCCGATCGCGAGCCATCCGCTCTGAGCGGACAGCTTGCGCCAGGGGTGAAAGCCTGTGGTCACCTACCTGCCGTACGCCCACGATGGGGCTCATGAGAATCCTGATCATCGGTGGCTCGGTCTTCCTCGGCCGGGCCATCACGGCGGAGGCGCTGCGGCGCGGGCACGAGGTCACGACGTTCAACCGGGGGCGCAGCGGGGTGGACCTGCCTGGTGTGGAGGCGGTGAGGGGCGACCGCGAGGTGCCGGAAGACCTGGAGCGCCTGGTGGAGGACCGGGAGTGGGACGCCGTCATCGACGTCATCGGCAGGGTTCCGAGGGTGGTCGGCGAATCGGTGCGCAGGCTCAACGGCCGGGCGGGCGTCTACACGTTCGTCTCCAGCATCTCGGCGATCGCCGACTTCCCCGTGCGGGAGTGCGACGAGAGCTCGCCGCGATACGAGTGCGCCCCGGACGCCGGCCCGCAGGACGGGGAGTACGGCACGCTCAAGGCGGGGTGCGAGCGGGCGGTGGAAGAGGGTTTCGAGGGCGAGGCGCTCATCATCCAGCCGGGTCTCATCCTCGGTCCGTACGAGGACGTGGGCCGCCTGCCCTGGTGGCTGGACCGGATCTCCCGGGGCGGGCGGGTGCTGGCGCCCGGCGACCCGGACCGCGAGATGCAGGTGATCGACGTCCGCGACCTCGCCGCGTTCGTCCTCGACCGCACCGAGGCCGGAAAGGCCGACCGCTTCCTCGCCTCCGGGGTGCGGGGCAACATCACCTACGGCGGCTGGCTGGCCGAGTGCCGGGCGGTGACCGGTTCGGACGCCGAGTTCGTCTGGGTCGACGACCGGTTCCTGCTCGACCGCGAGGTGCAGCCGTGGAGCGAGTTCCCGGTCTGGGCACCCGCCGATCCCGGCTTCGCCGCGGTCTGGCTGCCGTCGTCGGCGAAGGCCATCGCGGCCGGGCTGACCTGCCGTCCCGTCGCCGAGACCGTGCGCGACACCTGGGCGTGGCTCCGCGACGTCCCTCCCGCGCGGCGCTCGTTTCGCAACCACGGCATCGATCCCGAGAAGGAGGCCAGGATCCTCGCCGAATGGGCATAGGGATCCCCATGGAGATCCAGATCACCTAAGCATGTATTTCTACACATACATCTTGCTGGTGGCCGCATAGATTCATGGCTGTCCGGCTCCGTCCCCCGAATGCCGGACGGCGGTCCACGCTTTCAGGGCCGAAGGTGGAGGGCGGCCGATTCCGCCCTCCACCCCCACCTTCATCCGTGCGGTGTCATGCTCGGCGGGTATGCCTCATCGTCCAGTTGGTCTCCCAGGTCCTCTCTCCGTCCGCGGAGAACGCCTGCTCCCACAGGGCCGAGGTCGGTGTGATCTCCGACCAGGTGTATCGCATCCGGACGGGCGTGCCCTCGTGGGTCTCGTCGCCACTGAACACGCCCTTCCCGTCGATGAACCGGCCGAAGACGGGATTGTGGAGAACTCCGGTCTCGCTGTTGATCCAGTAAATCGCCCACAGTTCGCGTGTGACGTCAAAGGTCCGAATCGATGCCCCTTTGAAGCCCTTCGTGGGGAAGGTGATCTCGTCGAAAACGCCCGCGCCGTCGAAGAAACCGTGGCAGACGGCGACGCTGGGAAACTCCTCCCACTCATCGTCCCCGCTCAGCGGCTTGAGGAGCCTGCGGTTGTCTATGTCCCAGGTGCCGTGCAGGAAGTCGAAATCACTGTTCATGGTGAGATGTTAAAGCCGTTTCCCGGCATTCCCCGCCGGTCGGGCACAAGAATCTCCCCCTCGCGCGGACGTTGCGTGGCTCCCATATGCGAGGTACCGTCACGGCCTTCAGGCTTCGTTTTCTCATATGACACCTAACATACGGACGTTTTTCGCCTGACGGGGCATATAGCTCAGGCCGCCACATACGTATACGGCACGGAGGTCGACGATGACTGGGTGGCACGTGTTACGGGAGGAAATGGTCGCGCGAGTACGCACCCGAGGGATCAGCCAGGTCGTGGCCGACGCGTTTCTGGCCGTTCCACGGCACGTCTTCCTGCCCGAGCTTCCCGCTCAGGCCGTCTACCAGGACGACGCGATCGTGACCAAGCGCGACGCGGACGGTTTTCCGATCAGCTCCTCCTCCCAGCCGGCGATCATGGCTCTGATGCTGGACCAGCTCGGGCTGGAGCCGGGACAGCGGGTGCTGGAGATCGGGACCGGGACCGGATACAACGCCGCCCTGCTCGCCCACCTGGTGGGGCCGGAGGGAGAGGTCGTGAGCGTCGACATCGACCCCGACCTGGTGGCGCTGGCCGGGGAGCACCTGCTGGCCGCGGGGCACCCCGAGGTGAGACTCGTGTGCGGCGACGGATCCGAGGGTTTCCCGCCGGAGGCGCCCTACGACCGGGTGATCGCCACCGTGGGCGTGTGGGATCTGGCACCGGCCTGGCTTGAGCAGCTCGGGCCCGGCGGGCGCCTCGTCGCCCCGCTGGACCTGCGCGGGGTGCAACGCTCGGTGGCGATGGAACGAGACAACGGGCACTGGAGGAGCCGCTCGGTGCTGCCCTGCGGGTTCATGCGGATGCGCGGCCCCTTCGCAGGCCCGGAGACGGCCCTGATGCTGGACCGGGAGTCCGACCTGACGATCTCCCTGCCCGAGGCGGGCGAGATCGGCGACGTGCTCGGAGCGCTCGACGGGCCGGTGGTCGAGCGCTCCACCGAGATCAGTGTCAGCCTCCCCCAGCTCCTCGACGGGCTGAGCCTGTGGCTCGCGGTGCACGAGCCCCGCTGGTGCACGATCTCGGAGGCTCGGCCCGGGTGGCTGGCCTCGCCCCCGCTCGACACCACGGGGTTCAGGATGGCCGTCGGCATCGTCGAGGGCGACAACCTCTGCCTGCTGGAGCCGTCACCGGACGGAACCCTGATCGCGCGCGGCCACGGGCCGGACAGGGTGCGGCTGGCACGCGAGATGGTCGCCCACATCCAGGCGTGGGACATGGCGGACAGGCCCATGACGACGGGGCTCCACATCGACGCCTACCGGGGCGACCCTCCGCCCGGCGGGCTGCTTCTGCGCAAGCGCCACACCACCCTCGCCCTGTCATGGCGGGACTCCTGACCTTCGGACCCGGCTGACGGCCCGCGACCGCGCGGGGACCCGACCACCGAGGGCTCACCGGAGCCCTGGGCACCGATCCGGCGCGTGCGGGAGGGCGCGGGAGGGCGCGGGAGGGCGCGGGAGGGCACGGAGGGCGTCACTGAGCCCTCGGAGGAAAGGAGAACCCACACTTTTTTCCATCGCGTCGATCCGATATGGAAAAGCCCAGGTCGGCGCTGGGATCCCGGTTCCGACGAGTTTCGGAAAGGACGTTCCCTCCGGTCGGGCGAGCGCGAGTTTCCGCAGGTCAGAGCAAATGTGAATGTACATTTCACGTTTGCCTCACCCGGATCGCATGGGTAAGGATGAGGCATCTTCCAGCCGGACCCGTGACCAGGGGTTTCTTCGGCATGTCGCCAACCGCCCACGCCCACCCCCGAGGAGGGGACGATGATCCATGCCCGAGGACTGACCCGGCGATTCAAGGTCGGAAAAGGATTCGTTGACGCCGTACGCGGCCTCGACATCGATGTGGAGGAGGGCCAGTTGGTGGCCTTCCTCGGCCCGAACGGCGCGGGCAAGTCCACCAGCCTGCGTATGCTGACCTCCCTGCTCCCGCCGACGTCGGGAACCGCGACCGTGGCGGGCCGCGACGTCGTCTCGGATCCGGCGGGGGTCCGCGCCCGCATCGGGTACGTCGGCCAGAAGAACGGCTCTGGGGAGAACTTCCGGGTCCGCGACGAGCTGGTGACCCAGGCACGGTGCTACGGTCTTCGCCGGTCAGAGGCGAACCGGCGGGCCGACGAGGTCCTCGGCCTGCTGGACCTGGAGTCCCTGGCCACCCGCAAACCCGGCACCCTCTCGGGCGGCCAGCGCCGCCGCCTCGACATCGCCCTGGGGCTCATCCACCGGCCCGCCCTGCTCTTCCTGGACGAGCCCTCGACCGGGCTCGACCCGCAGAGCCGCGCCAACATCTGGGAGCACATCCTGCGTTTGCGCGAGCTGCACGGCACGACCCTCTTCCTCACCACCCACTACCTGGAGGAGGCCGACACGATGGCCGAACGGGTAGTGATCATCGACCACGGCCGGATCATCGCCGACGGAACCGCCGACCGGCTGAAGGGCGACCTGGCCGGCGACCGCGTCACGGTCACCGTCCACGACGAGTCACAGGCGGCGAGGGCAGCCGAGGTCGCCGCGCGGATCGCGGGCTCGGACGCGGTCACCGTCGCAGAAAGGACGGTACGGCTGCGGGTCTCCCACGCGGGCGCGGCGCTGCCGGAGTATCTGCGGTCCCTGGATGCCTCGGGGGTGAAGGTCGCCACCGCCGAGACCTCCCGGCCCACCCTGGACGACGTGTTCCTCGCGCTCACCGGCCGCAGCCTGCGCGAGAGCGACGAGAGCCCTCAGAGCGGCCCGCAGGACGCCTGACCTGTGGTGCCACCCCCCTCAGACCGGCCGCCCGCGCGAAACAGCCGTGCCCCGCACCCCTCTCCCCCACCCACATACAAGAAAGGCCGCCCCGTGCGCGTGCGCTCCTTCCTTCGTGACACCGTGACCGTGTTCTCCCGCGAGTTCGCCCCCGTGCCGCGCGAACCCCTCGGCCTCCTGTTCACCATGGGCCAGCCGCTGCTCTTCCTGTTCCTGTTCGGCCCGCTGCTCGGGGGAACGCGGAGCTTCGAGGGCGACGGCTCGCCGTGGCAGTGGTTCGTGCCCGGCATCTTGATCATGATGTGCCTGTCCGGGCCGATGATGGCCGGATACTCGCTGCTGGTGGAGCTGATCGGCGGCTCGATGGAGCGCATGCTGGTCACCCCGCTGAACCGCACGGCGATGCTCGTCGGCCGGACGATGAAGGAGTTCGTGATCCTGCTCGCCCAAGCCGTGCTGATCATCGCTCTCGCGGTGCCGCTGGGCTTTCGCCCGCACCTGCCGGGGGTGCTGGCCGGGCTGGTGATACTGACCGTGTTCGGGATCGGCCTGGGCGCGCTCTCCTTCACCCTCGCGATCGCGTCCGCTCCGAGCGGCAACCTGTTCTACGGGGTCACCCAGCTGGTGCTGTTTCCGCTGATGCTGCTGTCGGGCGTGCTGCTGCCGATGGACTTCGGCCCGGCGTGGCTCCAGGTCGTCGCCACGGTGAATCCGGTCACCCACATCGTCGACGCTGAGCGGGCACTGTTCGCGGGCCGTTTCGCGGACCTCTCGGTGCTGTACGGAACGCTCTGGGCCTGCGTCGTCGCCGCAGTGGGCCTGGCGATGGGCACCAGGGCGATGCGCCGGGGCATCTGACCCGGCGTCCTCGGCACCGACCGGCCGGCCGGTGCCACCGTGACACCGGCACTCGCCCGCCCGCGGGCCGTCTCGCCCGCGCGCGGACCCTGACCGTGCGGTTCCGCGAGCCGGCGCGGCCTCGCCCGCGGGCCGGGCATCGAGGATTGATCGACGCGATAGGGGTGTTTGCGCTAACATCCCTGCGAGCAATGTAAGGCCCGCGTTACGGCGGCGTCAATCGTTCACATCACGGAAACCTGCTCGGGACCCATCGAGGTTTTCGGTCGTCCCTAAAAGAGGGCCGCGCTCTCGCGGACAGGGAGCTCGACGCCCGGCCCTTTCGCCTCCGCGAAAGCGGACCCTTTCCGTGTCCGCCTCGCCGGACACGGGGAACGACCGTCGATCCGGCGGACACCGGAGGCCGACGAAAAGATTTTCATCGATCGGCCCGCCCCCTCCCGGCTGTCAACCAGGAGTCTTGGGAAAGTCAGCTGGATTCGGTCAGAATTTCATGGTTGCCAACCGGTAACTTCTGTGAAACTTTCACATTCGCGGGCAACGCGGCGCGATCTCCCTCCGGACGAATGCCCAGGCAGGGAAACGTTTTGATAGCAATGCCCAGGTCAGCGTGGGTTGCGACTCGTTGACGGTGGATCGGACAGTCGGATGTACTCCCCGACAACGCACTTACAGGAGCGGGCCATGGAGATCTGGAAGCCCAGATGTTAGCGATAACAAATCTCGATGGCCGCTGCCCCCTCGACCTGGCCAAGGAGCGTTGGATGCCTGTCTCATCTCGAACGAGAGCCCAGGACGGACCTTTGGCCCGCCTCCCGCCGTACCGGCGACCTGCCCTCCTCGCGACGACGGCTCTGATCGGCAACAACCACCCGCTCTCGAAGCCCGGCCCGCTCCCCCGGATCGACTCCGCCCGCTGACGCCTCTTCAACCCCCCCAAGGAATCGGCATGCTCTTCACCGCGATCCCCACGCTCACCTCGAAAGCACGAAGAACCGTCACCATCGCGATCGCCGCCGCCCTCGGGGCCGGCGTCATGGTGGCCGTCCAACCGGCCGCCTCCGCCGCGGAGGCGACGCTCGGGGCCGCCGCCGCCCAGTCGGGCCGTTACTACGGCGCGGCCATCGCGGCGGGCAGGCTCGGTGACTCCACCTACGTGAACATCCTGAACCGGGAGTTCAACTCGGTCACCGCCGAGAACGAGATGAAGTGGGACGCCACCGAACCCCAGCGCGGCACCTTCAGCTACAACAACGCCAACCGCATCGTGAACCACGCGATCGGCCGGGGCATGTCGATTCGAGGGCACGCCCTGCTGTGGCACCAGCAGATGCCCGGCTGGGCCCAGAACCTGTCCGGCTCCGACCTGCGCAACGCCGCGATCAACCACGTCACCCAGGTCGCCACCTACTTCCGCGGCAAGATCCACTCCTGGGATGTCGTCAACGAGGCCTTCGCCGACGGCGGGGGCGGCGGGCGACGTGACTCCAGCCTCCAGCGAACCGGCAACGACTGGATCGAAGCCGCCTTCCGCGCGGCCCGCGCCGCCGACCCCGGCGCCAAACTCTGCTACAACGACTACAACACCGACGGCATCAACGCCAAGAGCACCGGCATCTACAACATGGTCCGCGACTTCAAGGCACGCGGCGTCCCCATCGACTGCGTCGGTTTCCAGAGCCACCTGACCAACTCCGCCCCCAGCGACTACCAGGCCAACCTCCAGCGCTTCGCCGACCTCGGCGTCGACGTCCAGATCACCGAGCTCGACATCTCCGGCTCCAACCAGGCCAACGCCTACGCCGCCGTCACCCGCGCCTGCCTGAACGTCGCCCGCTGCACCGGCATCACCGTCTGGGGAATCCGCGACAGCGACTCCTGGCGCACCGGCCAGAACCCCCTCCTCTTCGACGCCTCGGGCAACAAGAAGCCCGCCTACACCTCCGTCCTGAACACGCTCAACTCGGTCACCCCCAGCCCGTCCCCCTCGCCCTCCCCGTCCCCATCGCCCTCCCCCTCGCCCTCGCCGGGCCCGGGCGGGCCGTGCCGGGTGGCGTACACCGTCAACGCCTGGAACACCGGACTCACCTCGGCGATCACCGTCACCAACACCGGCTCCTCCGCGATCAACGGCTGGTCGCTGGTCTTCGGTCTGCCGTCGGGCCAGAGCATCACCTCGGGCTGGAACGCCACCTACTCGCCCTCCAGCGGCCAGGTGACGGCGCGCAACGTGAGCTACAACGGCTCGATCCCCGCCGGGGGCTCGATCGACATCGGCTTCCAGGCCAACCACAGCGGCAACACCTCCGCCCCCTCCTCCTTCACCCTCAACGGGAACACCTGCTCCCGCGCCTGAACTCCCGGTGGGGAGAGGCCGTCCGCCCGGGATCGGCGGGCGGACGGCCGTACCACCGGCGGCTCGGTGGCCTCGTCCCCCAGCCCGATCACAACGGCAATCCGGCAGACCCACCTCGTTCTCCCCCCAACGGCCGGACCCGCGGTGTGACCTGACCTCACCCCGCGCCCCCGGTCCCGTCGTCCGCCGGACGACGGGACCGGGCACCCCCCACCCCCAGAGAAAGGAACGCCTGTGTCATCCAGCCGCAGGCAGTGTCATCACCGCCCCGAAGCGTTCCGGCCGCACGACTTCCCGACCCGCCATCCGCGGCACCAGGACCGCGTGCCGCGCATCGACCCGGCCAACGCGTCGTCGAGTGCCTGCGACTGGCAGGACGCCACGTTCAGGGTGACGCCATGATCCGGATGTTAACGCTAACAAAGACCTCCAGAGGAGGACGTATGCCTTTCATCAGGCGAAATCGCCTGCGCATGCTGCTAGCCGCCATCACCTCGATCGTGCTCACCGGCGCCCTGCTCACGCTCGCCACCCCCTCGGCGACCGCGGCGACCGTCGACACGAACGCCTGGTACGTGCTGGTCAACCGCACCAGCGGCAAGGCCCTGGACGTCTACAACCTCTCCACCGCCGACGGCGGACGCATCACCCAGTGGACCCGTAACAACGGCAACAACCAGCAGTGGCAGTTCGTCGACTCCGGCGGCGGCTACTACCGCATCAAGTCCCGCCACTCCGGCAAGGTGCTCGACGTCCACAACTTCTCCACCGCGAACGGCGGTGCGATCGTCCAGTGGGCCGACGGCAACGGCACCAACCAGCAATGGCGCCTCGCCGACTCCCCGGACGGCTACGTGAGATTCATCAGCCGCCACAGCAACAAGGCCATGGAGGTCCAGAACGCCTCCACCGCCGACAACGCCAACATCGTCCAGTACGACGACTGGGGCGGCAACAACCAGCAGTGGCAACTCGCCCGGGTCGGCGGAACGGACCCCAACCCGACTCCGACCCCGACCCCGACCCCGGGTCCCGGTGGCAACTACACCAACCCGGTCGTGTGGCAGGACTTCGCCGACGGCGACATCATCCGGGTCGGCGACGCCTACTACTACTCGGCCTCGACGATGCACTACTCGCCGGGCGCGCCGATCCTGCGCTCCTACAACCTGGTCGACTGGGAGTACGCCGGCCACTCGGTCCCCCGGCTCGACTTCAACTCGAACGCCTACGACCTCAACGGCGGCCGGGCGTACGTGAAGGGCATCTGGGCCTCGACCCTCAACTACCGGCCGAGCAACAGCACCTACTACTGGATGGGCTGCATCGAGTTCAACCGCACCTACGTCTACACCGCCTCGGCGGTCGACGGCACCTGGACCAAGCGCTCCCAGATCAACAACTGCTACTACGACGCCGGCCTGCTCGTCGACGACAACGACACGATGTACGTCGCCTACGGCAACGGCACGATCAGCGTCGCCCAGCTCTCGGCCGACGGTCTCAGCCAGGTGCGCGCCCAGCAGGTGTTCCAGACCCCCTCCAGCGTCGGCGGCACCCTTGAGGGCGCCCGCTTCTACAAGCGGAACGGCTACTACTACATCTGGCTGACCAAGCCCGCGAACGGCCAGTACGTCCTGCGCTCCAGCAGCCCGTTCGGCCCGTACGAGATGCGCCAGGTCCTGCTGAACATGCCAGGCCCGATCTCCGGCGGCGGCGTGCCCCACCAGGGCGGACTGGTGCAGACCCAGAACGGCGCCTGGTACTACATGTCGTTCGTCGACGCCTACCCCGGCGGCCGGATGCCCGCCCTCGCGCCGATCACCTGGACCGGCGACGGCTGGCCCACGATCCAGACGGTGAACGGCGGCTGGGGCGTCAACTACCCCAAGCCGAACATCCAGACCAACCGGACCGTTCAGTCGATGATCGGCCCCGACACCTTCACCTCCCCCTCGCTCGGCCACCGGTGGGAGTGGAACCACAACCCCGACGACTCACGCTGGTCGACCGGGAACGGCCTGCGCCTGCAGACCGCGACCGTGACGAACGACCTGTACAACGCCCGCAACACCCTGACCCACCGCATCCAGGGGCCGTCGTCGACCGCGACGATCGAACTCGACTACTCGCAGATGGCCAACGGCGACCGCAGCGGTCTGGCCATGCTGCGTGACCAGTCGGCCTGGATCGGCCTCAAACGCGACAACGGGACGACCCGCGTCGTGATGACCAACGGGCTGACCATGAACAGCAGCTGGCAGACCACGGGCACCGGCACCGAGGCGGCGAGCGCCAACGTCTCAGGCGGCCGGATCTGGCTGAGGGTCAACGCCGACATCCGCCCCGGCTCCGGACGGCAGGCCCGCTTCTCCTACAGCACCGACGGGACCAACTTCACCGCCCTGGGTCCGGCCTTCACGTTGAACAACGCCTGGCAGTTCTTCATGGGCTACCGCTTCGGGATCTTCAACCACGCCACCCAGTCCCTCGGTGGCGCGGTGACCGTGCGCCGCTTCGACCTCACGACCCCCTAAGGACAGAAAACCATCCCTATGAGAACCGACCCCACCAGTCCGCCCGCTCCCCGTCGGATGAAATCGGAGTGAATTGTGAGATTTAGACCCTTGGCCGTCATTGTGACGGCGGCCACGTTGCTGATGAGCCTGTTCGTGACCGTCCAGACCGCGAACGCGGCGACCGTCGACACGAACGCCTGGTACGTGCTGGTCAACCGCAACAGCGGCAAGGCCCTGGACGTCTACAACCTGGCCACCAACGACGGCGCCCGCATCACCCAGTGGACCCGCAACAACGGCAACCAGCAGCAGTGGCAGTTCGTCGACTCCGGCGGCGGCTACTACCGCATCAAGTCCCGCCACTCCGGCAAGGTGCTCGACGTCCACAACTGGTCGACCGCCAACGGCGGCGCGATCGTCCAGTGGTCCGACCTCAACGGCACCAACCAGCAGTGGCGCCTCGCCGACTCGGCGGGTGGCTACGTGAGGTTCGTCTCCCGTCACAGCAACAAGGCCCTTGAGGTCCAGGGCGCCTCCACCGCCGACGGCGGCAACATCGTCCAGTACGACGACTGGGGCGGCAACAACCAGCAGTGGCAGCTCGTCCAGGTCGGCGGAACGGACCCGAACCCGACTCCGACGCCGACTCCGACGCCGGGCAACTGCGCCCTGCCCTCGACCTACCGCTGGACCTCCTCGGGCGTGCTGGCGAACCCCAGGTCGGGATGGGTCTCGCTCAAGGACTTCACCGTCGCCCCCTACAACGGCAGGCAGC
>Ga0233377_1000056_pt1 | contig 77456 bp, 62 predicted proteins | sample ElkDunMinimDraft_6_FD_191540 | JGI IMG/M metagenome (GOLD analysis project Ga0233377, IMG submission 191540) | Fecal eukaryotic communites from dung pellets of Tule Elk in California, USA - Elk Dung E36 | ecosystem: Host-associated > Mammals > Digestive system > Large intestine > Fecal | place...
GCAGTTGACGATTCGCGCCGGCACCCCCGCGACGGTGCAGCCCGCCGGCACCGGCTTCAGCACCACCGAACCCGAGGCCACCTTGGCGTAGTCGCCGATCTGGATATTGCCCAGCACCTTGGCCCCGGCCCCCAGAAGGACGCCGCGTCCGATCTTGGGGTGGCGGTCGCCGCGCTCGGCGCCGGTGCCGCCCAGGGTGACGGCGTGCAGCATCGACACCTCGTCGCCGACCACCGCCGTCTCGCCGATGACGATGCCGGTGCCGTGGTCGAAGAACAGGCCCGCGCCCAGCGTCGCCGCCGGGTGGATGTCGACCTGGAACAGTTCCGACATCCGGCTCTGCACATGCAGGGCCAGGGTCTCGCGGCCCTGCCGCCACAGCCAGTGCGACACGCGATGGGCCTGGATGGCCTGAAATCCCTTGAAGTAGAGGAAGGGCTGCAACAGCGACTGGATCGCCGGATCGCGCTCGGCCACAGCCCTCAGGTCCGCCTCGGCCGCCGCCACAATGGACGGATCGGAGGCGAAGGCGTCGCGGCACACTTCGCGCACCGACATGGCGCCCAGCTCATCGTCGCCGATCTTGCGCGCGATCTGGAAACTCAGCGCCGCCGCCAGGTCGGCGTGCGACAGGATCACGGCGTTCAGCTGTGACGCCAGCAGGGGTTCGTCGCGCGACGCCGCCTCCGCCGAGGCGCGCAGCATCGCCCAAGTGTCGGCGGTCTTTGCAACGATTTCCAGCTTGGCCATGAACGCTCCTGTGCCGCGATCATACGCCCGACAGCATGGCCTGCGCCAGTTCCGGGGGCAGTTCGCCTTCCCGCGCCATATGGTAGGCGCGCAGCGCCGTCGCCACCGTCATCATGTCCCGCACGGAGCCCTTTCCGATTTCCGTCAGCAGGTCGGCGAAAGGCACGCGGGCGATGCGGATGATCTCGGTCGGATCGGGCGCCGTCTCCACCGGGCTCAACCCCCAAGCCAGCCAGGACATGACGCGCTCGTCGGTGATCGAATTGCTCATCTCGGCCTGAAGCGCCTGACGCCAGTGCGCGGCCGCCAGCCCCGCCTCCTCCATCAGTTCGCGCTTTATCCCCTCCAGAGGGTCTTCATCGAAGGGGGCGCCGCCCTCGGGCATCTCCCACGACCAGTTGGCCAGGGCGAAGCGCTGCTGGCCCACCAGCGTCACCGTGCCGTCGGCATGCAGGGGCAGGACGCCGACCGACATGTTCTGGGGCCGCATGACCATATAATCGGCGTGAACGCCCGTCGGCGCCGTCGCCTCGTGCCGCGTCAGCTTCATCCACGGGCTTTCGAAGAAGACGCTGTGGCCATGGTCCTTCCACGGCGGCGGCCGGTCGCTTCCGTCGTCCCAGGCGGGCGTCGGGCGGTTGGAATCAAAGACTTTGCGCGAGTCGGTCATGCCCCCGGTATGGCGCCGACGCGGTGCGACGACTAGCTAAGGGGCATGAGCAATTCCGATCTGGGCGCAGCCCTCCCCCTCCCCGTCGCCTCGACCGACCTTCAGGACCGTCTGGCCCTTCGCCGCTCCGCCTCCGCCCAGACTCTGACCCTGCCGGGTCCCTCGCCCGAACAGGTCGACCGCATCCTCCACCTCGGCGCCCGCACGCCGGACCACGGCAAGCTCTTCCCCTGGCGGTTCGTGGTTCTGGGCTCGAACAGCCGCGCCGAAATCGCGGAACAGCTCCTGCCGCTCGCCGCGCGCCAGCCCGCCGCCGACAAGGCTCGCGCCGTCCTGGCCAAGCTGACCGCCGCGCCGGTCACAATCCTGGTCATCTCGGCCCCGATCCTCGGCCACAAGGTGCCGGTCTGGGAGCAGCAGCTCTCCGCCGGCGCCGTCTGCATGAACATCGAACACGCCGCCGACGCCTTCGGCTATTCGGCCAGCTGGATCACCGACTGGTACAGCTACGATCCCGACGCCCTGGCCCTGTTCGGCGTGGGCGATGGCGAACAGGTCGCCGGCTTCATCCACATCGGAACCGCCGCCGAGCCTTCGCTGGAACGCCCCCGCCCCGACATGGCCGCCAAGGTCGAACGGCGCAGCTAGAGCCTTTCACGGCGCGGCGCATACCAGCCCGCGCCAGCCCGCTGCACCGACCCGGCCACGGCCAGCACCGCCAGCGTCTGTTCGATCCGCTCCTCCATGCGACGTCCGCGCCGTCCCGAAAACCCGGCCGCCAGCCCGCTCGGCTGCATCGGCGCCCCTTCGGCCCGCAAGGCCGTCAGCAGCATGGCCGCCAACGCCCCCGCTCCCTCCGGCAAGGGCGGCGGCTGATGCGCAACCGCCAGAGGCGCCTCGATCTGGATCGGCTGAGCCACGCCGCGATAACGCGACTTCTGGAAATCGGGCCTCAGGAACCGAATGTCGCCCCTCGCCTCCTCTGCCGTCCGCAACCGGTTCAAGGCCGCCAGCCGGACCACCGCCTCCTCCGCCGTCACATCCGCAGGCCACCCGTAGGCCCGAGCCGTCAAGGCGTCGATGCGGCCATGCAGGTGGTCCAAAAGTCCGACATGGCCCGCCTCGTGAACGGCACGCTCCTCACTTGTCATAGGCTCACCCGACAACAGACGCGCCCGGGCGTTATACAGACAGGTCATGGTCAGTTCAGGCGTTCGCTCCAGCACCCTTCGCCTCAACTGATCCAACTCCTCACCGAGCGCTGCCAACTCCGCCGCTGGTTTCGGTTCCAAAACGGGGAATGGGAATCGATCAAAGCAAGGCCCCTTGCTGTAAACGGGCCGATCTTCGAGCGTGGCGCCCATCCGGACGGCCCATGCCCCATGGAAACGCGACGACAACACGCCGAGGACGGCCGGATCAGTGCTCGCGATGACCACCAGCCTGTTGTCCGGCAGCACGGTCTCGTCGAGAAATTGAAACCACCGATGCTTGGCGGTCTCGACCGTGGCGATGTAGCGGCCCAGCCCCTTCAACGCCGGACGCAGTTCGCTGCGCGGCTCACCGAAGATCCACCAGTTGTCACGGTAGGAGGCGCGGTTGTTGCGGTCCCGCTCGGGCTTCACTGTCTCCAACAGATGCTGATAGACGCCCGGATGAATGCGGCGCACGTCCGCCTCGTCCCAGCCGAACAGGTCGATGACCTGCACCCCGCGCGGTCGTCCCGCCAGATCACGGCCGTTTCGGAAGGGGCGGATCAGGCGCGTCGGCGGCGACACGGAGGCGGCCGCCAGCACCTGCGCCCGCTCCGGGCTGACGATGAAGCCCGACCCGTGCAGCTTCATGCCCGGCGAACACAGGCCCGCATTGGCCTTCAACGCATTCAGCCCCAGCAACTCGCCGCCCACGCTCAGGTCCGCCGCGATGACGCCGCGCCGTTCGTGAAAGCCGATGTCGGGCGTATCGCTGTTCAGGCCGGTCTCCGACGTCACGGTCAGAAGCCGCCCCTGACCGTCCGGTTCGCCGCGTTCGGCCACCGTCATGGCGATGCGGACGGCGGCGCGGTCGCCGCCCTTGATCCAGGGGTGGTCGGGGATGGCGAAGACCAGACGGATCGGCGGACGCCCCTTCAGATGATGCTCCAGCACCCGGCGCGAAAAGGTCTGTGTGATCGAATTGGTGGTGATGAAGCCGAAGCGGCGCAGGCTTGATCCCGGTCGCACCAGCAGCTCCGCAGCCCGGTCCCACCAGGCGGTGACCAGATCGGCCGACCGAAACCGCCCCTGACGGATATGCCACAAGGCGTCGACATAGCCCGCGCCCAGTTCTCGTCTCAGGTCCTTGCCGCCGATGAAAGGCGGGTTGCCGATGATGAAATGCACATCGGGCCAGGGCGTCGGCGCGGGATCGACATAGCGTTCCACCTCCCGCTCATCATCCGAGGCGACGAACAGAATGGGCGCAGCCTCAATCTTGCGGCGTTCGCGCTTCCAGGTGATGGGCCGCCCCTGGCCGTCGCGCTGCAGTTCGACCCGCGACCAGGTCATCAGGGCGTCTGTCCGCTGGATGCGCTGGAAGTTGCGCAGGATCGGCTCCGAGGGCTTGGCGTCGCCGAAGATGCGGAAATGCCATTGCAGATAGCCGATCCACATCACCATCTCGGCGATCCAGGCGGCGTAGGCGTTCTTCTCCAGCCCCCAGAACTGCTCCGGGCTGACCGTATGGCCGTCCAGCTCCAGCAGACCCTGCGCCTCGCCCATCTCGGCCAGCACGCCCAGCACCTCGCCTTCCAGCTCCTTCATCATGCGCAGGGCGACATAGAGGAAGTTGCCGGTGCCGCAGGCCGGGTCCAGCACCCGCACAGCGCACAGCTGGCGGTGGAAGTCCTTGACCAGCCGCCGCGCGGCCTTCTCATCGCCGCGCAGATACAGGCCGATGGCGTTGGCCTCCGCCGCTTCCCAATCGGCCCGCAGCGGCTCCATCAGGGTCGGCTCCACCAGACGCTCGACATAGGCGCGCGGCGTGTAGTGGGCGCCCAGCTCCGAGCGTTCCGCCGGGTCCAGCGCCTGCTCCAGAAGCGCGCCGAAGATGGCCGGCTCGACCGAGGCCCAGTCCCGCTTGGCCGCCTCGATCAAGGCGGCCAGCTCGACTTCATTGATCTCCAACGGCGCCACATGGCGGAACAGGCCGCCGTTGAACCGCTTCAGATCCTGGCGGATGGCCGAACAATGCCCGCCGGTGTCCATATGCTGGAAGAAGTCGCTCGCCCCCTTGTGGAACTGGTCCGCCTGACCGCGATAACTCTCCAGAAACGACAGGAAGCCCCGCTTCTCGATCAGACCGACGCTGTCGGCGAACATGCAGAAGATGCACTGCATGACGAACAGGGCCGTCTGATTGGCCCGCGCCGCCCGCGTCACCGCATCGGGCGCACCGTCCGGCCCGTTCGCCACGCGCGAACCGATGGAACGCACCAGCCAGGCCAGACGGGTGGCGATCTCCGTCGTCACCTCGGCCACCCGCGCCGCCGGGTCCAGCGCCATGGGCTGGCTCCAGACCAGCCTCAGCCGCTCGCGCACCTCGGGATCGGCCAGATGCGCCAGTTCGATGCGGTATCGGGCCCGGTCGGGGAACGGCGCATAGGTCTTGCCCTGCCGTCCAAAGTCCGACCAGACCTCAATGGCCCGCCCGACATCGACCACGACCAGAAACGGCGGCCATTCATCCAGCGCCTTGGCGTAGCCCTCCGCCTGACGCTTGGCCGCGCGCATCAGCCGATCCCAGGCCTCATGAGACAGTTGCGCCGGCTTGCGGCCTCGCCCAGCGAACAGCTCCAGCTGACGACGCGGGTCCAGTTCGCCGCCGCTCTGGCGCTTGCCCGACTGTTTGGCCTCCAGCACGAAACAGTCGCGGCGATAGCAGTCGATGTAGTGGACGTTTCCCCCGCCGTCCTCATGGCTGAACCGCACGGGCCGTTCGAAGCAGTAGTCCAGGTCGCCGGCCTTCTCCTCGTCAGGCGCCGGCGCGCCGATCAGGGCGCACAGCTGGGAGATGAAGGTCTGATAGTGCGCGCGTTCGCTGATCGTCGCCGTCGACCAGCGCGCGATGAATTGGTCCGCATCCATGGATTGTGCCCCTTCTCGGACACAACCTTAAGATATCAACGATACGGATTACAACCCATAGGAGAATCCGGCGTCAGACTATGCGGCCCTGCTCGCCAGATAACGCCTATGCAGCAGGGGCGCGCCCAGCCAGTAGCAGAGCTCAGCCGGGCGGCTGATGTCCCAGACGGCGAGGTCGGCGGCCTTGCCGGGTTCGATGGTTCCAGTCTCGTCCTGCAACCCAAGGGCGCGGGCGGCGTGGCGAGTGGCGCCGGCGATGGCTTCCTCCGGGGTCAGGCGGAACTGAACGCAGGCCAGGTTGAGCGCCGCCGTCATCGAGGCGACGGGCGAGGTGCCGGGGTTGCAGTCGGTGGCCACCGCCATGCGGACGCCGTGCTGGCGCAGCAGAGGCACGGGCGGCGCCTTGGTCTCGCGCAGCATCAGAAAGGCGCCGGGCAGCAGCACCGCCACCACGCCCGCCTCGCCCATGGCCTTAACCCCCCGCTCGGTCGTGTGCTCGATATGGTCGGCGGACAGGGCGTGATAGCGGGCGGCCAGCGCCGCGCCGCCGCCGTCCGACAGCTGGTCGGCGTGCAGCTTGACCGGCAGGCCCAGCGCCTCGGCCTTGTCGAACAGGCGCGCGACCTCGTCTGTGGTGAAGGCGATGGGCTCGCAATAGGCGTCCACCGCGTCGACCAGACCCTCGGCATGGGCGGCGGGCAGGATCTCATCCACAGCCTTGTCCACATAGGCCGCGCGGTCGGTTTTGTGCTCGGGCGGGACCGCGTGCAGGCCCAGGTAGGAGGTGCGCACCCGCACCCCCGCCTCGCGCCCGATGCGACGGGCGACGCGCAGCATCTTCAGCTCGCTGTCGTGGTCCAGACCATAGCCGGACTTGATCTCGACCGTGGTGACGCCGGTGGCCTTCAGCCCCTCCAGACGCTTCACGGCCGAGGCGTAGAGGGCCTCTTCGCTGGCCTCGCGCGTCGCCTTGACCGAGGAGACGATGCCGCCCCCGGCGCGCGCGATCTCCTCATAGGTCGCGCCTTCCAGTCGCCGCTCGAACTCGCCCGAGCGGTCGCCGCCGAAGACCAGATGGGTGTGGCAGTCGATCAGGCCGGGGGTGACCCAGCGGCCGCCCAGGCTGTCGGTGTCCACAGCCTTGTGCACAGGCAGGTCCGCGCGCGGCCCGACCCAGGCGATGCGCCCATCTTTGATCAGAATGGCGGCGTCCTCGATCGCGCCATAGGGGGCGCCGCCCTCGGTCATGGCGGCGACGTGGCAGTCGGTAATGAGGCGGTCGGCGTGGATCATCGCGACGCCACTCCGCTCAGGATTTCGCAGAACCAGCGCCCGGCGGTCAGGGAGCCCAGATCGCCGACTTCCAGCGAGGGGTCGTATTCGGTCAGGTCGACGGCGCGGACCTTGGGGCAGGCGCCGATGGCGCGGGCGGCGTCGAAAAAGTTGTGGACCGAAACCCCGCCGGGGCGCGCGCCGGGGCTGGCGGGCCACTGGCTGCGATCGATGACGTCGATGTCGAAGTCGACGTAGATGACCTCGCACAGCGACGACAGGCGCTCCAGTTCCTCGACCACCACGGCGGCCAGACCGCGCTGGCGGCATTCGCGGGCGGTGCGGACGCTGATCCCGGCGGCTTCGGCCTTTTCGTGCGCGCGGCGGGTATTGGCGAAGGGGGCGAGGCCCACCTGGCTGATGCGCTGTCCGTCCATGCCGTCGTCCAGCAGGGCCTGGATCGGGTTGCCGTTGGTCAGGCCCTGATCCGTGTCGCGCAGGTCGAAATGAGCATCCAGCGTCAGGACGCCGACGCGGTCGAGCCCGAGCGCGTGGACGCCGGGACGGGTGATGGCGTTGTTGCCGCCGACGAGTATGGTCAGGGCGCGGTGGGCCTGAGCCGCCACCGCATCACGCACGGGTTCAAAGGCGTCGAACGGAGACACGGCTTTCAGCGCCACGTCGCCGGCGTCGTGGACCAGAACCTCCAGGTCCTGCCCCGTCTCGACGTCATAGGTGGACAGGCGCGGCAGGACGGCGCGCAGGGCTTTCGGGCCGAGGTCGCAGCGGCCCGGCGTCAGCGACCGCTCGTTCAGCGGCGCGCCGATCAGGGCGACGGGGGCGTCGGGATGGTTCCCCACCAGATCCGCGACGGAGCGCCAGCCGAGGGCTTCAGACGGTTCGCTCATCGGGGTCATCCTTTAGTCGGGGAAAAGCGGGCGACCAGATCATAGGCCGCACCGGGGAAGGTCTGCCACGCCCAGGTCACGCCCTGGCCGTCGCGCCAGGTGCGGCGTTCCAGCCGTAAGCAAGGCGCGCCGTCAGCCAGACCCAGATGGGTCGCCGTTTCATGGTCGGCGCCGACGGCGGAAATCCGATGTTCGGCCTCGGTCCAGGGCATGTGGGCCAGCAGCCAGCCGCCCGGCGGCTGGGCGGTGAAGTCGGCGGCCTCGGCCTCGGGCGCGGCGGTCAGGGAGATCAGGCGGCGCTCGAAGACGAAGGGCAGGTCGTCGGCCAGATGCAGGGTTTCCAGCTCGACCACCCGCTCGCCCAGCCCCTCGTCGGCGCGGGCGGGACGGACGATCCGGCCCAGCAGGCGGTGGGAATAGGTCAGGCCCCTGCCCTCGATCTCCAACTGGATGTCGGGGATGGCGACCAGGGCCGAGGAATGCACCGGCGGATGGGCCACCACCGTCCCGGCGCGACGACGCCGCACCACCAGAGCCCGCGCCGACAGGTCCGTCATGGCGCGCGACACCGTCATCCGGGCGCAGCCGTATTCGGCCATCAGTTCGGCCTCGGTCGGGATGCGGAAGCCCGGCCGCCATTCGCCCGAGGCGATGCGGCGCTCGATGTCGCCGGCGATCCGTCGATGAAGCGGCTCATGATCCATGAATCGAAACTGCCTCTTGCACACGATAATGTCTAGACATAACACTCCCCCAAACGACGGCCCAAGCCGCACTCTGGGCCGCATGGAGGAATCGATGAGCGCCACGCCCAACACCCGTATCATCCGCAGCCCGCACGGGCCTGAAAAGACCGCCAAGACCTGGGCCGCCGAGGCCGCCATGCGGATGCTGATGAACAACCTCGACCCCGAGGTGGCCGAGCGTCCCGAGGACCTGGTCGTCTATGGCGGCATCGGCAAGGCGGCGCGCAGCTGGCAGGCCTTCGACACCATCGTCGAGCAGCTGCAAAAGCTGGAAGCCGACGAGACCCTGATGGTCCAGTCGGGCAAGCCGGTCGGCGTCTTCCGCACCCACGAAGACGCCCCGCGCGTCCTGATCGCCAACTCCAACCTGGTGCCAAAGTGGGCGACCTGGGAGCATTTCAACGAGCTCGATCGCAAGGGTCTGATGATGTACGGCCAGATGACGGCCGGGTCGTGGATCTACATCGGCACCCAGGGCATCGTCCAAGGCACCTATGAGACCTTCATGGAGGCGGGTCGCCAGCACTATGGCGGCGACTGGTCGGGCAAATGGATCCTGACCGCGGGCCTCGGCGGCATGGGCGGCGCCCAGCCCCTGGCCGCGACCATGGCCGGCGCCTCCTGCATCACTATCGAATGCCAGCGCAGCCGCATCGAGTTCCGCCAGCGCACCCGCTATGTCGACGTCATGGCCGAGACACTGGACGAGGCCCTGGCCCTTCTGGAGCAGTCATTCAAGGACAAGAAAGCCTTGTCGATCGGCCTGTTGGGCAATGCGGCTGACCTTCTGCCTGAAATGGTCAAGCGCGGCGTGCGCCCCGATCTGGTCACCGATCAGACCAGCGCCCACGACCCGGTCAACGGCTACCTGCCCTCCGGCTGGACCGTCGCCGAGTGGGAAGAAAAGCGCGTCAGCGACCCCGCCGCCGTTGAAGCCGCCGCCCGCAAGTCGATGGCCGTCCACGTTCAGGCCATGCTCGACTTCCACGCCATGGGCATCCCCACCACCGACTATGGCAACAACATCCGTCAGGTCGCCTTCGACGAGGGCGTGAAGAACGCCTTCGACTTCTCCGGCTTTGTCCCCGCCTACATCCGCCCGCTGTTCTGCCGCGGCGTCGGGCCGTTCCGCTGGGTCGCCCTGTCGGGTGATCCCGAGGACATCCGCAAGACGGATGAGGCGATGAAGAAGCTCTTCCCCGACAACGCCGGCCTGCACCGCTGGCTGGACATGGCGGGCGAGCGCATCGCCTTCCAGGGCCTGCCGGCGCGCATCTGCTGGATCGGTCTGGGCGACCGTCACCGCGCTGGCCTGATGTTCAACGACATGGTGGCCTCGGGCGAGTTGAAGGCCCCCATCGTCATCGGCCGCGACCATCTGGACAGCGGCTCCGTCGCCAGCCCGAACCGCGAGACCGAGGCCATGATGGACGGCTCGGACGCCGTGTCCGACTGGCCCCTGCTGAACGCCCTGTTGAACACGGCGTCGGGCGCATCCTGGGTGTCGCTGCACCACGGGGGCGGGGTCGGCATGGGCTATAGCCAGCACTCGGGCGTTGTCATCGTCGCCGACGGCACGCCGGAAGCGGCCAAGCGTCTGGAGCGCGTCCTGTGGAACGACCCGGCCACCGGCGTCATGCGCCACGCCGACGCCGGATACGAAATCGCCAAGGACGCCGCGCGCGCCAACGGCCTGAACCTGCCCTCGCTGGACCTGTAAGCCTATGACCACCAACATCGAAATCGGCGCCGCGCCGCTCACCCTCGCCCAGCTTCGCACGGTCCTCGACGGCCCCGTCACGGTCAGCCTGACCGACGCCGCCTGGTTCCATGTCGAAAAGAGCGCGGCCGTCGTCGCCGCCATCATCGCCGAGGGCCGCACGGTCTACGGGATAAACACCGGCTTCGGCCTGCTGGCCAACACCAGCATTGCGCCGGAAGACCTTGAAACCCTTCAGAAGAACCTCGTCCTCAGCCACGCCTGCGGCGTCGGCCCGCTGCTCTCCGACGCGGTCACCCGCCTGCTGCTGGTGCTGAAGATCGCCAGCCTGTCGAAAGGCGCATCCGGCATCACGGGTGACACGCTGGAGGCCCTGATCGCGCTGGTGAACGCCGACATCCTGCCCTGCATCCCGTCCAAGGGCTCGGTCGGCGCTTCAGGCGATCTGGCCCCGCTGGCCCACATGTCCTGCGTCCTGATCGGCGTCGGCCAGGCCCGCCACAAGGGCGAGGTCCTGTCCGCCGAGGCCGCCATGGCCAAGGTCGGCCTCACGCCCGTCGTTCTCGGCCCCAAGGAAGGCCTGGCCCTGCTGAACGGCACCCAGTGCTCGACGGCCCTGGCGCTGGCTGGCCTGTTCGCCACCGAGGCCGTCTTCGCCGCCGGCATCGCGGCGGGCGCTCTGTCGGTCGACGCCCTGATGGGATCGGACGCGCCGTTCGATCCCCGCATCCACGCCCTGCGCGGCCAGCCGGGCCAGATCGACGTCGCCCGTCGTCTGCGCGAACTGCTGACCAACAGCGCCATCCGCGACAGCCATCGCCACGACTGCGCCAAGGTGCAGGACCCCTACTCCCTACGCTGCCAGCCGCAGGTCATGGGCGCGACCCTGGACGTGCTGCGCAACGCCGCCGCCATGCTGGAGCGTGAAGCCAACGCCGTGACCGACAATCCGCTGGTCTTCATCGAGGATGGCGACGTCATCTCTGGCGGCAACTTCCACGCAGAACCTGTTGCTTATGCAGCAGATCAGATCGCCATGGTCCTGTGCGAGATCGGCAATATCTCCGAGCGCCGCACCTCCATCCTGGTCGACCCCAAGATGACCGACCTGCCCGCCTTCCTGGTCAAGGACAGCGGCGTGAACTCGGGCTTCATGATCGCCCAAGTGACGGCGGCGGCTCTGGTGGCTGAGAACCGCATGGTCGCCCATCCCTGCGTCATCGACACCGTGCCGACCAGCGCCAATCAGGAAGACCACGTGTCCATGGCCACCCACGGCGCGCGTCGCCTGCTGGACATGGCCGAGAACACGGCGACCGTGGTCGGCATCGAACTGCTGGCCGCGGCGCAGGGCATCGACTTCCGTCGCCCGCTGACCTCGTCGCCGGAACTGGAGCAGACCTACGCCATCGTGCGCGAGGCGGCTCCGGCCTATGATCAGGACCGCTACTTCGCGCCGGACATTGCGCGGGCCACGGATGGGGTGCGGGCCGGTCGCTATCGCGCCTTCGCCGGCGACCTGCTGCCCTCGGCGTAAACTTCGGCTAAGCCCCGCACATGGACAACATCAAACACTGGTCGAAGGTGGAGTATCTCCACCAGAGCGTGACCAACCCGAACATCCATGTGCGGGGCGAGCACTCCTACTACAGCGACGCCTGGACCGGCGATTTCCAGACCAGCGTCGTGCGCTACCTCTACGGCGACGCCTACAGTCTGGCGGCGTGGGAATCGCAGTGGCCGGTCGATCAACTGCACGTGGGCGACTATGTCTGCATCGGCGCCGAGGCCGTCATCCTGATGGGCGGCAACCACACCCACCGCGCCGACTGGTTCAGCCTCTACCCCTTCCTGGAGGTCATCGGCGACGCCTATGTCGGCAAGGGCGACACGCGGATCGAGGACGGCGCCTGGATCGGGATGCGGGCCATGATCATGCCGGGCGTCACCATCGGCGAAGGCGCGGTGGTCGCATCCGGCGCCATCGTCACGCGCGACGTGGAGCCCTACACCATCGTCGCGGGCAATCCGGCCAAGCCGGTCCGCAGCCGGTTCGACGCCGAGACGACGGCGCTGCTGCTTTCCTTGCGCATCTACGACTGGCCCAAGGCCAAGTTCGAGGCGCTGCGTCCCCTGCTGACGGCCTCGGACCCGCAGGCCCTGCGCGAGGCTGTCGAGGCTTTCTAGTCTGTCACAGGCAGTCGGACGATGACGTCGTCCACCTGAACCCCGCCCCGGTCGATCACCAGGTTCTGATAGTTGCGCTGGCCGTCGGTGGTGGTGGCTTCGACATTGTCCACCTCGGTCACGAACTGACGCCGCAGATAGGTGGCCAGTTCACCCGCCGTCACCAGCCGGTCACCGTCAGCGTCTGCGGCGCCGGCCACGCCCTGCCGCAGGAAGTGGGACAGATAGCCGCCAGCCCTGAACTTGTCGGCCACAGCGCTGGTCAGGTCTTCTTCAGAGCTGAACACCCCCATGACGCCCGGTCGATCCACCACATTGCGTGCAAAGCCGCCCGAATAGCAGGAGTCCAGCACCAGCAGCGCCAGCCGGGTGTTCAGCGTGCCGAACAGCTGGGCCATCTCGGTGTCGCTGATCTGGCCGTCGCGCAGGACGATGGATTCACTCTGGCCGTCTGGCTCGGTCGGGCCGGTCGTGGTCTCATTGCGGTCTCCGTGGCCCGAGAAGAAGAACAGGAACAGGTCATCCGGACCGGCCTGGGCCGCCACACGCGCGAAGGCGTCACGCACGCCCTGTGTCGTCGCCTCGGCGTTGGTCAGAACCACGCTGGCCGGGTTCAACGATCCGGCGTCCCGAAGCGTCTCCGCCAGTTGGCGGGCGTCGTCGTCAGTGTAGGGCAGGTCATTGGCGACGCCGCCATAATCCGACACGCCGACCATGACAGCAAAGATCCGCGCGCCGCCCGGCACAGAGACCTGACGCGCCGAACCCTGGCTGGGGTTGACGACAAGGCGGTAGGAACCGGTTTCACCCGGCGCATAGGAAGTGACCCGCAACCGGTATTCGCCGTCCTCGGCCAGCACCATGTCCAGCACGCTGTCAGTACCGTCATCTCCATCGTCATTATCGGTCTGCTCGCCCGAAGGCGTGCTCAGCATGATGTAGGCGTCGAAGGCCGACGAGGTCAGCTCCGCCCTTATCCTCTGGCCACGACGGGCGGTGAAGACATAGGCGTCCGCGTATTCGCCGCTGTTCAGAGTATTGTCACCAGCCTCCAGAACACCGCTGACCGGCTCGCCTATGCTGATCTGGACCGGAGCATTGTCCGCCGCAGAGCGCTCGGCGACCTGGCCAGCGCCGTCCAGCACCGACAGTTGGTAAGCGCCGCGTTCGCCCGGCTCATAGCTGGTTGCGCCGATCAGATATTCGCCTGTCGCTGGCAGACGCACGAGCAAACGGCTGTCGCGCGTGTCCCCAGCGGGATCATCATCATTTTGAGCCGTAAAGCCGTCCGGTCCGCTCAGCAGCAGATAGGGGTCGAAGTCGGCGGAGGTCATCCGCAGGTCCAGCTCCTGGCCTGCCCTTCCCGCAAACCGGTAGATGTCCTGGAATTCCCCGGACTCCAGCTGGCCGTCACCGTTTTCCAACCTGCCGGTGCGCACATCCCCCATGCCGACCGCCGGACCGGACGATGACGATCGCAAGGGCTGAGCGCCGCCGCCGTCGCGTTGCAGGGACAGGCGGTAAGTCCCTGTTTCGCCGGGCTCATAGCTGGTGGCTGAAACCGTGATTTCGCCGTCCGCCTGGGCGGTGAAGGCGATGCGGCTGTTGCGCGATCCGCCTGCGGCGGGATCGTCATCATTGTCTTCGCTCAGATCGCCGGGTCCGCGCACCAGCAGGTAGGGATCAAATTGGCTTGCGCTCAGCGTGGCGACATAGCTTTCGCCGCGCCGGGCGTTGAAGCGCCAGACATCAACATATTCGCCGGTCGACAAGGCGTCATCGCCCGCTCCGAGCTCACCGCGCACATCCGATCCCGGCCGGATGGTCTGGGCGTCATTCGTGGCGCCCCTGCGTGAAGACGGGGGCGAGGGCTGGCCCGGATTGTCGCCCATGAGCTGGAGATGATAACGCCCGGTTTCACCCGCCCGATAACTGGTGGCGCTGATCGTATAGGTCCCGGTGGACGGCAGGGTCAGCGCCAGAGCCGCATCCGTAGAGCCTTCACCTTCGTCGTCATTGTCTTCAGAGACTCCGCCGGGCCCGCGGAGCATCAGATAGGGATCGAACCCCGTCGCCGTCATCCGTATCCGCACGCCTTGTCCCGCGCGCCCCTGGAAGGTGTAGCGGTCAGCATATTCACCGCTGTCCAGCTGGGCGTCGACCTTGGACAATTCGCCATCGACCGCACCGCCGATTCGCAACACCTGCTGGGCAAACGCGGGCGTCGCCAGCAGGGTCAGGGCCGTCGAGGCCGCCAAAATCATCTTGAACATGAAATCCCCTGAACAGGCGCCCAGAATGACGCGCCGACCCGGCGCTGTCATGCTTTTCACTGGAACTGTCAGGATTCGATAGAAGAACGGCGGTCTCAACACCATTCGGCCTTGATCTGGGCGCATGAGCCCGCCCCTTTCGTCAGCCGTCATGGCTGGCGCGCGCCGCTTTGGCGCCCTACGGAACGCCCATGCCTTTTCCAGCCAGTCATCCCGCGCTTGACCGCGCCCTCTCTGAACGCGGCTACGCCGAGCCCACGCCGGTGCAAGCCGCCGTGCTGGAGGCCGCGCTGAACGACGACGGCGCCGAAACACCCGGCGCAGGTCGCGACCTGCTGGTCAGCGCCCAGACCGGATCGGGCAAGACGGTCGCCTTCGGTCTGGCCTTGGCCCCCACCCTGCTGGGCGAAGCGGAGAAGTTCGCCGAGTTCGGCGCGCCCGTCGCCCTGGTCATCGCCCCGACCCGCGAACTGGCGATGCAGGTGTCCAATGAACTGCAATGGCTCTACGCTCAGACCGGAGCGCGCATCGTCTCCTGCGTCGGCGGCATGGACCCCAAGACCGAGCGCCGCCAGTTGGAGCGCGGATGCCACATCGTTGTCGGCACCCCCGGTCGTCTGCGCGACCACGTCGAGCGCGGCGCGCTGGACCTGTCGACGCTGAAAGCTGTCGTGCTGGATGAAGCCGATGAAATGCTGGACATGGGCTTCCAGGAAGACCTGACCTTCATCCTCGACGCCGCCCCGGCCGAACGTCGCACGCTCATGTTCTCCGCCACCTTGGCGCGCGACATCGTCAAGCTGGCCAAGACCTACCAGAACGACGCGCTGCGCATCGACACCGTCGTCGGCGCAGGCTCGCACGCCGACATCGAATACAAGGCCATCCGCGTCGCCCCGAACGAGGTCGAACTGGCCGTCGTCAACGTGCTTCGTTATTTCGAGGCCCCCGGCGCCCTGGTCTTCGCCAATACGCGCGAACGGGTGAAGCATCTGACGGCCAGCTTGCGTGAGCGTGGTTTCTCCGTCGTCGGTCTGTCCGGCGAACTGACCCAGAGCCAACGTTCGGAAGCCTTGCAGGCCCTGCGCGACGGCCATGCCCGTGTCTGCGTCGCCACCGACGTCGCCGCGCGCGGTCTGGACCTGCCCGACCTGGGTCTGGTCATTCACGCCGAGATCCCGGTCAACAAGGCAGGCCTGCTGCACCGTTCCGGCCGCACCGGCCGGGCCGGCAAGAAGGGCGTCTCCGTCCTGCTGGTCAGCTACACCCGTCGCCGCAAGGTCGAGTTGATGCTGCAATCCGCCTCGATCACCGCCGAATGGTCCGGCCCTCCGTCCGCCGAGATGATCCGCGAACAGGATCAGGTCCGCATGCTGGCCGATCCCGTCCTGACCGCGACGGTCGTGGATGAAGAAGCCCTGGCCCTGGGCCGCCAACTGCTGGAGAAGAGCTCGCCCGAACAGGTCGCTGCGGCCCTGATCCAGCTGTATCGCCAGAAGCTGCCCTCGCCCGAGGACGTCTATGACGACGACCGGATGAAGCGCCAGCAGGAGAGCGGCAAGAACGATCGCGGCCAGCCCGACGTGCCCTACACCGACTTCGCGCGCGGAGGCGACATGGCCTGGTACCGGATCAACATTGGCCGCGACAAGAACGCCGATCCCAAATGGCTGATGCCGACCATCTGCCGCCTGGGCCATGTGACCAAGCGCGACATCGGTTCGATCAAGATCTTCGACCGCGAGACCAAGTTCGAGATCACTCTGGAGATGAAGGCCAAGTTCGAGGCCGCCATCGCCCAGGGTCTGGAAGACGGCGTCAAGATCGATCCCGCCGTCAAGCCGGGCCCGTCCGAGAAGCCCGTCGGCCGCTGGGACAAGAAGCCCTCTGGCGACCGCCCGACCGGCGACCGTCCCGAACGCAAACCCTGGAAGGCCCGCGAAGAAGGCGGCGACAAGCCCGCCTGGAAACCTCGCGAAGATCGCCCCGAAGGCGCCAAAAAGCCTTGGGTCAAGCGCGACGACAGCGCCGCTCCGTTTGAGAAGAAGCCTTGGAAAGCCCGCGAGGACGCGCCTGCCGCCCCCTCCGCTGAAGGCAAGAAGCCTTGGGTGAAGCGCACGCCGGACAGCCCGACGCCTCCGGGCAAGAAGCCTTGGGTCAAGAAGCCCGCCGTCGAAGGCAAGACGCCATGGACGCCGCGCGCCGACGCCGAACGCGCGCCGTCGGGCGACCAGCCCTGGAAAGGCAAGCCCAAAGGCAAGCCGCAGGGCGGCGACCGTCCTTGGGCGGCCAAGGATGCACGCGGCAAGCCGGCCGGCGCCAAACCCTACAAGGCCAAACCGCCGCGTTCCTGATGGTCTGAGTCCGCCTCGCTGGTGTTGCGTGGCGCGGGATGCTGGCCCTAGATGGCGCCATGCATGCTCCCGCCCGCCTCACCGTCGATCTGAACGCGCTCGCCGCCAACTACCGCACCCTGGGTCAGGTCTCGGGCGCGCCGGTGCATCCGGTGCTAAAGGCCGACGGCTATGGCCTGGGCGCCGCCGCCTGCGCCACGCGGCTGATGCAGGAAGGCGCACGCACCTTCTTCGTCGCCCGCGCGGTCGAGGGGCTGAACCTGCGCCGGGCGCTGGGCGCTGACCCGGTCATCTATGTGCTGGACGGCTGCGTCGCCGACAGCGCCCGCGACCTTCAGGCCGCCGATCTTCGTCCCGTCATCAATCACCCGATCCAGCTTGAAGCGTGGACGGCGGCGGGCGGCGGCGCCTGTGGGCTGCAGATCGACACCGGCATGAACCGCCTAGGCTTCCGGCCCGAGGATGCGCCCGATCCGATCGAGGGCCTGGCTCTGGTGCTGACCCATCTGGCCTGTGCCGACGAACCCGCCCATCCGATGAACCGGCGCCAGCGCGACGCCTACGCCGCCGTGATCCAGCGCTATCCGGGCGTGATCCGTTCCTTCGCCAACTCCAGCGGCTGCTTTCTGGGCCCGGACTTCACCTTCGACGCCGTGCGGCCCGGCATCTGCCTGTATGGCGGCGGCCCGGAGGGAAAACCGGACGACAGGATCCAGCCTGTCGCCACCCTGTCCGCCGAAGTGCTTCAGGTGCGCGACGTGCCTTCAGGTGAGAGCGTCGGTTATTCAAGAGGCTACGAGGTCGAGGCGCCCGTCCGTGTCGCCACGGTGGCGACGGGCTACGCCGACGGCCTTTTGCGCAGCTACAGCCCGGCAGGCCAGGTCTTCATCGCCGGAGAACACCGCCGCCTGCTGGGCCGCGTCTCCATGGACGTCTGTGCGGTGGACATCACCGGTCTGGACGTCACGGTCGGCGACCGGGTGGAGCTGTTCGGCCCCAACAGGCTTCTGGACGATGCGGCGAGGGCCGCGGGCACGATCAGCTATGAGCTGCTGACCTCGATCACGCCGCGCGTCCCCCGACACTACATCGGCTGAGCCACGTCAGTTACGGACGCAAGCTCTTCGTCTCCGGCTTTCACCCGCCGCGAATGCTGCTAGACCCTGAGCATGGCTCGTGAAGGTGCGATTTTCGTCTGTCAGTCCTGCGGGGCGGTGCATGGCAAGTGGTCCGGCCAGTGCGGCGCCTGCGGCCAGTGGAACTCCATCGTCGAGGAGAGCCGATCGGCCCCGCCCGGCGCGATGAAGCCGGTCAGCGCGTCACGCACGCGCGGCGTCCAGTTCGAAACCCTTCAATCCGATACGCCCGAACCGCCGCGCATCATCACGGGCGTGAAGGAATTCGACCGCGTCTGCGGCGGCGGTGTGGTGCCCGGCTCGGCCATCCTGCTCAGCGGCGATCCAGGCGTCGGCAAGTCGACCCTGCTGCTGGATGTCGCCGCCCAGACCGCACTGAAGGGGCACCGCGTGGCCTATATCTCCGGCGAAGAGGCTGTGGAGCAGATCCGCGCCCGCGCCAAGCGGATGGGCCTGGCCAAGGCGCCGGTCGAACTGGCCGCCGCCACGGCGCTGCGCGAAATCCTCGGCACATTGAAACGCGAAAAGTTCGACATCGTCATCGTCGATTCGATCCAGACCCTGTGGTCCGACGCCCATGAGGCCGGCCCCGGTTCGGTCACCCAGGTGCGCGCCTGCGCCGGAGAGATGGTGCGTCTGGCCAAGTCCCAGGGCGTCGCCGTCGTCCTGGTCGGCCATGTCACCAAGGACGGCCAGGTGGCCGGACCGCGCGTGGTCGAACATATGGTCGATGCGGTCCTCAGTTTCGAAGGCGAGCGCGGCTATCCCTTCCGCATCCTGCGCGCGGGCAAGAATCGCTTTGGCGCGACCGACGAGATCGGCGTCTTTGAAATGGGGGATGCGGGGCTGCGTGAAGTCTCCAACCCCTCCGCTCTCTTCCTCAGCGAGGGCAAGGACCGGGCGCCGGGCGCCGCCGTCTTCGCCGGGATCGAAGGCTCGCGCCCCGTGCTGGTCGAGGTGCAGGCTTTGGTGTCCAAATCCGCCTATGGAACACCGCGCCGGGCGGTGGTCGGCTGGGACACCGGGCGGCTGAACATGGTGCTGGCCGTTCTGGAGGCGCGCTGCGGCTTCGGTTTCGGTGATCAGGACGTCTATCTGAACGTCGCCGGCGGCCTGCGGATCAATGAGCCGGCGGCCGATCTGGCGGCGGCGGCGGCCCTGATCTCCTCCGCCACCGACACTCCCCTGCCGCAGGGTTGCGTCGTCTTCGGGGAGATCAGCCTGTCGGGCGAGGTCCGCGCCGTCGGCCGCGCCGAGGCCCGCCTGCGCGAAGCCCAGAAGCTGGGCTTCGATCAGGCCCTGTGTCCGCCCCTCACCGTCAAGGACAAGGGCGTGAAGACCACGCCGGTCAGCCGTCTGGCCGAGGTTGTCGAACGAATCTCCCAGAACCGCTATTGAGGCTGCGCCCGCCTGAATGAAAGACGCGATGACCGGCTTCGACATCCTCGCACTCATCGTCATCGTGATCTCGACCGGCGCCGGCTGGGTGCGGGGGGCGACGCGCGAGATCGTCGCCCTGTTCAGCTTCATTCTGGCAGTGGTCATCGCCCTGATCGCCCTGCCCGTGACGGCGCCGCTGGGGCGCGGCCTGATCAACCCCGACTGGCTGGGCTCTGTCGCCGCCGGGTTAGTCACCTTCCTGCTGCTCTATTTCGGCGTCCGCCTGCTGGGTTCGGCCCTGTCGAAAGGCGCGCATGCGCATGATCAGCTCGGCGTCATCGACAGAGTCCTGGGCCTGATCATCGGCCTGGCGCGCGGCCTTATCCTGCTGGGCGCAATCCATCTGGTGGTGGCCGCCGCCCTGCCCGGAGAAAAGACCCCGCGGTGGCTGTCCGAAGCCCGGGTGAAGCCCCTGTCCGCCGTCTTGGCCCGAATGATCCAGAAGGTCATGCCGGGTATCGGAAGGGGCGCAGACGCCCTGACGCCAGTCGTCGCATCTTCGGTGAACAGAGGCTTTTCCGACGATGGCGCCTTGCCCCCGACGCAAACCCCGCCTAACTCCCCGCCCACAGCCCCCTGATATAGTTTCAGCAGGTCATCGGAGCCCTACGATGCGCCACCTGATCGCCGATCCGATCATCCACCGCGAACACCAGCGCGAGGAGGACGATGACGCCCTGCGTCTGGAATGCGGCGTCTGCGGCGTCTGGGGCGCCGAGCCTGACACCGCCTCCTCCATCGTCGCCCTGGGCCTGCACGCGCTCCAGCACCGCGGCCAGGAAGCCTGTGGCATCGCCAGCGTGAACGACAGCCGCTTCTACACCGAGCGTCATCAGGGTCTGGTCGGCGAAGCCTTCGGCGGGTCCGACCTGTCGCAACGCATGCCCGGCGCGGCGGCGGTCGGCCACACGCGCTATTCCACAGCGGGCGGTGGCTTCCTGCGCAACATCCAGCCTCTGTTTGCAGACCTGGATTCCGGTGGCATCGCCGTGGCCCACAACGGCAACCTGACCAACTTCCACTACCTGCGGAAAATTCTGGTCGGCGAAGGCTCAATCTTCCAGTCGACCTCCGATTCCGAAGTCATCCTTCACCTCATCGCGCGCAGCCGCAAAGCCAAGATCGTAGACCGCTTCATCGACGCCATCGGCCGGATCGAGGGCGGCTACGCCCTCGTCTGCCAGACCCGCTACAAGATGATCGGCGCGCGCGATCCGCTGGGCATTCGCCCGCTGGTTCTGGGCAAGCTGGGCGAGGCTTGGGTGCTGGCGTCCGAGACCTGCGCTCTGGACACCATCGGCGCCACCTTCGTGCGCGATGTCGAACACGGCGAGGTCGTGGTCATCGACGACAAGGGTCTGCGCTCGCTCAAGCCCTTCCCGGCGCGCGCCGCCCGCCCCTGCCTGTTCGAATACGTCTACTTCTCCCGGCCCGACAGCGTCGTGAACGGCAAGTCCGTCTATGAGGTGCGCAAGCGGATGGGCGCCCATCTGGCCCGCGAACATGTGGTCGAGGCCGATGTCGTCGTGCCGGTGCCCGATTCCGGCGTTCCCGCCGCCCTCGGCTATGCGCGGGAAAGCGGCATTCCCTATGAAATGGGCATCATCCGCAGCCACTATCTGGGCCGCACCTTCATCCAGCCCAATCAGGCCACCCGCCAGAAGGGGGTGCGGATGAAGCACAGCCCCAACGGCGCGGTGCTGAAGGGCAAGCGCGTGGTGCTGATCGACGACTCCATCGTGCGCGGCACCACCTCGATCAAGCTGGTCCGCGCCGTGCGCGCCGCCGGCGCGACCGAAGTCCACCTGCGCTCCGCCAGCCCGCCCATCCTCTATCCCGACTTCTACGGCATCGACATGCCCGAGCGGGACCAGCTGATCGCCGCCAACAAGACGCTGGAGGAGATGCGCCAGTATCTGGAGGTCGACTCCCTGGGCTTCCTGTCGGTCGATGGCCTGTATGACGCCCTGGACGCCGGGCCCCGCGATCCGCAGACGCCGCAGTTCACCGACCACTACTTCACCGGCGACTACCCCACCCGTCTGCTGGATCGCGAGATCGAAGAGGGCGGCCGCGATGAACCAGCCAAGCAACTTTCCCTGCTGGTGAGCGCTTAAGCGGGGTCATGACCCAACTCGGCTATTTCACGATCGACACGCCGGACCTCGACAAGGCCCGCGCCTTCTACGGCGCGCTTTTCGGCTGGACTTTCGATCCTGAAGCCACGGGTCCGACCTATGGCCATGTCGCCGACAGCGATCCGCCGTTCGGCCTGACCAAGGGCGAGCGCAAGGATTTCGCCCACCTCTATTTCCGGGTGGATGACATCGCCGCCGTATGCGCCCGCGTGACCGAGCTGGGCGGCAAGGCCAACCTGCCGTCACAGAGCGCCAGTGGCCTGTCGGTCGCTGTCAGCGACGATCAGGGCGTGGCCTTCGGCCTGTGGCAACCTGCACCCGGTCTATAGCTTTCGCCGTCCGCACGGGCGCGCTATCAGGCCCGCATGACTCAGTCCCCTCTTCAAGACCGCATCGCCCTGGTCGTCGGCGCCTCGCGCGGCATCGGCTATGAGACCGCCCTCGCCTTCGCCAAGGCTGGCGCCCATGTCATCGCCACCGGACGCACCCAGGGCGGGCTGGAGGAACTGGACGACGCCGTCTTCGCCGCGACCGGCAAGCACGCCACTCTGATCCCGTTCGATCTGGTCGACGGCGGCGCCATCGACCGTCTGGGCGGCGCCATCTTCGAGCGGTTTGGTCGACTGGACATCTGGGTTCAGGCGGCGGCGACCATGGGGGCCGAGGGCCTGACGCCGGTCAGCCACGCCGACCCGCGCGGCTTCGCCAAGGTGGAGAAAACCAACTTCACAGCCGTCTATCGCCTGATCCGCTCGCTGGAGCCGCTGCTGCGCGCCTCAGAAGCCGGTCGCGCCATCTATCTGACCAGCAGCGTCGCCTCTGCCCCCAAGGCCTTCTGGGGCGCCTACGCCGCGACCAAGGCCGGCGCGGAGGCTCTGATGAAGTGCTGGGCCGACGAGATCGAATCCACGCCCGTGCGCGCCGCCATCGTCGATCCCGGCCGGATGCGCACCGCCTTGCGCGCCCAGGCCTATCCCGGCGAAGATCCTGAAACGGTCATCCATCCGTCCGCCATCGGCCCCTTGATGGTCGAACTGGCCCGCGCCGACCTGACGCCGCCGCTCGAGGTCAGCTTCAAGGCGTGGCGGTCCGCGCATGAACCGCTCGACGCCATCAACTAGCCCCTAGAATCGCTGGCTCAGCCCCAGGCTGATCACCCGGCCGCGCGGGTCGTGCACCACAGGATCATAGCCCAGGGCGAACTGCGCCAGAGGCGGGTCGCGGTCGGCCACATTGACCACGCCCAGCGAGAGATCCAGCCCGTCTCGCAGGGTCAGGCTGTAGAAAAGGTCCAGCGTCGTCTGCGAACCGATTGTCGTGTCGGTGATACCGCTGCGGTCGTTACGATAGCCGCCGACATAGTGGGCCAGCCCCGTCACCGTATGGCGTCCGCCGCTCCAGCCCAGCGCGAACTCGCCGCGATTGCGCGGCAGGGACCGACCTATGGTGTTCAGATTGGTCGAGCCGAGGCCGGAGACCGCCGTCCCACCTTCGGTCATGCGGATGTCGTAGCGGTCGACATAGGTCCAGACGACGGACGCTTCGATCCGTCCGCCCCACGCCGGGCGAGCGTAACGAGCCGACAAATCCAGTCCTTGCGTCTCGGTCGAGGCGGCGTTGACGAAATGCAGTTGCACGAAGGTCAGCGCCCCATTCCCCGCCCGCGTCACGCGCGCCTGGGCGTCCGTGCCGCTCAGTCCCGCCAGATCATCCGCCGCCGCCCGGTCGATCACGGCCTGGGCCGATTCCTTGACCACCTGGTTGGAGTAGTCGAACCGCCAGGCGTCCACGCTCAGCATCAAGCCCGGCAAAGGCGTCCAGACAGCGCCGAGGTTCAGACTCTCCGACTTCTCGGGCTCCAGCGCCGCGTCGCCCGAGGTCAGGGTGTTGACGAAGACGAAGGCGCCGCGGTCGAACACCGACGGCTGGCTGGCCTGCGCCCCTGACGTGGAGAACACCGACGGCGCCCGATACCCCTGCCCCCACGACGCTCTCAGCGCCAGGGTGTCCGTCGCAGCCCACCGCACCGCCACCTTGGGGCTCAGCTCGCCGCTGTCGCCGTCATAGGATTCATAGCGTGCCGCGACCTGGGCCTCGACCCGCTCGCCCAGACGGATGCGGGCCTCGGCGAAGGCGGCGGCGGCGTCTTGTTCGCCGTCGAAGTCGGGGGAATAGCCGGCGGTCAGCAGATCGCCTGCATTGACCAGATCGCTCCAGTCATGGCGGAAGCCGCTGCTGCGGAACTGGGCGCCGACGGCCACATCCACCGAACCGCCGTCCCACGTCAGCGCCCGCCCCTGCGTCGAGGCGTCCACGATCGTCAGGTCCGACGCGCCGCGCAGGCCTGTGTAACCGATCAGGCTGTCGATCAGGGCCGGATCATTAGCCGTGCCGGTCCCCAGATGCGCGCTTCCAAATGGGTTGAACCAGCGGCAGGCCCCGACGCCCGGCGTTCCCGTCGCCGCATCGCATCCGGTGCCGCCCAGTCCGTTCAGCGCCTCCTGCAAGGCGCTGCCGATGGCGTCAGGCTTGTCGTAGGCCACCGTCTGGCGGCTGGCCGTCGCCGACAGATCCCAGGTCCAGCCGCTGTCGAACGCCCCGGTCAGCCCCGCCGCCAGACGCCAGGTCTCATAATGGAAGGATGCCGTCGAGGCCCCCGCCTCTGCGCCCAGCAGCCGTCCCCGGAACAGCACATCCTCTCCGAACGGATTGTCGGGATGCGACGCAGGAACCGTCAGGGCCCTCGCCAGGATCGGTAAGGACGGCGACTGACGCACCTCGCTGCGGGTGTCGGACCAGGCGGCCTCCAGCGACAATTCGGTCTCGCCGCCCAGCGGACGGCGCCAGGCGGCGAACGCCTGCGTCCGTTCCTCCTCAGGCGCCAGATCGAAGAAGTCGGAATAGTCGAGGCGGCAGAAGGCGTCGCTCGAGCCGTTACGATAGGCGTTGGCAAAGGCCGGGTTGTCGCAGTCGGGGTCAGGCGCAAAGCCGTTCGTGCTGGGCCGGAAGTATGAGCCCGGCTGACCATAGCTGGTCACGGCCGTCCACGGCGCAAAGCCATAGGTTTCCGCCTGGGTGAAATCCCGATCATCCGACCCCAGCGAAGACCGCCGCCAGTACGACGCCGCCGCGACCAGATCGCCGCCCAGAACACGTCCGCCCGCCAGCGACTCGACCGTCGTTTCATCCGACCCGTCGGCAAAGCCGTGACGCACCGCCAGTTCCGGCCCTTCCACGACGCGGCGGGTGATGAAGTTGACCACCCCGGCCACAGCGTCCGAGCCATAGACGGCGGACGCCCCGTCCTTGACCACTTCGACCCGCTTCAGCGCGATCATGGGAACCAGCGCGTTGATGTCGACGAAGGCCGCGCCGTCCGTGGCGACCACGGCGCTGGAGGTCCACCGCCCGCCGTTGACCAGCACCAGAGTCGAGCCCAGGCCGAGATTGCGCAGGTTGAACTGGGCCGTGCCCGAGCTCTGCGGCTGATTCAGCTGATCGACCTGATATTCCGAGCCGGAGTTGGCTGTAACCAACGGCAGGGTGCGCGAGGCGTCAGTGACGCCCGCCGCCAGCAAGGTGCGTCGGTCCACAGTCTCGACCGGCGCGATTCTATCCGCGCCGCGCAAGGCTGATCCCGTGACGACGATGTCGTCCAGCTGAGCCGTCTGCGCCTGCGCGCCCGAAGCCAATCCCACCGCAGCCAAGGCCACCGCTCCAGACAACGCCACACGCAACTGCATCTTGAGAATCCTGCTCGGTTTCGCGGCTTCTATAGCGACGGTTGAGCGCGGTGCATAAGCCTCTTGCGGCCTATGCACCGCGCACCGACCCAGACGTTCTAGGGTGACGGGGCGACCTCCTCTTCCTCGCGGCGCCTGACCGCCTTGGCGGCAAACGTCGGCAGGACCAGCAGGGTCAAGGCCGTGGCGGTGATGAGACCGCCGATGACGACCGTCGCGAGCGGCTTTTGCACCTCTGCGCCAGCTCCATGAGCGATGGCCATGGGGATGAAGCCCACAATGGCCACCATGGCCGTGGTCAACACAGCGCGCAGGCGGCTGGACGCCCCATGGATGGCTGCCTCCCGTGGCGGCATGCCAGCCTGCAGCCGCTCGCGCATGGCCTGCATGAGAACCAGACCATTGAGCGTCGCAACCCCGGAGACAGCGATGAAGCCGACCGCCGCAGAGACGGAGAACGGCATGCCGCGCAGCAGCAGAGCCAGTGCGCCGCCTACCAAGGCCAGCGGCACGCAGGCAAACACAAGACCCGCTTCGGCCAGAGAGCCGAGCGCTACGAACAACAGCACCCCGATCAGGACGAAAACGATCGGAACCACCAGCCCCAGCCGCTGTTCAGCGCGTTTCAGGTTCTCGAACTGGCCGCCCCAGCCCAGTCGGACTCCGGTCGGAAGCTGGATCTGTTCGACCTGCTTCTGAGCGTCGGCGACGAAGCCGCCCAGATCGCGGCCCCGCACATTGGCCTGGACGACCATGCGACGGCTGCCGTCATGGCGGCTGATCTGGTTCGGCCCCTCGGCGCTGTGAATGCGCGCAACCGAGGACAGAGGAACCGTCACACCGGTCGAGGACACGATCGGCAGAGCCGCCAGCGCCGCCGGATCGTTGCGCACGCCATCAGCCAGGCGGACGACGACGTCAAACCGGCGATCCCCCTCGAAGATGCGGCCTGCCTCGGCCCCGCCGATCGCGGCCGAGACCGCTTCAGAGACATCCGCCGCCGACAAGCCGTAGTTGGCGGCGGCGAAGCGGTCGACGCTGATGGTCAGGGTCGGCAGACCGGAGGCCTGTTCCACGCGGACGTCCGCCGCGCCCTCAGTCTGACGCAGGGCGTTGGCGATCTGGTCGGCGGCCCGCTGCATGGTGGAGAAATCATCGCCGTAGACCATGACAGCCAGATCAGTCCTGACGCCCGAAATGAGTTCATTGAATCTGAGCTCGATCGGCTGGCTGAACTCCAGACTGTTGCCGATCTGGGCCGAGGCGACCTCCTCGAAGCGGGCGATCAGGGCTTCCTTCTCCAGTCGGGGGTTTGGCCAGTCCCTGCGGTCCTTCAACACGATGACGCTGTCGGAAATGTTGGGCGGCATGGGATCGACCGCCGCCTCGGCGGTGCCCGTCCGCGAGAACACGGTCGCGACCTCCGGCTGTGTCTTGATCGCGCGCTCGATCGCCATCTGCATGGCCAGCGACTGTTCAAGCGACGCCGAGGGCACACGCAGGGCCTGCATGGCGATGTCGCCCTCGTCCAGCGTCGGGATGAACTCCCGGCCCAAAGTGGTGAAGGTGACGCCGCCGACGATCAGCGCCGCGAGCGCCGACAACAGAACGATCCTGGGTCGGTCCACCGCCGTCCGGATGGCCGGGATGATCCAGCGCCGCGCATGACGCAGAAGGAAGGTCTCATGCTCATGAACACGGCCCTGTTCATCGACTTTCACTGTCTTCGGATCCCGAACCAGCAGCGCCGTCATGGCGGGCACAAAGGTGAAGGAGAAGATGAAGGCACCGACCAGAGCCAGCATGACGGTCGCCCCCATCGGAATGAAGGTCTTTCCCTCAACGCCTTCCAGCATCAACAAGGGCGTGAAGACCAGAAGAATGATCAACTGCCCAAAGGCGGCTGGCTTGACCATCTGCCTTGCGGCGGCGACGGCGACGCCCAGTCTTTCATTCCGGGTCAGCATGCGCCCGACCTCGGCCCGCTTCTGGCTGAGCATCAGCAGGGTGTTCTCGACGACGACCACCGCACCATCGACTAGGAGACCAAAGTCCAGGGCGCCGAGACTCATCAGATTGCCGCTGATCCCGAACCTGTTCATGCCGATGACGGCGAACAGGAAACTGATCGGGATCATCAGCGCCGTAATGCTCGCCGCCCGGATATTCCCGAGCAGCAGGAACAGCACGACAATGACCAGCAGGGCGCCTTCGGTCAGGTTCCGGGCGACGGTGGCGATGGTGGAGTTCACCAAAGCGCTGCGGTCCAGAACCGTAACCGCCTCGATCCCGGGCGGAAGGGTTTTGCGGACCTCTTCCAGTCTATCGCCCGCAGCCTGCGCCACGGTCCGGCTGTTGCCGCCCGCAATCATCAGTGCGGTCCCCAGCACAGCCTCATGACCGTCACGGCTGGCTCCACCCAGACGAGGCGCCTGGCCGACCTCCACGGTGGCGACGTCCGCGACCCGCACGACCAGCCCGTTTCGGTTGACAACCGGCGCCTGGGCGAGGTCCTCGACCGTCAAGGCAAGGGCTTCGGTGCGCACGGTTAGAGCTTCGCCTGCACGCTGGACATAACCCGCACCGGCCTGTGTGTTGGCCCGGTCCAGCCCCCTGATGAGATCGCCCATGCCCAAGCCGTAGGCCGCCAGCCGAGCGGTGTCTGGACGAACCGCATACTCTTTCACATAGCCCCCGACGGTGTCCACGCCGGCGAGGCCCGGCGACGTCCGCATCTGCGGGGCGATGATCCAGTCCTGAACGGTCCGCAAATAGGTCGCCCGTTGCTGCGGGGTGGTGAGCAAGTCGCCTTCGGGGGTGAGGTAGCCTCCCCCCGCCTGCCAACCGGCTTGACCCGGCCTGGCCAGATTGGCGCTGTTGAACGGCTTGTAGTCGACCGTCCACATGAGCACTTCGCCAAGGCCGGTCGTTATGGGAGACAACGCTGGCTCCACCCCCTCGGGCATCGTATCGCGCGCCTGCGCCAGCCGCTCTGCGACCTGCTGGCGGGCGAAGTAGATATCCGTCTGGTCGGTGAAGATGACCGTCACCTGGCTGAAGCCGTTTCGACTCAGCGACCGTGTCGAAGTCAGGCCGGGAATGCCGGCCATGGCGGTTTCGATCGGATAACTGACCTGACGTTCGATCTGTTCAGGCGCGAGGGCCGGAGCGACCGTGGTCACCTGCACCTGGCGGTTGGTGATGTCCGGTACGGCGTCGATGGGCAGCCGAGTCAGCTCCAGTAACCCGTACGCCGCGACCAGCGCCGTAGCCAAGACGACGAACCATCGAGATTTGACCGATAAGCCTATGATGAATTTGAACATGTCCGCGCTCTTCAGTGACCATGCTCGGCGTCGCCCTTGGCGAGCTCGGCTTTGAGAAGGAAGGCGTTGACGCTCGCGACACGCTCGGCGCCGGTGAGACCCCGAAGAATCTCCGTACGGCCGCCAGCCTGACGGCCGACCAGAACCTGACGCGCCTGAAACCCGTTCGAGACCTGGATGAAGACCACGCTGGCGCCGTCGATCGTCTGAACCGCTTCTGTCGGCACAGTCAGCCCGCCCACAGTTTCGCCGGTGACGATCGCGCCGGTGACCGCCGCTCCGGCGGGCGGCAGGATTCCTCCTGACGGCCGCGCACGAATGATGGTCGCGCCGTTCGACGCCCCGGCTCCGGCGGCGACGCCGGTGACGATGGCGTCAAAGTCGCCCGTCGAACTGCTGACGCGCAGGGCGGCTCCGGCCTGCACATTGGCGGCCAGTTGCGGCGGGGCGTTGAACACCAGTTCAACCCGTTCGGGGTTGGTGACTTCCGCCACCACGCCTCCCTGGGCGACAAAGCCGCCCGGACCGACCTGAACACTGGTGACCACGCCGGCGATGGGACTCGTCACGTTGAGGCGCCCTGAGACGTTCGGTCCTCCCGCAACGGCCGCGCGGGCGCGGGCGGCGCGGGCGGCGGCTTGCGCGCTCACCGCCTGTGCATGAGACACCTCGGCCTCCCGGCGCGCGACCACGCCCTGGTCCGCCAGTTCCTCATCGCGGTTATGAGCCTGCTCGGCGGCTATATAGGCGGCCTGGGCGGCGTCCGCCTCGGCTCTGAGGCTTGCGGCCTCTCCGCTGACCAGGCTGACGAGCGGCTGACCAATTCTGACCGACTGCCCAGGTGCGACCAGAATGCGTTCGACCCTGCCGCCCACCGCCGACGCGACGGCGGCGCGAGCGTCGATCATGGGTTCCACCCGGCCGGACAGCCGCGTTTCAACACCCCCGCCCCGACCGACGCCGACCACGACCAGATTGGCGGCCTGGGCCTGAGCCGCACTCAGCGCGACAAAGCCTTCGTCGGCTTCAGCTTCGCCCTCGACGTGGCCCGCCTCGGCTTCAGCAGCGCCCTGGGAGGCGGCTTCCGGCACGTCAGGCCTCGCCGTGACGAAATAAAGCCCTCCGGCGGCGAGCACCACGATCGCGGCGACACCGCCGACCAGCAAGGTCTTGTTGGATGTAAGCTTGAGCATCATCGGGCTCCTTGGAAGGGGGCGCGGCCGTCCTGGCGCGCAAGATCGATTTCCGCACGAACGCGGGCGGAACGAGCATCCACTGCGGCGGCTCTGGCGTTGATGAGGGCGGTGCGGGTCACCCGGAGTTCGAGTTGCGATATCCGCCCCGCTTCAAAGCCGATGCGCGACAGGCGGTAGGCTTCTTCAGCGGAAGACACGCCTGCGTCGGCGGCGCTTACGCGGCTGACCGACGCCCTGAGGCGAGCCTGCGCGGCCGACCGGTCCGCCTGGGCCTCCTGGCGCGCCGCCACCAGACGAGCCCCTGCCGCCCGGTGCTCCGCCTGCGCGGCTTCGATGTTGCCCCGGTTCCTGTCAAACAGCGGCAAGGGCAGGCTGAGGCCAAAGGTCAAGGCCGTCGCGCCCTCCGCCTCGTATCTGCGAAGGCCGATGCTTGCGCTGATGTCCGGTCGCGACCGGGTGCGCTCGACCGCAATGCGGCTCTCGGCGGCCGACCGTTCCGCTTCGGCCACGCGCACCGCGGGCGTCAGGTCTTCACCAGGCAAGACCGAACCCGGAGTCTGGTCCAGAAGACTGACGTCGATCCCGGTCACGGGTCGGGACAGCATGGCGACTGCAGTGAGCCGGGCAAAGGCGGCGTCACGTTCGGCCAGGGAGCCGTCGAGACTGGCGCGGGCCGCAGCGGCTTCGCTCTCTCCCTGAATACCGCGCAGCAGCGGCTCACGCCCCTCCTCCACCAGCACCAGGGCGGCGCGGGCGTCGGCCAGGGTCAGGGCCAGACTTTCTTCCGCCAGCGTCGCTCGCCGTGCGCCGGCCTCAGCATCCGCATAGGCCAGCGCCAGCCGCCCAGCGGCGTCTATAACAGCGAGGTCACGCCGTAACGAAGCGGTTCCGGAATCGGCAAGAGCCGCATTGACCCTGGCTGGACGCCGCCCCCAGAGCTCAAGGTCCTGTGTGACCGACAATGTAGTCTCGGCATTGTCGTAGCCCGAGAACGGCCCGCCGCCGAAGGCGTTCTCGACGTCCACGGCGAGGGTGGGATTAGGACGTACACGCGCCTGTCTGGCGCGGGCCTGAGCGGCGTCGAACAGCGCCTCTGCTTCCAGAGCTGCAGGCGTTTGATCGAGCCGAACCAGCAACTCGGCGAACGACGGGGCGGGCTCAGCCCAGGCAGGGCTGGCCAGGACAGCCGCGAGGCCGGCCAGCGCGCAGCCGACCGCGAAGCGCGGCGACCGACGATATGAGGGAGGCATGATTCATTTTTCCAGAGATGTGACACGAGAAAGCGCGCGCAAGCGCGGTCGTCGCGTCAGGCTCTGGGCGGTCGTTTCAGACCTTCAGGCGCAAAGGCGCGAAGGACGTCATTCGGCGAGAATGCGTGGATGGGGCGGGCGAAGACTTGCAACGGCGCTTCATCGCTGACCATCCCGCGGGCGACAGCGGCATGATGGCAGTGGCCATGAGGGCAGACGCCGTGATCATTTCCGCCGGTGTGATCTCCCTCGCCGGGATCGTGCTCGACCACGGCGTGGGCGGCTGAAGGCTCAGGCTGGCAGGTCGCCGCATCAGCGATGGGCGCAACGAAGAAGGCGGCGGCGGCGAACGCCACCACGCATATCAACTTCGCCCATGCACCCATCGACCAGGTCATCCTGGTGACCTAGACGCCAGCCGGTTTCATGGCAACGTTACGCCATAACGTGGAGACAACCGGTCGCGGCGCCTCGATCCGCCACGCACACGCCCTGCGCACCTAGGACGGCGAGCGCCCCTGTCACGCACATCAATCAACCGCCCCGAAGGGCTGTTCTGTTTCACTTTGAAAGAAATGGCGGAGACGGAGGGATTCGAACCCTCGGTACCCCTTACAGGGTACGACGATTTAGCAAACCGTTGCCTTCAGCCACTCGGCCACGTCTCCGGCAGGCGGGCTGATTAGCGGAGGCTGACGCCGGGCGCAACGGTCTTGAGAGACTGATGTTAACGCGAGAGTCAGGCCAGCTGTGCAGGATGGCGCAACACACCCTCGCTGCTGCAGGATCCAGACCGCCTTCATGCCTGACACCGCCCGTCTGACACGCCCGCCCGCCGCCGCGGACGCCGCCCTTTCGGCTGCGCCCGTGGATGACGCCGTGCGTGAAAAGGTGGGCTTGCAGGCGTTCGCCGCCGTGACGCTCGAAGATGTAGAGGCGCGGGACAGCGCAGCGCGGCGCGGACCGTTTCGACCCGATGTCTGGCTGAATGCGCGACAAAGGCACGCCTCGCGGCTGGCCGCCCACTATTTCCGCGCCTTCGACGTTCTGGCCGTGGTCGTGATCAGTCTGGTCTGCGCCTGGATCACGGCGTCGGGCGATCTGATCGGGGCCAGAGTGGCGCAGGTGGCGCCGTTTCTGACCGGCGCCTGGGCGGTTCTGGGCCTGATGCGGTCTCTGGGGCGGTATCGATTCGCGCGCGGACAGGATGTGCGCCTGCACCTCGCCTCCATCGTCGGAGTGGTTCTGGCCGGGCTGGCGCTGGTGCTGATCTGCGGTCTGGCCCTGCGTGGAACGGCGGCGCCGTGGAGCGCCTATCTGGCCTGGAGCGGACTGGTGCTGATCGCCCTGGGCGGGCTGCATGTCGGCTGGAGCCGGCTGGTCGGCGGCTGGCGGGTGTCTGGGGCTCTGACGCCCAACATTGTGCTGGTCGGGGCGACACGGCGAGCCGAGGCCCTGATCCGCGAGGCGCTGAAGCGACGCGACCTGAACGTCCTTGGCATTTTCGACGACCGGCTGGCCCGCTCGCCAAAAGCCGTCGAGGGCGTGCCGGTGCTCGGCACCGCCGACGACCTGCTGACGCACAAGATCACCCCCTATGTCGACCGGGTGGTTCTGGCCATCGATCCCAAAGCCGAGGCGCGAGTGCGAGAGCTGAACGCGCGCCTGCGGACTCTGCCTAATGAGGTGATGTTGCTGGTCGAGCCGACTGGCGCGGCGGAGACGACCTCGGCGCTGGACCGGCTGGCCGACGCCCCTCTGGCCGACATTCAGGGCCCGCGCGACGAAAACCGGCGGGCCTTCAACAAGCGCCTGCAGGACCTGATTCTGGGTCTGACCGGCCTGATCGTTCTGGCGCCGGTGATGGCGGCGGTGACGCTGGCCGTCCGGCTGGACAGCCCGGGGCCGATCTTCTTCCGCCAGCGCCGCCACGGCTTCAACCACGAAGAGATCGTGGTCTGGAAATTCCGCTCCATGCACCATGAGGCCGCGGACGCCACCGCCAGCCGCCAGGTGACGACTGACGACGACCGCGTGACGCGGGTGGGCCGCTTCATCCGCAAGACCAGCCTGGACGAACTGCCGCAACTGCTGAACGTCATCACCGGCGAAATGTCTTTGGTCGGACCGCGCCCGCACGCCATCGGCATGAAGACGGGCCATATCGAATCCGCGCGACTGGTCGCGGACTACGCCCACCGCCACCGGATCAAGCCGGGCATGACCGGCTGGGCCGCCGTCAACGGCTCGCGCGGGCCGCTGCACACCGCCCAGGACGTGCGCCGCCGGGTGCAGCTGGACATCGACTATGTTGAGCGCCAGTCCCTGTGGATGGATCTGTGGATCATGGCCATCACCCTGCCCGTTCTGCTGGGCGACACCCGCGCGGTCCGCTGAGATGTTCTGGCGTGGGGTCTGGGGCTACCTGCCCGCCAACATCGTGCAGGGCGTGGTCGGCTTTCTGGCCATTGTCATCTTCACCCGTGTTCTCAGTCCGGACGATTTCGGACGATATGCTCTGGCCTTCTCCGTCCTGACGCTGGCCCATGTGGCGGTGTTCAGCTGGCTGGAAGCGGCCATGGCCCGCTTCTGGGCCTCGGCCACGCCGGGAAGCGATCTGGCCGGCCATTTCGCCAGTTTGTACCGCTCGGCGGGTCTGCTGACGCTGGCCTTCGTGCCGGTCGTCGCGCTGGTTCTGTGGCTGTGGCCGGCCCATCCCCTGCTGAAGTTCGCGCTGGCCGCAGGATTGATGGGCTGCCCGGTGCGCTGCTTCGTCAAACTGGCGCAGGAGCGGTATCGCGCGGCGGGCGAAGTGGCCAAGGCGGCCAATCTGGACATGGCGGTGTCGATCGGCGGCCTGGCCATCGGCGTCGGATTCGCGATGGCAGGCGCGGGCGGCGCGGCCCCGCTGCTGGGTCTGGGGCTGGCCCCCCTGATGGCCCTGCCTTTCATCCTGCCCGGTGAGCTGAAACAGGCCCGGGGCGCGCGACTGGAGCGCGAGCGGGTGCGGACCTACGCCGTCTACGGCTATCCCATCGCGGCGTCTCTGGCGCTGACAGTGGTGCTGGCCTCGACCGACCGTTTCCTGCTGGCCTACTACCTCGATGAGGCGGCGGTCGGCGCCTATCACGCCAGCTATTCCATCGCCAACCGGACGCTGGACGTGCTGTTCCTTTGGCTGGGTTCGGCCGGACAGCCGGCACTCGTCATGGCGCTGGAGCGCGGCGGGCTTGAGCGGCTGAAAGAGGCGGCGCGTGAGCAGGCCTCGACCTTCCTGCTGATCGGCCTGCCCGCCGCCGCAGGCGTCGCCCTTGTGGCGCGGCCGCTGGCCGAAGTGCTGATCGGGCCGGAACTTCGGGCGGCGGCGGCCAGCGTGACGCCCTGGATCGCCCTGTCGGCGTTGCTATTCGGCCTGACGGCCTACTATTTCGGACAAGCCTTCACTCTGGGGCGCAAGACCAAGCGGCTGCTGCTGGCCATGGCCATACCGGCGCTGCTGAACGTCGCGCTGAATGTCGTTCTGGTGCCGCGTTTCGGCTTGGTCGGGGCGGCCTGGGCGACGGCGGCCAGCTTCGGTGTCGGCTTGCTGGCCACCATGCTGATCGGGCGGCGCGTCATGGCCCTGCCCATTCCGTGGGACAGTCTGGTGCGTTGCGCCGTGGCGACCGCCGCCATGGCCGCCGTCGTGGCCCTCCTGCCCCCCATCGGCGGCTTCCCCGAACTGGTGCTGGACGCCGGCGTCGGCGGGCTGGTCTATGCGGCGGTGGCCCTGACCATCAACGCCTCGGGCGTACGCGATGTGGCCCTGAGACTGCTGGCCAGGTTCAAGGCGCGCGGAGTCGAAGCATGAGCGCCGTCCTGACCCTAAGCCCCGCCTGGCCCGACGCCCGCCCCGCCCTGTCGGTTCTGACGCCCTTCCTGCGCGACGATCCTTCAGAACTTCTGGCCTCACTGGACCAGGAGGCGGAGGCCCTGAGGAGCCGGGTCGAGATCGTTCTTCTGGACGACGGCACCGCCGACGCCGCCCTGACCGCCCGCCTGACCGTCCAGATCAAGGCCATGCGCTTGCCGGTGCAGCTGATCACCCTGACCGCCAATGAGGGCCGATCCATCGGGCGCAACCGGCTGGCGACAGCGGCGCGCGGCGCGTCCCTTCTGTTCCTCGACAGCGACATGCGCCCCGACCACGACCGTTTCCTCGGCGTCTGGGCCGATCTGGTGCAGGTTCAGAGCCCGGCTGTGGCCTTCGGCGGCTTTTCCCTGTTGCAGGCGCCGGACGAACCGCGCTTCGCCGTCCACCGGGCCATGGCCGTGCGGTCAGACTGCGTGCCGCATGACCAGAGGGCGCAACAGCCCGAGAAATACGTCTTCACCTCCAATCTTCTGGTCCGCCGCGATGTGTTCGAAGCCGAGGCCTTCGACCCCGGCTTCACCGGCTGGGGCTGGGAGGATGTGGAATGGGCCATGCGCGTCGGAAAGCGCTTTCCGATCATCCACGTCGACAATCCAGCGACGCACATGGGGCTGGACACCGTGCCCCAGCTGATCGGCAAATATGAGCAGGCAGCGCCCAACTTCGCCCGCATGGCCGCACGCCATCCCGACGTCGTCGCCGCCTATCCCAGCTACAAGGCCGCGCGACTGATCAAGCGGGTTCCGGGACGCGGGCTGATGCGGGCGATGCTGAAGGGCGCGGCTAGAGCGGACTGGCTGCCGGTGTCGGCGCGGGCGTTTTCCCTGCGGCTGTATCGCACGGCGCTCTACGCCGAAGCGGTCTGAGATGAACGTCGCCGTCGTCATTCCGACCCTGCGCCGACCAGACGAACTGGAGCGGGCGCTGCGCTCCGTCTTCAGCCAGACCGGCGTCGAAGGCCGCCTGCGCGAGATCGTGGTGGCTGACAACGATCCTCTGGGTTCGGCGCGTGAGCGGGTCGAGGACTTGCAGGCCCAGGCGCCCTGCCCCCTGATCTACGCCCACGCGCCGACGCCGGGCGTGGCGACGGCGCGCAATGTCGGCCTAGCGGCGACCGAGGCGCCGCTGATCGCCTTTCTGGACGATGACGAAGCCGCCGCTCCCGGCTGGCTGGCGGCGCTCTTGCATGGGCTCGAGACGACCGGCGCCGATGTGGTGTTCGGCCCCATCACCGGACGCGCGCCCTCCGCTCCGAAATGGCTGCTCCCCTATATGGAGCGGTTCTTCGGGCGTCAGGGGCCGGAGCAGACACAAATCATCGACGCGCCCTACGGCTGCGGCAACAGCCTGATGCGGCGGGCGACCGCCCTGACTGGTGCTGCCCCGTTCAGCACCGACGCCGATCAGGTGGGCGGCGAGGACGACATCCTGTTCGCGGCCCTGACCGAGCGCGGCGGCCGCTTCGGCTGGGCCGCAGACGCCTGGGTGGAGGAGTTCGCACCGCCCCACCGCGCTACCCTGCGCTACACCCTGGCCCGCGCCTTCGCCTATGGACAGGGGCCCAGCCAGACGGCGGCGGCGGCAAAGAACTGGCCCGGCGTGGCGCGCTGGATGGCCATAGGCGCGGCCCAGACAGCGGTTTGGGGCGCAGCCTCTCTGGCTTTGGCGGTCATCCGCCACGGCCAGCGCGCCGAAGCCTATGACCGCACCGCACGCGGAATCGGAAAGCTGTTCTGGATGAAAGGGTTCGAGCCGCATTTCTACGGCGCGCGCGAACTGGCCCGGCTGGACGCGGCTAACCCGCCAGCCGCTTGAGGAAGCCCGGCGGGTTGTAGGTCGATCGGTTGACCACCACGCCGGCGATCTTGCCGCCCGCCGCCTCGATCTCGTCGCGCAGGATCACGGGCTCACCCGGCGCGGTGCTGCCCGCCGCCACCACCAGAACCGTCGCATCGACATAGGGCGCGAGCGTGATCGACAGGTCGCTGCGGTCGGCGGACGGGGCGTCGATGACGATGGTGTCGGCGTGTTTGCGCAGGGCGTCCCAATAGCGGGGATCGTCGATCGCCTCGGCGTGCTGGCCCGAACGCAGGGCCTCGGTGGCGAAGCGCGTGACCCACAGCCGCCCACCCAGGCAGGGGCGCGCCGTCATCAGCCGGGCCGGATGCATGGGCTTGCCGGTCCGCTCCGTCAGACGCGGCGTCACGGTGAAGAAGAGGGAGCCGTCAGGCGTCGCCAGTGCGGCCTTGCCCAACTGTCCGAAACGCTCGGGCTGGGCGGCGACCGCCTCCATCTGACCTTGCTGGGCCAGGTCGGCGTCGATCAGCCAGACCGGCTTGCGCGCCCGCACAGCCGCCAGACGGGCGTATTCACGCGCCACCGTCGAGACGCCCTCGCCTGCATTGGAGGCCGCGAATTGAATCACACGTCCGCGATGGCCCGGCGCTGGCCCCAGCGCCGCCCAGAGGGCCGCCATTTCGGATGTCAGATCGACCATGCGAATCGTTGTGCGCCTGAAACAGACAGTCAGGCTAACACGGCGCCGTCAGGCGGTCTTCACCGGGGCCACGGCCAGCACGGGCATCTGCAAGGTGCGGCCGACGCTGGCGGGGGTCGGATAGCCCCGCCGCATGAAGACCCGCAGCAGGCCGATGCACAGGGCGGTGAAGCCGGCGAACAGGAAGACGACAGCCAGAAGCGGCGCCTTCAGGCTCTTGCCCTTGGTCGGCGCCTGGGCGCGCTCGATGACATTGACGTTGTCTGCACCCGCTGCGACCAGGGCGCTGTCTGCGCGTGCAGCGCTTTCACGCTGCTGGAACTCGCGGATGGAGGCCGTCAGAACTTCGCGGTTGCCGGCCAGATTGGCGTTGGTCGATTCCAGCTGGGTCAGTTGGGCCTGACGCGTGCGCAACCGATCCAGCTGCCCTTCCAGCACGCCCAGACGAGCCCGCAGGGCGTCTCGGTCGGCGGCGGCGTTAATGCGCGTCGTTTCGATCTCGGTAAAGATGACGCTTGGACCGGTGCGGACCTCTCTGGCGCCCACCGTCGTGCCGGTGGCGACATAGGCCTGGATCTGGCGGATCTGTTCGTCGATGTCGCGGACCGGCTGGGCCTCTTCGGTATAGCGGGCCAGAAGCGTCTCGCGCTGGGTGCGCAGCGTCAGGATCTGGTTCTGGGCCTCGACATTCAGATCCTGCTGCAGCACGACCTCGGCAGGCTGGCGGGCCAGTTGACGCTCCAGCGTGGCCAGGCGCTGGCTGGCCTGGCTGAGTTGGGCCCGCACCGACAGGGTCTCGGCGTAGGTGGTTTGATAGGTCGCCGCCAGCGTCGCCTTGGCGGTGGCGAAATCCCCGATGTTGTTGGTGCGCAGGAAGCTCTCATAAGCGGAATCGGCATCGCCCAGTTCGCGCTCGAATTCTTGACGCTGGCTGGCGATGGCCGGGGCGGCGCGGTCGCGGAACAGCTCGCGGCGCTGCACCAGATACTGGTCGATGACGGCGTTCAGCACCAACGCGGCCCGTTCGGGATCGCCCGCATCATAGGAGACGGAGATGATGGCGCTGCCCGGCGTCACGCCGACGCCCAGACCGCCGTCGATGGCCTTGACCGCCGCCGTAGCCTGTTCAGATGGAGATCCCTTGGCGTCAGGGCCGAGAACGCCTGCGGGGCCCAGCGCCTCTACCGCCCGGCGCTTGACCTCAAGACTGTTCAGAATGGCGGCTTCGGACTGGGCGACCGCATCAGACTCCAGCGTCTGGCCGCGCTCGGTCAATGTTCCGACCCGCGCCTGATAGGCGTATTCCTGACCCACGCCCGCATAGACGCTGGCCGTGGAGGTGTAGGTTTTCTTGAGCGTCAGGACCAAAGCCGTTCCCACGGCGAAGATCACAAGAAAGACCAGGATCATCAGCCACAGCTCGCGGAACAGCAGGCCGACGACGTCCATGACGCCATAGCGCGGGCGGGCTGTCGCATTGGCCGTCATACGCATGAGTTCGAGACTGATTCCATCAAGGCGGGGCGCCGCGATGAGACTTGGCCCACCGGCGTTAACTGATCGTTACCCATGTCGGCTAACTTCAGCCCATCACGCCGCCAGGAACGAATCTCCATGCCCATCGACCGCCGCCTGTTGCTGCTCGGCCTCGGCGCCCTTGTCAGTGGCTGCGCCAGCGGCGGGCGCGGCCCGCAGGGACCGAGCCAGACCTCGGCGGCCGGACGGGTCGAGCGCGTCGATGCTCTGGACTTCTCCGACATCGGCTTTTCGGCCTGGAACGATGATGAGCCTCAGTACGTCCTCTATCCCGGCGACGAGATCGAGATCGCCACGCCGACAGCCAGCGAGCTGACGCGGACGCAGCGGATCGGGCCGGATGGCCGGATCTCCCTGCCCCTGGTCGGCCAGATCATGGCGGCGGACCGCACCATCGCCGAGCTGGAGGCCGACTGCGCCGACGCCTACGCCAGCCAGCTGCGCCGCCCTCTGGTCGAGGTGACGCTGAAGACCGCCGGGCCGATGAAAGTCTGGGTCGACGGCGAGGTGCGCACCCCGAATGTCTACGACATGCCCGGCGACATCGACGTCTATCAGGCGGTGATCATGGCGGGCGGCGCCCTGCCCTCGGGCCGCTTGGGTGAAGTGGGGCTGATGCGGCGCGGACCGGACGGAACGCGGATGCTGCGTTCCGTGGACCTGCGGCCTAATCGTCATGAGATCGTGGCCCTGAGGCGCGGCGACATCATCTATGTGCCCCGCACCCGCCTGGCCGAAATCGCCAACTGGGTCACTCAGTTCCGCAACGCCCTGCCCGTCGGCTTCACCTATGCGCTGGGCAATCAGCGGCAGAATTTCTGAGTTCTCTGGAGCCGCCATCGCTCGCGACGCGGTCACTCGCTGCTCCAGCGGACAAGCTGCGCAATGCACCGGGGCCCGTCGCATCGAAAAGGCGGCGCCTTTTGACCGCGGCCCGGCAATAATGAAGCGAGCGGCTAGGCCGCGAGTGTCACCACGCCGGCGTCGATCCAGCGGCGAGCCGCCTTCTGGGCCTCGGCGATCTCCTCGCGTTCCATCTCGCTCGACATTTCACGGCGATAGACGCGCGCTTCGATCGAGCCTTTCATGGCCGCCAGGTTGAAGATCATATGGGCCGAGACGCGGTCGATCGGACAGCCGTTCTGCCCCGTCGAATACATCATGCCCAGTCGGAACAGATCGTCCCCGCTCATTTCTGTCGTCGGCAGGGGCAGGCCCTGCTCGTGGATTGCGTCAGGCGCGGTTTCTTGCGCGATCATCACCATGTCTCCTGGATCTGGCGCCGTTCTGGCCCCGTCCTCTGACCGCGATAAGATACCCGTGGTTTGAAGGTAATGTTAACGGCGGACCGACCGCTCAAATCTTTTCAGTAAAGGGAAAATGAATACTGCGAAGGTCGTTTAGACCTGCGAAATCTTCCCGAAACGTCTTGTTCAGACTTGCCGACGCCCACCTCCGCCCCACGGCGGTGTCGAAACGCCTCCTCAGCGCAACCTGACAGCCCCATTCAGATGCAGTTCATCGACCGGGACCGAAGATCGGCCATCGAATGAGGAACGGGACCGATCCCCGCCCCTTCAGGATGGAGACTGATCATGAACCGCTTCACCAAGGCCGCCATCGTCGGACTGGCGCTCGTCACCACAGCCGCACCGCTGGCCGCTGAGGCCCAGAGCCGTGGCGACCGTCGCGAGCACCGCCAGGATCGTCGGGACGACCGGCGCGATGATCGCCGCGACCACCGCTCTGACCGGCGTGAGTATCGCGAAGACCGCCGGGATTATCGTCAGGATCGCCGCGATGATCGCCGCGACTACCGCAACGACCGTCGCGACGACCGTCGCGAGTATCGCCGCTATGACCGCAACAACCGCGACTGGTGGCAGGGCCGCACGGACTTCCGCGACTACCGCGGCGCTCGTCAAGGCTACTGGTACGCCCCCAGCTACGGCTATTATCGGGTCGAGCCTCGCTATTACGGCCAACGTTGGCAGCGCGGCGCCTATCTGCCCTCCAACTACCGCAGCTATTATGTGCGCGACCCGTATGACTACGGCCTGCGGCCCGCGCCGCGCGGCTATCGCTACGTCCACGCCGGCAATGACATCGTCATGATCGCCATCGCCACAGGCCTGATCGCGAGCGTGCTCAACAACGTCTATTAAGGCTCCGCCCCCGATGCGGTGAACGGTCGGTCATGGTTCCTGCGCCTGCGGCAGGGATCCATGGCCGACCGTTTTTCTTTGTGCGTTCAGTGTCCGCTGCTTCGGGATGCCCGCTAGAGGCGCCATGACAGTGAACAGGCTGCGCTTGCTTGATCCACGCGCAGGCTTTCTGTCTAAAATGTAAGTTTTCATCAGAAACCGTTCAGTCACGGTTCATGCAGCTCCCGCGATATTGGTCCATAGCCGCCCAAAATGGGCGTGCGGAGATTGGAAGATGAAACGATCCTTGTTGATGGCTGCGGCGCTGACGACCTTCATGGTCCCCGCCGTGACGCCCGTCGCCAGCATGGCGCAGGAAAGACAGGCCACGATCGATGAAAACGGCGCCGTTCGCGGCGGTCGTGAACAGGCGCGCCCTCCGCGCCAAGGCGGCGGCGAAAGCCGTCCGCAACGTCCTGACCGACCCAGCCGCCCGGAAACGCCCCAGCGTCCGGACCGTCCTTCACGTCCAGACACACCCGATCGGCCGCAACGTCCTGACCGGCCCGCTCGTCCCGAAACGCCCAACCGGCCGGATCGTCCGGATCGGCCTGGCCAGGATCGCCCTGACCGCCCCGGCCGTCCTGACAACGGCGGCGTGACGCGGCCTGATCGCCCTGACCGGCCCAACCGTCCGGACCGTCCGGGACGGCCCGACAACAACGGCGGCTGGAACAGACCCGACCGCCCGGATCGCCCCGGCCAGGATCGACCCAACCGCCCAGGCCGCCCTGACAACGGCGGCGTGACACGGCCCGATCGTCCTGACCGGCCCAACCGCCCGGATCGTCCCGGCCGTCCTGACAACAACGGCGGCTGGAACCGTCCCGATCGTCCGAACGGCGGCCACTGGAACCGTGACCGCGACCGCGAACGCCGCGAGTTCCGCCAGCGTTTCAACAGCGACCGCTGGCGCACCGACTGGAACCGCCGTCATGGCTCCAACTGGTGGCGCAACGACAACCGGTTCCGGGGCTACACCGGCTTCCGCATGGGCTTCTATTTCGCGCCCGGCTACGGCTACTACAGCGTCCCGCGCTCCTATTGGGGCCGCCACTATCAGGTCGGCGACTACCTGCCCGAAATCTTCTGGCGGTATCAGCTGAACGACTGGCGGACCTACGGCCTCGGCTTCCCGCCAGAGGGCGCCCGCTGGGTCATGGTCGATAACTACATCTACCTGATCGACGACTACGACGGCTACATCATCGACGTCATTCGAGACGCCTGGTCCTGGTAGTCGATCCGTCTACGGACAATGCGCCGCCCGGTCCCGCACCGGGCGGCGTTTTTGTGTCACCCAGCAAGGTTGCAGCGCCGCCCGCGACAGGCCAGAACGCCTGTCATGACCGACACGCGTATCCATGACGCCACGACCGGAGAAGAGGTCCCCTCCTCTCGCGCGCCGCAACTGGAGCTGTCGGAGGCGCTGATCGCCTCGCCAGAGCGCTTCTTCAACCGCGAGACCTCCTGGCTGGCCTTCAACGGCCGTGTGCTGGAGGAAGCCGCCAACCCCGGCCATCCGCTTCTGGAGCGGCTGCGCTTCCTGTCCATCTCGGCCAACAACCTGGATGAGTTCTTCATGACCCGCGTCGCCGGGCTGAAGGGTCAGGTGCGCGAGCGGGTGCGCGTCGTCTCACCCGACGGCCTGACCCCGGCCGAGGCGCTGGAGAAGGTCAACATCGCCGCTGGCGGCCTGATGGCCGAACAGCAACTGCGCTGGCGTCAGCTGAAGCGCGAACTGGCGACGGCGGGCATTGAGGTCGTCGACGCCGACAAGATCACCAAGACCGAACGCGAGCGGCTGGAACCGGAGTTCCTGAACCAGCTGTTCGCCATCCTGACGCCTATGGCCATCGATCCGGCCCACCCCTTCCCCTTCCTGCCCAACCTCGGCTTCTCCCTGGCGCTGAAGTTGAAGCGCCGACGCGACAACCGCACCCTCTATGCCCTGGTGCCTGTTCCGGCCCAGGTGAAGCGGTTCTGGCCCCTGGCCACCGACGGCCGTTCCACACCGGGCCGCAGCCGCTTTCTGACGCTGGAGAGCCTGCTGATGCTCTTCATCGACCACCTGTTCCCCGGCTGCGACGTGCTGGAGCGCGGGGTCTTCCGCCTGATCCGCGACAGCGACATCGAGATCGAGGAAGAAGCCGAAGACCTGGTCATGGAGTTCGAGGAGGCGTTGAAGCAGCGCCGCATGGGCTCGGTCGTGCGCATCAAGATCGAGGCGTCCATGCCGGACGACCTGCGCACCTTCATCACCAATGAGATGGACGCCGCGCCCCAGGACACGGTGCTCGTCGACGGCATGCTAGGCCTGGCCCAGGTGGCGGACCTGATCCCGACGGGTCACCCCGACCTGAAGTTCAAGGGCTATGAGCCGCGCTATCCCGAGCGGGTGCGCGACAACGGCGGCGACATCTTCGCGGCGGTCCGCGAAAAGGACATGCTTATCCACCACCCGTTCGAGAGCTTCGATGTGGTGGTGCAGTTCCTGCGCCAGGCGGCGCGCGATCCGCATGTCATCGCCATCAAGCAGACCCTGTACCGCACCTCGCGCGACAGCCCCATCGTCGCCGCCCTGATCGAGGCTGCAGAAAACGGCAAGAACGTCACCGCCCTGGTCGAGATCAAGGCGCGCTTTGACGAAGAGGCCAATCTGAAATGGGCCCGGGCGATGGAGCGGGCGGGCGTCCACGTCGTCTTCGGCTTCGTCGAATACAAGACCCACGCCAAACTCAGCGTCGTGGTCCGGCGCGAGGCCGAGGCGCTGCGCACCTACTGCCATTTCGGCACCGGCAACTATCACCCGGTGACGGCCAAGATCTACACCGACCTGTCGCTGTTCTCGTGCAATCCGGTGCTGGGCCGCGATGCGACGCGGGTGTTCAACTACATCACGGGCTACGCCCAGCCCGACAAGCTGGAAGCGCTGGTCGTCTCGCCGCTGAACATGAAGGCGACGCTGATCGATCTGATCGGCAAGGAGATGGCCGCCGCCGCCAAGGGCAAGCCCGCCGCCATCTGGGCCAAGATGAATTCCCTGGTCGATCCCGAAGTCATCGACGCCCTGTATCGCGCCAGCCAATGGGGCGTGCGCATTGAACTGGTCATCCGCGGCATTTGCTGCCTGCGCCCCAGCGTGCCGGGCTTGTCGGAGAACATCCGGGTCAAGTCCATCGTCGGCCGCTTCCTGGAGCACAGCCGCATCGTCGCCTTCGCCAACGGCCGCGATCTGCCGCACGACAAGGCCAGGCTGTTCATCTCGTCCGCCGACTGGATGAACCGCAACCTGGACCGTCGCGTGGAGCTGATGACGCCGGTTCTGAACGCCACCGTCCATGACCAGGTGCTGGACCAGATCATGGTCGCCAATCTGAAGGACGACGCCCAGAGCTGGGTGCTGGAGCCCGACGGAAGCTATCGCCGGGTGCAGCCCATCGACCCGGAACGCCCCTTCTCGGCGCATAAATATTTCATGACCAACCCCAGCCTGTCGGGACGCGGCCGCAAGGTGAAGACCCGGCCCCAGCACCTCAGCTACACCCCGTCGCGGAAAAAGCGTTGATGCCCCAGGCCCTGCTGTCTGCCATCGGCGCGCCCATGGACGTCGCCGCCATCGATATCGGCTCCAACTCGGTGCGGATGGTTCTCTACCGGCTTGAGGGCCGCGCCGTCTGGACCGTGTTCAACGAAAAGGTTCTGGCCGGTCTGGGTCGCGATCTGGCCGTCACCCGCAAGCTGTCGCCGGAAGGGGTGGCGCAGTCGCTGACCGCGCTGAAACGGTTCGCCGCCGTCATCGACGAGGTCAAACCCGCCCACACCTTCATCGCCGCCACCGCCGCCGTTCGAGAAGCCGAGGATGGGCCGGATTTCTGCGCTCGTGTCGCCGCCGACACGGGCCTGAACATCCGCGTCCTGTCAGGCGAGGACGAGGCGCGCTACGCCGCTTTGGGCGTGCTGGCGGGGATTCCAGACGCCAGGGGCGTATCGGCTGACCTCGGCGGCGCCAGTCTGGAGTTGAGCCGGATCGAGGACGGCCGGATCCAGCGCGGCGTCACCCTGCCGCTGGGACCCTTTTCGCTGGCGGACCCGACGGGCTTCAACGCCGACCGCCTGAAGCAGATCATCGGCAAGCGGCTGAAGGCCGCGCCTGATTTCCGAACCGACACCCTCTACGCCGTCGGCGGCGCCTGGCGCAGCATGGCCCAGGTCCACATGAGCCACACCCGCTATCCGTTGAAGGTGGTGCACCAATACGAACTGGACGCCGCCTCGGTGCGCGACATCACCCGCCTGATCGCGCGCTCGTCCAGAGCCTCGCTCGAAGCCTGGCCCGGCCTGTCCAAAAAGCGCGCCGAGACCCTGCCCTACGCCGCCCTGGTGCTTGAGGGATTGATCGACCGGCTGGGTCTGGAACGGATCATCCTGTCGGCCTGGGGCGTACGCGAAGGCCTGCTGTATGAAGCCATGGTCGCCGAGGCGCAGGCGGCCGATCCCCTGCTGGCTGGCTGTTCTTCAGTCGGCGTGCGTCAGGGAATATCGCCGCAACTGCCGGCCGTGCTGTTCGACTGGATCCAGCCGGTCATCGCCGCCTTGCCCGCCGCCTTCAGCCCCGCCCGCGACAGGGTGCTGGCCGAGGCCGCCTGCCGGGTGTCGGACCTCGGCGCGCGGCTGCATACGGAGCATCGGGTGCCGTTGGCCTTCGATCAGGTGCTGCGCGCGCCTATTCCCGGCCAGACCCACGCCGAACGCGCGTTCCTGGCCTGCATCATCAACGCCCGCTACGGCGGCGGCTCCGCCACGCCGGAGCCCGAGACCATCGGCCGCCTGCTGTCCGACGACCGACGGCGCATCGCCCGCGCCCTCGGCGTCGCCATACGCCTGGCCTGCGACGTATCGGGCCGTGCGCCTCAACTGCTGGCCAATATCCGCGTCTCAGCAAAGGACGGCGTGCTCAGCCTCAGCGCCGCCGACGGTTATGGCGACGCCCTGCTGGGCGAACAGACCCGCCGCCGCGCCAAGGCCCTGGCCGAGATCATGGGCCTGAAGCTGAACCTGCCGACCGAACGGTGAGCCTCGGCTCTACCGATCTAGGCTCTGATCCAGCGCCCGGAACGAGGCGATCGCCAACGTCGTCGCGCTGAGGAAGACCGAGGGCGTGACCCGCTCGAAATCATCCGACGGCCGGTGATAGTCGGCGTGATAATTCACCCCCAGATAGAGGAAGGGCAGGCCTGCGGCGTGGAAGGGCGCGTGGTCCGACGAATTGACCCAGTTGTCCTCTCCCGTGTCCTGCGGCGAATCCTTGCCAAAGGCCAGGGAGATGATCCCGTCCGCAGGAATGGTCTCCAGAATCGGGCGGAAGGTCGGGTTCTGATAGGTGCCCGTGACCCACAACTTGCCGTCGCTCTCGGCCCGCGCGGTCATGTCGAAGTTCAGGTTCATCGTGATCGACGACAGAGGCACCGGCGGCGCCTCGACGAAGTGTTTGGCGCCCAGCAGACCGCGCTCCTCGCCGTCGAAGGCGACGATCAGCACGCTGTGCTCCGGGGCCTGACGCTTCAGTTCCGACGCCAGCGCCAGCATGGTCGCCACGCCCGAGGCATTGTCGTCGGCGCCGTTGTAGATCTGGCCCTCGTTGACGCCGACGTGGTCGTAGTGAGCCGTGACCACGATGTATTTGTCGGTCACGCGCGTGCCGGGGATCAGGCCGATGACGTTGACGCCGTTCCAGGTGCGCGGCCCGGCGCGGGTGCGGCCCTGCGCCTCCCACGGCTGCAACCGGCCCATAGACGACGGGGCCACGCCCATGGCCTCCAGCCGCGAGACGATATAGGCGCGGGCCCGCTCGCCGCCGGGCGCGCCGGTGTCGCGGCCCTCCATGTCGTCCGCCGACAGAATGCGCATGTCGGTCAGGGCCTGCTCATGCCAGGCGGCCACGGGCGCGACCGCTGCGGGAGTCTCCGCCGCCCGGTCCGTCGTCGCCGTCTCACAGCCGCTGAGCAGCAAGGCCGCCGCGACCGGCGCCGCCGCCAGCAGACTGGTTCTGGATGAGAAGAAACGGCGCATGAGAGGCTCCCTGATTTTCGACGGACGCTAGCGGCGTCCGCATCCTGTGTCAGATTAACTCCCTGTCATGCGAAGACAGGACCGCAAAGCGCGCTCCGGCCTCTTCATGCGGAACCTGCGGATGCTAGAACGACTTGCCCGTCAGGAGATGTTTGCGATTCCATGCCCGATACAGCCGTAGACGCCCTGACCGAGACCGAAGCCGCCGTCGAACTGGCGCGATTGGCGCAGGCGCTGGCGCACCACGACGCCCTGTATCACACCGACGACGCCCCCGAGATTTCGGACGCCGACTATGACGCCCTGAAACGCCGCGCCCTGGCCATCGAGGCGCGCTTTCCCGCCCTGACCACTGACACCTCGCCGTCGCAGGCGGTGGGAGCCCCGGTCTCCGGCCAGTTCGCCCAGGTTCGCCACGGCGTGCCCATGCTGTCGCTGGACAACGCTTTCGACGAGGGAGAGGTGCGCGACTTCGTCGCCCGGATCGCCCGCTTCCTGAAACTGCCCGCCGACGAACCCATCGCCTTCGTCGCCGAGCCCAAGATCGACGGCCTGTCCGCCAGCCTGCGCTATGAGAAGGGCGTTCTGGTTCAGGGCGCCACGCGCGGCGACGGTCGGACCGGCGAGGACGTGACCGCCAATCTGCGCACGCTCGACAGCATCCCCCAGACCCTGAGCGGTTCGGGCTGGCCCGATGTCATCGAGATACGCGGCGAGGTCTACGCCCCTAACGACGCCTTCGACGCCTTCAACGCCGCCGCCGAGGCGGAGGGCCGCCGCACCTACGCCAACCCGCGCAACTTCGCCGCCGGCTCGCTGCGCCAGAAGAACCCCAGGGTCACGGCGGGCCGCCCCCTGACCTTCTTCGCCTACGCCTGGGGCGAGACCTCGGCCCCGTTCGCTGATACGCAAGCCGAAGCGCTGGAGGCATTCCGCAGTTGGGGCTTACGGGTCAATCAACGCTCCCGCCGCGTCGAAGGCGCGACAGGGTTGACCGAGGTTTATCGCGCCCTCGAAACCGACCGCGCCAGCCTCGGCTATGACATCGACGGCGTAGTCTACAAGGTCGACCGTCTGGACTGGCAGCAACGGCTGGGCTTCGTCGCCCGCAGTCCCCGCTGGGCCATCGCCCACAAATTCCCGGCACAACAGGCCACGACCGTTCTGGAAGGCATCGACATTCAGGTCGGCCGCACCGGCTCCCTGACCCCCGTCGCCCGCCTCCATCCCGTCACCGTCGGCGGCGTGGTGGTGCGCAACGCCACGCTGCACAATGAAGACGAGATCGCCCGCAAGGACGTGCGCATCGGCGACACCGTCACCCTGCAACGCGCCGGCGACGTCATCCCCCAGATCGTCGGGGTCCTGCTGGACCGACGCCCGACCGATGCCCTGCCCTACGTCTTCCCGACCCACTGTCCGGTCTGCGGCTCCGAGGCGGTGCGCGAGGGCGATGAGGTGCGCAGGCGCTGCACCGGCGGCCTGATCTGCGACGCCCAGATTGTCGAGCGGCTGAAGCATTTCGTCGGCAGGCGCGCCTTCGACATCGAGGGCCTGGGCGAGAAGCAGTTGATCGCCTTCCATGAGCGAGGCTGGATCAGAGAGCCCGCCGACATCTTCCGCCTGGCCGGCGACGAGGCCAAGTTGGCCGCCCTGCGCAACGAAGACGGCTATGGCGAGACCAGCGTCCGCAATCTTGTGGCGGGGATACAGGCGAGGCGCGTCATTGCTCTGGACCGACTGATCTTCGGTCTGGGCATCCGCGACATCGGCGAACAGACCTCCCTGCTGCTGGCCCGCCATTTCGGCGGCTGGAACGCCTTCCACGCCGCCTGTCTGGACGCCGCCGAGGGCATCCCCTCACCGGAATGGACGCAGTTGTCAGAGGCGCCGGGCATCTCTGCCCGCGTCATGGCCTTGCTGTCCGAGGCCGCTGTCGCCGAAACCGACCCCTGGCCCGAGGCCCCGCTGGACCAGAAGATCGCCAGCGCCCTGCCCGGCCTGACTGCGCCGGCGCGCAAGGCCCTGGCGGCCCTCGCCCCCGACTGGCCCGCCGTGGCGCAGTTGGCGCAGATCGCCCGCACCCAAGGTCCGTCCCTGACGCTGGGCGAGATCGCCGGGATCAGCGGCGTCGGCCCTGTCGCCGCCCGCGCCCTGGCCGACTTCTTCCACGAACCCCACAACCGCACCGTGGTCGACGCCTTGATCGCCGAACTGGAAACCGTGGAGGACGCCGAACGACCGAAATCCGACACCGCTGTCGCTGGCAAGACCGTCGTCTTCACCGGCTCCCTTGAACGCTTCACCCGCGACGAGGCCAAGGCCCGGGCCGAAAGCCTGGGCGCAAAAGTGTCCGGCTCAGTGTCGAAGAAGACCGACTATCTGGTCGCAGGACCCGGCGCCGGCTCCAAGCTGAAGGAGGCGGAGAAGCATGGCGTCACGGTTCTGAGCGAGGACGAGTGGCTGGCGCTCATTTCCTGATAATTTTCCTCTCTCCCGGACCGCGCGCTTAACCCTGCATTACATAAGCTGGCGCATCTTCCCGTGATGGTCGCAAAAAGGCGGCTCAGGGATGCTCTATGACGGCTCAGGTTGAGATCGCGCTGCGAGGACCGGACTCCTATGGTCTGGCGCGACGTGTTGTTGATGCGATGGAGACTGCGGCGGTCTGGCCGACGGCTCTAAATTTCGAACTCTGGACCCATGCGGTCACCGATCCCGACGGCGCATTGAGCCAGGAAATCAGGCGGCTGCTGGCCAGCGCCGATCCCTTCACCGAAGCGACCTCGGACATGCTGGCGGCGGAATATCTGCCGCGCGGGCGGCTGACCGACGAAATCCGCGACGCCGGTCTGGTGCTGAACCGCGAACTGGCCAGCGTGGCCGACGCCATCTCCCAGGCCCACAAGTCCCAGACCGCCTATGGCGAGACGCTGGCGGGCGCCGCCGATCACATGGAGCGCGTCGAGGCGCAGGGCCAGCTTCAAACCATCGTCACCACCCTGACCGCCGCCACGGCCAGCATCCAGGCCGAGAACGAGACGCTGGAAAAGAAGCTGGAGACCTCAACGCTTGAGGTGGCCCGACTGCGCGACCACCTGGAGCAGGTGCGGCGCGACGCCCTGACCGACGCCCTGACCAATCTGGCCAACCGCAAGGCCTTCGACGACTGCCTGGAGGCCGCCTGCCAGCGTGCGGAGGCCGAGGACAGCCCCCTGACCCTGGCGGTTCTGGACATCGACCACTTCAAGAATTTCAACGACACCTGGGGCCACCAGACGGGCGATCAGGTGCTGCGCTATGTCGCCAGCGTGCTGGGCCGCGCCGCCAAGGATCCCCGCATCGCGGCGCGCTTCGGCGGCGAGGAGTTCGCCATTGTCTTCCCGCAGGAGACCGCTGTTCAGGTCGAGACCGCGCTGGAGGCCATCCGCAAGGAGATCGCCGCGCGGGCGCTTCGCCGACGCTCCACCAATGACGAACTGGGCGCCATCACCCTGTCCTCGGGTTTCGCTCGTCGGCGGCCCGGAGAAACAGCCGCGGCGCTGCTGGAACGCGCCGACGCCGCCCTCTACATGTCCAAGCGCAGCGGGCGGAACCGTGTCACCTCGGCCGAACGGCTGGAGATGTCGGTTTGAGTTTGGCGGGAGCCGAATCCGGGCGATAACCCCTGATGCGCAGCTTCTTCTTCGCCCTCGCCTACTGTATTCTGTCGATCGGCTATGCGTCAGCCGCCGCCTTCGCGGCACTGACGCCGGGCCGTGGCGCAACCAGCTGGATCATTCGCCGCTATGTGAAACGGATGGTTCAGGCCATGCGGATCTTCGCCGGCATCCGCATAGAGGTGCGCGGGCGCGAACGCCTGCCGGTCGGCGCCTTCATCATCGCCTCAAAGCACCAGAGCTGGGGCGACGGTTTCGCCGTCTATGACCAGTTTGAAGACCTGGCCTTCGTCACCGGCGACCATCTGGAGAAATTTCCCCTGCTGGGCACAGTGCTTCGCAAGCTGGGGGCCATCGTGGTCAACAACTGCGGCGGCCGCGAAGCTCGCGACGCCCTGAAGCACCGCGCCGCCGACGCCCATGCGGCGGGCCGGAAAATCCTGATCTATCCAGAAGGCAATCTGGCCAAGGTCGGCGAGAAGTTCCGCTATCGCGCCGGCGTCTGGCACATGTACCGCGACTTCGACATGCCTGTGGTGCCCCTGGCCTCCAACATGGGCCTGTTCTGGCCGCAGGAGGAATTCCGGAAAAACCCGGGCACGGCCACCTTGGAGTTTCTCGATCCCATCCCCACTGGACTGGGAAAAGAAGAGTTTCTGGCACGATTGGAGACAGCGGTTGAGGACTGCACCGCCGAACTGATCGCCGAGGCGACGGGTCGCCCGGTCACACCCGCCGTTCAGGTGCCGACACCTGACGAGGTGGCCAAGGCGAAGAAGAAGGCGGCGACGGAAGCAGCCTAGGCCGCCGGGACCACCGCCCCATCATAGCGGCTTGTGATGAAGTCACGCACGGTCTGGCTGCGCAGGGCCGCCGCCAAGGCCTGAATGCGCGGGTCGTTCTGGTTGTCGGGGCGCGCCACCAGATAGTTGACATAGGGGCTGTCGCCGCCCTCCAGCGCCAGGGCGTCGGTGCGGGGTTTCAGACCTGCGTCCAGCGCATAGTTGGTGTTGATCACCGCCAGATCCACCTGATCCAGAATGCGCGGAATGGTCGCCGCCTCGACTTCGCGGAACTGCAGCCCCTTGGGATTGCCCGTGATGTCGCGCACCGTCTGCAGCGGGTTCTGACCGTCCCGCAGCGTGATCAGACCGGCGCTCTGCAACAGCAGCAGCGACCGCCCGGTGTTCGACGCATCATTGGGCAGGATGACCTGCGCGCCCGACTTCACATCGGCCAGCGCCCGGTGCTTGCGCGAATACAGACCCAGCGGCTCGACATGCACGCCCGCGACCGTGATCAGGTTCGACCCACGCGCCGCATTGAACTCGTCCAGATAGGGTTTGGTCTGGAAATAGTTGGCGTCCAAGCGGCGTTCGGCCAACTGGGTGTTCGGCTGCACATAGTCGTTGAACACCTTGATCTCGATGTTCACCCCCTGCGCCGCCAGCAGGGGTTTGACCTGCTCCAGGATCTCCGCGTGCGGCACGGCGGTGGCGCCGACCAACAACGGCGCATCCGGCCCCGACGCCGGGGTCGCACCCTGACCGCAAGCGGCCAGCAGCACGGCGGAGGCGGCGAGCGTGAGAAGAGAGCGACGGATCATCGAAAAAGCCTTGGCAGGGTCAGCGGTGCGACACCCTAGCGACCAGCCAGTCGCCGAGCATCTGTAGAATTTGCACCAGAAGCAGCAGCAAAACTACAGTCACGATCATCACGTCGGTCTGGAACCGCTGATAGCCGAAGCGGATGGCCAGATCGCCCAGACCGCCTGCGCCCACCACCCCGGCCATGGCGGTGTAGCTGACCAGGGCGATGGCGGTGACGGTGCCCCCGGCGATGACGCCCGGCATGGCTTCCGGCAGAAGGGCACGGGTGACGATCTGCCAGGTCGAGCCGCCCATGGCCTGGGTCGCTTCCACCACCCCCTTGTCCACTTCGCGCAGCGTCGTCTCGACCAGACGCGCATAGAAGGGCGCGGCGCCGACGACCAGCGGCGGAATGGCACCGGCCACGCCCAGCGACGTCCCGACCATCAGCACCGTCAACGGCAACATGACGATCAGCAGGATGATGAAGGGCACCGACCGCAGGATGTTGACGATCAGCGACAGCACGGCGTTGACCACCGGATTGGCCGCCAGCCGCCCCTTGCCGGACAGATAGAGCAGCACGCCCAGAGGCACGCCGAACACGACGGTCAGCGCCATCGACCCGCCCAGCATCAGCATTGTGTCCAGGGTGGCGCGGCCGATCTCGGGCCAGTCCACATTGACGAAGAAGCCGCCCATCAGTTCGCCTCCCCGATCGTCTCGACATTGACGCCGCGCGCCGTCAGCTGGGCCACAGCCGCCTCGGCGTCGCCGCCGGTGAAGGCCACCACCAACTGGCCATAGGGTTCGTTGCGGATGCGGCTGATCCGCCCCGACAGGATGGAGTAGTCGACGCCGACCGAGCGGGCCACACGGCTCAGTTCCGGCTCATAGGTCGAGGCCCCGCGGAAGGTCAGGCGGGCCAGGCGCGACCCTGCAGGCGCGGCGGAAACGATGTCGAAGCTGTCGTCATCCTCGGCCAGCATGGCGCGGGTGGCCTCGTGCTGCGGGTGCAGGAAGACGTCGGCGGTCGCCCCCTCCTCCACCACCCGCCCGTCTTTCAGCACGGCCACGCGGTCGCAGACCCGGCGCACTACCTCCATCTGGTGGGTGATCATCACCACGGTCAGCTTCAGATCACGGTTCAGCTGGTCGATCAGGGTCAGGATTTCGTCGGTGGTTTCCGGGTCCAGCGCGCTGGTCGCCTCGTCGCACAGCAGGACATGCGGTTCGCAGGCCAGGGCGCGGGCGATGCCGACGCGCTGCTTCTGCCCGCCCGACAGTTGGGCCGGATGTTTGCGGGCGTGTTCGGTCAGGCCCAGCTGGTCCAGCAGGACGGCGACGCGGGCGTCCACCTCGGCGGCGGGGCGTCCCTCCAGACGCAGGGGAAAGGCCACATTGTCGGCGATGGTCTTGGCGTTCAGCAGGTTGAAATGCTGGAAGATCATGCCGATGCGGCGACGCGAGGCGCGAAGGGCGGCGGGCGCCAGCGCCGTCATGTCCAGCCCATCGACGATGACCCGCCCGGCGTCGGGCCGCTCCAGAAGATTGATGGTCCGCACCAGGGTGGACTTGCCCGCGCCGGATCGTCCGACCACGCCGAACACCTGGCCCTGCGGCACGACCAGATCGACGGCGTCCAGCGCCGTACGCTCGCCCGCCGCGCTGCGGAAGCGCCGGGTCACCCCCTCCAGTCGGATCATGCGTTCGGGTCCAGCGCCTTGACGGGAATGATGGTCACGCTCTCGCCGCAGCCGCAGGCGTCGGTCTGGTTCGGGTTGCGGAAGACGAACTTCGACGCCAGCCGCGTCGTCTCATAGTCGATCTCGGACCCGATCAGGAACAGAATGGCCTTGGGGTCGATCAGGATGGTGACGCCCTTGTCCTCGACGACCTCGTCCAGCGGTTCGATCGTCTCGGCGTAGGCGAAGGTGTATTCCTGACCCGCGCAGCCGCCATTCTTCACCCCGACACGCAGGGCGACATAGTCCTGTTCCGCGTTCGACATGATCTCGCGCACGCGCTCGGCGGCGGCGTCTGTCAGGGTGACGGCCTTGGGGCGCGGACGGCGCGGGCGGGTCGTGGTCTGAAGCTGGGTCATTGCGGCCCTCTAGAACATGTTCAAGGCCATCTTGGCCTCATCGCTCATCTTGGATGGATCCCATGGCGGATCGAAGGTCAGCTCAGCCGTGGCCGACCGGATGCCCTCGACCTTCATCACCGCCTGCTCGACCCACATGGGCATTTCACCGGCGACGGGACAGCCGGGCGCGGTCAGCGTCATCTCGATGCTGGCGTCGAACTCGTCCGACAGATCGACCCTGTAGATCAGGCCCAGCTCATAGATGTCGACCGGGATTTCCGGGTCGAACACCGTCTTCAGGGCGGTGATGATTTCGTCGGTCAGTCGGTCCAGTTCGGGCGCGGAGATGGCGCCGCTGGCCACGGCTGCGCCACGGCCGCCGTCATCGTCGCTGGCGGATTTTCCCAAAAGGGTTGTGTCGTCACTCATGCAAAAAACTCGCGGGCCTTGATCAGGGCGTCGGCGAAGGCGTCGGCGTCCTCTGTGGTGTTATATAGGGCGAAGGAGGCGCGCGCGCTCGAGGTCACGCCGAAACGGGCGGCCAGAGGTTCGGCGCAGTGCAGTCCGGCCCGTACGGCGACGCCGTAACGGTCCATGATCTGGGCGATGTCATGGGCGTGCGCGCCTTCGACGGTGAAGGTCAGGATCGCCCCCTTGCCGGGCGCCTCGCCCAGCACACGCAGCCAGCCGGCGTCGGCCAGACGCGCGCGGGCGTGGTCGTACAGCCCCTGCTCATGCGCCCGGATGGCGGCGCCGTCGAAGCGCGACAGCCATGCGATGGCCGCGCCCAGACCGATGGCCTCAAGGATGGGCGGCGTGCCCGCCTCGAACCGATGCGGCGGCTTGGCGTAGGTCACGGCGTCCATCGTCACCGTCTCGATCATCTCGCCCCCGCCCTGATAAGGCGGCAGGGCCTCCAGCGCCTCAGCCTTGCCATACAGGGCGCCGATGCCGGTGGGGCCGTACAGCTTGTGGCCGGTGAAGGCGTAGAAATCACAGCCGATGGCCTGAACGTCGGGCGCGGCGTGAACCGCTCCCTGACAGCCGTCGATCAACACCTGAGCGCCCACGGCATGGGCCAGACGGGTGATCTCGGCCACCGGATTGATGGTGCCCAGCACATTGGACATATGGGTCACGGCCACGACGCGCGTCTTCGGCCCCAGCAGGTCGGCGTAGGCCGCCATGTCCAGAGACCCGTCGTCCAGCAGGGGTATCCACTTCAGCACCGCCCCGCGCCGTTCGCGCAGCAGATGCCAGGGCACGATGTTGGAGTGGTGCTCCATCTGGCTGACAATGATCTCGTCGCCCGGCTGGATCGAATGGCCGATGCCGGCGGCGGCCAGATTGATCGCTTCGGTGCCGCCCTTGGTCCAGACGATGTTGGAGGCCGCCTCGGCGTTCAGGAACCGCGCCACGCTGTCGCGCGCAGCCTCAAAGGCTTCGGTCGTCTCATTGGCCAGGGTGTGCAGGCCGCGATGGACGTTGGCGAAACTGCCCTCCATCGCCGCCGTCATGGCGTCGATCACCGCCTTGGGCTTCTGCGCCGAGGCGGCCGAGTCCAGATAGACCAGCGGCTTGCCGTTCACCGTCCGCGACAGGATGGGGAACTGGGCGCGTGCGGCGTAGGGGTCGAATATTCCTCCCCCATCGGGGGAGGGGGACCGCGTCTTCGCGGTGGAGGGGGCCTGCGGACGCGCCGGTATCAGGGGCTGGCCCCCTCCACCATGCTGCGCATGGTCCCCCTCCCCCGAGGGGGAAGGAATGATCACAGCTTCTGCTCCAGCCATTCCCGCACCACCTCTCTCGCGCCCTCATGCTCGATCCGGTCCACGACCTCGATCAGAAACGCCTGCGTCAGCAACGCCCGCGCCTCATCGGCGGAGATGCCGCGCTGCTGCATATAAAACAGCGCCGCCTCGTCCAGATTGCCGACCGTATTGCCGTGCGCGCACTGAACGTCATCAGCGTAGATGACCAGCTCAGGCTTGGCGTCCACCTCGGCCCGTTCGCCCAGTATCAAGGCGTGATGGCCCATGCGGGCGTCCGTGCCGTCGCCCCCGCGCTCGACCACGATCTTGCCCTGGAAGACCCCGCGCGCCGTGTCGGAGACGACGCCCTTGGTCAGCTGAGAGGTGACGCCGTTCAGGCCCACATGGCGCACCACGCTGGTCAGGTCCGTATGGCGCGCGCCGTTCATCTCATAGACGCCATCCAGCCAGACCTGGGCGTCCTGGCCGCCGTGCAGGACCGTCGTCGCCTGACGTTGCAGTTTGGCGCCGTTGGTCACCGTGGTCTGGCGATAGACGCCGCCCGGGGCCACGCGCACCTCGACCTCGGTGATGGAGATGGCGTCCGCGGGCTCGTCGCACAGGACGATGCGCGTCACCTCGGCGCCCTCGGGCACTTCAATATCCAACCGGTTGTGGGCGACATAGGCCGAGCCGCTGCCCTCATGGCTTTCCAGCAGCAGCAGGCGCGCGCCGGGCCGGGCCGCAATGCGCGCCGTCGCCGTATGACCGGTCTCGACCGCGTCCGAAACAAAGCGCAGCCGCAGCGTCTGCTCGCCCGCCGCGACATAGGCGTCAGCCCCCGCCGCCCGGCCGTTGGCGAAAGCCATCGCCTCCCCGCCCAGCGCGGCGAACGGCCCTTCGCCTTCGACTTCGGTCGCAGGAGAAGGCTGCGGCGCATCCTTCAGATAACGACGCAGGTCACTGTATTTCCACGCCTCCACCCGACGCGACGGGAAGCTGGAGGCGTCCTTGAGGTTCAGTGCGTTCATGCCGCCTGCGGCAGGTATTTGTCATACCCTTCCGCCTCCAGCTCATGCGCCAGCTCAGGCCCGCCCGAGGCGACGATGCGGCCGGCGGCCAGCACATGCACCCGGTCGGGTTTGATGTAGTCCAGCAGGCGCTGATAGTGGGTGATGACCAGCATGGCGCGATCGGGGCTGCGCATGGCGTTGACGCCGTCCGCCACGATCCGCAGGGCGTCGATGTCCAAGCCCGAGTCCGTCTCGTCGAGGATCAGCAGCGACGGCTCCAGCAGGGCCATCTGCAGGATCTCCATCCGCTTCTTCTCGCCGCCCGAGAAGCCGACGTTCAGGGGCCGCTTCAGCATGTCGAAGTCCATCTTCAGCGCGCTCGCCGCCGCCTTGACCAGCTTGAGGAAGGCGGGCGCCGACACCTCGTCCTCGCCGCGCGCCCGCTTCTGGGCGTTCAGGGCGGTGCGGATGAAGGTCAGGGCCGGCACGCCGGGGATTTCGATCGGATACTGGAACGACAGGAAGACGCCGCCCGCCGCGCGTTCGGCGGGAGCCAGACCCAGCAGGTCCGCGCCTTTCCAGGTCGCGGAACCGTCGGTGACGTCATAGCCGGGCCGCCCCGACAGGCTGTAGCCCAGCGTCGACTTGCCCGCGCCGTTCGGCCCCATGATGGCGTGAACCTCGCCTGCCGGGACGTCGAGCGTCAGCCCCTTGAGGATCGGCTTGTCAGCGACCGAGACGTGAAGGTTGGAGATGGAGAGCATATTCTTTGATGAACCTTAGGCGTTGGTCAGCGCGACCGCTTCCAGACAAAAATGTTCAGACCGACAGCGACCAGAACGAGCGACCAGAAAGTCACCTCGCGGGATAGTCCGGGGTCTCCGAGAACGATCGGCGCACTCACCAGAAACAGAGTGATCAGAGCCGGAAACGACACCAGATAAAACAGCCAACCTGCACGATTCACCGGCATCCACGACCAACGCCGAAACCAGATTTTGGATTGATCGCTCACCCCACGCTCCCTTCCAGACTGATCGCCACCAGCTTCTGCGCCTCGACGGCGAACTCCATCGGCAGTTTCTGCATGACGTCGCGGACGAAGCCGTTGACCAGCAGGGCCACCGCCTCCTCTTCCGACAACCCGCGCTGCTGGGCGTAGAACATCTGGTCGTCGGACAGGCGCGTCGTCGTCGCCTCGTGCTCCAGCTGGGCCGAACCGTTGCGGGCCTCGATATAGGGCACGGTGTGAGAGCCGCAGTCCTTGCCGATCAGCAGGCTGTCGCACTGGGTGAAGTTGCGCACGCCCGTCGCCTTGGGATGCACCGAGACCAGGCCGCGATAGGTCGAGTCCGACTTGCCCGCCGACACGGCCTTGGCGATGATCCGGCTCTTCGAATTCTTGCCCAGATGGATCATCTTGGTGCCGGTGTCGGCCTGCTGATGCCCGTTGGTGATGGCGATGGAGTAGAATTCGCCCGAGCTTTCCTCGCCCTTCAGGATGCAGGACGGGTATTTCCAGGTGACGGCCGAGCCGGTCTCGACCTGGGTCCACGACACCTTCGACCGGTCGCCCCGGCAGTCGGCGCGCTTGGTGACGAAGTTGTAGATGCCGCCCTTGCCCTCGGCGTCGCCGGGGTACCAGTTCTGCACCGTCGAATATTTGATCTCGGCGTCGTCCAGCGCGATCAGTTCCACCACCGCCGCATGCAGCTGGTTCTCGTCGCGCATGGGGGCGGTGCAGCCCTCCAGATAGGAGACGTAGGACCCCTTGTCGGCGATGATCAGGGTGCGTTCGAACTGGCCGGTCTGGCTCGCATTGATGCGGAAATAGGTCGACAGCTCCATCGGGCAGCGCACGCCCGGCGGGATGTAGACGAAGGATCCGTCGGAGAAGACCGCGCTGTTCAGGGCTGCAAAATAGTTGTCGCTGACCGGCACGACCGTGCCCAGATACTGACGCACCAGATCAGGATATTCGCGCAAGGCCTCGGAAATTGGCATGAAAATCACGCCGACCTTGGCCAGTTCCGCCTTGAATGTGGTGACCACGCTGACGCTGTCGAACACGGCGTCCACGGCGTAGCGGGGGGCGCCCTCGACGCCTGCCAACACTTCCTGCTCCTTCAGCGAAATGCCCAGCTTCTCATAGACGGCCAGCAGTTCGGGATCGACCTCGTCCAGCGACTTCGGCCCGTCCTTCTTCTTCGGCGCCGCATAGTAGAACAGCGACTGATAATCGACCGGCTCGTATTTCACCGATGCCCAGGTCGGCTCCTCCATCGCCTGCCAGCGTTCAAACGCGGCCAGACGCCATTCCAGCATCCACTCCGGCTCGCCCTTCTTCTCGGAAATGAAGCGCACGATGTCCGCGTTCAGACCGCGCGGCGCATATTCCGTGTCGATGTCCGACGTAAAGCCGTGCTCATACTTTTCCAGAGCGGCGACGGCGTCGATGGTTTCCTGAACTGCACCCATGACTTACGCGACTTCCTTCGCGCGTTCGTTCTGACGCGCCTTGTGCTTGCCCCACGCCGCGACCCAGGCGTCGGCGAACCGGTCCCAGTCGCCCTGCGTCGTGCCCCAGCCGCCGGAGACACGCACGCCGCCGGTCGCCAGATGATGCAGACCCATGGCAGAAATGGCCTTGGACGGCTTGACCTTGCCGGACGAGCAGGCGCTGCCCGCCGAAACCATGACACCTGTCAGATCCAGCGTGATCAGCTGTTGCGGGCTGTCCCAGCCCTCGACGGCCATGAACAATGTGTTGGGCAGACGCGGAACGGCGCCGCCGATGATGGTCGCGCCCGCCGCCTTGACCCGGGCCTCTGCGGCGTCGCGCCAGGCGGCATGCGCCACAGCTTCAGACAGATCACGCGCGGCGCAGTCGGCCGAAACGCCAAAGCCGGTGATGCCGGGCACATTCTCCGTGCCCGCACGCATGCCCCGCTCCTGCCCTGCGCCGTGCAGGATGCGCACGGCGTCCAGACCGGCCTTCAGCAACAGGGCGCCGACGCCTTGCGGCCCGCCCAGCTTGTGCGCCGACAGGGCCAGGCTGTCCGCGTCCAGTGCGCGCATATCCACCGGGATCTTGCCCGCCGACTGGATGGCGTCGACATGCAGCCAGCCGCCCGCGGCCCGCACCAGCGCCGCCGCCTCGGCGATGGGCTGGATGACGCCGCTTTCGTTGTTGGCGTGATGGATGGCGACCACAGCCCGACCCGGACGCGCCAGCGCCTCAGCCAGCCAGGCCAGATTGATCACCCCGTCGGCATCGACCGGCAGAACCTCGACAGGGGCGCCGCTGACCATGGCGGCCTCAGCCACGCAGGGGTGTTCAGTCGCGCCGACGATCAGCCGCTCACAGCCCGCCGCCAGGGCGCTGGCGACGGCCTGGGCGTTGGATTCCGTACCGCCGCTTGAGAAGATCACGGCCGTCGGATCGGCCCCGACCAGATCGGCCACCTGCGCCCGCGCCGTCTCGATGCGCGCCCGCGCCCGGCGTCCCGCCGCATGCACCGCCGACGGATTTCCGTTGTCAGCCAGAGCCTTGGCCATCACATCCTGAACTTCCGGGCGAACCAGTCCGGAAGCATTGTAGTCGAGATAGACGGGGGTCATGCTGCGGCTCCGAGGTCTTCATCGACCCTGCGCCGGCGCTCGCCCGTGCGGTTCAGGACCACGTCCTCCAGCGAGACGCCTGCCAGATAGCGGTGGATCTCATCGCCCAGATCCTCCCACAGATTATGGGTGATGCAGCGTTCGCCGGCCATCATGCAGCCCTTGGGCGAGGAGTGGCCCACACAGCGCGTAGCGCGGATCGGCTCGTCGACGGCCAGAACGATCTCGGCCACCACCGTCTCATGCGCGCCCTTGGCCAGACGATAGCCGCCGCCGGGTCCGCGCACGCTGCGCACCAGCTCGTTCTTGCGCAGGCGGGCGAACAGCTGCTCCAGATAACTCAGGGAAATTTCCTGGCGCAGGGCGATTTCGGCCAGAGAAACAGCCCGGTCGCGACCGTCGTCGGTGCGCCCGTTTTTGGCCAGATCGGCCATCGCCATCACGGCGTATCGTCCCTTGGTCGACAGTCGCATCATGCACCTTCAAAATTTGCGGGCAATTCCGGGCTCCTGTGCTAGAACCCGCGCCTTCATGACAGCGCATGCACGCAGGCTCGACTTAGAAAGTCCTACTGTGTTGGTCAAGTATTACGCAGTTGCGAAACGACATTTGAACAGGGAAATCTGCTCCGCCCATGCCTGAAGTCATCCTGCCCGGCGCCTCCGGCCGCATCGAAGGTCGTTATTCCCCCGGCAAGCGTCCGAACGCACCGATCGCCCTGATCCTGCATCCCCACCCCAAGGCGGGCGGGCATATGAACAATCCGGTGACGGTGATCCTGCACCAGCTGTTCGTTCAACGCGGCTTCGCCACACTGCGCTACAACTCGCGCGGCGTCGGCAAATCTCAGGGCGAGTTCGACAGCGGCATCGGCGAACTGGCCGACGCGGCCACCGCCCTGGACTGGCTGCAGGCCAACAACCCCGGCGCGACCCAGACCTGGGTCGGCGGCTACCAGTTCGGCGCCTATATCGGCATGCAACTGCTGATGCGCCGGCCCGAGACGGACGGCTTCATCTCCGTGTCGCCGCCTTCAAACATGTATGACTTCAGCTTCCTGGCGCCCTGCCCTTCCTCCGGCCTGTTCCTGCACGGCACGGCGGACACGGTGGTTCCCCCGGTCGAGGTCGAGCGCGTGGTCAACAAGCTGCGCACCCAGAAGGGCATAGTCATCGACTATGAGCTGGAGGACGGCGCCAGCCACTTCTGGCAGGACCACATCGGCGCCGTCGAACGCCGCGTCGGCGCCTATCTGGACAAGCGTCTGGAAGAAAACCCCGCCTGATCTGAGACCGCCTGACCTGATGCCTAATGTTCGTGCGCGGCCCCGACCTCTTGCGCGGGGCCGTGGGCGCGCACGCACCACACCACGCTGATGATCATCAGCACGATGGCGCCGACCTCGATCAGCGTCGGCCAGCGCTGCTCCCAAAGATAGCCGTACAGGAAGGCGAACAGGGTCTCGAAGATGATCATCTGGCCCAGCATGGTCAGGGGCATCATCCGGCTGGCCTGGTTCCAGAAGGCGTTGCCGATGATGGAGGCGCAGACGGCGACGCCGCCGCTGACGGCGATGAACCACAACCACTGGCTCTGATCCCAGACCGCGCCGGGCGTCAGCAGGACCACAGGGATCAGCAGGATCGACAGGCCTCCGGTGACGACGCCGGTCAGCAACGACCAGTCGTGCGCCGATACGCCCGGCAGTTTCGCCAGCCAGCGGCTGTTGCCCACCGCAAAGGCCGACCATGAGATCAGGGCTCCGAAGGCGCAGGCCAGGCCGATGGCCGGGTCCCACGGCCCATGACTCTCTGCGCCTGACGCCCGGCCCAGAGCCTCGCCGCCGATCATGACCACAGCGACGACCGCCAGAACCAGAGGCGGCGCGACCCGTCGCAGCGGCGCGGCGCCGGGATCCTTCAGCCCCCAGATCGTGACCACCACCGGCACCATGCCGACGATCAGGGCCGAAGCCGCCACCCCCGCATAGTGAACGCTGACCACCAGCAGGGCATAATAGATCAGATTGCCCAGCAGGCTGAGCGCCAGCAGGCCGCGCCAGGCCCGCGTATCCAGCCCCTTGGCCAGAGATTTCCAGTGCGGTGCGATCAGGGCCGCGGCGATCAGGCCGTAGGCGAGGTAGCGCCCCGCCGCCATCAAAGCCGGCGACGCATCGGGAACCAGCTTGGGCGCCAAAAAGACCACGCCCCACATGCCCCCGGCCCCCAGACCGCAGCCGACACCGATCAGGCGCCGCGACTGTTCGCCGGTCATGCCTCGTCGGGCTCCGCAATACTTCCGCCGGTCAGCGGGGCGGCGACGCCCGTCGTGCCGGGGAAGCTGATGGGCAGGCCCATCAGGCTGCGCGCCGCCAGATAGGCGAAGGCCTCCGCCTCGATGGAGTCGCCGCGCCAGCCCTCATCCTCAGCCGTGGTCACAGCGACGCCCGCCATCTCGCGGATCGCGGCCAGCAGGACAGGGTTGTGACGTCCCCCGCCGCAGACCACGATCTTGTTCGGCTGTTCGCCGCAGCGGGCGACGCCCAGAGCCACGGCGCGGGCGGCGAAAGCGGTCAGGGTCGCCGCCGCATCCTCCAACGACAGATGCGCCACCGCCTCCAGCGAGAAATCGAACCGGTCCAGAGACTTGGGGCCGGACATGGCGAAATAGGGATGGCCCAGATAGGCGTCCAGCACGGACTGATCGACCGTCCCCGCCGTCGCCAGCTTGCCGCCCTCATCCAACCTCTGCTTCGTGCGCGACTGCACCAGCAGGTCGATCATGCCGTTGGCCGGGCCGGTGTCGAAGGCCTCCAGCCCGCCGTCCGAACGGATCAGGGTGATGTTGCCGACCCCGCCCAGGTTCAGCACCGCCACCGGCGCCTCCAGCCCGGACCAGCGCACCAGCGCCGCGTGATAGACCGGGGCCAACGGCGCCCCCTGCCCGCCCTCAGCCACATCATTGCTGCGGAAATCGTGGGCGACGCGGACGCCCAGCCCATCCGCAACCGCCTGGGCGTCGATCAACTGGACCGTGCGCCCGACGTGGCCGCCTGCGGGCGCTTCATGCAGCACCGTCTGGCCATGCACCCCGACCAGATCCAGATCGCGCGCCTTGACCCCGTTCACAGCCATAAACGACAGGGCGGCGGCCAGATGAGCGTCAGCGACAGCCTCGCGCGCATCATCAAAGGATTCCGGCTCCTCCTCGGCCCGGCCCCATTCCAGGGCGTCGTCGATGGCGTCCTCGACGATCTCGCGCGTCTGCGGGTCCAGCTTCATCTCGCCGGCAGGGCCGAAGCCCAGGATGGATTCTCCGTCCGTCTCGATCACCGCCATGTCGACGGCGTCGAGGGAGGTGCCGGTCATGAAACCCAGAACGCGCATCAACTGATCCCAATGGCGAAAAGAATGAAGAAGCCGACCAGGCCCGCCAGAGCCAGCCCCGGCACGATAAGCAGCAGAGCCCATGCCAGCCCCGACCGCCCCGATCGCCACAAACCCCACACGCCCAGCTGGACAAGGCCCAGAACGACCAACATCCCCAGCAACTCCATGCTGACGACAGAGGCGCCGCCCATCGCCGCAAACAGGGCGATCAGGCCAATATCCAGAACAAGACTGACAATCAGCAGGCCAAGGCCTTGCCGTCTACGGGCTGCATCGGTCATGACGTTCGCTCCTGTTCTCGCCCGTGCTACACGGCCATCCTCCCCCTAGCAAAGCCTGCCTGTCATGACCGATCCCGTCTTCGCCTCCGACTTCCTCAAGACCATGCAGGCGCGCGGCTATATCCATCAGGTCACCCACCCGGCCGAGCTGGATGCAGCGGCGAAATCAGGCGTGGTCACGGGCTACATCGGCTTTGACGCAACGGCGCCCAGCCTGCACGTCGGCCACCTGATCCAGATCATGCTGTTGCGCCGTCTGCAGCAGGCGGGGCACAAGCCGATCGTCCTGATGGGTGGCGGCACCACCAAGGTCGGCGACCCCAGCTTCAAGGACACCCAGCGTCCACTGCTGACCGAGGCGAAGATTGCCGAAAACATCGCCGGCATCAAAGGCGTGTTCGAGAAATTCCTGACGTTCGGCGACGGCCCGACCGATGCCTTGATGGTCGACAACGACGAATGGTTGTCGAAGTTGGGCTACCTGCAGTTCCTGCGCGACTACGGCACCCACTTCACCATCAACCGCATGCTGAGCTTCGACTCGGTCAAGCTGCGCCTGGATCGTGAGCAGCCCCTGACCTTCCTCGAGTTCAACTACATGCTGATGCAGGCGACGGACTTCCTGGAGCTGAACCGCCGCTACGGTTGCGCCCTGCAGATGGGCGGATCGGATCAGTGGGGCAACATCATCAACGGCGTCGAACTGACCCGCAAAGTGGACCAGAAGGCCGCCTTCGGCCTGACCACGCCGCTGTTGGCCACCGCTTCAGGTCAGAAGATGGGCAAGACGGTCGGCGGCGCTGTGTGGCTGAACGCCGACGCCCTGTCACCGTTCGACTACTGGCAATACTGGCGCAACACCGAGGACGGCGACGTCGGCCGCTTCATGCGACTGTTCACCGACCTGAGCGACGCAGAGATCGCCGCATTCGAAGCCCTGGAAGGCGCCGCCATCAACGACGCCAAGAAGGCGCTGGCCGACGCGACGACCACCATGCTGCACGGCGCCGAAGCGGCCCAGACCGCCCGCGCCGCCGCCGAGGCCGCCTTTGAGAAGGGCCAGCTGTCTGCTGACCTGCCGACCGTCGAACTGCCGCGTGATGAGGTGATCGGCGCCATGATCGCCGCCGTCGTCACCAAGGCCGGTCTGAGCCAGTCCAACGGCGAGGCGCGCCGTCTGGCCCAGGGCGGGGGTCTGCGCCTGAACGACGAAGTGATCGCTGACGGCGCCCGCCTGATCGAGGCGTCCGACATCAATGCCGACGGCGTGTTCAAACTGGCGGCGGGCAAGAAGAAGCTCGTGCTGGTTCGCCCCGTCTGAAGGAGAAGCCCATGTCCGTTCCCACAGAAGGAACCGCCGCCCCCGCCTTCGCCATGACCGCCAGCGACGGCGCCGTCGTGACCTCGGATGCGCTGAAAGGTCGGAACGTGGTCCTGTATTTCTACCCCAAGGCCGACACCCCGGGCTGCACCAGCGAAGGGCAGGACTTCACCGCTCTGGCGGCCGACTTCGCCGCTGCAAACGCGGTTGTGATCGGCGTCTCACGTGACACGGTGAAGAGGCTGGAGCGGTTCAAGACCAAGTACGCCTTCGACCTGGTGTTGGCCTCCGACGAGGCCGGCGCTGTCACCGAGGCTTACGGCGTCTGGGGCGAGAAGACCCTGTATGGGCGGACCTATATGGGCATCGAAAGAGCGAGCTTCCTGATCGACGGCGACGGCGTGGTCCGCCGCGTCTGGCGCAAGGTCAAGGTCAAGGGCCACGCCGCAGAGGTGCTGGAAGCCGTTCAGACGCTGTGACTCGGCGAGCGGCGGTCGGAAGCAGAACTTGCCACCGCTCGAGACCTGATCATAACTGTCCGCCCGATCGACAGACATCAGGCGGAGACAGTCATGTTCAACAAGAGCAAGCCGGGGTCTGACGACAACGCCCTGACCATTCCGGCGATGAATTCGCGAGAACCGGAACGCGCGTCCGAACCGTCCCGCATGCCCGAACCGGCGCGCCCCACATCCGTGACCCCGGCCTCCTCGCCCCGCTCGACCAATCTGTCCACCCTGTCGGCGGGCGTACGCTATGAGGGCAATATCTCGGGCGGCGGCGATGTGCAGATCGACGGCGCGCTGAAGGGCGACGTGCATCTGGCCCGGGTCATGATCGGCGAAAGCGGCTCGGTCAACGGCGCCATCACCGCCGACATGATCGAGGTGCGCGGCAAGGTGAACGGCTCGATCACCGCCAAATCCATCCGCCTGCTGGCCACGGCCCGCGTCGAGGGCGACATCACCCAGGAGCAGCTGGCCATCGAGCCGGGGGCCTGGTTCCAGGGTCGCTCCATCCAGGCCAAGCGCGAACTGCCGACCGCCGCCGCCGTGGCCGAGGCGGAAGCCGCCAAGCCCGAACGCTATCAGCCTGAAAAGCCTGTGCCACCGGCCATGCCCGGCGGATCGACGAACGGCGCTGTTGCGGCGGCGTCCAAGGCCGAAGCCAAGTCGGCCTGATCCATAAAGCCCGTCACCCTCGGGACAAGCGCCCGAAGGTGACGGAGTGGATTACTCGCGCGTCTCGCCCACACGCGCGGCCAGCGCCGCGCCCATGAAGGCGTCCAGATCGCCGTCGAGGACCCCATCGGTATCCGAGGTTTCGACGTTGGTGCGCAGGTCCTTCACCATCTGATACGGCTGCAGCACATAGGAACGGATCTGGTGGCCCCAGCCGATGTCGGTCTTGGCGTCGGCCAAGGCCTGGGCCACAGCCTCACGCTTCTGCAGTTCCAACTCGTACAGGCGGGCGCGCAGCATCTTCCAAGCCATTTCGCGGTTCTGATGCTGTGAACGCCCGGCCTGACAGGCCACCACGGTATTGGTCGGGCCGTGGGTCAGACGCACGGCCGAGTCCGTCTTGTTGATGTGCTGGCCGCCCGAGCCCGAGGCGCGGTAGGTGTCGGTGCGCACGTCGGCGGGGTTGATATCGATCTCGATGGTGTCGTCCACCACAGGCGAGACGCCGATGGAGGCGAAGCTGGTGTGCCGCTTGGCCGCCGCGTCATAGGGGCTGATGCGGACCAGGCGGTGCACACCCGATTCCGACTTCAGCCAGCCATAGGCGTTGGGGCCGGAAACCAGCACGGTCGCAGATTTCACGCCCGCCTGCTCGCCCTCTTCCATCGCTTCGATCGTGGTCTCATAGCCGTGCGCCTTGGCCCAGCGGCTGTACATGCGCAGAAGCATGCCCGCCCAGTCGTTGGACTCGGTGCCGCCGGCGCCGGAGTTGACCTCCAGATAGGCGTCGTTGCCGTCGGCCTCACCGGACAGCAGGGCTTCCAGCTCGGCGCGGGTAGCGCGTTCCTTGACCAGCTTCAGCGCAGCGCGCGCCTCTTCCAGCGTGGCCTCGTCGCCTTCTTCATCGGCCATTTCAGACAGCATGACGCCGTCTTCCAGACCCTGTTCCATCTCGCGCACAGCGTCGATCTGGGCCGCCAGACGGGCGCGGTCGCGCGACACGGCCTGGGCCTGTTCGGCGTCATTCCACAGGGTCGGATCCTCGACCCGGGCGTTCAGTTCATCCAGTTTCCTGAGGGCGACATCCCAGTCAAAGACGCCTCCTGAGCAGAGCGATGCTCTGCTCGATGTCGGCCTTCATGGCCTCGACATCCGGTCTCATCGCAATCTCCTGCGAAACAAACGTCTTCCCTCAAGCAGGGTCGCACCGCATGCGGCCCCATAGGGAAAACAAGATGGAAACGGCGCGCCTGCGGATCAGGCGCGCCGTGAAGGCCCTACCTAGAGGCTCAATAGAGTCCGCTCAAGTCCTCAGCCGGCGGCTTGACCGGCGTCGGCGTCGGCGCGGGCGGCAGCGGCGTGGGCGTTGTGGGACGTTCCGGCCCCTCCTGCTCGCGGCGTATCACCTCATTGTAGTCCTGAGGCCCGGTCGGAAGCGGCGCAGGCTGTTCTTCCTCACGGCGACGTTCGGTGCCGGGACGGAAGGCTTCTTCTATGCCGTTGACGGTGCGGAAGACGGCGTTGCGCGGCCGCACGAAGGGCCGGGCCGGACGCTCCTTAAGGGCGACCTGCATGAAGTCGATGAAGACCGGAACCGCCGCCGCCGTGCCCGTTTCGCCATAGCCCAGGGAGCGGTTGTCGTCGAAGCCGACAAAGACGCCGACCACGATGTCGGAAGAGAAGCCGACGAACCAGGCCGAGCGGTATTCGTTGGTCGTGCCCGTCTTGCCCCCGACCCAGCGGCCCAGGCCGCGGGCGCTGGCGGCGGTGCCGCGCTGGACCACGCCTTCCAGCATGGAACTCATCTGATAGGCGGTGATCGGGTCGATGACCTGGCGGCCGCGCCCTTCCAGTCGGGGAGATTCCTGACCGGTGAAGGCGCGCCCGCATTCGCGGCAGCGGCGATCGTCGGCGCGGAAGATGGTCTCCCCGTCCCGGTCCTGGACCATTTCGATCAGATAGGGATCAACCCGGCGCCCGCCATTGACGAAGGCGGCGTAGGCGGCGGTCAGTCGATAGGGCGTGGTCTCCCCCGCCCCCAGCGACACCGACAGATTGGGCTGCAGATTGTCGCCGACCCCCATCTTCTTGGACAGGTCCACGATGTTGTTCATGCCCACCGACTGGGCCAGACGCACGGTCATCACGTTGCGCGACAGCTCCAGACCGCGACGCAGGGTCTGGGGCCCATAATACTGGCGGCTGTAGTTTTCAGGCGTCCAGCGGCCACCATTGGCCCCGCCGGCGAAACTGATCGGCGCATCCAGAACGATGGAGGCCGGAGAGTAGTCCCCCTCCAGCGCCGCCGCATAGACGAAGGGTTTGAAGGCCGAACCCGGCTGGCGCTCAGCCTGGGTGGCGCGGTTGAAGTTGGACAGGCCGTAGGAATAGCCGCCGACCATGGCCAGCACCCGGCCCGACTGGGGCTCGATGGCCACCAGGGCGCCGTTGACGATGGGCACCTGCTTCAGGGCGAACTGACCGTTGCGCGGCTCCACAAAGATCAGGTCGCCGCGCTTCAACTGGCGATTGGCGTTGGCCCAGGCGGCGTCAGCGGTCAGCAGATAGCCGGTCTGGTTGTCGCGCGCAGTGACGATGCGGACGCTGTTGCCGGCGACGTTCTCGATCGCCGCCGCCTGCCAGGCGCGGCGCTCGGGCGGACGGGTCTCGCGCAGGGCGACCTGCTGCCAGCCCTCGGCGAAGTCCGTGGTCCCCCACGCTCCGCGCCAGCCGTGACGCCGGTCGTAGTTCTCCAGCCCCTTCATCAGGGCGTCGCGCGCCGCCGACTGCAGTTCAGGATCCAGCGTTGTGCGCATGTAGTAGCCGCCGCGGTTGACCTCTTCGCGGCCGAAGCGGGCGATGGCCTGGCGGCGCGCCTCCTCGACGAAGAAGTCGGCGTCGGCGTATTCGGCCCGTCGCGGCGCGTCACGGGTGGTCAGAGGCCGGGCCTGCGCCTCGGCCAGCTGCGCATCCGTCAGCCAGCCGTTGTCATTCATCTCACCCAGAACCCAGTCCCGACGGCCCTTGGCGGCTTCGGGATGGCGTTTCGGATTATAGTTGTTCGGTCCCTTGGGCAGGGCCGCCAGGAAGGCCGCCTCATCCGGCGTCAGTTCAGCCAGCGACTTGCCGAAATAATTGTAGGCCGCCGCCGCCACGCCATAGGAGCGATAACCCAGGAAAATCTCGTTCAAATACAGTTCGAGGATCTGTTCCTTGGTCAGGGTCGCTTCCAGCCGATTGGACAGGATGGCTTCCTTGACCTTGCGGTTGACGCTGGTCTCTCCGGTCAGCAGCACATTCTTGGCCACCTGCTGGGTGATGGTCGATCCGCCCTCCAGACGCCGGCCCGAGGCGGCGTTGAAGACGTTCTTGAACATGGCCCGGCCCAGGCCCGACACGTCGATGCCGCCATGCTGGAAGAAGTTGCTGTCCTCAGCCGACAGGAAGGCGTGGATCACCGGCTCGGGAATCTGCTCATAGGGCACATAGATGCGCCGCTCGTCCGAGAACTCACCGATCAGGGTGCCGTCGCCCGCATAGACCCGCGTAGCCGTCGCCGGACGGTAGTCGGCAAGATCAGAGGCGTCAGGCAGATCGTGGAACAGCCAGGCGGCGTAAACCGCAACGACAAGCCCCGCCAGCGCAATAGCGCCCAACAGGACAATACCGGCCCTCACGAACCAACGTTCGGCAATCTTCACCTGGAGCTCCGCGCGGCGCACATGTCGAATGGTTTAGCCCGCGTCGGATAGGTTCGCTAGGGCGTCTGCGCGTGGCGGTGAAAACCTAGGGCTGGGTGGTCCGTCCGGCCGACGCCATCTGCACGGCGGCCTCGGGTTCGCGGAAATAGGCGTCGATGCCCTCGGTGACCGCGCGAATCAGACGACGCCGGGCGCGGGTGTCGGTCAGAAGCCGCTCGTCTTCGGGATTGGTCATATAGCCCATCTCCAGCAGCACGGCCGGGACGTCGGGGGCCAGGAGAACAGCCAGACCCGCGTCGCGGTGGCTGCGGCGCAGCAACGGATGATCCGCCTCCTCGATCCGGGTCAGCAGGGTGCGGGCCAGACGGGCCGAGCGATTCTGGGTGGCGCGCTGGGTCATGTCCAGCAGGATGCGGTCGACTGAGGCGTCACGACCCGGCAGGTTCAGGTTCTGCTGCCAGTTCTCGCCCCGCGTGAACTCGCGCACGGCCCGGCCAGCGCCTTGTTCCGACAGGGTGTAGACGCTGGCGCCGCGCGTGGCTGGATCGGCGATGGCGTCGGCGTGCAGCGAGATGAACAGGTCGGCCCCGGCCTGGCGGGCGATCTCCACCCGGCGTTCCAGACCGACATAGACATTGCTGTCACGGGTCATGCGCACGCGATAGCGGCCCGTGCGCTCCAGTTCCTGCTTCAGCAGCAGGCCGGCGGCCAGGGTGACGGCGCTTTCATTGGTGGTCGCCCCCGACGCGCCGGGATCGCGCCCGCCGTGGCCTGGGTCGATGACGATCAGGGGACGTTCGGTGCGCGGGGTCGGCAGACGCGGCGCGCGCTCGGGGCGCTCGGCGGAGGGCCGTCCGGTGGTCTTCAGGTCGATGACATAGCGGAAATGGTCGATGCCGTCGCCGGGCGGCAGCAGGAAGCGGCGCTCGATCTCAACTCCCCCAGCGAGGTCCAGCTCAATGCGTGACGCCGCGCCGGATCCGGCCACCCGCCAGCGACGCACCATGCCCTGGCCGTCGCCCGAACGGTTCCTGCCCGGGGTAATGCCCGACAGAGCCACCACAACTTGACCGTCATCGCCGGTGCTGATGACTTCGCCGCGCGTCGTACGGTCCAGATCGACGACCACGCGCGTTCTCTCGGCGTCGCCGCCGAAGCGGACGCGCAGAACCTCGCCCATGGCCCCGGTGGCCAGCGCCCGGCCCGCCGCGACCAGCGCAACGCAGAACACCAGCAGGACGACGATCATCGTCGCCCATTGCCGGGGATTCATATGGGCCAATCGGGTACGCAACTGTCCGACCATTCTGACGGAGATCCAACTTCAGGGTTCTCGTCCATGATGAAGGGCGGTCATGGCCAAGCGGTTAAGACGCGAAACGCTTTTAATTCATCAATCTGACGGCTATGCTCCGTCAGTCTGCGAACGATCGCGTTCCCTGAGTTGTTCGGGGATGGACGCGCCCTCCTCGCTGGCCTGACTTTTCACTGATCCGAGAATCGACTGGGCCTGGCCCGAACGGTTCGACGACCGGGCCCGCACCGCCTTAAGGGCGTGACCGCGGCCAGGACCGACTAAATCCATGGGCTTCACCGCCAGCGCTCCTCTCCGGTCTCTATCGACCGACACCTCCCGCATCGCCGGCCTCGCGCCAGCCTGTGGTGAAGGGATGACGCCTGCGCCTGCCCGCCCCAACCCCATTCGGCGAGCCGCCGCGACCCTCGGACACGATCCGACCGGTCCGGCCCGAGCGCGCCAGAGAGAGACCCTTCATGTCAAAGACCATGCTGATCGACGCAGCCCACGCGGAAGAAACCCGCGTCGCCATCGTCGAGGGACGTCAAATCGAGGAATTCGACTTTGAATCCCGCTCGAAGCGCCAGCTTCGGGGCAATATCTATCTGGCCAAGGTCACCCGCGTAGAGCCCAGCCTTCAGGCGGCCTTCGTGGAATACGGCGGCAACCGCCACGGCTTCCTGGCCTTCAACGAAATCCACCCGGACTACTACCAGATCCCGGTCGCCGACCGCGAGGCCATCATGGCCGAAGCGCAGTCGGACGATGACGATCATGACGACCTCGGCCGCGAAAGCTCCGACGACGAGCATGAAGGCGGGATGGCCGAGGAAGAGCGGCTGAAGCGCCGCCTGATGCGCCGCTACAAGATCCAGGACGTCATCAAGCGCCGCCAAGTCATGCTGGTGCAGGTCGTCAAGGACGAGCGCGGCGGCAAGGGCGCGGCCCTGACCACCTGGCTGTCGCTGGCCGGACGCTACTGCGTGCTGATGCCCAACACCGGCAAGGGCGGCGGCATTTCGCGCAAAATCACCCAGGCCACTGACCGCAAGCGCCTGAAGGCCGCCGCGGCCGCCTTGCAGGTGCCGCAAGGCATGGGTCTGATCATCCGCACGGCGGGCGCCAAGCGCACCAAGGCCGAAATCAAGCGCGACTATGAATATCTGCTGCGCCTGTGGGAGACGATCCGCGAGACGACGCTGGCGTCCAACGCCCCCTCGCTGATCTACGAAGAAGAGAACCTCGTCCGCCGCGCCGTGCGCGACATGTTCGACAAGGACTTCGACGGCATCCAGGTCGAGGGCGTCGAAGGCTTCAAGGAAGCCCGCGATTTCATGCGGGTGCTGATGCCCTCGCAGGCCAAGAAGGTGCACCTGTATCAGGGCGCACGCCCCCTGTTCGCCACCAACGGCATCGAAGAGATGCTGACCCAGATTCACCAGCCGGTCGTGCCCCTGCCGTCCGGCGGCTATCTGGTCATCAACCAGACCGAGGCGCTGGTCGCCATCGACGTCAACTCGGGCCGCTCGACCAAGGAACGCAACGTCGAGGCCACCGCCACCAAGACCAATATCGAGGCCGCCGTCGAGGCCGCCCGCCAACTGCGCCTGCGCGACCTGGCCGGTCTCATCGTCATCGACTTCATCGACATGGATGAGGGCAAGAACAACCGCACCGTCGAAAAGGTGCTGAAGGACGCCCTGGCCAAGGACCGCGCCCGCATCCAGATGGGACGCATCTCCGGCTTCGGCCTGATGGAGATCAGCCGCCAGCGCCGCCGTCTGGGCGTGATCGAAGGCGCCACCGAGGCCTGCCCGCACTGCCAGGGCGCCGGTCGCATCCGCTCGGCCGAGAGCGCCGCCCTGATGACCTTGCGCGCCGTCGACATCGAAGCCGGCAAGAACGGCGCCGGGTCGGTCAACCTGCGTCTGTCGACCGCCGTGGCCCTCTACATCCTCAACCACAAGCGCGACTATCTGAACGGCCTGCTGGTCCGTCGCGGCCTGAACGTCATCATCCTGATCGATGACAGCCTGGGTCAGGGCGAGCACGCCATCGAGCGCACCGAGACCAATGAGGACTTCGTCCCCGCTGAACGGCCCGAAGCCTTCATCGACCTGGACGACGACTTCGACGACAGCCTCTACGCCGATGACGACGCCGACGACGATGAGATCATCGAAGGCGACGACGACGATCAGGACCGCGAAGACTCCGACGATGACGAGCCCCGCGAGCGCGCCGAACGTCATGACGGAGAAGGCAATGGCCGTCGCCGCCGCCGTCGCGGCGGACGTCGTGACGAAGCTGACGCCTCGACCGAAACAGCGCCCGCTCCCGCACTGGCCGAAGACGACGATGACAGCGAGGCCGGCCGCCGCCGCCGTCGTGGCCGTCGCGGTGGTCGCCGGATGCGCGAAGACGGCGCCGCCGACCGCGACTCCTTCTTCTGGGTGCGCGGCCGCACGCCCTCGCTGGACGACCCCTATGTCTGGTTCGACCCGATCAACCCCGAACGGGCCGAGCGCACGCCCGCTCCGATTTCGTCCGGCGTAGCTGCGGATGTCGAAGAGCGTATCGGCGAACGTCCTGACGGCGAACGCGCCGAGAACGACCGTGAAGGCCGCGAGGGCGGTCGCTCACGTCGTCGTCGTGGTCGTGGCCGGGGCCGTGAGCGCAACGGCGACGACCTGACCCATGCGGTCAAGGTCGAAGCCCGCGCCACCAATGAAGGCATGCCCGCCGACGGTTCGCCCGACACCCCGATGGCCGTCATGCTCGAAGACGCCGCCGAGGTTGCCCCCGCCTCCGTTGCAATCGCCGTCGAAGCCGCAGAGGCGCCCAAGCGCCGCCGCGTGCGCCGCAAGGTCTCCGCCAGCGCCACCGAGGCTTCGGCCATCGGTGAAAACTCCACGATAGAGCCGAACGAGATCGAGCCCGAGACCGCGCCTGTCGCTCTGGACGTGACCCCGGCCGACGCTGCTGCTGCGCCTGTCGAAGCACCTGCGCCCGCGCCGGAACCTGAGCCGGAACCGGTTCCCGCCGCCGTCGCAGCGCCCGTGGCTCCGCCCGAGCCCGAGGTGGACGTTGCGGCGTTGATCGCCGAGGACCCCGCCCAGATCACCGCTCCGCCCGCAAAAGCCAAACGCGGCTGGTGGCGCCGCTGAAAGGCCTAGATTAGGTTGTGAGGATCAGACGAACGGGGGCGTTTGAGCAGAATCGGTCCTGATCGGCGCCGTCGATCAGGACTCAGATTTTGCTCCGGTTTGAATCTGGAGCGTTCTCGGCTTCCGACTGGCTTCAGTCAAAAATCGGGAATGCTCAAGGCTTGAGGAGTGCGCCATGACATGGCTGTCCCGAACCGCCAGCCAGAACGGGCCTCGTCGCTGGGCCAGGCGCTGGACATGCGCGATATCCGCCGCCGGACTGGTTCTGGCGGCGGCCTCCACCGCCAACGCCCAGAGCGCCATTCGTGACACGGAGATCGAGGAGATCATCCACGAGTGGTCCGATCCCGTCTTCACCGCCATGGGTCTGGAACCGTCCGAGGTCGAGATCCTGCTGATCAACGACAACGACCTGAACGCCTTCGCCACACGCGGGCGCATCCTGGGCCTGAACACAGGCCTGATCATGCGGACCCGTAATCCGAACGAGCTTCTGGGCGTGGTCGCGCACGAGGCCGGACACATCAAGAACCGCCACACCCTGCGCGACGGCGCGCAGCAGGCGGGAATGCAGCCGATGTTGATGACCATGGCGCTAGGCGCCCTGGCCGTCGCCGCCGGCGCCCCCGACGCGGGCGCAGTCCTGTTGGGCAACAGTCAGTATTTCGGGACGCTGAGCGCCCTGCGCTACATGACGCATCAGGAAGGCGAGGCCGACAACACCGGCGCGCGCGCCATGGAGCGGGCGGGCGAATCCGGGCGTGGCCTGGTCACCTTCTTCGAGCGCAATTTCCGCACCGAAGAGGTCTTCTCGGACGCTCGCCGCTATCCCTATTTCCGCAGCCACCCCCTGTCCTCGCAGCGGATCGAGAACCTGCGCCGCCTGGTCGGGGATGGCAGCCACTACGAACATGAAGACAGCCCCGAACGGATGGCCCAGCACGCCCTGGTCCTGGCCAAGATGCACGCCTTCATGGACAATCCGCTGGACACGCTGCGGGCCTATCCCGAGACTGATGTCAGTCTGCCCGGCCGCTACGCCCGCGCCATCGCCTGGTATCGCCAGGGCGAGATCGACAAGGCCATCGCCGCCATCGACGTCCTGCTGGAAGAGCAGCCCGAGAACCCCTATTTCTGGGAACTGCGGGGCCAGGTTCTGATGGAGGAAGGCCGCCCGGCCGACGCCCTGTCGTCGCACCAGCGTTCGGTCGAATTGAAGCCGGACGCCCCACTTCTGCGCATCAACCTGGGCCACGCCCTGATCGCCACCCAGGACCCCGGCCGGGTCGATGAAGCGGTCGTGCAGTTGAAACGCGCCGCGGTTCTGGAACCGGACAACACCCTGGCCTGGCGCTTGCTGGCCCAGGCCTATTCCAGCCAGGGCAAGGAAGGCGAGGCGCGTCTGGCCTCGGCCGAAATGTATTTCGCCATGGGCGCCGAGCGTCAGGCGACGCAGTTCGCCCTGCGCGCGCGCGACATGCTGGATCGGGGCTCGCCGGAATGGACCCGCGCCATGGACATCGTCTTCGCCTCGGGCGCAACCCAGAGCGACGTAGACGACGTCGACCGCCGCAACAGCCGCCGCAACAGCGGCCCCGTCATCCTGCCCGCCGGCGGCTGAGCCCGGACTTTTCAGGACCTTCATGACCGATACGCCCCCTACCCCGCCGGCTTCGGCGGACAAGCCTCATTCAGCTCTGGACCGCGCCCTGTCCCCGACCCGGGTCAGTCTGGCGGCGCTGGCGGTGGCGACTGCGGCGCTGGTCGCAGCCATCGTTCCCTATGCGACGGGCGGTGATTTCGACGCCCGCGTGCGATCCTATCTGCTGGCCCACCCCGAAGTCCTGCAAGAGGTCAGCGACAAGCTGAACGAACGCGCCCAAGCCTCCCAGCAGGTTGAGCAGCAACGTCTGGCGGACGAGATCACCGCCCGTATCGCCGCCAA